>Ga0105099_10001003_pt1 | contig 18323 bp, 14 predicted proteins | sample PPLLak3cmMay2015_2_FD_79138 | JGI IMG/M metagenome (GOLD analysis project Ga0105099, IMG submission 79138) | Freshwater sediment microbial communities from Prairie Pothole Lake near Jamestown, North Dakota, USA - PPLs Lake P8 Core (1) Depth... | ecosystem: Environmental > Aquatic > Freshwater >... | reverse complement strand
GGAGCAGGTCGGTCCGACGGCGGAAGTGTTCCGGCGGCCGGCGTCGCCGTTTGTTGCGGCCTTTGTCGGCATGAAAAACATCTTTCCCGGCCGGCTTCGCGATCAGCAGTTGGAATTCGCCGGCTTGAGTTGCCCGCTGCCGGACCGGCTGACGGGCACACCGGGGCATGTGGCTCTGCGGCCGGAAGATATTGTTCTCTGCCGTCAGGGAGAATTTGCTTCCCGGTTGGTGACATTTTCCGGGGTGATCGAAAGGATCGTGCCGTGTGGACTCTGGTATGAGCTAACCGTTCGTTGTCAGGAAACGTGCTTTGCGGTGGTGCTCGGCCGCAAGGAGCTGATTGAAAAAGATTTCCGTGAAGGTGAGAGCGTCACTCTTGGTTTTGACCCGGTGGATCTGCATCTAATTGAGGAGGGAAGATGAAGAAGTTTCTGGTAATTGTACTGTTTGTGCTTATGACCGCCCTGGTGGCGCAAGGTCCGGCCCAGGCCGAGCCGTCCGGTCCCCTGATTATTTTTCATGCAGGGAGTCTCACTGTCCCTTTTGCCGCCATGGAAAAGGAATTCGAGGCCCGCTATCCCAAGGTCGACGTGCGGCGGGAATCAGGCGGCAGCACCCGTATGGCTCGGCTTATTTCCGAACTGGGCAAGCCGGCAGATCTGATGGCTTCCGCCGATTTCCTGGTCATTGACCAGAGTCTGATCCCGGCAAAGGCTGATTTCAATATCCGCTTTGCCACCAACGAACTGGTGCTGGCCTATACTGGTGACAGCCGGTTTGCCAAAGAGATCAACAAGGACAATTGGTACACCATCCTGGTGCGCAAGGGGGTGCTCTGGGGGCATGCGGACCCCAATATCGATCCGGGTGGCTATCGAAGCCTGATGGTCATGCAGTTGGCTGAACGGTATTACCGAAAACCGGGACTCTATCAGCGTCTGCTGCGGAACCGGCAACTTGCTTTTCTGCGAGACAAGGCGGCAAATCTGACCGCGCTGCTGCAAAACGGCGATATCGATTATATCTGGACCTATCGCTCGCTCGCCTTGCAGCATCAGCTGCGTTTTCTTTCCCTTGATGAGCATATCAACCTCAGTGATCCCGCCAAAGAGTCCTTTTATCGGCTGGCCAGTGTCAAGGTGACGGGAGAAAAGCCGGGCAGCTTTCTCAATCGCGAGGGGCGCTTTGTTGCCTATGGTATCACCCTGCTGAAAGATGCGCCGAATCCGGATGCGGCTCTGGCCTTTCTCGCCTATCTGCTTGATCCTCAGGGCGGGCAAAAGGTTCTGGCACATTATGGGCAGCCGCCGTTTGATCCGCCTTTTGTCAGCAGTGTGGAGATGCAGCGCAGGCTCCCTCTTCCTTTGCGGAAACGTGTTGTGGTGCGGAAGTAGGCTGTGTTGTGAAAGGGGCGCTATTCTCGCTGTCGCATGCCGTGGGTTGCCTGATCGGAACGGGGCTTCGAGAGAGAGAACAAGCGCTTTTCCCTGCGTCGTTCCGGGAGTGAGTATTTTTGTGTTGTTTGAATGAGTGCTCGCAGAATTAAAAATGTGTGGCTAAGTTACACAAGCCAGTATATAAATAGTAGTCAGTAACACGAACTGCAACTTTTGTTTGCCCTATCCTCGCCTCTATTCTTTCTGCACTATTTTACAGAAAACCATGTAACCCATCAAAATTAAGACAAAAATACCTGTTATTTCTTTTTGGGGTGCATGCCTGTATCTTTTGGCATTCTGCTTGCTTAATAGCTGGTTCACCAGCATGCGTATTTTTGTCCGCCTTGGCGGGCAGCGTTATAGTTAGTTCCCATCCGGAAACTATTTAGAATCTGATCGTTTCACCTAAACAGCTGCTGGTTGCTACTCCATAGCAACTTACGTAGCGCATAAACCGGAGGAAAAGCTCTATGTGTCGCATTGGCGCCATAAAAAGTCTGAACTATGTGCACCCGAGCAAGGCCTTGCAGCTGATGAATTCTCAGCAAAAGGGTCATGACAATTCGGGTTTCGCCATGGTCATGCAAGACCTGGGAGGGATTTTTGAGGAATACAAGCAATTCCCGACCTTATCCCTTGCCTGTACCGACGAAGGATTGAAGATTGCCGAAGAAATTCTTGCCACGATCGGATTCCGCCAGGTGTTCGAGTGGGTTCCGGAAACCAACATGCAGCCGGGGATGGATATCCAGGCCATGCCCAACTACGTGTTCAGGACCTTTGACTATCCTGAGTCGTTCAAGAACGCACCCCAGCGCGAGAAAGAAGAGCTACTGACGAACACCCGCCTGCAACTCCGCTTTGCCATGGAAAAGGATATGATCGGTTTCGCCTACTCCTTCTGGCCGGATGTTATTACCCTGAAGGAAATCGGCGACCCTCGTGACATCGGTACCTTTTTCGGGCTCTGGGAGGCGGACGACTCCTTTACGGCCAAGACCATAACCGCCCAGTGCCGTCAGAACACCAATTACGCCATCGTTCGTTACGCGGCCCATCCGTTCTTCCTCCAGGGTTATGTAACGCTGACCAACGGCGAGAACACCTTCTACCAGAAGAACAAGGATTTCCAGGCCAGCCTGAATCCTGCCTACGTCGGTTTCGAGTCCGATTCCCAGTGCTTCCTCTATACCATGCACTACATGCACCGCCAGCTGGGCTGGCCGCTTTCCTACTACAAGCACATTATTACTCCGCTGCCCTTCGAGGACGTGGTCAAGCGTGAAGACAGTGAAGAACTGCTCGCCATCCGGCAGTCGCTGGCCAACCTGGAGATCAACGGCCCTAACACCATCATCGGCACCCTGCCGGACTTCACCATGTGGGTCGTCTGCGACGCCAAGAAGCTGCGTCCGATCGTGGTGGGACACACGGAGGACACGGTGGTTTTCTCTTCCGAAGTGTGCGGTATCAACGAGATCCTGCCGGACAGGAATTGGGAGACGGACATCTACCCCAATGAGCGGGAGATTGTCGTGGTTGATAACAATCTGGAGGTCCAGCGATGGAAACAGTAAAAATAAATGATCTGGCCTGCAACGACCTTCCCTGGAAGGTAATTTACGACACAGAACGCTGTACCCTGTGCGGATCCTGCGTTGCGGCCTGTACCTTTGATGCAATCAAGCCGAAGATCGAACGGCGGCGCAAAGCATTTTCCGATACCGAAACCCCTGAGCCGAAGATCAAGTTCAGTGCCACTCCGGTGATCGCGCAGAAGAATGTCCTGAAAAACTACTGCCGCGGCTGTGGCGTCTGCGAGCGGGTCTGTCCGAACAATGCGATCCGCGCGGAGCGCAACCCGGATTCCCGTTTTCACGTGGTCTATCAGGCGGCCACCGGATCCGGCCCCAAGCGTGGTGGCCGTAACAACCTGGAAGTCAGGGCCCGGACCCTCGATGAGCTGCGCGTCGGCCGTATCTCCCAGATGACCGACCCGAGTCTGGATGCCCAGCGGCATACTTTCGATTGCCTGGCACCTTTGGGCCGCATCCTCCCGGCAACCTCTCTGCCTTTCTCGCTCGGCCCCGACGGTATGCTGGCCAAGACTGGCCAGACTCCGCCGACCCGCTGGATCTATCCGGTCATTATCGGCGACATGTCCATCGGTGCGCTCTCCTGGAGGATGTGGGAAGCTGTTTCGATGGCCGTGGCCTACCTGAACGAAGAGTGCGGACTGCCGGTGCGCATGTGTTCCGGTGAGGGCGGCATGCCGGTTCGCCTCCTGAAGAGCAAGTATCTGAAGTATATGATCCTGCAGATCGCTTCCGGTCACTTCGGCTGGAACCGTATCATCAAGGCCATGCCCGATATGGTTGAAGACCCGGCCGGGGTGCTGATCAAAATCGGCCAGGGCGCCAAGCCCGGCGATGGCGGTCTGTTGATGGCCGCAAAAGTCGCCTCCCATATTCAGCAGATCCGCGGTGTGCCTAAGACTGACCTGCTTTCACCACCGAACCACCAGGGACTTTACTCCATCGAGGAAAGCGTGCAGAAGATGTTCCTTTCCTTCAATGCCGCGTTCAAGTTCCGCGTACCGGTTGCCATCAAGGTGGCTGCCAGTGCTACCTCGGTATCGGTCTTCAACAACCTGGTGCGTGACCCGTACAACATTGTCGGCGGTTTCTTCCTCGACGGCATTGACGGTGGTACCGGTGCTGCCCATGATATTTCCCTCGACCACACCGGTCATCCGGTGGTCAGCAAGCTGCGCGATTGCTACCTTGCGGCGGTTGCCCAAGGACGTCAGGGACAGATCCCGCTCTGGGCTGCCGGCGGCCTCGGCAAAACCGGCAACCTGGCGGCGGACGCCTTCAAGATGTTCTGTCTCGGCGCCAATGGTGTCTTTACCGGCAAGCTGATTCTCCAGTTGGCCGGCTGCCTCGGCAACGATCACGGTCGCTGCAATGCCTGCAACACCGGTCTTTGTCCGGCCGGTATCACCACGCAGGAACCGGTTCTGGTCCGTCGTCTCAACCCGGATCGGGTTGCGGAGAATATTGTTAATTACTTCCTGGGTATGGATCAGGAACTTCGCAAACTCATGGCACCCATAGGCAACTCTTCTCTGCCGATCGGCCGTTCAGACTGCCTGGTCGCAACCGACAAGGCTGTAGCGGACCGTCTGCAGGTCCAGTACGTCTGCTAAGGAGGAATACATAAATGGCAGCCTTTATTTCAGGCTTTGATGAACAGAATAAACGAATCTCGACGCAGCTGCTGCTGCAGAAGATATATGCCGCGCTGGACCAGGGTGAAACAGAATTCGAAATCCTGGCCTCCGGACATCATGATATTGGCGGTCCTCTCTGGACAAAAGACGGCAAACCGCTGAAGTTTACCGTTAAAAACCCCGGCCAACGCGTTGGCGCCTTCGGTCTCACTGGAACGGAGATTGTGGTGGAAGGACCCGCCCCGGCGGACGTGGGCTGGCTCAATGCCGGTGCAACCCTGACCCTGAAAGGGGACGGCGGCGACACCACCGGGCATTGCTCGGCCAGCGGCAAGATTTATGTCGGCGGCCGCGCCGGTACTCGTACCGGTTCGCTGATGAAGCACGACCCTTCCCATGAGCCTCCCGAACTGTGGATCCTGAAGAATACCGGCTCCTTTTCGTTCGAGTTCATGGGTGGCGGTATCGCCGTTGTCTGTGGCTATGACTCCGAAGAATTCGAATCGGTGCTCGGCGACCGTTCCTGCGTTGGTATGGTGGGTGGTTCCATCTACGTGCGCGGCCCGGTCAAGGGACTGACCAAGTTTGTCTGGCAGCTCGACCTTGATGAGGCCGACCAGAAGTTTTTACAGGACAATATGCCGGTGTTCCTGGAGAAGATCGGCCGTCCGCAGCTCCTCGCCGAGTTTACCGACTTTTCCCAGTGGAAGAAAATTGTCGCCATGTCGCGGGAAGAGTGCGAGCGGAGCGAGCGCATTACCGTGCGTGAATTCCGTACCGGCAAGTGGGTCGAGGGCGGTATTTTCGGCGATGTGGTCGAGGATGACTATGATCGTGTTGCCAACTTTGTCAACCAAGGCGACGACCGTCTGAGGATCCCCCACTGGCAGAACAAACTGTTTGGTGCACCCTGTCAGACCGCCTGCCCCACCGGCATTCCGACCCAGGACCGCATCAACCTGCTTCGTCAGGGCAAGATAAAGGAAGCTCTGGAGCTGGTGCTCACCTATTCTCCGTTCCCGGCCAGTGTTTGCGGCCAGGTCTGTCCGAACCTCTGCAAGGATGCCTGTAGTCGTCAATTTGTCGATCATCCGGTGGCCATGCAGGAACTGGGTAGATTGTCCCAAGATGTTTCTCCGCCGGAGAAGAAGCCGGAGACGGGCAAAAAAGTTGCCGTAATCGGCGGCGGACCGGGCGGCCTTTCCGCTGCCTGGCAGCTGAGCCTGCTCGGTCACAGTGTAACTGTCTTTGAAAGTGACAAGGAAGTGGGCGGTAAACTCCGTCAGGCGATTCCGATGGAGCGTCTTCCTCGTGAGATCCTCGACAGTGAAGTCGATCGCATCAAGTCAATGGGAGCGGAGATCAAGACCTCCCAGAAAATTGATACGAAGACCTTCAAAAAACTGCAGAAAGAATATGACGCCCTGGTTATCGCCACTGGTGCCCATAATCCGGTGGTTATTCCTTTCCCCGGCCACGAACGTTTGGTCAAGGGACTGGAATTCCTGAAGAGTATCAACAACGGCGAAAATCCCAGGGTCGGCAGGAAAGTCGTGGTCATCGGTGCCGGTAATGCCGGTATGGACGTGGCGCTCGGCGCCTATGCCATGGGAGCGGAGAAAGTAACCGCCATCGACGTGCAGCGTCCGGCCGCCTACCAGAAGGAAATCGATCATTTTACTGCCCTCGGTGGTGAGATTCAGTGGCCGGCATTCACCGAACGCGTTGATGAGGACGGCCTCCATACCAAGGATGGCAAGCTCATCGAGGCCGACATGGTGATCATTGCCATCGGCGAGCGTCCTGACCTTTCCTATGTGCCGCGTGAGTGGCTTACTGTTCGCGGTATGATGGATGCCAACGAGTGTTGGCAGTCGAAGCTTGAGGAAAAGGTCTTTGCCATTGGCGATACCATCAAGCCCGGACTTCTGACCCATGCAATTGCCAGCGGACGTGAGGTGGCGGAATACATTGATGCCTACCTCAACGGCTGGGAATTGATTCCGAAACAGAAGCCAATAATGATACCCCAGGAAAAGCTGAGCCGGGAACTGTTTATGCCCCAGAACCGTGGGCGTTTCCGGGTTATCGATGCAAAGAACGAGGCAAGCCGCTGTATCTCCTGCGGTACCTGCCGCGATTGCTCCATGTGTCTGGAGACCTGTCCCGAAGGGGCCATTGTCCGGACAGAGAAGGAAGACGGAACGGTGGAATACCATTCCGAGGACAAATACTGCATCGGCTGCGGCATCTGTGTTGGGATCTGCCCTTGTGGTGTCTGGGCGATGGAGAAAGTAATCCTGTAGATTTGGCAGCAAAACCGGCGCGAATATTTTTTGCGCTGGGGAAAGTATCGGTATGAAAGCGGGGCGGGACCATTTGGTTCCGCCCCTTTTTTTTGGTTTTTTTTGCCTTGGCTGCTGGAAAACAAGCTGACTTTTCAAGTGTATAGGTGTCGAAGCTATCAAGTGTATAGGTGTCAAGTGTATAGGTGTTAGAGCTACACGGTTCACAGACTGAATAGTGCTTCGCATATTAAAGTAGTTGATTTGCCGAGGTAAAACCATGGGCAGACAACTTCGGATTGAGTATCCGGGAGCTTTTTATCATGTCACGGCACGGGGTACTGAACGTAAAGATATCTTCAAGAGCAACCGAGACCGCGAAAAGTTTCTGGAATATCTTCAGTCCGCTGTTGAAAGATACGGGGCGATCATACCTGTGTGGTGCCTTATGGACAACCACTATCATCTGCTGCTGGAGACGCCACAAGGGAACCTATCGCACCAAGGGGGTCACGCACCAAGGGGGTCAGGTCTTGAAAAATAAGAAACTAACCTTTCAAGTCTCTGACCCCAATAACGTGACCCCAATAACGCTACCGCGACAAATGAGACAAGTGAACAAAGGCTTGGCACTGAATGAAAGGTTGTAACTTGAGATTGTGAGTTTGAAAAAAATGTCCCATGTCGAGGGCTGACCCCTTCATTGCTCTTCATTGCTTTCGTCCCGGAATTTCCCGGATTTCCGCTGGTGCATAAAATCACAGATTGACTTTGTATGTAGACGCGGATATTTTCTCGAAAGTGGCGTTGAATTTCCTATTCTTTGACAATGGAGGTAGACAATGAAAAAGGCTCTCTTTCTAGCAACAGCGCTGGTGCTGACATGGTTGACGTCAGCCAGTGCGGGCACCATTACCCAGGACATCACCCTTTTCCGGGGAACGGTAGATGACCCGTATACGGTATATTATCCGCTCGAAATCAGCGAGCCCGGCAAAATCGATATACGCATCAAGATAAAGAGCTCCAAACCCACCATTGAATCTTCTAAAAACCCGATATCCTATCTGCTGGTCGACACCCGCGCCTTTGACAAAAACCGAACCATTTCCACTCCAGAATGGAAGCAGTGGATACAAAAGGCCAACAGGTACAACCCGGCAGAATATTTTGCTGGTGACGAAATCCGGGGATGGGTAAAATCCATGAAAGGACTCGTAAAGAGTCTCGTGGGCAAAAAGAATAAACCAAAGATTCCCGATTATGTTCATGAGCACGGTCGGTATGCTGATCGAGGTACTGTTTTCGTGAGTCATCCTGTCGACGCACCAGAGTTCAGCAAACAGCAGGGGCGCTACATTCTTGTTATGAACAACACCTCACGTAGTGAGGTAGAACAGACCCTGATCATTACGACTACAGATGCCATCAAAGACAATACCCCGACAGCCCCGACAGAACGCTGTGACTTGCTCGTTAAACGTATCGTGAAGAATCGCCACGGTGAATTGATTATTGTCATCGGTAACGAAGGCAAAGGTGGGGTTCCACAGCGCGCATATGAAATCACCGGCGACAATGCTCCGACATTACGCATCGAACTCAACGGGGCCGTGGCCGCCAGTATCCCGTTATCCGAACTGGATCCGGAATGTAAACTCAAGAATCCCGCATCAGCCGTTTCGGTACGGGTAACCGCTATGCGGAAGCTGATTGAGGGTGATATCGTTCGCGCCACCATCGATCCGAATCGCGTCATTCGTGAAAGCAACGAGTCCAACAATGAAATGGGGATGACTTTCTGATCAGATTATCTTCCGATGGAATAAATGGGGTCAGATACTTTCTTGATTACTACTTGTCAAGATAGTATTTGACCCCAGAGCGTCCGGACCCCAGTGAGACAAGAGTGTCAAAGCTACACATTTGACAAAAAAGCAGACGGCTAAAAATGTGAAGTCCCAACCAGGCAGAAGCAGCGGCCTAAAACCACCGCTGTTCTCCCGATCCGTTATGGCTACAAGCCGAGAAGGATACGATAGTGGACGAATTTGAATTACTTGTAGATCTGCATAAGGGCGCTAACCGTCAAGGGCCCGGAGGTGATGCCGAGACCGAAAAGGCGATTGGTCTAGCCGGTATAAATCGAGATGTGCCATTAAAAATTGCCGATATTGGCTGTGGCACAGGTGCCTCTACGTTGATTTTAGCCCGCGTATTAGCTGCAAAAATTACGGCTATCGACTTCCTTCCGGAGTTTATAGATGTTCTGACAGCCAGAGCACAGAGTGACGGTGTTGAGGACAAAATCACCCCTCTTTGCGCTTCAATGGAAGAGTTGCCGTTTGAGGACGAGGAGTTTGATGTTATCTGGTCTGAAGGCGCTATCTACAACATTGGTTTTGGAAAAGGTGTCGCAGATTGGAAGCGCTACTTGAAGCCAGGCGGGCTGCTAGTTGCCTCAGAGATTACTTGGCTTACAAACTCTCGCCCTTCGGAGCTTCAAAATCACTGGAACAATGAATATCCCGAAATAGATACAGCATCAGCAAAGATAAAAGTACTAGAAGAAAATGGTTATACACCTATCGGCTACTTCGTTCTGCCCGAGCATTGCTGGCTCGATAATTATTACGAGCCAGTGCGCACGAGCTTTAATGCCTTCCTGAGCCGGCACGGAGATAGCGAAGAGGCCCTCTCAATTGTTGAGGCAGAGCGCCACGAAATCGAACTTTATGAAAAATACAAAGCGTATTACAGCTACGGTGTATATATCGCGAGAAAGTCCAATGCGTAAAAGCCATAACATGGCGCTGCACTCGGACAAATTTTCCGCTGCGCTCCAAATTTGTCGGTGAGCTTGGCGTTGAATGGATAAAAAATACGGACACCACACCAATTAAATAGATGATATTTGGAGAAGTATGTTACCCACTATTTCCCCCGCACGCTGACCCGTGCACCCAGAATAGGGATCAGGAGCGACATCGTTCTACAAAAACTACGTAACCCCGGACCTTTCAATTAATTTCCATCCATTTCCCCCTGCCGTATTCCGGAGAAAAATCGGGAGCAGAATTAATAATGTTGGCGAAATATTTATATTATCTCAAATGGGGTTTTCGGACGCTGGTTCATAAAGAGAAAATTCCGCTAAACAGTTCAATTATTTTAACGGACGAATGCAATCTTGATTGCAGGCATTGCATAGTTTCTAATCTTGGATATTCCCGGCAGTCACTCTACGAGGTGGAAAAGGATATTCGCGTCCTGTATGAAACCGGTGCGCGTGTTTTGGTGATTACCGGTGGCGAGCCGTTTATCTGGAAAGATCAGGAAGGGAATACCGTTGAAGACGTTGTTTCGACAGCAAAGAACATGGGGTTTTTCCGGGTTGTCGTTTGTACGAATGGGACGTGTAGTCTCGAATCATCTGCGGACTACTTATGGGTCAGCCTGGATGGCTCAGAAGACAAGCATAACTTTATCCGAGGTTCGACGTATTCTCATGTCGTTGAAAACATAACTCGATCCAGGCATAAAGGTATCCACATTAACTTCACTATCAGCAGTAATAATCTTGGATCATTTCCCGCTGTCGCAGAAAATATTCTTGCGATACCGAACGTGAAAGGGATTTTATTCCACCTGTACACAAAATACCTGGGCGGCTCTGAATCTTTGGTTCTTGAGGCGGAAGAAAGACAACAGGCACTGCGGAATTTGCGGAATTTTAAATTCCGGCATCCTTTTGCAGTGTTCAATACTTTTTCCGGAATCGCCGCGCTCACAAAGGATAATTGGGCAAGAAACACCTATGCCAGCGTGACGATCAACCGGGGTATTCTATCTGAATGTTGCTGTAGAATCGGAATATATGACGAAGATGTCTGCCGACACTGCGGATGTACCCCCGCAGTCGAGACATGGGTACTGCAAACATTCAAGCCTTCAGCGATTATCGAAAATATCAAGTACATATAGGGCAAGTTTATGCTGATTACCCATGCCATGAGAATCCTTCTCGGCCAGCAGCTTGGCCCTTTCAAGTTTGTTAAAGACATCGGGTTTCTGCCGGATCTGGATGTCCCTACTTTGGGATTGTACATGCATATTCCATTTTGCCTGGATCTCTGCCCCTTTTGCCCGTATTACAAGGTAAAATCGAGCACACATCTGGTTCAACCCTTTCTTGAAGCACTGTTGTCGGAGATAGCCCTGATCGGCGAAAAAGCCGCGAGCAATGGGTCGAAGCGAAGGGTCACCAGTCTTTATTTCGGAGGTGGAAGTCCTGCATTGATGAAATCGGATTTACAAAAAATCCGGAAAAAAATTGATGATTTTTTTTACGTTGAGGACAGGGCCGGTATAGAACTCCACCCGAGAGATGTCACCTGCGATTTGCCCACGATCCTGAAGGATTCAGGTTTTGACATGGTCAGCATCGGAATACAGACTTTCCAGGAACATCTGCTGAGCAATATCGGCAGGGACTTTGTTGACTACCGTTCCGTCTTCACCGCCCTCAGGCGGGAACGGTTTGATGCAATCGATGTTGACCTGATTTTCGGAATACCCGGCCAAACAGACGCTGATTTACGGGTGGATTTTCTCAAGGCCGTGGAATTAGGGGCAACACAGATATCAACCTACCCTTTTATCGATTTTTCCTATGCAAACAATCACAAGAAACCGTTGGGCCGGAGCGAACAAAAGAAAATGTTGTCAATGTTGCTCAAAACTGCTGACGATGCTGGTTTTGCACGAACCTCTGTCTGGACTTTCGGGCGGACAAACGCTCCACGTTATTCATCCATTACGCGGGAGAATTTCCTGGGCTTCGGTCCCAGGCGCCACATCATTGGGCCGCGACGCCTTCAAGGCCAACACATTTTCTCTGGAAGCCTATATCGAGTCTGTAAACAGGTGTATTGTTCTAACTTCAGTGAAAATGAAGTTTTCACCGAGAACACGAAAGCTTTATTGGCTTTTTTGGAACTGTTACGCAGGCAAGTTGCCAAAAGATGAATATTGTACGCTTTTTTCTTCAAATCTGGATGACGATTTCTCCTTTTGGCTAACCCTGGGCAAGCTACTTGGCCTGTTTACGGAAATGGATACAGGTTATACCCTGACACAGCTGGGAAATTATCATTTTCACTGGTTGGAACAAGAATACACTCACCAATATATCGACAAGACATGGCGGTCTGCTATGCAAACACCATGGCCAGACTTGATAGCTGTTTATTGATTTGTATAGAACAAAGGGGATAGGGGTATTTAGATGAAAAACAAGACGATGATTCGATTCTCAACTGGAGGATAGGACCGGTCTTGACCGGTCTATTCCCGCGACGTGTGCGCCTGGTATGGCGCGTGGCGCGTAAGCGCCAAGCGATCAACTGCGGTGGTTGATCGCAGACTTGGGGGTGCAAGTCCCCTATGGACCCTGATGGAGGGAACCATTAGCCGAACGGCAAGGGTGTCCGTCGCGAGGCGGAATCTGAAGAAAGCCGAAGGCAAAATCCCGCCCCGACGAACAGAAGTAGCATATAAGGCAGCCACAACCGGGCAAGCAGGCACGTGTCTGATAAAGCCCAATATCCATCCAGAGGGCGTGGGAATACATGGGGTCAAATACCATCTTTACAAGTAGCAATCAAGAAAGTATCTGACCCCAGAGATTCATCAGACAATTTAAGCAGACAGGATTTCCCGGAATCACCATGCCAAGTAATAACTCCAATGACATCATTATTTACCAGAGCCCTGATGGTACTTCCAAACTCGATGTCTGCCTTGACCATGAAATGGTCTGGCTGACCCAAAAACAGATGGCGGAGCTGTTCGACAAGGACAGCGATACTATTGGCCTGCATATTTGCAATGCATACAAAGAGGGAGAGTTGCAGCCGGATGTAACTACCGAGGAATCCTCGGTAGTTTAAAATGAGGGAACCCGGAAGGTTCGCAGAAAACGACGGTTCTATAATCTTGATGTCATAATTTCCGTCGGCTATCGGGTCAAATCCAGGCAGGGAACTCAGTTTCGGCAGTGGGCTACGAGAGTTCGCCGCGACCATATCGTCAAGGTAATCGTGAGCTTGATTAACCGGCAGAACGACTGATGGTAAGTAGGTTTGGAAAAAGCAGACAACCAGCGCCGTCACACGGTCTTCGCTCCGCTCCGCCGGTGCGGCTTGATCCGTTGCCTACGAAAAACATACAGAAGTAGATGCGGTCAAATGATTTGTCGGTGAACTTTTGAATCTGTAGTACGGCCCTTTTTGTGGAGCCATTATCAATCCCCCCAGCTTGATTTTAATCAACAAATCTACTGTGGACTCATGATAACCCCGGATCTGCCAGGTTTTGAAAACCTGGCAGGTCTGTTTCAGTCAGGGATGTCCCCCGATTCGCCCGCTGGAAGCCTCTACCCCCGTTTTTTTCATCAGCGCTACCCGGAGGTTTTAGCTCATCTCGCTTGTAAGTCGACAGCTGGCTGCTAGACTGAACGAAAGGACTTTACCGCAACACCCATGCAGCTGAGCGATTTCTCAAGGTGGTGTTTCTGATGCAGAACTGTTCGGCGGGTAACATGTATGAGACTGATGTGCTGCTTTCGCAGTACTGCGAGTTTCATTACGGGGACGAGTATTTCGGGGTCGAGAATTTCCCAGCCCGCTGTGCGCGTTACTGCCTGGAGATCATGGGCGAACGTCGGAAGGGCACTGCCCTTGATGTGGGTTGTGCCGTGGGCAGGACCACTTTCGAGCTTGCCCGGGGATTTGCTGCGGTTACCGGCATCGATTTTTCCCGTCGTTTCATTGACGTTGCTGCGGGTATGCGGGGCAACGGCCGGATATCCTACCGTCTCGTTGAGGAAGGAGATCTGACAACTCGCGTCGAGCGGAGCCTTGTGGATTTTGAACTGGACGGGGTCTGCGACCGGGTGGATTTTGCTTGTGCGGATGCCCTTTCCCTGTCTCCGGAATGCACCGGCTATGATTTGATCTTTGCCGGGAATCTCATTGATCGACTGAAAAACCCCCGGCATTTTCTCTCATCTCTTCACCAGCGCATCGTTCCGGGGGGGATGCTGGTTCTTACCTCACCTTATACCTGGCTCAGCGATTTCACCCCACGGTCGCAGTGGCTAGGCGGGTTTTCGGAGGATGGAAAGGATGTTACAACCCTGGACGGTTTGACATCAGCCCTGAATACCCAGTTCAAGCTGCTCGAAGAGCCGCGCGACATTCCCTTTGTCATTCGTGAGACAGCGCGGAAGTATCAGCAGAGCATCGCCCAGATGACGGTCTGGGAACGATGCCTTTGATAGGGATTGGACCTCAAATTTCCCTGTAACTTGCCTACCCTAGTGCATATTCTGTTGCGAATTACGAAATGGTTTTAGCAATTCTGGACACGGGTTGACATAATAAATCATATGTCGTATATGAATAGTGCTACGATTTTTAAAAACGTAATACTTGTTGTCCGGCGAATGATTGCACTGTGAAAGGATTCATCTCATGCATATGGCCGACGCTCTTTTGTCACCCGCTGTCGGTGGAACCATGTGGGCAGTTTCAGCGGGCGCAATTGCCTATTGTTCCACAAAAGTCCGTTCTCAGCTGGATGACCGTAAGGTACCGCTGATGGGGGTTCTCGGGGCCTTCATTTTTGCGGCACAGATGATCAACTTCACCATTCCTGGGACCGGTTCCAGCGGACATTTGGGCGGCGGGCTGCTGCTGGCGATTCTTCTTGGGCCCCAGGCAGCCTTTCTTACCATCGCCTCGGTGTTGGTTGTCCAGGCGATCTTTTTTGCCGACGGCGGCCTGCTGGCCTTGGGCTGCAATATCTTCAACCTCGGTTTTTTTCCCGCATTCATCGCCTATCCATTTATTTACAAGAAAATTGCCGGTGCTCAGCTGGGCAGGCTAAGGCTTGCCGGCGCGGCAATAATCGCCGCTGTGGCGGGGCTGCAGTTGGGCGCTTTCGGTGTAGTAGCGGAAACGGTCCTGTCCGGGATATCTTCCCTGCCGTTTTCGACTTTCCTCCTCCTGATGCAGCCGATTCATCTTGCCATAGGTGTTGTTGAAGGACTTGTTACCGCGGCTGTTCTGTCATTTGTTTACAAGGCGCGACCGGAGATGCTTTTGGAAAATCCCCTATCTCCGCAGCGCGGTCTTCGTCCGGTTGGCGTTGTGCTGCTCGGTTTTTTTGTCGCAACGCTGCTGACGGCCGGAATACTTTCCTGGTATGCCTCGGCTCATCCTGACGGCCTTGAATGGGCAATTGCCAAGGTGACGGGCCGGGAGGAGATTGCCGAGCCGGAGACGGGTATTTTTCCGGCACTGGCTGCACTTCAGCAAAAAACAGCTTTCTTTCCCGACTACTCCCTGCCGGGTTCTGCCGATTCCTCTGTCCGGGAGCCTGCTGAGAATGGTGCAGCGTCATCTGCTTCAATCGTTGACCTGGGAACCAGTGTCGCGGGAATCCTCGGTTCGCTCATAACCCTTGCACTTGCTTCTCTGGCGGCTTTCCTGCTGCGGAAACGCCCAAAGCCGGCCTTGAGGCTGTGACTTCGGGAACACGATCCTCACCCTGAGGGAGGGGAAGACACCTCTCCCTTTTTTCGAGCACATCAATGGCACGCATCGACTCGGCATCACTCGACATAACCCATCTCGACCGGCTTGCCTTGGGGGATACCTTTCTTCATCACCTCGATCCCCGGGCAAAGGTCCTTGTCACGGCAGTCTTTATCATTTCTGTGGTTTCCTTTGGCAAGTATGAGGTTTCTGCACTTGTTCCCTTTGTGCTCTTCCCGGCGGTGATGATGGCACAGGGGGATATCCCTTTTCGCGTCATCGTTCGAAAGGCATTGTTTGTTCTGCCTTTTGCCGTGGCAATCGGAATCTTCAACCCGGTTTTTGATCGGGAAATCCTCGTACAATTAGGGCATTTGGCTGTCAGCGGCGGCTGGGTATCCTGCGCCTCTATCATCATCCGCTCCCTGCTGACCGTTGCTGCGGCGATCACCCTGATAGCAGTCACCGGCTTTCCGTCAGTGTGCTGGGCCTTTGAACGGCTGGGCATGCCCCGGACATTTGCCATGCAACTCCTCTTTCTCTATCGATATATTTTTGTTCTGATCGAAGAAGGCCGGAATGCTTCACGGGCCCGGGAACTTCGCTCGGCCGGAAAGGCTACCAGGGGAATGGCGACCTTCGGATCTCTTGTCGGGCACCTGTTACTCAGAACTTGGGAGCGAGCGGAACGGATCCATATGGCCATGCTTGCGCGGGGTTTCACCGGCGAGTTTCATGCGCGACGAGAATTCCGCTTCGCCGGCAATGACGTTCTCTTCCTGCTTGGCTGGTCTGCACTTTTCATCATCATGCGATACTGGAACGTCTCCCGGATTTTCGGGAATCTTGCTACGGGAATACTTCGATGAGCCATCACATAGTAGAGGTAACGAATCTCAGACATGTCTACCCCGACGGTACCGAAGCGCTTCGCGGTGTTTCCTTCCGGATAACCCACGGCGAATCGGTAGCAATCATCGGGGCCAATGGTGCGGGAAAATCGACCCTTCTCCTGCACCTGAACGGTCACCTCGTTCCCAGCGAAGGTTCCATTCGGATCGGAGATTTTCCTCTGACCCGTGCAACCCTTCCTGTGATTCGCCGTACCGTGGGCATGGTCTTCCAGAACCCGGACGATCAGCTCTTCATGCCGACGGTTTACGACGATGTCGCCTTTGGTCCCTTGAACCTCGGGTTTCCCCGTGAGGAAGTGGCGCAGAGGGTGCAGGATGCCTTGGAACAGGTGGGCTCGGCCCATGTTATGAACAAGGCCCCCTACCATCTTTCTGGAGGGGAGAAGAAGCGGGTGGCCATCGCTACGGTGCTTTCCATGTCGCCGGACATCCTGGTGATGGATGAGCCCACCAGCGGGCTCGACCCTTTCGCCAGACGGCAGTTGATGCGGCTTCTTAAGGAGTTCCGCCACACGAAAATCTTCACCAGCCATGACCTGGACATGGTTCTCGATGTCTGTGAACGGACCATCGTGCTTCATGAGGGTGAGGTTATGGCGGACGGACTGACCCGGGAAATTTTCGCGGATGAGCGGCTGCTCCACGACTGCCGGCTCGAGAAACCGCTTTCCATGCAGGGGTGCCCGGTGTGCGGATCAGCGTCGCGGCACTGAGTCAGGAAGGAGCACGTAAGCGTCCCTCCATTTCCTGGAGAGCAAAAACAGGGTAAGCCGGATCAAACCTCCGGTCCAATCAAACGGGGAGTTGGAATTTTCAGCGACCTGAATGTAAAGGAATAATGAATGAAGAGGATCGTATTCTGTGTGTTGCCGGTTATCGTATCGTTACTGTTTTCCGGTCCGGTTTTTTCGGCAGAAGATGAGTCAGTGTTTACCCCGAAGATGGTTGCCCCCGGACATTGGTCCTGCCGTGACCTCGATGATCTGGAAAGCAGGTATGGAATATCCCCCAACCCGGCGACCGGATCACCTGCCTATTCCCGAAGCGATCTGGCTGCAAAGCTCTATGCCGTGCTCCAGAAAGTTGCCGAAAAGTGTGAAGCTGGGGGGAGGGATGTCGTCCCTGCGGAAGACTGGGAGAAGATAGCTCGGCTTCATGGACAGTTCAAGGAGTATCTGGGGATGATAGAAGGATATCAGCCCCGACGTGAAAGCATAGAAAGTCTGCTCTTTCCAACGGAGGAGCCCACGTTCCTGCTCAAGTACGGCGTAAAGGGTTTTCTGCGGGGTGAAGGGGCCGGCAATTTCCGGCTCCCCGAACTTGGTTACAATCCGGACCACGCCGAAGGACGATTCCTCTACCGGGTCCTTCCCTACGTTTCCTGGCATCCGACCGATTTTCTCGCTATCCACCTGGAGGGGCAGGGCTACGGCTATACCGGCGGCAGCCAGTATCTGGGCAAGTACTCCCTTTATCAGGGGTATGTCGAGGGGAGGTTGCCGGAAACCGATCTGCTTTCGCTGAAAGTGGGCCGTCAGGAGTTGGTCTATGGCAGCGCCTTTATCCTGGGGAGTAATTCCTGGTTCCAGGGACTGACCTTCGATGCCGCACGAGTGCGGGTTAAACCGCTCAATGCCCTGACCCTGGACCTCCTTGGCGGCTGGTATGCCACCCCCTGGTCGGATGGCATGAAAGGGAATATCGTGGGAGGCTATGCCAGGTATGATTTCGGCGGCGGCACCGTGCTCGAGGCCTACGGGTTTAATGACACCGGGTCAGCGGAGCACCACTCCGGCGAATATCTGAATATCTGGGGCCTTCGCGCCGCCGCTGAGCTCGGGCCGGTGCTGCT
>Ga0105099_10001002_pt1 | contig 18328 bp, 23 predicted proteins | sample PPLLak3cmMay2015_2_FD_79138 | JGI IMG/M metagenome (GOLD analysis project Ga0105099, IMG submission 79138) | Freshwater sediment microbial communities from Prairie Pothole Lake near Jamestown, North Dakota, USA - PPLs Lake P8 Core (1) Depth... | ecosystem: Environmental > Aquatic > Freshwater >... | reverse complement strand
ACTTATATGATAAGACTATATTCAGTTACGAAATACTGATGCTTGGATGGCAACAGCAGGGTTTTTGGGCGTGGGCAGACGGTGTAAGCACAGTAGATAATAATTTTATACCCATAAATGAATACGGCCTGGTACAAATAGAGAAAGGAGAAAAAGAAAAGACTTGTTATTACCTGAAACCATTTAGTAAGCTATACTCTGATGATAAGAATGTATTTATAAACGAAAGGAAGTTCAGGCACACGACAAGCAACCTTAAATTTACGGACTGGATAGGTAAGTTTACGGCTGTTTACGGAGAAAAGAGTTACCTTTCTATTGCAGCGTTCCTCACTACCTTATTTTCTGATTTTATATTTGCCCGGTTAGGCAATTTACCACTTATAAATCTTTTTGGCCCTAAAGGAACGGGTAAAACAGAACAGGCAAAGAGTATACTAAGCATATTTGGGGAGAAACAGAACGAAATAAACATGCGAAAAGTAACCCCTTATGCGGCCTCACATTCGTTGAAAATGTTTATTAATGCCTTTGTATTGTTTGATGAATATAAAAATAACCTTACCCATGAATGGATAGAGTTTATGAAAAGTATATACAACAGGCAACCGAGAGTAAGAGGAACCATACAGGAAGGCGTAGACGTAATTGCCATACCGGTTAACTCTATGGTATTTATGTGCGGACAGGAAATGCCAACGGCAGACCCTGCATTATTGAGCAGGTGTTTATTTTTAACATACTATAACCCACAGCATACCGAAGAAGAAAAGAAGAAATACAATGAACTGAAAGAACTTGATGATATAGGCAAGGCACACTTTGTAGACAATATAATAAGTTACAGGGAGCTGATAGAAAAAAATTACATGACTGAATTTTATATAGTTGAAAAGGAGGTATCTGACTTATGCGAAAAGAATACAGATGACAGGATAATAAGAAATTATGCTACGGTGTTAACAACCTATAAACTGATTGCGCAATTGATAGGTATTACTTTTAGCTATACAGAGATGCTACGGATAAGCGTTGATTGTATAAGAGAACAAATGAGTGTTATAAGTAGTACCAATGAACTTGGATTATTCTGGGGAATATTCCAGAACCTTATTGACAGGGGATTATTGTTATATAAACAGAATTTTGACAAGCGCGATGTTGTGTTTGAGGAACTGATAACGATAAAGAACGGCATAAAGAGAGAAGAAGTTATTGATTTTGGTAAAGGTACTGCTGGTAAAGGCAAGAACCTGTTATACATACGCTGGGTAGGATTATACCAGGTAATTGCAGAAGCGGCTAAGCGCAGCGGACAGGAATTATTACCAGAAAATTCGTTGAAGTTTTATCTGACGCACGATAATAGTTTTGAAGGATTTAAGAAAGCACACAGGTTTGGGCAAAATACAAACCAGGCCCTTGTATTTGATTTTGACAGACTAAGTGAGATGCTTGGCTATAATTTATCGTTAGCTGCCCTTGATAGGGTAAGGGAAAAGGCAGAAAAAGAAGAAGCGGAAGAAGGTTCGCAAGTAGAAGACGTAATTCAAACAGGTTTACCATTTTAAAAAAGTAGAATGATATGGAAGAATTGGAAAAAGAAAAATGCTTTGCATGTGACAGTGTTCTTGAATTTTATGAAGAAGAGATATGCACAGAATGTAAGCTGAATAAAGGCCTTGAGCATAAAAAACAGATACCTGTATTTGAAATAAATGATAATGATGAGACATGGTAGTTTATTTAGCGGCATTGGTGGATTTGATTTAGCCTCTGATAAAATGGGTTGGGAAAATGTTTTTCATTGTGAGATAAACCCATTTTGCAGAAAAGTTTTGAAATATTATTGGCCTAAAGCATTAAGTTATGAAGACATACAAACAACAGATTTTACAGTTTGGAGAGGAAAAATTGACATACTCACCGGAGGATTCCCCTGCCAGCCTTACAGCATTGCAGGAGAAAGAAAAGGAAAAGAAGATGCTCGCCACCTCTGGCCAGAAATGCTTAGAGCAATTCGGGAGGTTCAACCGGGCTACATTGTGGCAGAAAATGTTCCTGGAATTATTAGTTGGAACGGGGGCCTGGTATTCGAAGAAGTGCAAACTGATTTGGAAAATGAAGGGTACGAAGTCTTCGCGGTTATACTTCCAGCTTGTGGCGTTAATGCACCACACAGACGAGACAGAGTTTGGTTTATTGCCCACAGTACAAGCAAATTGCAGCAAAGGAATGAACCCGGAAAATGTGGAGATGAAAAGCAACAAGATGTACAACAAGAATACAGGAAAACAAATACAGAGCAGCCCGGAACAATGGGCAAAAATGGGATTACTACCCACACCACAGGCGAGAGACGAAAAAACAGGGAGCAGCCAGGAGGATTTTCGGACTATGAGAAAAATAGAACAGGGATGGACTTTTGGGCTGAACGATTTGGCGAAGATGAACTTATTACCAACGCCACAGGAGACAGATGGAAATGGGAAAGGCAGAAAATTGAGAATGAAGAAGGATTGCAGAAGGAACCCGGAAACAATCGGGAGCTGGAGGGGAGATTTGAAGGATTATGCAGTGATGAAATTTCTACCTACGCCGGATGCAGCGAGCGGGAAAACGGGCTACATGGGAAAGAACAGGGAAGGGAGACAACAGAATTTGGAGACAGTTATACGAAATTCGGACGATTCTCTAACTTCCCAACAACTAAACCCACAATTTGTGGCAGAGATGATGGGTTTCCCGCCGGATTGGACGGTATTACCTTTCCAAAATGGCGAAATGAAAGTATAAAAGGCTATGGTAATGCTATTGTGCCACAAATAGCTTATGAGATATTTGAGGTTATAGAAAAAATGATAACAGTATGAAGACAAATGGTAATATGTACGAACAAATAGGTAAGACCTGGAACCCGCTTGCGGGTAAATGTATACACGACTGTAAGTATTGCAGCACAAATAAGTTTCGCAGATTTAAGCTAATACATGAAAAGTATAGCGGTGAGTTAAGGTTAGATGAAAAGCAACTTAATAAAAAGTTTGACAATAAAGAAGAAATAATATTTGTTGTATCTCAGAATGACTTATTTGCAAAAAATGTTCCGGCAGATTTTATAATAGAAATTTTAAAGCATTGTAATAATAAGTTTAAGACTTATTTTTTTCAGAGTAAAAACCCTGTGAGGATGATAGAATTTGCAGACAAATTCCCTGTTAATACAATACTTTGCACTACCATAGAGAGTGATTTGTTATTGGAAAGTGATACGAGATTTGCAGTATTTAAAAGTAAAGAATTAGAAAGGTTTACAAAGCAAATTACTATTGAGCCAATACAGCGGTTTTCGCGTAGTTTTTATTATAAGTTTAATGATATTATTAATTTACAACAGGTAAATATTGGAGCCAATACATACAGGAAAGTTGAATTAAAAGAGCCATCGGCAGAAGAAGTGTTAAAGTTGATTGGTGAATTAGAAAAGATTACGGTTGTAAAACAAAAATCTAACCTTGCCAGGTTGTTAGGTAATAAGTAATTTGAAAATGAAAATTTGAAAATGGTTTATATTGTTTAATAATTAATAATAAATATTAAAAAAAACAGAAAATTGAAAATACTTATTGTCGCCAAAAAGTTTTGTGGTAGTGCTATAAAATTTTTTGAAAACCCCACAATTCTCACAACATTCACTACAATGGTAATAATCAATAACATATAATAAAATATTTAACAATTTTTGTTGTGAAATGTTGTGAAAAAAATGTTCTTATTTTAATAAGAAAAAAACGTACACCATAAGTTATACAAACCCACAACATTTCACAACATTCCCACAACATTGACAACATTGACAGTTTGCGTGGATTTGCTGATGGTAGGAGTATTATAATAGTTATAAGTATAAAAACATATATAATTGATTATAACCATTGTAGTGAAAAACAAAATGTTGTGGGGGTTTTTGGGCGCATGGTGAGATTTGAGGCAATTAATAAAGAGAGTTGTAAATTTTCAAATTGTTGACTATTATACCACTGATTATATAAGTTATTTTTTGAAAAAAGATACTTTAAAACCGCGTGTCTTGTTTAATGTTTTTTATTAAAAGTTATGTTATACAAAAATGGATTTAAAATTATTGTGATCATGAACTTAGATATATACATTTGCTATGAATAAAAACATAACAACCGATGGATTACAACGCAACATTATTTTTACGGCATGGCTACCTTGATGATTTTCTGAGGTATATATTTAATGGTAATGGCAGTGTAGTTGAAGTAAACAGGACACACCCCATTGGCCAATACATATGTAGCATGAGAAAATATAGTGACTGGCCGGTAAAAGAGTTAAAGCCTCCAAGAAATTTTGAGTTTTGTATAAAGTTAAGTTTCCCCAAGAACAGAAGCGAAAACAGATTTGTGTATTTTACACAGGAAGATACGATGAATATAAATGATGTTATAAATACGTATTTTGATATTGAGTTCTGGATGTATTACCTTCATGGAAAGAAAATGGGCATACAACAGAAAGAAATACTTGAGAGTTTTATAATAACAAGGAAACTAACATCGCTAAGTTACAATACAGAGATGTTAAAAAAACGAGGATACCGGGAAGAAATACGAAATATTGAAAAAGGGGTAGAAGTTTTGAGAAAAAAAGCGCAATATGCTTCGGGTAAAATTGACAGTGGAATAAAAGAATACAAGAATGATTTAATATATAATGATTTAAAAATTATACATGCAAATTGTCCGAATGAGGGATAAAGTACATAACGAACTGATTAAAATTAAGATAAAATGAATATACAAAAAAATACATATTTAATACCGGGTATATGTAAGATGTTTTTTCAATATGCCGAGAATGTTGCTTTTATTGTAGATAATGGCGATAACACGGTAGAAGTATTATTTACATCGCCATATGATTGGTGGGAAATATATTTAACGCCAGGCAGTATATTATTTGATGAAGAGCATAGTGATGATTTAAGGGCAGGTGGATATTATAAACAGGTATTTAGTGGTATTCATCCCGGTCAACCGTTTGGAGGAGTATTTGATTTTGATGCAATAAAAAATCATGAATTAATAGTAATGTTGGTTTTTGACAATGGCTATAAGAAAATTGTAGGCAATATAGAAAACCCGGTTAAAATGATGGTTAAAATAATGAACAGTGAAAATAAGCAGGTTCAGTTAGGTTTTGAGCGGTTGAGTGATGAACCTGCAAGATTAATAAGTGAAAGTGAAAGTGGTAGTGGAAGTGGGAGTTAGTTATGAAATTGTGGCGAGACATAAAAGAATATAATAAGATTAAACTATTGCATACTTATTATAAAGCAGACAGATGGCCTTATTATAAAGATGTAATAGATTATGTTATAAATAACCTTGAAATAACAGAAAGCAGCAAGGTATTGGAGCTTGGCCCCTATTTATTTAATTTGTTTTATAATAGTGAAACCATAGATATTGAAAGTGAACTAAGCCCAACATGGTTGTTTGATGCCAGAAAAACGCCCTGGCCAATGCCTGATAAAAGTTATGATTTGTTTATAGGCTTACAGGTACTTGAACATTTAGTGCCAAAGCAGGCAGAAGTTTTTATGGAAGCATTACGAGTAAGCAAATATGTTATAATAAGCCTGCCGTACAAGTGGAACATACCCGGAGATATACACCATAATATAGATGAAAATATAATAAATACCTGGACAGGAAACCTGAAACCAATATATAGCAAATTGATAGGCAGTAGAATAGTATTGGCATACAAATGATTATATTATTATTATAGTAATCAAGTCCTTTAAATATCTGTAAGTTAAATATAAAATTGTAGTGGATAATAAATTCACACAAAGCAATTGATATGAATATTTTATTTGAGATATTAAGGGGGCCTTGGTTTATTGAGCGTGGTTTTGCCAGTGGATATATGGGCATTGCCAATAAGATATTACGCGGAGAGCCAGTGCTAAGCCAGGAGAAAACACTTAAAATACAGTTATCTAATCCTTTGTTTGGTGTGCAGGGTGCTGACAGAGCTGAGAGTGATAATGATTTTAGCAATGCCGAAGCAGGTTCGGTAGCTATTATTCCTGTTAAGGGAGTTATGACAAAATACGGAACCTTATGTGAATATGGCACTGCCGATATAGCACAAATACTAATAAGAGCCGCAGACAACCCCAAAATAGACGGTATTGTACTTGATATAGATACAGGCGGTGGTTCTGTATCGTCTGTTAATCCGCTTGTGGAAGCAATTGAATATGCTAAGACAAAAAAAGGCGTGGTTTGTTATGCTGATATGATTGCAAGCGCAGGTTACTACGTTGGCAGTTATTGTAATAGGATAATATTATCTAATGATTTAAGCAGTGCTGCAGGAAGTATAGGTGTATATACAATGATTGTAGATGACAGGTTATTTTACGAAGAACAGGGCATAATAATTCATGAGATATACCCACCGGAAAGTGACTTTAAGAATAAAGACATAAAGGATGTATACGCCGGAAATTACGATACCATTATAAGTGAAAGTTTATCGCCAAAGGCACAGATATTCCAGGAAGTTGTAAAGAAAAACAGGGGAAATAAACTTGACCTTAAAGCAGAAGGCTTGTTAAATGGAAAGATGTTTAAGGCAAGTGAAGCAGTAAAGGCCGGACTTGCAGATGAGATAGGAACGATAGGCAGGGCAATTAAATTAGCCAGGGAGCTTACAGAAGTAAAGAAGTTTATGAATATTAAATAATAACAATTATGGACTTAAAGAAGATAAAAGGAATAGTATTAGGAATGTTGGGAAAAGAAACCTTCACGTTTTCGAAAGAAGGAAGTATTGAATTTACCGACAAGGAAAGTGCAGATATTGCAGAAGCCTTTGGGCAAGAGTTTGTTGATAAGTTTAAATCGGCAATAGGCAAAGAAAATGCAGGAGAAGCAGAAGGCAATGAGCTTTTTGCCAGTATAGTTGCACATAATAACAATAAGGTTAGGGCAGAAGTTGAAAAAGCGGTTGATGGTAAACTTGAACTTCTGAGCCAGAAAATGGGCGAGCTGGAAGGGAAGTTGGTTGTAAAAGAGACAGAGCTTGACGCGAAAATAAGTGAGAACAAAGAACTGAAAAGCAAGATAGAACAGCTTGCAGATTTACCAGAGGATGAAATAGAAACAGAGGAAGAAACAATTGAAAAAGAGAAAGTGATGAAGGACTTTAAAGCAAACAGGAATTATTTTCATAACAAAATGGCTTTTGAATTTTTCGAAGGCAACAGTTCGAAGGCAATTATAAGCCGTTCGAATGGTTTTGTTGTGACAGATAAAGATTCGGGCGTTAAAATGGAAGGTATTGACGCATCGGAGATTAAAAGTGAGTTTGGTACATACATAAGCCAGACAGGGTTTGAAACATTGACGATGTTAACCCAGGAGATTGAGAGTACTAAGTACATGACTACCAAAATGGCCATTACTGAGTGGCGTGCAAGTAAAGCAAACATGGGATCGGTAGTACAACAGTTTATCAGCAAGTGGACACCACTTGGTGAAGCTGATTTTACCCCAATTACGGTTAAAAATTACAGGCATAAAGTTAACCTGCCTATTACCCCCGATGATATAAATGACAGTTGGTTGTCGTTTTTATACGATGAAAGGATGACCCCCGACCAAATGCCAATAACCAAATATATTATTGAAAAACTTCTGGTACCTAAAGTTGATGATGACAGGGAATTGTTGTTATTAGGACATGGTGTTTATGTTGCGCTTAACCCCGGAACAGTACAAACAGGCGACCCAGGACAGGCTACCGGAGGTAGTATGGATGGTTTCTTAACTATTATTGCTCAGCAAAAAGCCTTGGGCGGAACCTCTAAGGTTAATTTTTATACACCAGCAACAGACTTTAATGATGCAGGAGCTAATGCTGTAACATGGATGGAAGATTTTGCGAAGTGGGTAAAAGGACTTAACAGGTTATATGCCAGCAAAGGGATGAACATATTCTGTGCGCCAGAAAATGCAGAAAAATACTGGTATAAATACAGGGATATGTTCCCAACCACTAAAAATGAGGATGGACAAAAGACAAATATTGACTTTACGAAGTTTAATATTGTTCCGTTGCCTTCGATGATAGGCAGTGATACTATATTCGCTACCCCAAAAGAAAACTTTATTCATTTGAAAAATTTGAATACAGGTGCTTCGAACATATTTATGCAGGTTGCAGACTATGACGTAAAAGTATTTGCAGAATGGTGGGAGGGCGTTGGTTTTGCCATAGCAGAACTTTTATTTGCCTATTGCCCCGACAGTGGTAGTGGTAGTGGTTCAGGTTCTTAGTTTGATGGATGTGAAGGTTGATTAGTGTTTATTTAAATTGGTAAATTGGAGTACGGTAATTTAAAACCGTACTCTTTCTAAAAAAAAATAGTATGAAAACAAGTAAGAGAATATTAGGAATAAGTTTTTCGCTTCTGATAAATGTGATGGTGGGAGCATTATTGTTTATGGCTGTGGGTTTTGATGCCGGTATTTCGCCAAGCATACCTGTAATAAGTTATGGCGTTGGGATTACAGCATTGGGAATGGCAATACCCGAATTATTACCCACGAATATTTTAGCCTATACGTTTGTGAGTGTGCCAAAGGAAAGTGATAACCCTGGGCGACCGGTTGGAAAAAATGATATGTTAATAGTTTTCAGGTGGAGCGATATAGATGTAGATAATATGCCTACGCGAGATTCTGGAGGTGTAAGAATATCAGGTAATCTTGTATTTTTAATTAATAAAACAGCTGTTGAAGTATATATGACACCCAGCACTGTAAACTGTTGGAACCAAAGTACAGGAGATACTGACAAAAAAGGGTTTATACAAAACCTGGAGGGGGAAATACCCGGAGATGGGTTAAGTATAAGTGAATTTTTAGAAAATAATGTTAACCAGAACTTAGGCGCTATAGTTAGGTTTTGTGACGGGCGTACCCCCCGGTTGTTTGGAACACCATGTGTGCCATTGCAATTTGAGGTTGAAGGACAGAATAACAATGAAGCGAATTTTAGTAAACTTACACTGAAAAGTGTATTGCCAGGGCCGGTAATAGCCCATTATGCAGGAACGATACCAGCAATAGATACTGACAGTGGAAGTGGAAGTGGCGTATAGTTTATAAGTAATAATTGGTTGTTAAGAAAAGGGGGATGTGATAAGCCCCTTTTTAGTTTAATAAATTTTAAGCATGAACATATATTATTTTAAGCCTTTTGCGCTGGATAAGAATTTAGGAAAAGAGTATAACCGGTATATGGAATTGTTGCCCAATGATGATGATTATGCCTGTTTTATAGATGCAGATACAATGTTTTTATGCCCTGATTATGGGGTGCAGATTTATAATACAATAATTAAATACCCCAATGCAGGTATGTTTACTTGCACGACCAACAGGGTAGGCAATGTATCTCAATTATATGAAAGCCACATGAGTGAAATATCGGATATTAAGCACCATAAGAGATTATCGAGGGCAATATGGAACAGGTATAAAACAAACTGCCAGGTATTAAAAGCACCTATAAGCGGGGTAATGATGGTAATACAAAAGAAAATATGGGCAAGGTTCCAGTTTAGCAAAGGATTGCTTGGTGTTGATAATGATATAAGCAAGCGGATAATAAATGCCGGATTACCCATATACCTGATGCGTGGTATTTATATATTTCATTATTACAGATTGATAGAAGGTGCTAAGTTTAAAAAGCACCTGAAATAAGCTTTACTGTATGGAGGTTATGGAGAGAGAGATAACTAAAATATAGTAAATATGAAAAACACAGATTTTGTAATTCCGTACATAGAGCCAGCACATGGCAGCGAAGAACTTAAATACGCTTTACGGTCGATAGAAAAGAACTTTGACGGACAGGCAAACATATGGCTGTTTGGAGATAAACCAGAATGGGTAAGCGATGAAGTAAACCATATACCTTGTGAAAGAGTTAACGGGATTGATTATATGGTATTCATGGATACTACTTCAAAAATTTATGGGGCGTGTAATAATAAGCAAATTGGGTATAACTTTGTTTATATGTATGATGATACATTCTTGATAAACAAAACAAGTTATGAAGATATTGCAGAGATAAAATGCCTTGAGAACATGAAGGAACTACCAGAGGCAAACTGGTTTAAAACCACGAACGCAAGCTCGAAATGGAAAAACTTAATGCTAAAAACACTTGGGGTATTGCAGCGTGAAGGTTACCGGATATATAATTTTGAGACCCACTGCCCGCGCGTAATAAACAAAAGAAAGGCAAGACAGGTTATAGAAAAATATAATACCCTTGTTGACCCATTAATGTTTTCTACACTATATTATAATATACTACTTGCCGAAAACAATGAGACCCCACGTAGTTTAATACCCTGGGGTGATGGTATAAAACTTGGCGTATACAAAGAGTTTGATTTGTTGACACTTAAAAACAAGTTACGCGAGAACAAGTTTTTAAATTATAATAATGCAAGTTACAATAAAGACATGAAAGAATTACTTGCATGGTTGTTTCCCGATAAATGCAGGTTTGAAAAATAGTCCTTTTAATAATAGCAATATAATTACATATTTGTTTTTAATAACAGGGATGTAATTATATTGTTATTATAGTAATGAATATAAAAGAAAGAGCAATAAGGTGGATACAGGAAGGGTGCTTATACAGCGAAAGCATACCTTTACTTACAGATTTAATAGAGAACTATTATTATAAAGAAACGCTTATACACAGGGGTAATACACCCGATAATATGAGCGTAATAAAATTTGAGATACTTCAACGATCGGGAGTAAATAAGGCAGACTTAAAAAATATAGTTGTATTGCCTGATAAGGATAAAAAGACTATACGAGAACGAAGAAAAAACCAACTTACAGCAACAAAACAGACAAATGTAAACGAGAATGAAGAAGTAGCTTTAAGATTGCGAGAACAATTCTCCTTTTTAAATGACAAAAACTGCATAGATGAGTTTAAGATACTTGTTGCAGATATGATTACGGCTTACCATTTATACATAGAGACCCATCCAAAACTTTTTGACTGCACAACAAAAGAAGAGTGTTTTAATACCGGGAAAATAATAATTGATAATTATATACTTAACAGAAAATGTTGGGAAGAACTGCATTATTATAAGACGCATGGTAAGATACTTGGCGAGCATGAGCTATTTAAAGAACAGAAGTGGATGCAGGAACTAAAAGCAACAAACAAGAATGAATTAAATAAGTTGTTATTAAAAGTATATCCGAACCGGATATGGCAAAATAATAAAAAAATAAAAGATGAACCAGATAACCCCGGTAATGACGAACGGAGGGAACGAATTGCAGAATTTGAAAAAAAGATTGAGTTTATAAAGATAATTTTAAATTGTTAAACATGGGAAAGATAAAAAAAATTGCAGTAGTTAACGATAATAGTATTGCAGAAGAAACAGTAAATGATAATTTACCGAAAAATAAACTGAAACTTAATGAAGCGGAAACTAAGATAATAGAAGAAGCAACAGGTATAATAGCTAAGATATTATTTGGTAAGATAGCAGAAGGACATAATGTAGTTGGCCTTGAAGGTGATTTTGTAGAGAAAGATACAGATAATTTTATTGTATTCCGGTTTTATGGTAGAAATAAAAACCTTAAAGGATAGTAAAATGGATGATTTGGATGATGATAATGTAAGCAGAGAAGAAAATAACCAGGAATTACCAAGTATTGAACTGGCAATGGAACTAAAAGCAAGGGAAGGTAGTGTAGCGGCAGCGCAATTATTAGACAAAATGCGAAAGGACAGACATATGCGGGAATTTAAAGAGAAATTATTGCGGGGAGAAGTTTAGATGCTAAACATACTTATACGTACAAGCAACAGGCCGGGTATGTTTGCCAGATGCATGGCCAGTATTGCAGCGCAAAAGGGTAATGTGGAAATTAATATTATTGTTAGTTATGACGATGATAATACTAAAGACTATGTATTAAAATATGATATTATAACCGCAGTAAAAGTGGTTAAAAGGGTATTTAATAAACCACCTCATTTTTATACTGCACCCTGGAACTTGTACCTTAATGACATGATATTACTTGCTAAACCCGGCTGGGTGTTAATACTTGATGATGATGATGTGCTGGCACACGAAAGGGTATTAAGAGAGTTAGCCATAAATTTGAAAGATACAAGAAGTTTGGTTTTAACGAGAATGGAATGGCCCAATGGGCGGATAATACCTGGTGAAGATTATTTTGGTAAAGAACCTGTAAGAAAACATATAGGTATGCCATGTTTCTGCTGGCATACAGACTATAATAATTTAGTAAAATTTGATGGTTTAAGGGCTGGAGATTACCGGGTTGTAGCCATGTTATATAAAAAAATACCTAAGCATATACTTATTAGCAGGCCAATAGTAAGAACAGGAAACACCGGATTGGTTGGTGCAAGTGAAAAATAGCGTAAGATGGGAAAAGGAAATGTAGATAAGAGCATGACATCGGAATATGTATATTCTGAAATTACCATGCAGGAAATAGAAAGCATGATAGAGAGCGGTAAGTTTAAGAATGTACCCCGAAAACTTGCTGATTACATAGTTATGATGGAGATGGCCCGCGACTGGTTCTATAAAAACCAGAGCAAGAAATATATAATAAAGAACCTTAAAGTTGTTTGCAAAGATGATAAGGGCAGCCCTATCAGTGATTTTATTGCCAATAAGATTTATTGCGATAGTATAAACTTTTTCTATTTGAGCAATACTGTACAGAAACAGGCTTACCGAAACCTGTATGCAGAGAGGTTAGAACTTGCAGCGCAGGTATCGTGGGAGGAAGGTGATATGGAGAGTTATGGCAAGAATATAGAAAGGGCAGCGAAGATGCGCCAGTTAGAACTTGAAGACCCAAAACCAGAAGACAAGAATTTGAAAAACCCATTGCGCGTAATATATACGCTCGATGCCAAAGATGTAGGGGTTGATGAAGTGCCAAGGTATGAGCTTGCAAAAATGATAGATAACCTTGATATACCAGAGACTAAAAAGCTAAAGGCAAAGAAAGATGCCGGCATAGAAGAGAGGAATTTAACAACAGATATTGACCTTTAGGATGGACATACCAATTAGTACTATAAAGAAAGAAATACATAAGATACAGGGCAATGAAGATGTAGAAGTACGATTGACCAACTGGATAAAGGCTGCAATAGACCTGATGAAACCACAGAACTTATATCTGATAGGAGGCAGGGGTGTAGCAAAAACGACAGACATTATGGCCAGCCGCACGCGCGACATATTTGATGAGATGCCCCATTCTTCGATTGTATTAACATCGGATACTTATGTTAACCTGATGGCCAATGTTATACCCAACCTTATATTAGGATGGTCTCAACGGTTTCAGTTTCACGAGGGATCGCATTTTGTGGTAGACAAGGAACCTCCAAAACATTTTGAAAGGCCGCATTATTCGCATACACAAACATATAAGCATACTATATCTACAGTACAAGGGGTAAAGGTATTTTTAACATCGCTTGACAGGCCAAGTGCCAATGCTGGTATAAGTGTAGTACATAACCTTGGCGATGAAAGTAAATATCTTAAAAAGGAGAAATTAAACAAGTTGTTCCCAACTTTAAGGGGAGACCCTACAAAATTTGGGAATAGCCCCTATTACTTAGGAAAGACATTTTGTACTGATATGCCCGACAGCCAGCGGAGTGATGAAGATGACTGGATTACAGGCATGATTAAGAATATGGACAGGGATAGGGCAAAGCTGGCATTACAGACAGGAATAACAGTTAACAGGATAGCATTTGAACTGTACAAGGCAGAGAGAGAAGGCAAATTACATAAGTTAAGCCTGATAAAAAATAATTTTGAGAGATGGGTAGAACGGCACAGGAAGGTAAGGTTTGGCCTGACATTTTTTTATAATGTTACGAGCTTTGCCAATGCAGATATATTACGGCTTGAATATTTCAATAACCTGCTTGAGGTACTGGAAAAGCATGAGTTTGAAACCAGCGTTTTAGGGATGAAGCGCAAATTAATGGCGGGTGAGAAGTTTTATTTTAACCTGGCTGAAAAGCATTTTTATGGCGATGGCTATAATTATGATTATTACGACAAGTATGGGTTACTTGATAATATATCACAAACAAGTGCTGGTTTACGGTACATGAACCATAACCAGCCATTGGAGGCAGGATTGGATGTTGGTAAGATGCTTTCGATGGTAATAGGGCAACCGGGAGGTAATGTTTACCGGATATTGAAGAATATATATACAATACCTGATGCCTGGGTAGATGAATTGTGTAAAAAGTTCAGGGAATTTTTTGGCCCGCATAAGAATAAAATACTTAAACTGTATATTGACCGAAGTGCAAACCAGTATAAGAGTGTAGGGCAGGATATTGCCACAAAGGTAAAAAATTCTATTGAGAAATATACGGACAGTGAAGGGAATACGAAACCTACGGGATGGAAAGTTGTTATAATGACTATTGGGCAGGGAAATATAGGCCATGAGCAGGAATATGACCTGGCAGGAACGATAATGGGCGAGACCAATAGAGACCTGCCCCGGCTATTGATTGACAAGCATGAGTGCAAGGAGCTGAAAAGTTCGCTTGAAAGCACGCCGCTTGGAACCGATAGCAAGGGCAGGATAAAAAAGGATAAGAGTAGTGAACAATTGCCAAACCACAGGCTACCAATGGAAAGTACAAACCTGTCGGATGCGTTTAAGTATTTGATATGCCGGAAGGAATGGCTGCATATAAGCAAGCATTTGAAAAAGCCGGCAATGGCAGGGCATGATTATGAGCCAAGGGTGTATTGAGTTATGAGTTATGAGTTATGAGTTATGAGTTACTTCGTTTTAATTTTTTGGTTAACGCCGATTGACCAGAACACAAAAACAAGATGTTCTGTGGCAATATAGTAAACGGTAATAAGCCCCGTTGCTTTAGAGAGTGTGCAATCTAAGGCAACATCCTGACATGCCTTTTTAATATCTTCGAAGGTGGTATTAAACCTTTGTGGGTGGAATGTGAATTTCTTTTTCATACTATAAGTTATTAAATTGATTTATAAGTTGTAACATTTTTTCTTTAACGTCTTTGTAGAGAGAGCCAGGTATATTATTACCAGTACCTGTTTTTGCAGCGGCATAGAATAATCTTTTTGCAGATGGCGTTTTAATATCGAATATATTAAGCCTGAAATAAATGGCATAAGGCATAATATCATCCCTGGTTTTTATAAGATTAAATACTTCTTTAATAAAACCGATTAGTTTATTCTGCAAAGCATCGGGTAAAGAGCCATTAGCAAACATGAAGTAATGGTATTTATTAAGTGGCAAACCGGCAAATATATACAGGTTTTTAATATCGAAACCAACTTCGGACATTTGTTTTAATGTAGAGCGTAGGCCCTGTTGTGTTGTAGTTATTTTTTTAAAGTTTACGAGCGGTATACCACCACGGCGGCGCCAACGGCAAATTGTACTTGTTGGTTTGCCTGTTGTTTTTGCTATTTCTTCGGTAAATGGTATTTCTTTTTTACCGGATGCAATCATTTCGTTGATGTATAAATTAAGGTCCATATTACAATATTTATATGTTAATTTCTTTTCCACAATTGTAAGCAAAATCTATGAGATGGTCGATAGATTCGTAAGCAAGAGAGATAGTGCGGGCATTAACCGATGGCCTTGTAATATTGATGTTGTGGTTACGTGCCTGGTTGTAGGCTGTTTGCATGGGTATATTAAACTTAACAGTACTTAATGTAAACTGCTTTTTTGCTGGTTGCATTTCGGCAAGTTGCTGCAATTCGTTTTCGGATGCCTGGTTAAGGAGTATCTTATCGAGTTCAGAAAAAGTAATTACAGGTATGCCATGTTTTGCAGCGAGGTTAATTTTATTGTCGCCAGGTTTGTCGCCAGCTAAAATATAATTAACAGATACAGACAAGGCAGATGTAGTAACAGCCCCATGACTTGTAATATAATCAATTATTTGTTTGCGGGGTTTAGGCATTTTGCCAGTGAGGCAGAAGGTAATACCAGAAAGGGGTTTAGGGGTTTCGGGTATTGGCCTTGATGTAGCAACAAACTTTTTAATGTTATTTAGCAAATATTTTGTTGCGGGTGCATTAATCCATTGGGCAAATTCTCTTATTTTATCGGGGGAGAAACCCTGTACTTTTTCAAGTTCTGAAGGTTGCCCGTCTTGCATTTGCTGGAAAGAACCAAAGCGAAGGCATAAGGCATTGGCTTGTTCCTGATTAATTATTGGGCAAATTGCAGGTAAAATTTGATTAAATTCTAAGCCGGATACCCATTTTATTTGAGAAACAATTAGTTGAGCATCGGTTAATTTAATGCCAACTAAGCGGAGTTTACGGGTATTAAGGGTGAATAAATCGGGTATTGAATTTACAATACCTGCATTTATAACAAGCCTTACAATTGTTGGGGTAAGGCGCGAAATGTTGAGGGTAGAAATGAAGTGTTGCATAATGAGATAATTTGAAAATTTGAAAATGTGATAATTTGAAAATGAGAAAAGGTGAAACTTTTTGGTTTCACCTTATTTTTTAAGAGAGTAATTTGTCGCGCAAATAAGTAAGTTCTATTATTGTATTAAATGTACGCGGACAAAGGTCGATACTACCATCTTTGGTTAAGCGGCCATTGTTTTGTTGTAACAAAAGGCAAATTGCATTGGCTATAATCAGGGAATAATCTTTATTATCGTCGCAATTGAAGTCGGAAACGGTATTCATTACTTCCGCTTCTCTGATGCTATATTTTTCTTTTTCCATGATGATTATTAGTTAGCTGGTGGAAATGGGATTTTCTGGATGCGCTTATTGTTCTTCCATTCTTCGAAGGTGCGCTTACGAACTGTATCGAGTTGTTTTTCTGATTCGTACATAAGGTGACGTGCGTTTTTAAATTTACGTTTTGCATCCAAAAATACATCGAGGCAAGCATCGATCTCTAATTGCTGTTCTTCTACAAACTGTTTGTGTTCTACAAAATGACGGTAAAGAACATCGTAACACTGGCGTTGATAGGTTTCAACTATTTCCTGTACTTCTTGGTTTACTCTTGAAATGTCGATACTAAAAAGCCAACCAAAAATATATTTGTAAGGCAAACATGACATTTCATATTGCTTACCATCACTTCCAGTTGTGTTGATCATCAACACAACTGAACCTAAAATTTTGTTGTTTTTGATTTTTTGCAGTTGACTACTGTAAGTAATTCCAATTGCTTCACAAATGGGCCTAATTGGTACACTTTTGTTTTCATCTTTAATGTAAACAATAGGAACATTGTTTACTTTACCCACTAAGTAAGTGGATTGATCTGATTGTTTTAACATGACTATAAAAATTATAATGAAGGAAACTGGCTGAGGTGTACGGTACAATCAGACACAAAGGAAGGATAAGACCGATGAAATCTCTCGATGTTCAAACTCTTCCAGTTTCCAATATTTTTTGTGAGAATATCCATTATAGTGTCATGATTGTTTTTACACTACAAACTTATGGATAAAATATTAAATAAAAAAATTTTTGTACTAAAATCAGGAAATAATTTTTTGACTTCAACTATGGTGCTAAGCACAACAGTTGCTATCCTTAAAGTTTTGTTTTCAGTTACCTTGCTTAACAAGGCAACTGCGGTGTTAAGCACCGTAGTTGAACTACCTTGCTTAACAAGGCAGTTGCGGAGCTAAGCACCGTAACTGAAAGGTAAAAATAAGTTATTGGGCTAAGGCCAATAACTGAAAAATTTCAGTTGTGGGGCTAAGCACCATAACTGAAAGGTAAAACCTCACCTTATTAGTCCTTATTCGTTAAAAGTAAGAACATCGTTAATAGACAGGATTGCTTCTATTAGTTCGGAGCAAAGATCGTCACGGTATTGGATCGCGGCGCTGCTTTTTACTTCTGTATTTATTTCTTTGTAAAAGGCATGGAGCTGTTTGAGTATTTCTACGGTACGATCTTTAAGGGCATCGGTTTCTTTGTTACCGGATAAAGGGTATACAATAACCGGATTGTCTTTAACATGAAACTTTGATGTTTCGGTTGCTTCCTTTTCTGTTTCGTAAACGGCTGGTGTTTGCCACTGGCCATTTTCCATTTGATAAGTTGCCTGGAACATAATTGATTAGT
>Ga0105099_10000999_pt1 | contig 18350 bp, 18 predicted proteins | sample PPLLak3cmMay2015_2_FD_79138 | JGI IMG/M metagenome (GOLD analysis project Ga0105099, IMG submission 79138) | Freshwater sediment microbial communities from Prairie Pothole Lake near Jamestown, North Dakota, USA - PPLs Lake P8 Core (1) Depth... | ecosystem: Environmental > Aquatic > Freshwater >... | reverse complement strand
TGCCTCCTTGGTTGTGGCTCTGCGCCGTAGTTGATTTGACTCTCTACAGCATAACCCACGTTTGCAAGGATGGCAGGTCTTTTTAGCTTTTGATCTTTAACTGACAACCATTATGTCTAAATAACACTGGAGAGCTAATTGTATGCCTGGTAAAGTTGTTGCTGTATGTAGTAGTGCACAGAAGGGCGAGCGAAAAAAACCTGTATCTGAGGTAATGTTCCGTGAAAATCATGGGATAGTTGGAGACGCTCATGCAGGAGACTGGCATCGCCAGATTAGCCTGCTTGCTCTGGAAAGTATCAAAAAGATGCAAGCAAAAGGGCTCGACGTCACAACCGGTGATTTTGCCGAGAATATTACCACCGAGGGGATAGATCTGCCTTCTCTGCCAATTGGTACAAAGCTTGTGATTGGCGAAACCCTGAATGAGGTTACGCAGATCGGAAAAGAGTGCCATACACGCTGCGCGATTTATCAGCAAGCAGGTGATTGTGTAATGCCCCGCGAGGGTATTTTTGTCAAAGTCCTGCGCGGTGGGATTGTCAGGACAAATGATCGTATTGAAATTGTGTCGGACGATTCCAGCAACTGATTTTGTGCCTCCGAGAGTCGATTGTTACACCCTTAATCATTTTTCCACATATCCTGGGGGCAGGTTGCTGTTCCAAAGTGGTCAGAATATAACAGCTTCTAGCCTTGGGACCGAATTTCAACTGCCTTGAATACGCCGATGCTCACTCTGATACAAAATGACCAGGAAGTCCCTGCAGGTAATTTGCTTGCGTGGTTTAGCGAATTTAAGATTCCTTTTCAAATCGTCAGGCCTTATTCAGGAGAAACACTGCCCTCCATTTCCGATATTTCCGCACTCGTTATATTGGGCGGGGCCATGGGGGTTCTTGATAGCTGTCGTTATCCCTATCTCCTGGCAGTAAGAACATTAATTCAACAGGCAGTTTTGAAAGACGTGCCGCTTCTGGGTATTTGTTTGGGGGGGCAGTTGTTGGCGGATGTTCTTGGTGCGCCGGTCCATTCGCAAAGAAATGGAGAAATGGGGCTTCATTCTGTTGCTGTGCCGGAATCAGCGACCTCAGACCCGTTTTTTTACGATGTACCACGAGTCTTCACTACCTTTCAGTGGCATAATGACAGTTTTGAAATTCCTGTTGGCGCTGTCTGTCTTGCCTCTTCCCCCGTCTGCTCATCCCAGGCTTTCCGCCATGGTGCCAACCACTACGGACTTCAATTTCACCCGGAAGTTACGAGAAGCATCGTCAGTTCCTGGATAGAGAGTTTCGGTGATGGTCATGACCCTACTCGGATCATGGAAGATTTTCTCCGAGCAGAAGATGAGTACTTTGCAGTATCTCGTAAACTCCTCGAAAATTTCCTCCGCATAGCTCAGTTGCTTCGTTGAGATTCGCCCATTTTTTTGTACTCCAGGAGCCTGTCGGGCTTAGGGTGAATCTGCAGCAAATCCGTTTGGACGGGCCATATTTCGCCACATTTTTGGTCAATAGAACAACTATTGCCCTGAAAAACCGACGTAATCTGTCCTCGTCCAGCCGAATTTTCGCTTCGATTTTCTAAGTCCGACAGGCTCCTGTACAACAGACCTTTCATATACTTCGCAACTAAATCATCTGGAGGCCTTCCATGCCGAGCACTGTATATTTTTCTGATATGAGAACCTCAAAAGACGGAAATCTCTTCGACAAAATCAGCAAACTCATGCAAAAATGCGGGCTGCCAGACGTCGTGGGTTCTGGCGATCTGGTTGCGGTGAAGCTTCACTTCGGCGAAAAGGGTAATCATGCGTTTGTTCGTCCAGTTTTTATCCGCAGAGTGGTGGAAGAAATAAAAAAATCTGGTGGTCTTCCGTTTCTTACCGATTCCTCGACACTCTATCCTGGTGAGCGAAAAAACGCGGTTGCGGCCTTGACCTGTGCGGTAGAAAATGGCTTTGCCTATGCTGTCGTTGGAGCTCCGCTTATAATGTGTGACGGTTTGCGAGGGCAGTCAGCGGTTGAGGTGCCAATTACTGGTGAAATATTTGATACTGTCAAGATCGCGGCAGAAATTGTCGAGGCTGATTCGCTTGTTGTTGTTTCCCATTTCAAATGCCATGAACTGACAGGTTTTGGCGGGGCTTTGAAAAACCTCGGTATGGGATGTTCGAACCGGCAGGGAAAACTTCAGCAACATTCTACACTGGCTCCGGTTGTGAATGGCAATTTATGTACTGCTTGTGGAGCCTGCCTCAAAGCCTGCGCTCATGACGCAATTGTTGTCACATCCGAAGGCGCCCGCATTGATCCGGATCTTTGTGCTGGATGTGGTCGCTGTGTTTCATTCTGCCCCTGCAAGGCAGTTACGGTTCAATGGAATGAGGCAGCATCAGTGCTTATGAAAAAGATGGCCGAGTATGCATATGGTGCGGTGCTGGGCAAGGAAAGGTCATCACTGTTCCTGAACTTCATCACCCAGGTTTCTCCTGCCTGTGACTGTTATGGCCACGCAGATGCCCCGATTGTAAACGACATCGGTGTCTGTGCCTCAACAGACCCTGTGGCTCTTGATCAGGCGTGTGCGGATTTGGTAAATGCCGCTCCGGGAAACCGGAATACGGCCTTACAAGGTGGGTTTGAGCCGGGAGAGGATAAATTCAGAGGGGTGTATCCTGCCATTGACTGGGCTATTCAGCTTAATCATGCAGAAAAACTGGGATTAGGTACAAGAAGGTACGAACTGGTTACTCTCTGAACAAAAAAGGGCACCATTGGGACGATGCGTTACAGGGCAGGGGGTGTTTTCCTCTGCCCTGTAGTATTTCGCTGGTGCTTTTCTGTCTGCCGGCATCGGGAATACCTTGCGGGAGGTTTACGCCGTCTGCTTCTTTGCAAGAACTTCCTTTGCCGCTTCGACAAGGTCTTCAGGGGTAAGGCCGAAATATTTAAGCAGTTCTTCCGCTTTTCCGGACGTCCCGAAGCGGTCATGGACCCCAACTCTTTTGATCACGGTTGGGTGATGTTCCGCGAGAAACTCCGCAACGGCAGATCCGAGCCCGCCGATTACGGAATGTTCCTCGGCAGTTACGATCGCTCCGGTTTCTTTGGCCGCAGTGAGAATGATTTCCTGGTCAAGTGGTTTTATCGTCGCAATGTGAATGACGCGAGCGGATATTCCTTCCTTTTCCAACAGGGACGCGGCTTGAAGTGCCTGTGCTGTCATGATGCCCGTTGTGATAAAGGTCATGTCTGTACCGGCAGAGAGTTCACATCCTTTGCCTATGATGAATTGATAATTGTCCGGAAATATCGAAGGGACCTTGTTGCGCCCAAGACGGATATAGACCGGTCCCTTGTGGGCTGCCGCGGCAGCGACGGCTCCGCGTGTATCAGCGGCGTCGGCCGGAACAATGACTGTCATATTAGGAATTGCGCGCATGATAGCAATATCTTCCACCGATTGGTGAGAGCCCCCATCCTCGCCAACGGTTACTCCACCGTGGGTGGGGACAATCTTGACGTTTGCCTTTGGATAGGCTACCGATTGCCGAATCTGTTCCCAGGCGCGTCCTGCGGCAAAAATGGCAAAAGTCGAGACAAAGGGAATTTTTCCTGCGGCTGCAAGCCCGGCAGCGGTCCCCACCATATTGGCTTCGGCAATTCCCATATTAAAGAATCGCTCTGGAAATTTCTTGGCAAAAACGGCGGTCTTGGTTGAACCGGACAGATCCGCATCGAGTACGACAATATTTTTATTTTCCTCGCCTAGCTGTGCAAGCATCTCGCCGTAGGCGTCCCTCGTTGCCTTCATGGTGTACTTCCTCTCTTTTTTGCTGTTACTCGAAGCAGCCCAGGCACATGAGGGCTTCGTTCAGTTCATCATCATTAGGTGCGACGCCGTGGTACGATGCCTTGTGCTCGAAACGGGGAACGCCCTTGCCCTTGACAGTCGTGGCAACAATCATGGTTGGTTTCCCCTTGATGCTCTTGGCCTTTTCAAAGGCTTCGACAATTGCCTTCATGTCATGGCCGTCTATGTCGATAACATGCCAGCCAAAGGCGCGAAACTTATCGCTGATGGGATAAACATTCATGACCTTTTTCACTTCACCATCAATCTGCAGAGCGTTCGCATCTACAAATGCACAGAGATTGTCAAGGCGGTAGTGGGGGGCAGCCATTGCCGCTTCCCAAACCTGTCCCTCCTGCAGTTCTCCGTCTCCCATGAGCGCATAGACTCTGCAGTCCTTGTTATCCAACCGCAGGCCCAAAGCCATTCCGTTTGCCATGGAGAGACCCTGGCCAAGAGATCCTGTGCAGACCTCGACACCTGGTGTCCCTTTGCTGTCAGGGTGCCCCTGGAGATGGCTTCCCAGGCGACGAAGCATCATCAGGTCCTCTTTCGGGAAATAGCCTGCCTCTGCAAGAGTCACATAGAGTGCCGGTGCTGCATGTCCTTTGCTCAAGATAAATCGGTCCCGGTTTTCCCAGAGAGGGTTTTCAGGATCGTGACGCATTTCGTGAAAGTACAAGGCGGCAATAATGTCTATTGCCGAGAGAGATCCCCCGGTGTGTCCAGACTGGGATTTGTGGAGCGTTTTAACGATTGAGACCCGCAGGTCGCGGGCCTTATCTTCCAATAATTTAATCTTTTCATTCTCCAAAACAGGTCCTTTCCAACTGTTGGTTATGCTGTCAGTCTTTCGTAGAAGCCAGATATTCAAAGATAATTTCATCGAGTGTTTTTTCAGCGTGAGAGGGTTTGTCCTGCCCGGCAGGGTAAGGTGTAGGGGGCGCTTCCTGAAGAGTTTCTTTTTGAGAGCCGACTACGGGAGCAGGTACGATGCGGTTGTCGAATTCTCCGGATTTCAGCCTGCGGAGCATATCCTTGTGCTGCTCTTTCATGAGATCCTCTACCACCTTTTCGAGCATTTCCGCCATGATGATGTCGGAATAATCGGTTTTCTTTGAGGCGATGATGCTCCCGCCGCGATAAAGAAGGGTGGTTATCAGAGGATTCCTGACGCCGCTGTCTTCTGTCTGGATGTGGAAGGCCACACCCTTATAAACAATATTGTGGTTATAACCAGGTACCATGGTTGTTTGTGTTCCTGACCGTAATGCCGGCAATAATTTTTTTGCGACCAAGATAAGCTGGTGCTGCCGGGAAAAATAACATGCTGAAATAAATGATGCAAGAAAGAAAAAAATTGAAAAATCAAATCATTAGGCTGCGTTTCCGAGGAGTTCTTTAACCTTGGCAACTGCTTCCATGGCGTCCCGGGCGTAAAGGTCGGCACCGATTTCTTTGGCATAGTCTTCTGTCACTACTGCTCCCCCTACCATGGTGAAAGTCTTGATGCCTTCTTCATGAAGCTTGCGGATAACGTTTTCCATCTCAGCCATTGTTGTGGTCATGAGGGCGGAGAGACCAACGGCATCAACCTCTCTTTCACGTGCCTCGTGGATAATTCGTGCTGCCGGAACGTTTTTACCCAAGTCAATAACTTCAAATCCGTGATTCTCCAAAAGTGTGCAGACGATATTCTTGCCAATGTCGTGGATGTCTCCTTCAACGGTAGCCATCAAAATTTTCCCCGCCGAGGTAAGAGATCCCTGGTTCATTTCCTCTTTCAAGCGACTGAAGGCTGCCTGCATCGTCTCCGCGGAAAGCATAACCTGGGGGAGGAAAACCTGGTTTTTTGCAAAGCGCCGGCCTACCTCTTCGAGTCCCGGAAGCAAGCCTTCGTTGCTCACTTGCAGAGGGGTGAGACCTTCACCCAGAGCCTGTTCTACGAGGTCACGAACTCCTTCCTTGTCACCATCGATAATGGCGCGGGACAGGAGTCCCTGGACGTTGAGCGGGACGGAAGATGTCGGTGCCGCAGGGGCATCGCTCATTTGTTTGTCACGGTAGGCTTCGATATAGCCAGTGGCTCGAGGGTCCTTCTGCAGCAGAACCATTGCTGCCCGCCAGACATCCATCATTGCCTGTTCCTTTGGATTAATGATGGCGGCATCAAGACCGGCTTGCAGAGCCATGGCGAAAAAGGTGGATGAAATGAGGGGGCGGGAAGGGAGGCCGAATGAGATATTACTTACCCCCAGGACCGTATTCAAGGACAGGGTGTCCTTTACCTTCCGAATAGCTGCCAAAGTTTCAACCGCCTGCTTCTGTTCGGCACTGACCGTCAGAGTGAGGCAGTCGATAACGATATCTTGCCGGGAAATACCGAGCTTTTCTGCTGAGTCGAGAATCTTTGCCGCTACGGCTGTTCTCCCGTCCGCCGTTTCCGGAATTCCGTCCTCATTCAGGGCCAGACCGATAACAGCCGCGCCGTATTTCTTGACGAGGGGCAACACGCGGAGGAGGCTTTTTTCCTCGCCTGATACCGAGTTGACCAATGGTTTGCCGTCAACGGATTTAAGTCCACGTTCGAGAGCCTCGGGATTGGATGAATCAAGTACCAAGGGAACCGTAGCAGCACTTGAGACGCAGAAAACGGCCTGCTCCATCGTGGCAGGTTCGTCAATTCCCGGGGTGCCGACATTTACATCGAGCAGCGTTGCCCCGGCAGCCGTCTGCTCGGTGGCTTCGCGACGAATATAGGAAATTTTCCCCTCTCGTAATTCTGCGGCGAAAGTCTTTTTCCCGGTTGGATTGATTCGCTCGCCGATAATGGCAGCCGGGTGGTTGCCGCCGATGGCAGTAAACCCGGAACGGCTGGAAAGCCAGGTTACTCCTTGCTCCGGGGAGACAGCTGAAAAGGGCTGTTCTTTCCCTGTGAGGGCGTCACGGATGGCACGGATATGTTCCGGGGTGGTGCCACAACAGCCGCCGATGATTCTGACCCCCAATGCCAGCAGGCGGTCGTGATAGGCCGTCATTTCGTCAGGTGTTCCAGGGAAGATGGTCTTTCCATCCTTGAGGATCGGCAGCCCGGCATTTGCCTGGGAAATAAGGGGCTTTCCGGTTACGCGCCGCATCGCGCGGAGAATTTCGTGAATCCCCTCAACACCAAGTCCGCAGTTGGAGCCGATAATGTCGGCGCCCACTGCATCCAGGGTGATGGCCGCAGCCTCAGGAGGGGTTCCGAGAACGCTCCTCCCCATATCGTCAAAGGTCAGCATGGCAATAATGGGGATGGTGGGAGATAGCTCCCTGATGGCAATGACGGCAGCCCGGATTTCTTTGATATCGAGAAAGGTCTCAAGAGTAATCAGATCCGCTCCTGCATCGATAAGCGCTTCTGCCTGCTCACGAAAAATCGCTGCCATGGCGTCGAAGGAGAGGTCACCAACCGGCTCGACAAACTTTCCGGTCGGGCCAATCGATGCAGCAATGTAGGCAGATTCACCGGCTGCTTTTCGAGCAATTGCGACACCGGCCTGGTTTATTTCCCTGAGACGTCCTTCGAGACCGTAGTGGGAGAGTTTTTCGCGGTTTCCGCCAAAGGTATTCGTGACGATGATGTCTGCCCCGGCCTCACAATAGGCCCGGTGTACGCTTGCAACTACCTCGGGCAGCGTTAGATTGAGTTCTTCTGGGGATTGGCCCGGTTTGAGGCCCCGTTCCTGGAGCATGGTTCCCATAGCGCCGTCCAGTACGAGAACTCTTTTGCTGATGGCTTCCAAAAAAGGGGATTTCATCTGTCATTTCCTCCGGGTGTGTTAATTATGACTGATCGACTGTCAGGTGACCCGTTGCTCGAGCTGTTTTCCTGTGTTGTATCCAGCTGGAAATTTGGTTCCAGTGGTTTGCCTAGATCGAGGTGCCCATCGAGGTTGGAGACATTCTGGCCTTCGACGAGAAACTGGACTCTTTTGATTGTTGGAAAGTTGAATGTAATGGAGTTGACCATTGAATATACGGCACTCATTTCCGCGGAGCTGCCTTTCGGAAGCCCTTCGACGACCGCTGCGCCCAGATCGATTACGGCAGTATCACCCTGTATCTGAATTGACCGGAAGGAGCTGTTCTGGGGAAGGGTCGGCGCCAGATCACCGAGGGGGCCGTTAGCAAGTTCCTCCAGGATGGCCCGGATGCAGGGCGAGATGTCGGTGCTGCAGGATTCTTCAATCTCACGGGCTTCCCGGACAAAACCGCTGCCGTCGGTCGATGAGAAAAAGAGAGTGACAGGTACGCTGCCGGCTGGTTTCGGCTGAACCGGGGCCTGAGGAGTCTGGTGTCTTGCCTGGTATTTGTGCAACATCAAGGATCCAAGCATGGCAGCAGCTGCAAGAAAGGCTATCAGTAATATCGTTCTCGCATAAATGGGTTTTTTTTGCCTGGTTCTTTTCATTGCGCTACACATCCTTCCTGTTCGAGTACTACCTGGTGGACATCATGCAAGGTTTCACCGAGAAAACGATTGCCGACTTTGAGAAAACCGGCCGGAACGTCGGTGACGAAGTAATGGTGGTTGCCTCTTTCCGCGGGCGGTCGAAGCATGCCGGAGTTTCGAAGAATTTCCGCAACAGTGCGGGCTGTCTCTTCGGCTGAATCAACAAGCTGCACCCCTTCACCCATGGTTGCGGCTATCGTTTCCTTGAGTATCGGATAGTGGGTGCAGCCGAGAACAAGGGTATCGACTCCTTCGTTTCTCAAGCCTCGCAGATAGATCTCCGCGGTCAGGCGGGCAACATCGTTGTCAATCCATCCCTCCTCAGCCAGCGGGACAAAGAGCGGGCAGGCACGTGTAACGACTTCAATTTGGGGGTTGATTCTCTTGATTGCCTTTGTGTAGGCACTGCTCCGGATTGTTCCTTCGGTACCGATTACTCCCACCTTGCCGGTTTTTGTAACAGAAGCAGCACGTCGAGCACCCGGTTCTATTACTCCGACGATCGGCAGGGAGAATTGTTGTTTCAGTGCTTCGAGGGAGACGGCAGAGACAGTATTGCAGGCGGCAACGAGCAACTTGATATCCCGGCTGACCAGAAAGGAAGTGATTTCCCTGGAGTAACGGGTCACGGTTTCAGGGGACTTGGTTCCATACGGGACTCGAGCGGTATCTCCCAGGTAGAGGGTGTCTTCCTGCGGCAAGGTTTTAATTATTTCCTTGAGAACGGTAAGCCCGCCGACACCTGAGTCGAATATGCCGATTGCTTTCCAGGACACGTTTGTGCCGTCCTTTTTCACGGTGGGATTTTTCATTGTCTCGGAAACGGCTTGATGTGCGGCTTCAGAGCATGAAAGTGGTCGCTTGAACTCGTAAAAGCTCTCAGTGCTAAATTCGTAATTTTAATATGTATTTCCCGTTTTTGTCAAGGCTATTGTCGCTCCGGGAACCCCTTTTCCCTTGCCACCCCCTGCTTCGGCAATATTCTCCTTTAATTGCATGCGAAAATTTGCTATTGATACTACTATTATCCGCAGGAGGATGAGCAATGGAAAAGCAGGAACTGATCACTAAAACCAAGGAAACACTTTCTCCTTTTGAAACGGAAAATGTAATCAAGTTCTTACAGCATATTACCCTGAAGAGTGCCATGGAAAATCCCTGGTTGATCGGGGCTTTCCTGGTCATATTTTTCTATGCGGTCATTAAACGCTCGAAGTTTGTCCTTCTCGGGCTCTTTTCCGTTATCTCCGTTATGGTGCTGGTACGTTTCGCCTTCCCGCCGGCGGGCGAGGAACTCAACCTTTCCTCCACCCTCCCGTTTGTCTTCGGCGGATTGCTCATTGGCGGAGTGCTTCTTTACTTCAATTTTGTCAAGACCGAATAGGAACGCGTGAACAGAACCGGATTTACCACAACCATTCCCCTGGAAATACTCCTTGCGGCAGGTAGAATCCCTGTCGATCTGAACAACCTTTTCATCACCGGCGGGCGGAGCCCGGAACTCATTGAAACGGCAGAGGCCCAAGGTTTCCCCCGAAATATTTGCGGCTGGATCAAGGGAATTTATGGTGCCGTGATCGAGAGCGGCATCCGTGAACTGGTTGCGGTTACCGAGGGGGATTGCAGCAATACCCGGGCGCTCATGGAGGTACTCTCCCTGCATGGCATTACGACAGTGCCCTTTGCCTATCCCCATGACAGGAACCCCCAGGCACTCAGCGAAGAAATAGAGAAGATGATGGCACATTTCGGTGTCGGCTGGGATGAGGTGAATCGCGCCGGAGAGAGTCTGGAAAGTGTACGAAAAAAAATTTCGGAGATTGACCGCCTGACCTGGGAAGATGGGCTTGTCTCAGGGGAGGAAAATCACTATTTCCAGGTGGCATCTTCGGACATGAACGGCTCGCCGGAAATCTTTGAAGCAGAGGTTGACCGGTTCCTTCGAGAGATATCCTGCCGCACTGCCTATCAGGACAGTATCCGCCTTGCGTATATCGGGGTCCCTCCTATCATTGATGACCTGTATCCTTTTCTTGAATCCCATGGTGCACGCGTCGTGTTCAATGAGACACAGAGGCAATTTTCCATGCCGTATGGGATTCACGATCTGGTGGAGCGCTACCGAGCGTATACCTATCCCTATGATATCTTTTTCCGGTTGGCTGACATCAAGCAGGAGATCGGGAAAAGAAAGGTCGATGGTGTGATCCACTATGTCCAGTCTTTCTGTTTCCGTCAGATTGAAGACATGGTGGTTCGTCAGCAGCTTTCCCTGCCGATACTTACTCTGGAAGGCGATAAACCCGGACCCCTTGATGCCCGGACGAAAATCCGCATAGAAAGTTTTCTTGAGTTGCTCGGAGAGCAAAAATGAGGATCGGCATCGACCTTGGAAGTCGGAAAGTGAAATTTGCCCTTGTGCACGAGGAGAAGATCGTGCGCCTGGAGAGTTTTGATACCCTTTCCTTTTATAAGCGTTTTGGCCGGATGGAGGGTGATGACCTGACATTCGACCTGGCGGGGACAGGCTTCTTCTCTGTCGAGGAGCTTGCAGCTGCTTCGATTGTGGCAACCGGCTATGGTCGCAATACCCTGAACCTGAAAGGTGTCAGGATCGTTTCCGAAATCAGGGCACATGTCGCGGGTGCGATCTTTCAGACCGGGCTCCGGGATTATACCCTGCTGGACATGGGCGGACAGGACACCAAGGTTGCTCTGGTGCGAAACGGCAGACTTCAGGACTTTGTCATGAATGACAAATGTGCCGCCAGCAGCGGACGCTACCTGGAAAATATGGCGGCAATTCTCGAGGTTGATCTGAAGGAGCTGTCCTCTCACTGGGAGGAACCGGTGCGGCTGGATGCCACCTGCGGAATTTTCGGGGAGTCGGAACTTATCGGTCAGATTCTTCGTGGTCATTCTGTGGGCCGCCTTTGTGCCGGGGTTAACCAGACACTGGTCAAGCGGGTAATCCCAATGCTGAGACGTTTTCCGTCCGAGGTAATCGTTGTAACCGGTGGCGTGGCCCTTGACTACGCCCTGGTCAAGCTTCTGGAGATTGAGGGCTTTTCTGTTAAAGTTCCGGACAGCCCGCAGCATAACGGTGCCATTGGCTGCGCAGTGATTGGATAGGGAGATGAGAACTTGAAAATTGGACCAAAGGACTGGATGTTTATTGCCCTGGTTGGAGCGGTACTTGCCATTGTGCTCCTGATTTCGGGTGAGGAAAAAACAAAAAAGGTTCCCTTTGACGAGCTTCATCGTCCTTTCTACGAGATATTCAAGCAGACAGGCAGCAAGAGTGAGTCGGAAAAGGGCTGTGAAGTCTGTCACAACGATGCCACTCGACCTTTGCCAAAGGGCCATCCCCCCAAGAATCGCTGTCTATTCTGCCATAAGTTGAAACAGACTGCCCCGTGAGTATCCTGAATCTTACCAAGGCGCTTGAAGAACTGGTTGCTGATATAGTTTGTCTGGTTAGCGAGTTCAGCCATATCGATCCGGCAAAGATTCTTATCTGTATTTCCTCAACCCGCGGTGGCGGAGTTCACGGAACCTTTGCGAAGATCCACCCGCTCCGCTTCCAGGGTGGTTCCCGCACCCGGGAAGTAAAGCGGGCACGGAGGGTTTATACCTGCACCATGCCGACGGTGACCCACAGGGACAAAGAAATCCTCTATATCATTTATTTTCTCGTCCCACGCTTCCTCAATCTTACCTTGCGTGAAAAACTGATAACGGTTTTTCACGAGCTCTACCATATTTCAGCCGATTTTGATGGAGATATCCGTCGTTTTCCGGGTCGCAATTTTGCCCATGGCGGCTCCCGCAAACGCTATAACAAACTCATGGAAGGTCTGGTGGACAGGTATCTGCAGGAGAAAGAATACCTGGAGAGCTTTGGCTTCCTTGACGTTGACATGGATACTCTTCGTAGCAAGTATCAGACAATCGTTGCGAGAAAATATCCGGCACCGAAGATTCAGATTCAGGGATGAATCCAGGAAAAGCTCAGCCTTCGACAATTGTCTTCAAAATTCTGCCAGGTGGGGAAGCTCGAATATGCCAGTTGTAAAAATTGACGAGCATGGGAACCTAGCGATTCCAAAGGATATCCTGGAAGGGCTGAGGCTCGGGACAGGCGATTCTGTCCTGATTGAAATGGATGGGGAACAGGCCGTTTTGTTGCCGCAGCCGACGCCTGCCAAGGCTGACAAGGGGGCGCTGCTCAGGGCCGCAATCTGTCGGAAAAATCTGGAAACCTCCCTGCGTTTCATCAAAGGGGTCGGTCCCAAAATGGCGGAACTTCTTGCACGCAAAGGAATGCACACGGTTGAGGACGCTCTCTACCTTCTTCCAAATCGCTACGAGGATCGCAGGAGACTCCGCAGGATCGAGGAGTTGCGTTCCGGATGCGTGGAGGTGTTTTCCGCCGAGGTGCAAGCTGCTGATTCAGTTTCAAGCAAAAGAGGGCGCACGTTTTTTGAAGCAGTGGTCGGTGATGAAAGTGGAAACCTTGTGCTGAAATGGTTCCATTGTAACCCCCGCTACATGAAGGGAATCTGGCAGCCTGGCAAGAGAGGGATTTTTACCGGAGAGGTGGTCGTGTATGGGGCCCGGCGGGAAATACATCACCCGGAAGTAGAATGGCTCAAGGCCGGTGAGGATTTTGCCGCGATGGTGGCTGGCGATCCGGTCAATTTTGGCAGGACCGTCCCATTCTATCCGCTTACCGAGGGACTTCATCAGAAAGCTCTCCGTAAGGTTCTCAAGGAGGTGGTTGATAACTATTCCTCTTCAATCATTACCCATGTCCCCGCTGCGATAGTGCAGCGGCGCTCCCTGCTGCCGATTTCCGAGGCGTTCCGCGAAGTTCATTTTCCCGGGAACGATGCCGATCTTCTTACCTTAAACAATCATGCTGCGAAGGCTCACCGGACACTGGTCTTTGATGAGCTCTTTTTCCTGCAGCTAGGTCTTGCCATGAAGAAACAGGGGGCTTCCTTTGAGGAAGGTATCCCGTTCACTGTCACGCACCACTATACCCGCCCCCTTTTGAAGTTGCTTCCCTATACCCTTACCGCTGCACAGAAAAGGGTCCTGTCTGAGATCAAGGAGGATATGGTTTCTCCGTGTCCCATGTATCGACTGGTGCAGGGAGATGTGGGAAGCGGCAAGACAATTGTTGCGCTCCTGTCTGCACTGCTTGCGGTTGAGAATGATTGCCAGACAGCCATCATGGCTCCCACCGAACTTCTGGCAGAGCAACATTACCTTAATATCCACAAACTCTGCGAACAGTTGGGGATCAAGGTATGTCTCCTCAGTTCAAGCGTCAGGGGGAAGGCACGGGTTGCTACGCTTGAAGCGATTGCAGCGGGAGACGTCCAGATTGTCGTCGGGACACAGGCAGTTATTCAGGAAAAGGTCGAGTTCAAACGTCTTGGCCTCGGGATTATTGATGAACAGCATCGCTTCGGTGTCGTCCAGAGAGGCGTTCTGAAGAAAAAGGGCGTCAACCCGCACATCCTGGTGATGACGGCCACGCCGATTCCCCGCTCTCTCGCCATGACGGTATTTGGTGATCTGTCCCTCTCGGTGATCGACGAACTTCCGCCAGGACGAACGCCTGTGGCAACCAGGGTTTTTTTCGAGTCCCAGAGGTCTCAGGTCTATCGTTGTATCAAGGAAGAAGTTCGCTCAGGCAGGCAAGCCTATTTCATTTGTCCCTTGGTAGAGGAGTCGGAAAAATCAGAGCTCAAGGCAGCAACCCAGGTGGCGGAGCATCTGGCGGCTGATATCTTCCCTGAAATGCGCATTGGACTTCTCCATGGGCGACTCAAGCCAGAAGAGAAAGAGGCGATGATGCACTCATTCAAGGCACGTGAAATAGATGTCCTGGTCGCAACTACTGTCATTGAAGTAGGAATTGACGTGCCGAATGCAACGGTCATGGTTGTGGAACATGCCGATCGTTTCGGACTTTCCCAGCTTCATCAATTGCGAGGAAGGGTGGGGCGGGGAGATAAGCTTTCCCGCTGTATTCTGCTGGCTGGAGGAAAGCTTTCCGAAGAGGCACAGCAGAGGCTGAAAGTAATGGAAGGAACCACTGACGGCTTTCGCATTGCGGAAGCTGATCTGGAGTTGCGAGGGCCGGGTGATTTTCTTGGAACCCGACAGGCCGGATTGCCGGATTTTCGTGTTGCAAGTATTCTCCGGGATGTCAGGGTTCTTGAGGAAGCGCGTCAGGAGGCTTTTGCGATCGTGGAGAAGGACCCGAAGCTGTCGCAGGAGGAACATACTTCACTTCGGGAAGAGTTGCTGAGAAGATGGGGTGGCAGGCTGGAATTGGCGGGTGTTGCCTGACACGTAAACAGAAACAAAAAAACCCGCTGATAGTGCCAGCGGGTTTTCAGTCTTATGAGATGGCGGCAGCCTTGGAGACTGTTACATCTTTCTGACGTTAGAGGCCTGGAGCCCCTTGGGGCCGTTGACCACATCAAAGGTTACTTGCTCACCTTCGGCGAGAGTCTTGAAACCATCCGCCTCAATGGCAGAGAAGTGAACAAAAACGTCTTCTCCGTTATCCTGCTCGATAAAACCAAAGCCCTTTGCATCGTTGAACCATTTAACTTTACCTTCAGCCATTTTCCTGCCTCCTTTCTTGCTTCCGGAACTTCATTCCCGAAATTGCGCGGAACGCTGACTTCTTAAGTTTCCGGAGTTTTGAGGCAGAAATGCAACGAAGAAAAATAGTATCCCTTCAGCCTGCTTTCTTCACCCGGCGATAACTTCCGAAACTTACATTGCCCCTGACATAGCAGGGAGCAGTAATTATGTCAAGAAAATTTCAACGGTAAACGGTGTGGATTTGTGCACTAAAGTCTCATTTTAGGAGGTAGTGCGATTCAGGGAAGTCGGGACCGCACGTAACGTGATCGAAAGTGGAGGGTGTTGTCGGGAGCAGGTGCTGGAGCAGTCCTTTTAAAAAGTATTTATTTTTCTGATAAAGGCCATGAGTAAGCCATAATGCTGATGATCGAAGTGTAATGAAATCCGGTGAAGCTTCAGGAGGTCCGGTTCATCCGACTCCTCTGGAAAGGGCGCGCAAGCGCAGATCCGCGTATCGGGCAGTCTCAGTTCGGGGAATTCCTCTTCCAGGACTTCAATATTTTCCTTGCTCAGTTCTTTCGTCAACCGGAAGATAAGGTGACTATTGACAAACCGCAGCGAATGGTAGTTGCGGTAGAAATCCTCGATTACCTGGATTGCTTCGTGTACATCCCGGGTTATGGTGAAGATGGAAAAATCTTCTCCGGAGATAAAGCCCTTGCCGAGCAGGCATTCCTTGACGAATTCAAACCACTGTGTCCAGTAGCCGTCTTCGTCGTCCAGGAGAACAAGAGGTTTTGGCGATGTCTTGCCGGTCTGGATGAGGGTGAACACTTCCATTGCTTCGTCCAGAGTTCCGAAACCTCCCGGAAAGACGGCAATTGCCTCCGTTTCTTTTACAAAAGCGACCTTGCGGGTAAAAAAGTACTTGTAGGTTATCAGTCGTGGATTGGCGAGCATGACACGATTGGGCATCTGTTCAAAGGGCAGTCTGATATTTACGGCAAAGGAGTTTTCGGCACCGGCGCCTTCGTTGCCTGCTTCCATGATACCCCCGCCTCCGCCTGTGATGATCATGTACCCTTTTCCCGCAAGGAGGCGACTGAAGGTCAGGCACTTGACGTACATGGGATCGTCCCGCTCGGTTCTGGCGGAGCCGAAAATAGTAACCTTTCTTTTTTGCCGATAGGGTGCGAATACCTTATTCGTGTAGCGCATTTCCTTCATGGTGCTGTTGAGCAGTTTCTGGTCGGCAAGATAGTCGTTTTCCTGGCCGGCCTTAAGCGCTGTGATAATCATCTCACGGACTGAGGAAGCATGATGAATTCCGCCGGCTTTTTCCATGAGCAGGTCGATAATCTCGTCGACGTCTGCGTTGTCCCGTGCAAATTTCAGTTCCATGGTCAGTTGTTTGCTCCTTTACAATGCACGGGAAGTATAGCACTCTTAGGGTTCTGTGGTAAACAGGGAAGCTTGTTTGTCATTATTAATTTGATTTATCGTCACGTTTTGATTAGATTATGCGAATAGTTGCGTCTGACGCGGTTGGCCTGTGGATTGTTGCGCGGTGCTTGAGTCTGTTTCCGCCACATGGATTTTTACCGTTCCAGTGGTCCCTGGCTGTCGTGACCAGTCGTAAGTATATAGAAATGAAAGGAATAGAAGTGATGGGAAAGACAATAGCAGAAAAGATTTTTGCCAGCCACCTGGTGGAAGAGCCGTTCCCCGGAGCCAAGGTGCTTCGGCTTGATGTGGTTATGTGCCACGAGATAACAACGCCCATTGCCATTGCGGATCTTATAGCCCGGGGGAAAGACCGGGTCTTCGACCCGACTAAGATCAAGGCAGTGATTGACCACGTAACACCGAGCAAGGACAGCAAGACCGCCACCCAGGCGAAAATCCTTCGTGATTGGGCGAAACGGCAGGGAATCAGGGATTTTTTTGATGTTGGCGCAAACGGTGTCTGTCACGCGCTATTTCCGGAAAAGGGCTTTATCCGGCCAGGCTATACCATCATCATGGGTGACTCCCACACCTGTACCCATGGTGCTTTCGGAGCTTTTGCCGCGGGTGTCGGTACGACGGATCTTGAGGTCGGTATTCTTAAGGGGGTATGTGCATTCCGTGAACCTAAGACGATCAGGATAAATCTCACCGGCACCCTCCCTCGGGGCGTCTATGCCAAGGATGTCATCCTCTATGTTATCGGCCAGCTTGGGGTGAATGGTGCCACTGACCGTGTTATGGAATTCCGCGGGCCTGTTGTGGATGCCATGACCATGGAATCCCGTATGACCCTGACCAATATGGCTATTGAGGCAGGGGGAACGTCCGGGATTTGTATGCCTGACCAGGTTACCGTCGACTATCTCTGGCCGTTCATCATGGACCAGTTTTCTTCAAAAGAAGCTGCGATTGCCGAATACCGCACCTGGTGGTCGGATGAAGACGCATCCTATGACAGGGTGTGCGATTTCGATCTTTCCGGTCTGGAACCGCTAGTTACCTATGGCTACAAGCCTGATCAGGTCAAAACGGTTACGGAGATGGCCGGGACGCCCGTTGATCAGATATACCTCGGATCCTGCACCAATGGACGAATTGAGGACCTCCGGGTTGCCGCCTCCATGCTGAAGGGGCGAACCCTTGCCCCCAATGTTCGCGCCATCCTTTCCCCGGCAACACCGAAGGTGTTTCAGGACGCACTGAAAGAGGGGCTTATCGATATCTTCATGCAGGCTGGATTCTGTGTAACAAACCCAACCTGTGGTGCCTGTCTCGGTATGAGTACCGGCGTTCTTGCCGAGGGTGAGGTCTGTGCGGCCACCACCAACCGGAATTTCCAGGGAAGAATGGGTAAGGGCGGCATGGTACATTTATTGTCCCCTGCCAGCAGTATTGCTGCTGCTATTGAAGGTAAAATAGCCGACCCAAGAAAGTACCTTCCCGAATAGGGGCTTGTCCGGACAAGACGTAATCAATGTTTCTTCTCCGATACTGGAGGGGCGCCCGGCGCAGTACCAGCGGATGCCGGAGAACAAATCATTAATTCAGGAGAGGATGTATGAAAACCTTTGGCGGTCCCGTTCTTTTCCTAGACCGTGACGACATAAATACCGACGAGATCATTCCTGCTCGTTATCTGACCGAAATAACCAAAGACGACCTGAAGCCGTATATTCTGGAAGATCTTAAACTTCCCGGGTTTGAGCCGAAGGGCGATGCCACGAAAGCAGCAAGGGTAATCGTTACCAGGGCTAATTTCGGCTGCGGATCTTCCCGGGAACATGCACCATGGGTGTTCGAGGTGAACGGAATCACGGTTGTTATCGCGGAGTCCTTTGCCCGGATCTTCCGTCAGAACATGTTCAACTGCGGCATG
>Ga0105099_10000998_pt1 | contig 18351 bp, 19 predicted proteins | sample PPLLak3cmMay2015_2_FD_79138 | JGI IMG/M metagenome (GOLD analysis project Ga0105099, IMG submission 79138) | Freshwater sediment microbial communities from Prairie Pothole Lake near Jamestown, North Dakota, USA - PPLs Lake P8 Core (1) Depth... | ecosystem: Environmental > Aquatic > Freshwater >... | reverse complement strand
TATTTTTAATAACAATCACACGCAGACATAATACACTAAATTAATAAAATAAGCAAGCCTACCCTCTTTTAATGATCCTACCCTTGCCACCGTATGGATCAAGTAATACTTCTACCCTATCTCCTACCAATACTTTTATCCGATGCATGCGCATCTTACCAGCAAGATATGAAATAATTATTTTACCATCACCTATGTCAACTCTAAAAAGAGTATTAGGAAGAGCTTCCGTAACAGTTCCTATAACAATATTTTTATCATCTTTCTGATTCATTATCTTGGGTTAGTATAACAAAAAAGTAATTGTTAGTCAACATTATTTAAGTTTAATATCTATATTAAGTGGATTATTGGGAATATTTTTTTGCCATGGCGGAAATATTTTTACTAGTGCTTGGGCAATTCCTGGATCTTGTCTTAAAATAGATAAAACATCGTCCTTATGAACTCCAATAAGTTTGTTTTTTAGTATCTCTATATCTGGAATCCAAACTGCATCCAAATCTCCAGACAATGTGAATAAAACAGAATCCATATTTTTTGTGATTACTTGATTTTTATCCACAAAATTAAAAACAAGTTTATCTAAATTTAATATCTTAATTTCTTTTAACTCACCATCTTTAATATTTAGTAGAGAAACTTTAATTATTTGATCTCTTAAACTTTTTTCTTTTAATAAAACAACAGCTAATGTGCCATTTATTTCTATGTTGGCTTCTGGTGTTTTTGATAATATATTTTCACTTATATCATAGGAGAAAATAACTGATCCTGGATATATCACATAATCAGATGGAACAAGCGTTTTTACTTGTGTTAATAGATCTTCCTTTAGAGAAGTATTTGCTATATTTTCGATATTTTTAATACTTTTATCATCAAGGGTATAGACTAAACCAGAAGCGCCACCAACTAATGGGCTTTTTAATTTACCATAAATTTTATTATATTTTGTCGTTCCCTTAAAAGTATTTATTTTGAAATCTGTCGGGGATCCATTATATACATCTCCAACAAGGAATGAGGTAATATTCACATTTATTTGCCCAGGCACAACTTTCTTATCTACAGTTTTATACCCCGGAATAGAAACTGTATTATTTATTTTATATGTTTTGCCATTTTCATCGGAAACAAAAGTTCCTACTGATAACTTTTCTGCCTTAGTACTAAATTCATTATACAAAGTAATACTCCCTTCTGCTTTTATAGACACTTCTTTTGGTTCTGTTAATATTAAATTCACAGATTTTTTATTGGAAGTAATCATTATCTCAAAATTAATATTATTACTAGCTTCATCCTTAATAGCAGTGAATTGTTTGTTTTTGTAAGTGATAAATTGATGTTTTGAAGTTATATCCACATTTGCTTTTTGAAAAAAGTTTCCACCCCAATAAATTCCACCTAGTATGCTAAATAAAATAAAAATAATTAAAATCTTTTTACTTATTATTTTTGATTCACTTTTTACTCGTAGTGACTTTTGTAATTTTTGACCGCCATTATTTTTCTTTTGTAAAAACTCATTTACATTTAATTCTTCTTTATACTCTTCTTCTAATTTCTTTTCTTTTTTATCTGGAACAGAAAAAGAAACTTCTTCCTTTTTTGGGATATTTGTTCTTCTTTCTTTATTTAATTTCATGTCTTCTAATATAATTCTGGCCATATTTATTTGAGTATTTTTCTTGCTATTGCAATAGATTCTATCATTAAGAATGGATCACATTCTCCTCCTTTTACAGCACACATATTAAAAAATTCCGATCCATTTAAAGTGATAACATTATATTTATATGATGAGGGAACTTTTGATTCTGTATTTTTATCATTATGCAAAACACTCGTGAACCACTTTGTAATATCATTATCGGCTGTTAAGAAAATAGTATTGGGAAGCATGAGAGTACGGGGTAATGTGTTTATGCATTGATTAAAAGATTCTTTCCAAGAATTTTCTATCGAATCTAAAAATGGAATTACTTTTTTCTTTAATTCTAGAGAAATATTATCGTCATTATATAGTTTAAAAAGTTCTTTGGCGTCACGAATTTCAATATCTAAATTAGTGCACATATGATTGAAAAAAGTTTTCTTTCCAAATGGAAAAGAGAGTACGGATTCTAAAATTCCTTTTGTGACGATCCCCACATCAGTTATCTCTCCACTAATATCAAGAAGTAAATACGAATCTGGGGATATATATTTATCTCTCACAGCCAAATAAGTAGCTAGAGTAAAAGATGAAAATGTAACTTTTTTATCATGAAATGTTTTCGATAAAGTCTCTCGTATTTTATTCATGCATAATTTCGGGGATAAAGATATAACCATATTCATTTCAAAAGATGTGCACTTCTTCCCCACAGGGTCAATAACTGGGTAGCCATTTAAAGATACAGACATGGTGTGCTGTTCGATTATTTCCGGAATACTATCTAAATCACTGTATTTATTTTTATATAATTCAGTAAGACTAGATATTTCTTTTTCGATAATTTCACTTGCAATGCGTTTTGTAAAAATAAAAGGTTTTTCTTTTGATAACATCAAAACTCTAGTCTCAGATAAATACCATGGAGATGCAAGTACACAAACTATTTCTTCTGGTTCACCAGCTTTTTGGTTATATAAAGAAGTCGCTGACTCGCCAAGAGCAGATAGCATGTCATTCATAAATGTATTAAAATCAAAATCCTTACGAGATTTTATATCTGTACGAACAGATCCGACAATAGTCGGCAAGCTTTCTCCATTAAGTGGTATGCGAGTAAGAGCTCCTCCAACACTCCCAGAACCTATATCAAAAATAGCAATTAATTTTTCTTTTTTAGATGATGAAAATAATCCCATAAGTACTTATAGTATACTATTAAATAAATAATAAAAAAAGCATCGGGATAAATCCACGATGCTTTAATATTTTTGTATTGTTTTTAATTTGCATAAAATACAATACTGTCTACATAACCAAAGGGTGTATTTTCAACTTGATGTCCAGCAGGAACCAAATCTGCTGTTTTGAGTAATTCAATACATTTTGTATAAGTACTTGGACTTACCAAAAAATATTCATACTCGGTTAAGTTTAAAAATTCACCATTTTCGGCCATTTCCCACTCTGTGGGAACGTAAGCCATAACCCATGTACCTGTGCTATCTTCATCAAAGTATTCTGCATTTTCAAGAGCTTGTAAACTTACAAGAACTTGATCTTCAAATAAATTTATATTAGGAGCAACAAGTAGAGTGGTCAGGTCTTCATCTTTACTACATGAAGTAGATAAAAATGGTATAGAAACCAAAAGAGCAACAAGAAGGAGAAAAAATATTGTTTTCATATTCTTATATTTTTTTATTGAACTTTCTTTATTTCCCTTATATTATATCATAATGCAATACATTTGTCAACATTAAAATAACCCTATAAAATAGGGTTATTTTAATGTTTTATATTAATCTAATATAGCCTTTATACGACGTATTCCTTGAGCCACAGCTTCTTCTTTTTGAATCTTGAAATGATGTAATTCTCGTGTATTTGATACATGAGGACCCCCACAGAATTCTTTTGAAGTAACATTACCCTCTTCATCTTCTATAAAATACACAGATACTATTTCTGGGTACTTTGCTCCGAATTCCATCTGAGCACCTAGCTTCTCTGCGTCAGCAAATGGCATTTCCCTACGGACAACATTTAGTTCTTTTTTTATTTTATCATTTACCCAATCTTCCACTTTTTGTTTTTCATCATCGGTCAATTTATGGTCACAAATAAAATCCATGCGAAGTCTTTCTTCAGTAATATTACTTCCCTTTTGTTTTATATCTTTACTTACTATTTCTTGAAGACCTGCAAGCAATAAATGATGTGCCGTATGAAGACGAATTGTCTTTTCATTATGATTTGCAAGTCCACCTTTGAACATTCCAGCAGAAGAAGTCTGTGAGAGTTTCTGGTGTTCTGACATCTTTTTATTAAAATCTTCTAAATCAATTTTTACTCCTTTTTCTTTTGCGAGTTCTAGAGTAAGTTCTATTGGGAATCCATAAGTTGTAAATAATACAAATGGATCAACTCCTTTTTCAAATTCTCTTAATCCCTCAATGATTGTTTGATTAAATTTGTTTGACTCATTTTTTAATACTTCCTTTATATAATCAGATTTTTCTTTAATATTATGATATACATCTCCATACTTGATTGTAACAATATCCACGAGAGTACTCACCTCTTCATCTTTCATTCTATGCTCAAAGAAACAAAATATAGCCCGACGAATTAATCTACGAAGTACATATCCTTGATTTTTATTTGATGGCACCACACCATCCGAAATCAAAAAAACACTTGTTCTTATATGATCTGCAATGATTCTTTTTTTCCTAATATCACTACTTACAGGTATTAACACTGCCCCAATATCAGAAAACAAATCCGTCTCAAATACAGTTTTTACTCCTTGACTCACCATTACGATTCTCTCAAGACCCATACCTGTATCTACATTGTGCTTTGCAAGTTTACCTATTACTTTTCCATCTTTCTTTTCGTACTGCATGAAAACATTATTCCAAATTTCTACAACTCTTCCTTCTTCATCTGCTTTTACAAATTCATCGTGAGTCATATCACCTATTGGATTCTCACTCACATCATAGAATATCTCAGTATCAGGACCACAAGGACCATTGTCCCCTGCACTCCACCAATTATTCTTTGCAGGTAAAAAGTATATGCGATTTTCAGGTAAATATTTCTTCCAAATATCTGCAGCTTCATTATCTCGCTCTGCGTTCTCATCGCCTTCAAAAACAGTCACATAAAGTTTATTTATACCTAATCCTAATCCTTCTTCTTTATCTGTAAGAAATTCAAAACTCCACTGTATCGCTTCTTCCTTAAAATAATCTCCAAGTGACCAATTACCCATCATTTCGAAAAATGTAAGGTGCCTGTTGTCTCCCACATCATCTATATCGCCAGTGCGGACACACTTTTGCACATCTACCAAACGAGTTCCCATGGGGTGTTTTTGCCCAAGTAAATAAGGCACGAGTGGTTGCATTCCAGCAGTGTTGAAAAGCACAGAAGGGTCATTCTCTGGTACGAGTGAAGCTGAAGGTATTATTTTGTGTCCACGGTTCTCAAAAAATTTAAGGAATTTCTCTCGGATTTCATTTGAAGTCATATGTGTACATATTATACTAAAAAGGTTAAACAGAAAAGCCCCGCCGGTTTACCGGCGGGGCTAATTTGATATTTAATTATTATCTTGAACATTACTATTCTTAAAAAAGTCTGATTTCTTTAATTGTTCTTCAATAAACCACAAAACAATAAAAATAAACAAAGTTAAGAATGTTGCAACAATGGCGATATTAAAAAGTTTAAATCCGCAAGCCATACCTATGCCAGCCGATACCCACAACCCAGTCGCAGTTGTAAGCCCCATTAATCTTGAATCTTTTGTAAAAATTAAACCAGCACCAATAAATCCAACACCGACAACAATTTGAGAAACAATCATTAAGGGGTTAAGCCCCGAAAAACCTGTATAATATTTAACCATTTCATTTGAAATAATTACAAACAAAGCAGACCCCATAGACACAAGTGCATATGTTCGCATCCCTGCAGTCTTATGTGCCCACACACGTTCAGTGCCAATAATCATACCCAAAAATAGGGCTACCAATAAACGAACAGTTATATCAATTGTTGTTATATTTAAAAAGTTTTCCATATAGTTTATATTATCTCACAATACCCCCACCTAGGCAAATATCTTTATCATAAATAACAATAGATTGACCACTATCTACTAATACATTTTTATCAAAAATTATTTCTGCACAAGTCGGACTTGTACAATTTACAATGCAATCTAAAAATTCTCCATGGTATCTAATCTGGGCTGTATACTTTTTATCTTTTTCCGGAATTTTTGATATCCAGTTTGTATTTAATATATTTATATCTTTGCACAGGTCTGACCTGTGCAAAACTCTTTCAGATACAGTGATGGTATTTTCTTTTATATTTTTTGAAATAACATAAAATGGTTTCTCATTATTTTCTTTTTTGGTAATTGTAAATCCATGTCTTTCTCCTAGTGTAAAAAATACTGCCCCTTCATGAACTCCAATAACTTCCCTTTTCTCATTGAGTACATTTCCTTTTTCAGATTTTATGTAATGTTTCAGAAAATCTTTCATATCAAGAGGGCCTAAAAAACAAACACCTTGACTATCTTTTTTTACAGCAGTTGGAAGTTTGTATTTCTCGGCCAGCTTTCTGACCTCTGTTTTCTTTAGATGGCCAATCGGGAAAAGTGTATGATCTAAATCTTCTTGAGTAAGAGTCCAAAGAAAATATGATTGATCTTTAGAAGAATCTATCCCGGTGTGTAGTTCGCAGAGTCCTTGAGAAGCGACGGGTGGGGGCGTGCCGTTTTTAGGTACTCCTAAAAATGGGGTTAAGGAGCTTTGAAAGGAGCTCTGCGAACGAAACACTTGAGCATAATGCCCAGTCGCAATAGCCGTAGCACCATGTGATTTTGCAAAATTCCAAAATACTCCAAACTTTACTTCACGATTACACATGACATCTGGGTTGGGTGTTCTTCCTTTTTTATATTCTTCTATCATATAATTCGCCACTCCTTCTTTATATTCTTTTTCAGCATCGCATTCTAAAAATGGAATCCCTAAATGTGCGCAAACTCGCATTGCATCACGACGCTCATCACGCCATGTGCATTCTATAAAATCCGGTGTCCATGTACGAATAAAAACCCCAACGACATTGTAGCCTTGTTCTTTTAAAAGTGCTGCCGAGACAGAACTATCAACTCCGCCAGACACCCCAACAAATACTGTTTTATTATTTTTAATCATATCTTGCTCCACCTTGCAAATATACCACATGGAAGCAATTTATCATTTTCACTTTGTTCTATTACAAGTTCCCCTATTTCTATTTCACCATCATAATTCTTCATCATATCTTTTAAATTATTTTCATAAGCAATTGGAGAATATCCCGCAGTATATCCATTTATAATTATAAATAAAGGATCATCTGACAATATTTCTTTACACAATGTCATAAGTAAAAGAAAACTCTCTTCTATTTTCCACAATTCATCTTTTGGCCCATGTCCAAAAGAAGGTGGATCCATAATTATTGCATCATATCTTCTTCCCCTTTTTATTTCTCTTTTTAGAAAGACTAAAACATCTTCCACTATCCATCTAATAGGAGCATTTTCGAGACCTGATAATTTTGCGTTTTCTCGTGCCCATTCTACTGCAGTTTTTGAACCATCAACATGGCAAACTTCTGCTCCCGCTTTTGCACAAGCTAAAGTCGCTCCACCTGTATATGCAAAAAGATTTAAAACATTTATTTTTCTGTTTTCTTTTTTAATTATTTTTTCTATCCATTGCCAATTAGGAAGTTGCTCAGGGAAAAGTCCAGTATGTTTAAAAGATGTGGGCCGAATTGAAAAATCAAAACCTCCATAAGATATATTCCAACTCTTTGGTGTATTATCTTTTGTAATCCATTTGGTTTTATTTCCATTTCTGACAAATTTAAATTCTGCTTTGTCCCAAAAATCAAGATCTTTTGTTTTCTCCCATAACGCTTCTGGGTCAGGGCGTCGCAAAATATACTTGCCATATCTTTCCAATTTTTCTCCATTACCAGAATCTAGTAATTCGTATTCTTTTTGTTTTTCTGTTTTTAAAATCATATTATTTAAGATAATTATCTATATTACGCTTATGTTCGGCAAATGTCACGGCAAAGTGAGCTTTCCCATTTTTATCATGAAGGTAATATAAATAAGATGAATTTTGGGGAGTTACGGATGCTTTTATAGACATAAGACCTGGATTATTAAGTGGATTATCTGGTAATCCCTTTTTTGTATATGTAGACTTATCTACATCCACTTGAAGAGGCATATTGATAGAAATTCTTTTCCATAAAATTCCAGAAATTATCTCAATATCTTCTTTTCCACTTGCTTCACCTTCTAAGATAGAAGCCATAATTATAATATCGTTTAAACTCTTCCCACTTTCATTTATAGATGAATTAATACTTTTAATTTTATTTTCAAAATTATCTGATAATTTTTTAATTATTTCTTCAGTAGTGTCCAATGGGAAGAAAAAATATGTATCTGGAAATAAATACCCCTGTTTGTTATTTACGCTAGATAAAAACAAATCTTTATTAAAACCAGATAATTTGCCCTCAAGTAATGTGGCAATTTGATCGTTCGTTAAACCTTCACGAATAGTCACCTTTATGGGCTCTATCTTATGATGCCCTCTTCCTATCTGCCATGCCACGACAAAAACTGGAGAATTCCTCTCAATCAAATAATCTCCAGATATAATCCCAGTGCCTTTCTTTAGTAATTTAATAAAAAGTTTTAATGTAAAATCATTCCGAATTGCATTTTTATTTTCTAATTCTAACGAAACAGAATTTATAGATTGAAGAGATGAAATATGAATAATAACATCTTTATTATTCAAAGGAGCTCGGAATGGAGTGTATATTATTAACGCAACAACAAAAAATAAAAATATATGAAATATATTTTTATTTTTTGTATAATGTTTCTTTAATTTATTTAAATTGTCATCCATAGACATGAACTAAATAGGCAAATTTGAAGGTGGCTTTGCAATCTTTGATTCTATACGCTTGAAGCTTGGAGTCTCTGAAACCATTCCTGGGAAATGAAAAATACTAGCTAATTCTTCACTTGAAAGCACGAAAATATTTGGTTTACCTGATGGGAAAAACAGAGAAAATATTTTAGGGTATTTTATAGAGAACTGAAGAGGTGGGTGGAAAAATGTTCTCATTCTGTAGAAATTAAGTACACGTTTTTTCAAGGCATTAAGAGCAAGCCCTGTCGGATCAGACCAAGGAGCATCAAACTGGGTAGAATTCACACGGTCTAGTTCGTTTGAAGCTGGTTGCGCAAATTGACGAAAAACAAGACGAGACGATCGACGAAGATTATTAAATTCATCGTCACTTATTAGCCTTTTATCCGCAAGAGTTACCATACGAATACCGGCATCAAAGTGGATTTGCTTCATGTTTGTAGACCATTGTTTAACCATATCATCAAGGAATCCTGGGGCACGAACTTCAAAAGTATCTATCCCCCCAAGGCCTGCTTTTGGACTGTATTTTGTATATGGTTCAAGTAAATCTCTTATGTGTTCTTCCGCATATTCATCAATGTTGACATGTTTACCAGTCATGTGACTGTGATATTTCTTTATACTTTGCCTTATTACTATCTGAATCCAAACCTGCTCACCTTTTGGTAATGAACCTAAATATTCTATGATTGGAGTAATTGGGTCAATCTTGAATTCTTCTTTTGTCCCACTCTTCATTTCATCTACCTGTTTGTATGTTTTTATGGTCTGAACATCGTGTTTCTTTTTAGTGAATTCACAACCCCACATATTCCAATCTCCATCTTTTTTATATTGAGGAATTTTAAAAGCATAATCTTCTACTTCCACGACTTTAGCTTGAGGGTATTGGGCATAGATTTGTGTTTCTACCAGATTACGAATACGACTTGGAGTACGTACATAGAAATGAACTCTGCCATCTATAGAAACTATCTCAAGAGAAAACCACATCCAAGGAGCACCTATCATGAACTCTTCCCAAAAACCTTTTCCACTTTTATGATAGAAAGCGTTTGAAAAAATGAGCTCCATGGCTGCTGGAGTTTTGATTACATCACGAGGAACTTGAATCTCAAGCAAAACCCACTTTATATTCATAATGAATTGCTCTTGTCTGTAATGATGCCATAAATGAAAAGCAATATAAGCAAGCGGTAAAGGCATAAGATAACCAATAGTTACCAAAAGTATTTGTATTAAATTAAAATTATGAGTTGCTAAAAATTCTTGTATCATAAAATGCTATTTTGTAAAATACCCAACCAATATGGCTATTAAAATAAACCCGAGTACGATTATGAGAATGTTTACGATAAATCCTTTCTGCATATACACAACATTGTATCACATACAAATAAAAAAATCTCAACAATTGTTTGTTGAGATTTTTTTATTTGTATTAAGCTATTGCATATTGACCGTTTTTATTCTTTTTGAAATATTTAGGATTCTGTAAATTAACTAAAATAGTGTTTTTCTTTAAGTATCTTTCTTTCATTACTTGTTCAACTATTTCTTCCTTGGTCATTGGGCCATTCTTTTTTATAAGTTCTTTTATAACATCACGAACTACGCCAGTTTTGTAACCCCATTCAGATAAAGCATATATTCCTCTGCCCACAAGTACGAACCTAGGATCTTTTATGAGTTCATTGTGGCAAGTTGCAACGTGGCATTTCTTTCCAAAAGTACCTGCGACAGCTTTCGCTACTTCTCTAAAATGCATTGGGCTACCATGTTTACGCATCATAAGAAAAGCATAATCTTTTATTCCGCGAGTCTTGATTGAAGGAGATGTAGATTTACCCCATTCTCCAAGAGGATTCTTACTAATCTTCTTTGACATTGAAAGCCAACGACGAGCTATTTCTTCATTCTTGTATTGATCAGAAAGATCTTTTACTTCATTGAGGAATCGATTAATAAGTTCCCCTTCAGAAATGAGTTCATCATCTGCTAAATTCTCAAAAATATTTTTGAGAGAGGTGTGAATCTTTTCTGCAATCTCTCCATCAACACTCCAACGAGATTTAAAATGATCATCTTCTTTGTGTTTAGTGAATTCGTTACCGAGAGTTAAAAATAGATTGATATGATTCTGAGTTAATTTATCTTTAGATAGGTGATTTAGAAGTTCTTGTTCAGAAACAATGGCACCCAAAGTATGGATTAACTTTTTTAATTCATCGAAAACATCTTTTTCGTTTTTGAAAAATTCTGATTTACGAATGAGAGATAGAGCTGTATTTTCTATCTGACGAACACGCTCACGAGTGATGCCGTATTTCTTTCCGATTGCTTCAAGAGTTTTGCGTTCTGTATCAGAAGTTAAGCCGAATCGATTAACAATCACTTCATACGCACGTGAAGGTAAATCTGATAACATCTTCTTTGTAACTTGCTTTGGTTTAAATGTAATTGTAGTAGCCATTTGAATTAAAATATTAATCTAATTAATTTATATCTGTCTCTATAATATCATTACTATCAAATAAAGTCAACTATTCCCTTTTTCTCTAAAATAACCAAGTAAATACTACTTATTTGAGGCTGTTTTAGCTTTTGACCTACTTGCTTCTGTTAATAACTTTTTTCTTAAACGTGTACTTTTCGGTGTAATTTCGAGGTATTCATCATCTGCCATTATTTCCAAACCTCTCTCTATGGATAACTTATATGGTGGTTTTACAACAATCGCTTCATCTGTCCCACTTGCACGCATGTTTGAAAGTTGTTTACTCTTTGTCGGATTTACAGTCATCTCATCCCCCTTAAGAACATTTCCGATAACCATCCCTTCATAAACATCATCTCCGTGTTCTACGTACAAAGTCCCTCTTTCTTGAAGAGTCCAGAGAGAGAAAGCGATAACTTTCCCTGTAACCATGGAAGTCATCGAACCAACATCTCTCTTTTTTATTTCTCCAGCAAATTTTTTGAATCCGATAAATCGTGAAGCAATAATTCCCTCACCTCTTGTGTCTACGACAAATTGTCCACGATATCCAAGTAGTCCACGAGTTGGGATTTCTATTAGCATTCGAACTATTCCTTCTTTCTCATGCATACTAGTAATCATCCCCTTTCGAGCGGTTAACTTTTCTATAACAGAACCAGAATATTCATTGCGAACATCAATAGTCGCTTCTTCGTATGGTTCTAATTTTTCTCCCCGCTCTTCTTTTATAATTACATGAGGTTGAGAAACTTGAAGTTCATATCCTTCACGACGCATATTTTCAAGTAAAACAGCAATGTGTAATTCGCCACGTCCATAAACAAGAAAACCTTCTTGAACTTCTTCTTGGTCTGGAGCATCAAAATTAATACGAAGACCAACGTTCATTTCAAGTTCTTTCTCAAGTCTTTCTCTTATTTGACGACTTGTCACATACTTTCCTTCACGTCCTGCAAAAGGAGAATCATTCACAAGGAAATTTAGAGAAATCGTTGGTTCGTCTATTGCAATAGAAGGAAGGGCTTCTGTATTCATATCATTACAAATAGTTTCTCCAATATAAACATCAGGAATTCCTGCAACAATAGCGATATCTCCAGTATTTAAAACATCTACTTCTTTTCTGTTGATACCTTCAAATGTAAACATTTTAGTTATCTTTGCATTACGAGAATTACCTCTCCCATCTTTCACGATAATTTGTGAACCAGATTTGATAGATCCTGCATAAGCACGAACGATCGCAAGACGTCCTAAGAAGTTATCGTAGCCAAGATTGAAAACTTGCGCCTTAAAAGGATCATCTTTATTTACAGATGCTTCTTTTACTTCAGAAAGAATCAAATCAAAAAGAGGAGTTAAATCTTTAGATTCATCTTCTAAGTGTAATTTGGCTATTCCTTGTCGTCCAATAGCATACATATATTTAAAATCAATTTGTTCTTCAGTTGCTCCAAGCTCTATAAAAAGTTCAAGAATTTCATCGTGAACACGATCAGGGTTTGCAGCTGGCTTGTCTATTTTATTTATTATAACGATAGGTTTAAGTCCAAGCTCTAAAGATTTTTTTAAAACGAAACGAGTTTGAGGCATAGGCCCTTCTTGAGCATCCACAAGTAAAAGCACTGAATCAATAGCACGAAGAACACGCTCAACTTCTGAGCCGAAGTCAGCGTGACCTGGGGTATCTACGATATTTATTTTTGTCCCTTTATAGACTACAGAAGTGTTTTTAGAATATATAGTAATTCCACGCTCAAGCTCAAGAGCGTTGGAGTCCATACTGACTCCTTCTTCCACCATTCCGCACTGTCGCATCATGTGATCAGTAAGAGTTGTCTTGCCGTGGTCAACGTGTGCTATTATTGCTATGTTTCGAATTTCCATTTTGTTTGTTTTAATTTTAAAAATAAAATCGCCACACGGCGAATATTCTTGACTATATCATACATTTTATAAAATGTAAAATAAAAATCCATAATATTTTATATAAAATATTATGGATTTTTATAATTATTAAATTAAGGAACTTCCATGGAGTTTTTTAAAATCCTATATTCATTTTGGATTTTATTAAACCTCTCTTTTATTTCAGAAAACAAGAATAATCTTTGACTTTCTTCTGTACTCGTAAGAGTAGGTATCATTTCACCAATGACGATTTTTTCAGGTAATTCGGGTAACTGTGGCATTTTTTTTACAATACCTAGTTCTTCTAATAAACCATAATTACAGCCTCTGGAAAAACTAGGGTGAAGTAAAACCTTATTGGTACCTAGTATAAAAACAAGGTAATAATTAATATTCACAACCCCATTTTCTACATCCAAAATATGTATAGACATTCTTTGGTTTTTTGAATCATAATGTCTACGAATAGAGCAGTTACCTTCTCTAATATTATTTGATCCAGATTTGTAAGTTTTTAAAATTAATCCCTTTTTTAAAGCTTTTAATTTTATATCTTTTAGATTAAAACTAGAGGTTAATTTATCTGTACCTATTTTTGACACTAATTCTAATACCATATTGTCTACTTTGTTAGAAGAAGAATACCCAGTATTTTCAGGATTATAATCTTTACCCTGTTGAACTCTGAAATCGCAAGTGATAATACATTGTTTTTTCATTTTTATTCAATTTTAAGTTATTTAATTGTAATTAAATACTATTGAAGACGATAAGTCAATCTATAATAGTTTTACAATATCATGATAAGTGATCACCACCATTAGAAGCATAAGTAAACCAAAACCAATAGCATTTGCTATGTTTGCAACTTGCGGTTTAATGCGTGAGCCTTTGATTTTTTCTATAAGTAAGAATAAAAGTCGTCCTCCATCAAGTGCTGGAAATGGGATGAGATTGATAACTGCAAGATTCACAGAAATAAGTGCAGTAAATGAAAGTAAATAAACAAATCCAAACTTTGCTGCATCACCCACAACACCGACAATCCCTACTGGACCTGTAAGTGTAGACATGTCAGCCTGACCGAGAATAGCACTATAAATTAAATTATAAAATCCTACCACCGTCATCACCGTTACATGCCAAGTAAGTTTCAACCCTTCCCATAAAGCCTTGTGAATTGGTAACTTGAGTGTGCCTATAGTGTCCATAGAAATACCAATCATCGCAATATTTTCTGTGTCATTTTTCTTTGGGATAACATTAACACTTACTGGCTCACTACCTCGAATTAATGATATATTTATTTCTTCACCATTATGATTTTTTACAAAATTTTGGACAGTTTCAGCTCCAAAATTTGAAGATAATAATTTAGTGGAATCATTTTGAGTTTCTAAAGATATTATCTTATCGCCGGTTTTCATTCCCGCTTTTTCTGCTGGAGAATCTACCAAGACACTTGTAATAGTGAGAGCTTGGTTTTCTATAATTGCTCCTTTAGGGGCAGACCCAACAGATGTGGGAAGCCCAGACATAAAACCTACAGATAAAAGTACCCAAGCGACAAGTAAATTCATTGCAACGCCAGCAAATAATACAAATGCTTGAATGTATTTTGGTTTGTTTACAAAACTCCTTCCACTATCGGGACCATTTATAGATTCTTCGTCTGGATTTTCTCCGAAAATTTTTACATATCCACCAAAAGGAAGTGCGTTAAAATTGTAAGACGTCTCCCCTACTTTTTTGCCAAAAAGTTTTGGTGGGAAACCGAAAGAGAATTCATCCACCCTAATTCCAGATTTCTTTGCTACAATAAAATGCCCAAATTCATGAGAGATAACAAGCACAAGTAAGATAATAAAAAAGATTAAAATATTCATTTAACTATCATAACACATTTGAGTATTTACTAAAAATAAAAAACTCCCCAAAATACTGGGGAGGTTTTGATACTCTGAATTAAAGAAGTTTTTCAAAAACAAAATAACACACCGTTACTATTGCAACTATTATTAGTAAAACACGGCGTATATATCTGTTTACTTCCGCTTTTGATGCAATTCTTCTTACATTTGCCATAATATATTAATTTTTTGATTTCACTTCATACTACAACCTGTAAATCAAATTGTCAACACCTGCTAATTCATAACCTCATTTTCCTTTTTAGTGAAAATTGCTTCAAGATTTTTATTTGATTCATCTACAATTTTTTGAATTTCATCTTTTCCTCGCTTTTTCTCATCTTCAGATAAATCATCTAATTTGTCCATTTCATTTTGTCTTTCCTTGCGGACACTTATGCGAGCATCTTCAAGTTTTTCCTTTAAAACTTTTGCAAGTTTTGCACGATTCTCAGTCGTAAGCATTGGGAAAATAACTCGAACTCCTTCACTATCAGAGACAACAGACAAACCAAGATTCGAGGCCATGATCGCACCTTCAATTGCTTTTATCTGACTTTTATCCCAAGGAGCAATGCGAAGAGTTTTCGGATCTTCGATCGTAACCCCCGCGACATTCTTGAGTGGCATATGACTTCCATAACTCTCCACCATAATACTATCAAGAACTATAGGAGTCGCTCGCCCAGTATGAACTTGAGAATATTCTTTACTCAACCAGTCCTCAACCTTTTTTAATTCCCCTTTAAAATTTTGTGTGTTGTATGCCATACCATATATATTACTATAAAATAATATTTTTAAAAAGGGATATGAATTTTGAAGGATATCCAAGAAGAGATATTGAATAAAAAAAGAACCTATCTACTAATAAGTAAGAATAGGTTCTTTAATGTTATAAACTTAGTGCTTTTTTAACTCAAATTACTTCTTGTTGGACAGAATATCCAAGGGATCGGACTAGATCAATAAATAAAAGAGGTGTTTTTTCTAATAATCTTAATTGATAACCTTTTTTCCCTGGGTTAAAATCATGCAGATTATCCATAACACCCCCGTTAGGAAAATAATGTTTTCGAATTCTATCAGATATTTCCATCAAAAAATAAATTTCTTCTTTAGAGTTACTTTTTGTAGAAATTACTAAAATAAATCCTTTATTACTCTTAAAGGGAACAATTGTGGATTTAAAACGAAATTTATTGATTATTAAATTCATAATAAATATTATTTTTTAAATTAATACTATTTTTCTTTCACATTACATTTTTCAATCTGTAAAGTCAAGAAATTATATCACAATCGCTAAATGTTCTAAAATCATTTTAACGGATGCTCCTGGGGTGCTTAAATAATCTCTTGATTTTTGAAGTTCTTCTAATATAAATATCACATCTTTGTTGCTTCTGTCTTTTTTGAATTTCTGATAAATATTTTTTTCAAGTTCATTTACGAATGAAGTCGCATAGTATCGCAATTGTCCACTGTTTTCTTCGTCTTTATTATTTTTAATTATTAAAGCCACTTTATCAATCCTTTCTTTTGGTTTTGATAATATAAAAGCAATGGCTTCTTTTTCAATATTTTTATCATCCTCTTTTTCTATTTTAATAATGTGAGTTCGAGAAATAATCGTAGGTAACAAAACAGATGAATCTGGAACGACAATAAAAAAATGAGTATTTAAAGTAGGTTCTTCTATTATTTTAAGTAGAGTTTGTTCGGCTTCACGATTTATAAATTTGGTAGTAATAATACAAATTCTTTTTTCACCCGTAGCACCAAGCTGATTATGCCAAGATTTTATCTCACTACTATCATCCATCGTAAATGATTCGTAAGACTGAAAAAGAATATCAGAGCTATCATTAGCTACATCACCTCGAGATTTCAAAAAACTAAGCAATTCTTTTGCCGTTGTATCTCCATCTCCTTCTACTATATAACTATGATATAAATTGATAGGTAATAATTTTTCAAAAATATTCATACCTTTATTGTACATCAATTGGGTAGATATCGGAAAGTTCATTTGAATAATAAAATTCGTAAGCTATATCACCAAAAGTATAATCTACATTATTTATATTTATCACCGAACCTCCAGCTTGCGGATTTTCTTTTGGTTTTGAATAGTAGAATCCCAAATTATAAAGAGTAGCAAGAACTTCTGGGCGGTGACTTATGTCATACCCCGATTTTTCCCATTGTGCAATAATCTCTCTTATATATAATCCAACATACAAATAAGAATAATATGGATTTTTAGAATCTGTTATTCGATTCATTCTTTCAGACTCTATATCTACACCTTCTTCATAATAAGCAAAATGTTCCATATCTTCTCCTAAATAAAAAACTCCATTTTTATTTGAGAGATTATCTTCTATTTGACCAATTGTTTTTGGTTTTAATCCAGCGATTCCAAAAGAAGTGTTTGAAAGTGAAGCCAAAATTTTTAATGGTTCAAAATAACTTTTGAATGATTCTCTTCTACTACTAAAAAATCTAAACTGTTCTCCAATGACACAGCTTAATATAAGTCTTGGAGATATCTGTGCATCATTCGCGGCTTTTTTTATAATAGCTTCATCACGAGTAAAAACTTCTTTCATTAAAATCCATTCGTCGGTAGTCGCCCAATCATCTACTGTAGTGATAATATTTACATCTTGTATTTTATTTTCTAATCTAATATTTTTTACTGCATTGAAATATGAATTCCTATTTGAGACCGATCCTCGCACATTGAACCAACCAAATTGCATTCCAATATATACCACAAAAAACACAAACCCGATAAAAGCGAACCCGTATAAAAACATGCGAAAAATATTTCGTTTAATTCTTTTATAATTCATTTTTATTTTTTACTTAAAATACTTTTCTTATAAGTTTCTAAATGGTTTAGTGCTTCTCCTGTCCCCTTGGCGACACATAAAAGTGGTTCATCTGCCACTTTGGCTTTAACTCCAGTTCTTCTGTAAATTAAATCTGCTAAATTTCGAAGCTGACTTGATCCACCTGTCATAATAATCCCATCATCTATAATATCTGATGCGAGTTCTGGTGGGGTTAAAGATAACACGTCTTTGATAGCATTAATCATTATTCGAAGTTCTTTATCTATCGCTTTCACTATTTCGTTTGTAGATATTTGTGCAGTACGTGGAAGACCTTGAATATAGTCACGACCCTTAATGGTAATCGTAAGCTCTTCTTCAAGTGGCACAGCTGCCCCAATTTTTATTTTTATTGCTTCAGCAGTTTTATCACCAATAGCAAGATTGAAAGTTTTCTTTATATAATCAGTAATAGCCT
>Ga0105099_10000997_pt1 | contig 18371 bp, 14 predicted proteins | sample PPLLak3cmMay2015_2_FD_79138 | JGI IMG/M metagenome (GOLD analysis project Ga0105099, IMG submission 79138) | Freshwater sediment microbial communities from Prairie Pothole Lake near Jamestown, North Dakota, USA - PPLs Lake P8 Core (1) Depth... | ecosystem: Environmental > Aquatic > Freshwater >... | reverse complement strand
TCGCCGGGGCGGATGGGCAAGCCCATCGGACGGGCCCGTCGTTTCCTCAAGAAGGTCAACCTGCCGGTGGGTACAAAATACGCCCTCTTGACGACAGAGGGTGCGCCGCGCCCGGACAAGAAAACCGGGAAGATGCCGACCGAAGAAGAGCAGGCCAAGTGGCAGCGCGTCCGCCCGGTGATGAACGAGATTTTGAAGGAAAAAGGACTGATCAGCGTCGCCGAGGGCAGGATTCTGGTGACCGGGATGAAGGGACCGCTGGAGGAAGGATGGGAAAAGAAGGTGGAGGAATTCGCCGCCCAGGTCCCTCTTCAGAAGTGATTCATTTTCGCTGAAGCGTATCGAACGGCGTCATTTCCTGCCGGCCAAGCCGATTTTGCGGTCCATATCCTCGTGGATCGCTTTCCGCAGATCGTCCGTCCAGATATTATGGCCGCCGCTCTGAAGGAAGCGGATATCGGCCCGAAGGCCTTTATCAATCAGCGTCTTGTGGAAAGCCTGCACCGGCCGTTCAAGTCCGAAATCGTCGTCAGCGGCGACAAAGATATGAATTTTATCCGCCAGAAAGTCTTTTGTTTTTTGATCGAATCTGGAATCCAATGATGATTCTCCCGTTCACGGGTGTTTTGCTGACATCTTCAGTATAAAAAAGCCGGAATTTGAGATCGGGGCGAGGGTCGGACTTCCCGGCCCAGCTTGTCTGCGACAGGAAAACCGCCGCGGCAAAAATCGCGGAAATTATTAAATTTTTCGTTTTTCTCATTTTGAAGTCTCCCGAAATTCTTCCTCAATAAATACGCAAGGGAGAGAAAAAAATACCATACCCGAAGAATATTTTTTCAAATAGACAATAAGCAAGAAATTCTTCTCGAAATCGGACACGTTACAAAATTGGAGATCGAGAGGGGCGCGTTTTTCTCTATCTCTGGGACGCGGCCGACGGGGATATCGACAATCGAGTTCGCTACCCCGAGATTCCGCGGAAACCACCCGCGGAAGACGCGGCCGCCTATCTCGTCCTGGTCTTTGGCGGGCTCGAGCCCGCAATAAAAAGCTGACAACGGAGGTCGACGAGGAAGAACCGTCCTCCCCTGGCTCGTCACCGCCAATCACGGCCCGCTCAGCGCCGGTATTGCCAGGTTCCCTCTCCGAGCATCCGCAGGACTTCCTTGATCGCCGTATCGAGCTCGCGGTCGAACCCGGCCCGCTCGTCCTGAGGCGAGTTCTTGACGAAGACGTCGGGCGCAACGCCGTAGTTTTCCAAATTGGTCCCGTAGTTGTTGGGCTTGGTCGGATCGTAAGAGACGACGAGCGACCCGGGCGTGCGGATCGAGCCGCCGTTGATCAAGCCGTAGCTTCCCGTGGCGATGACCGAGGCGTTGGTCGGATTGCCGACGATCCGGCCCAGGCCGAGGTCGCGGAAGCCCAGCGGAGTCACCTCGCTGTCGGACGCCGAGCGCCAGTTGATGAGCATGACCTTGGGCCCGGCGATGGCCTGTTGGGGCCGACGCCCCCAGCTTCTCGCGCTCCACCGGGAATTCCAGTACTCGTACGGCCGGCGTTCGAGGATGTCGAGGATCTGCTGATCAATGTTTCCGCCGCCGTTATAGCGGATGTCGACGATGATCCCCTTCTTGTTCGAAAACCGGGAGATCTCGTTCTCGAATATTCGCAGCGACGGGGCGTTCATCGACCGGATGTGGACATAGGCGATCTGCCCGCCGGTTAGCTTGTCGACAAGGTCGCGATTATTCTCCACCCATTCCTGGTACTTGATGTCGCCGAGTGAAGCGACCGTCCGGATGCGGATTTCCCGAACCGAGGCGGCCTTCGGATCGGGCTCCGGCCCGACCTTGACCGCGACGTATTCGTTGAGGAGATTATTGAGGAGCGGCCAATAGTTACCGCCGGCCTCGACCGCCGTTCCACCGATCGCGAAGACATAGTCCCCGGCTTTGAGCTTCAGCCACTCCTTATCAGCCGGGCCGTCGCGATAGATATGCGTGATCCGATAATACCCCCGGTCAGGGGCCATCTCGAATCCGAGGTGGCGCGTCGACGGTCCGGCGGGCGGCTCGGCCCGTTCCGGTCCGGCCGGCCCGCTCACCCCCGTGTGCGAGGCGTTCAGCTCTCCGATGGCTTCGTTGGCCAGGTCATAGACGTCCTGGTAACTGCCGGCGTAGGCCAGGAGCGGCTTATAAGCCTTCCGGACCGCGTCCCAGTCCGTACCATGCATCGCCGCGTCGTAAAAGCGGTATTTCATCACCCGCCAGCATTCCTCGAAGATCTGCTCGAATTCCTTGCGCTTGTCGACGACGACCTTGAACCTGAACCCGATCTTTTTCTTGTCCTTGCTCCCCAAGTCCATCTTGAAGAAGCCGTCCTGCTGGCGGTAGAAGATCGTCCGCCGGTCTTCGGTGACTTGGAGGCCGCCGAAGGCCCCGTCGGCGATCTTTTTGCGGTCTTTGCCGTCGAGACCGATCGAAAAGATCCCCGGGCCCTTGTCATCGGTGCTCAGGAAGTAGATCGTCTTTCCGTCCTTGGAGAGGAAGAAATCGTTGACCGCGTTTGTTCCGGACGTTAACGCGACGGCCCGGCGTTCGATGCCGGCCGGGTCGACGGCGAGGGCGGGCGGCGCGGCCCCGACGCCGTCCTTGTCCTTGGCTCGCGGCTCCTCCTCTTTCTTGAGGCGCTCCTTGACCAGCGGATCGTCGGGGTCCTCCACCCGCGGGGCCAAGGCGGCCTTGAAGAGATGGCTCACGCCGTCAGACCGGTTGCTGATGAAAAGCAATGTTTTCCCGTCGGGTGTCAGGGCGCCGTTTCCGTCCCGGAACGGCCCGGGGGTGACGTTCACGGCCTTTCGCTCGGCGATATTGAACAGGTGGACGTCGGCATTGGCGTCCTCATCGCGCAGGGTCAGGACGAGCCAGCGGCTATCGGGAGAAAATTCATGGACGGTCTGGCCGCCGGGGCGCTCCTCGAGCTCATGGACCGCGCCGGACGGGATATCGATGAGAAAGAGCTTGTTGGCTGCGCTGAAGGCGATGGCCTTCGCATCGGGCGACCAGACAAATGCGCCCTTGGTTGACTCATGGGCGGTCAGCTTTCTCCGTTTCCCGCTTTGAAGCTCATAAAGCCAAATCTCCTCTTCGAGGGACTCGTCGGACACATAGGCGAGGTACTTGCCGTCGGGAGAATAGGCCTGAAACCGGTCGCGCCAGGGCGAGGAGGTGACTTGGCGCATTTCACCGATTCCCTCTTCGGTCGGGACGATGAAGATTTCGCCGTGATAGTCCACGGCCAGGGCCTCCCCCTTCGGGGACCGGGCGAAACCGTCGGCCCGGCCGTCGGTTGCAAGGTATTCGACCGTGTTTTCCTTGGGATCGAAGGCCAGCTCCAGGGCGATCCGCTCGGGCTGTCCGGAAGGGACCTTTATTTTCCACAAGTCGAACTCGCATTCGTAGATGATCTCGGTTCCGTCGGGACTGATCGACGGAAACTGGACGCCATCCTTCTTGTGGAACGTCACCTGGACGGGCGTTCCTCCAGCCGGGGCGATTTTCCAGACGTTGAAGATCCCGTCGCGCTCGCTGAGAAAATAGACCTGGCCGTCCGCCCCCCACATCGGCATGACGTCCTGACGAAACGAGCGGAAGTCTTCGAGCTTCGTGTTGGTCAACTGGACGATATTTCCGCCGTCGGCATCCATGACATAGAGCTCGGCGCTGGCGTTGCCTTTGTAGCCCTTGCGCCAATAGCGCGGCGCGATGCGGTTGAAGGCGATTCGCTTCCCGTCCTGGGAGATCATGCCCAGGGCGGCCTGGTCCATGGGGAGAGGGAGCGGCAATCCGCCCTTGACCGAAACCGTATGGAGGGGGCTGCCCCAAGCCCGGGCCCCGCGGCTTGTGGCGAAAAGCACACCCCCGCCGTCGGGCGTCCAATAGAGAGCGGCGTCATCCCCGGTCATAAACGTCAGCGGAGTCGGCTCGCCGCCGGCAACCGGAACGATGTAGACGTCATTGTTGCCCATGCGGTCGCTGGTGAAGGCGATCCAGGTCCCGTCGGGCGAGAAGCGGGGGGACATATCCGTCGCGACGTGGGCCGTCAACCGGCGGGGGTTGGAGCCGTCGGCTCCGGCAACCCAGATGTCGCCATGGTAGGAGAAGGCGATCTTCCCGCCGGCGATGTGCGGCGTGCGGGCGAACTTGATAGGAGCCGCGGCGGCTGACGCGGCGGCCGAAACCAGGAAGGCGAAAGACAGAAAAAGACACACAGCGGATTTTCTCATGGGTTCTCCTCGCGGAAACGGGCAATCATGGCGGAGCGGTGCTACCCTAACACAACTCCGGCCCGGATTTCAAAGGTGCGTCATGCCGGACTGCGCTCGGCGGAGACGCGGCCCCTGCCCGATTCAGAGTACCGACCAGTACTCGATTTTCGCCCCGTGGAACCGGATTTTCGAATTGGGGGAATAAAACCTGACGAGGATGGAATACGTATATTTCTCGTTGTCGATCGTCGTATTCGCGAGCGTGTCCTCGGTCAGGGTCAGGCGTGCGGACGAAATGAAGCTCCAGGTCGTGGAAACGAAGGCGATCGCTTCCGTCGCGCCCGTGGTCATATTGTGCCGGAGAAACGAGACATGGATTTCATCATCCATCCCGTTTCCGTTATCCGTCACCACGGCGGAAAAACCTGTGATGGTCGCTAAATGCGGCAGACTGACGGGCGCCGTCATATAGGCGCTGTTCGGATACCCGGAGTTGTAATAGGCCTCGGTGGCGCTGGCATACCAGTTGAGGGAATGATATTGATAATCCGTCGGCTTGAAACCGGCCGGAGAAACCGAAACCATCCCCGCCCCGAAATCCGCCGCCAGCCCAATATTCATTCCCAAAAACACGACTCCCATCAAGATCCCCATGGCGATTTTTTTCATTTTGTCCTCCCTGAATTCGAACATCGTGATCGATCCAACCACCGGTCCTCAAAACCGGATGACGACGCCGGCGGCAAAGCCGAGTCCGCCGAAATCCACCTTCGCCGGGCGAACTTCCGACAGGCCATACCCGGACGGGACTTCGTCATCGATATAAAGCCAACTCAAGCTGGACTCCGACAGTCCCGGAGGAAGGGCCACTTCGAAATGGTACAGCGTCCCCGAGCGCGTATCTGTCGAACCGATACTGTTTGAGATGTCGAGGTCGCCCTCAAAACCGTCGAAGCTGGCCAATCTTCCCTGGGCCTCGATCAAGAAGAAAATACCCGGAGCGATCCGGATTTCCAAGCCCAGTCCGCCGTAGAAGCCGATTCCCTCTGCGGTCGCTTTCTGGGTTTCCTGCTCCCACATCCCGGAGACTTCGCTTTCGACCCGGAATAATGTTTCCACTGTGGCCATATAATAGGCCGCCCCGCCGTGGGCGGATAGCGACAAGCCCGGCCCGAGGGGCACCAAAAAGAAGAGCCCGGCCCGGATCGGGATGGCCGAGCCCGCGGGCTTGACCGTCCATCGACCCTCGTCCGGCGGTCCTTCATAAGTGATGACGGTTTCCTTGGAAACCTGGGAGTACCCGCCGCCAAGCTCCAGGCCGATCCAGGGAGCGATCGAGATCAGCAGGTCGCCGCCGGCGTGGAAGCCCCAACCGAGGTTCTGGTATTCCCCCTCGAGACTCATTCCAGCCAAGCCGGCCTGCAGTTCATAGAACTTGCTCAATCCTGCCATCCCTGTGTTGAGATCCCCGCCGTCCGTCGTCTGAAGGCCGCCGTAAAACCGGAATCCGAGGGAAAGACCGGACGGTAAAGCGACCGCCGGAAGGAGAATAAAGAGAAAACAGAATAAGAAAAAACGCCTCTGATTTTGATGCATATCCCCTCCTCAACAGGAAGGATAGGCGCGGACCCGAAACAAGTCAAGCCGCCTCAAGCCCGGCCTCGGTGGAAATATTCGGGAAATACTTCTTCTCTGTCAGCTCGTGCAGGAAAAGCTCGCCGGTCTTATGGATCGATGCCAGGCTCGTCGGCTATCTGAAACAGCGGGTCCTCGGAAATTAGCCCGTGGTTGCGTTTTTTTCCGTCGGCTTCGACGATCCACGCCGACTCGGTCGGGAGCTTCTGCGGAACCGGCGGTTAGCCCGGTGAGGACGGATATCGTGGACAACGGCCGTCGCGTCGTGGTCGGGATAGACGGCTTCGGACTTCGGCGTTTTCCCCGAGGCATCCGGCATCTTTGCCCGAACCCCGTCAACCAGAGACAAAATCTCCCGGACGACGGTATCGGGGGCGTCCTGATAGAGATAATGGCCCGACGCTTCGACAAGGACGAATCGGCCCCGCGTCGATTTGGCGGCAACAAGGCGGCTTTGCTCGATCCAATACTTCTGGTACTCCTCGGCCACGGTTCCGAAAGCGGGATTGGGTTTCCCCGCGGCGATCACCACAAGCGGGAGATCGCCGAACGTCGAAATCGATTCGACCATCCTCCCGCTTTCGCCGAACATTTCGCCGTGTTCCGAGGCGATCATTTCAAAGAAGGAGGCTCTTTTTTTCTCGCCGGCTTCTGCCGATTTTGAGGCAGAATCCGCCGCGGCCTGCCATTCCGCGGTCATCCGCCCGGCCATCGCCCCCAAGTCGGCATATTCCCGTCCGAGAATGAACGAAAGCGGCGGCGGGTCGAGGAGAACCATTCCCGCAACAAAGTCCGGGTATTTGAAGGCAAACGCCATCACGTTCATGGCTCCGAGCGAATGGCCGACGAGGAGATAGGGCCCGGGAACGGATGCCTTTTCGAGCAGGGCCTTGAGCTCCTCCGCCTCGCGACTTGAATTTCGGGGCCCCGGGCCCGGCTCGCTTCGGCCGTATCCGGCCCGGTTATAAACGACGACCCGGATCTTTTGGGCCAGGCTTTCCTGCAGGGAAACGAATTTTTCCATCGTGTCCGTGATTCCCGCGTCGATGACAACGACCGGGGATCCTCCCCCCTCCTGGCGCATCTCCAGACGATGCGTTCCGATGTCGACCAGCCCGTTGGAAGTGAGCCGGTCGCCGGCCGCGCAAGCGCCCAGGATCAGGGAAGCGCTCAAGGCCGCGGGAAAGAAAGCGTTGACGGATCGTGATTCCTTGGGCATGCTCGGTCTCCTCGCCATCACCATAGCATCGGTCCCCTTCAAAGAAAAGGAGAGGATCCCAGCCGGCGGCGGCTTGCCCTGGGGGCGGACACCCGGGAAATTGCCAAGACGCTTTTCATCTCGCCCAAGACGGGGGCAAGGAACCGCGTCCAGTTCGTCAATCTCCTCCGGGGAGAACCCGGCCGGCAAGAAACGCGGCCGATCGATCTGCCGCAAGGCCGAACGTTTTACTTCCCGGCCGTCAGCCGGTATTTCACCAGCGAGGCGAACTCGTCGGCGTCTTTCTCGATTTTCCAGAGAAAATCGCCGTTAAACCGCATCATGGTGTGAGCAGAAAAGGAGGCCTCGACCGGCCCGCCTTCGACGGTGACCCGGTTGAGATACCGGCCGTCGGGCGCAAAAATATCGAAGACGTTCATGGCCCGGTCGGCCGTATAGATCTGGACCCAGAGGTTCCCCCGGCCGTCGAAGCTGACCCCCCGGTAGGGCGGAAAATGCTCGGGAAATTCGGTCGCCTTGACGACATATTCGGGGGCCCCGGTGACGGTTTCCATCTTGTTCCCGGCCATCACCCTGAGGGTGAACGCGTTGAAGTGGGCTTTTTTATCTTTTTCCTCGACTTTAACCGGCGCATAGGTCCGGGTGATTCCGGAAAAGCGTCCCTTGTCCGGATCGTAAAAGCCGATGTCATAAGCCTGACTGTATCCCACGGCTACCGTCCCCGTCGGAGAGAGGTCGAAGCAAATGTCGGGGTGATAAGGGAAAGAAGCCTGGCCAAGGCCTTGAGTCTGGGGGTGGCGGAACCAATTCCGGCGACGGATGGATTTCTCGAAAATCGTCTTCTCGACGGTCAGATCCGGTTTTAACAGAAGAACCGCATAGGTCTTCTCGCTCGGGAGCTGTCCTTCGAAATCCGGAGGAAGGCCTTTGTCGAGAAAAGCGATGAACCGTCCGTCGGGCAGGGCTTTCAGGGCGTAAATATCCGCCCCGGCTCCCTGGAGCCGGGGAGCGGTCATGATGAATTTTCCCTCGAGCGTCAGGATGGAAAATCTAGAATTCATGCTCTCCCAGACGACCAGGCGATCCCCCGAGACCTCGAGGGCGGCGGGGCCGCCGAGATCGCCCGGGCCGTTTCCGGGGCGGCCGATCGTTCGAATGAATTTCCCGCCCGGCCCGAAGACCTTGATGTGGTTGGCCCCCCAGTCGGAGACATAGACGTTTCCCTTCGCGTCCACTGCGAGGTACCGCGGGTTGCGGAAGATCGCCTCCTCCGGCAAGCCGGCGTCGGAAACCCGGACTTCCTCGACCAGCCGGACCTTCCCTGTCTGGAAAAGCTCCGCCTGAGCTAGGGCTCGGACCGGAACGGCGAGAACGGCTAAAAGCACCGCCGCCGGGAGAAGGAACGTGATTTTTCTTTTCATCATGGATGACTCCTCATGGAGGATACGCCGCGGACGGAAAAACATTTAGTCTCATTCGATGTTATCATGATAATCGGGCCGGGAGGCGTTTGAACAGTGCCGCTCGTTGACGTAACATCTAAGGCGATGCGTCGTCTCTCGTTCGCCAACCGAACCATCGTCGTCACCGGAGCCGCCTCCGGCCTGGGGCGGGCCCTGGCCCGGCGGTTGGCGGGCGTGGAAAAAGCCCACCTCGTCCTGGCCGATTGCCGGGCCGACCGCCTGGAAACGCTCCGGGCGGAGATCGAAGCCGCCCACCCGTCCCGTGTCCGGACGATCGTTGTCGACCTCGGTTCTGCCGGAGGCGCAAAAATCCTTTTCGAAAAGGCCACGGCCGAAGGCGATATCTTCGCCCTGATCAATAATGCCGGGCTCAGCTTCTACGGCAAGACCCTCGACCGGCCGTTCGAAGAATACCGCGAGCTTATCCAGGTCAATTGTCTATCGGTTTTCGAGACCACGGCCGCATTCCTCCGCTACTTTCTGGACAAGGGCGAAGGGGCCATTCTGAACGTGACCAGCCTCGGCGGGCTTATCTCCCTTCCCTACCAGAACGTCTACGCCGCAACGAAGCACGCCGTCCAGTCTTTCAGCGAAGGCCTCCGGGCGGAATACGGGAGAAAGGGCATCACGATCTGCACGTACGCGCCGGGCGGGATAGCGACCGAGATGATCACCCGGTCCGGTCTGGATCGGCATTTCCGGATGGACAGCCGCCTCCTGATGCGGCCCGAGCGGGCCGCCGAGCTTGCCCTCCGGTCATTCAAGCGGGAAAGGCTGGTCTGCGTCCCCGGCGCGCTGAATAAGATGGCCGTCCTGGCTCAAAGGATGACGACGAAAAAGTACGCCCTCCGGACGACCCGGAAAATCTACGAGCCGAAAAATCGTTAGGTATCGGCCCGGCCCGGCCGCTCGAGGGATTCGGGTAAAAACAAGGAAAGGGCGAGGGCGACGACCACCAAGCCCGTCATTGTCAGCATCGAGGCCGTCATCGAACCCGTCGTCTTCGATTTAAAAACGTCCATGGCCAGGATGAAGGCGATCCCCGAGATCTGCCCCATGAGGAGGAGCACATTATTGGACGCTCCTTCCGGGGCGGGATGCGTGATCTCGGCCGCATATTGGAACCCGATCGGTCCGGCACTCAGAAGAAAGTACCCGAAGACGAAACCCGAGGCCAGAAGGACGATGTAATTCCCGGTGAATGTCATCCCGACCAAGCCCGGGAGCAGACCGGCCAGGGCGATCACAATGAACGGTTTCCGGCGGCGGATTTTGTCCGAGAGGACAGGCATCACGACCGCCCCGACGATTCCGCCCAACAGCATAAAACCGCCCAGCCACCCGGCCCGGGTGATCGAAAAACCACGCGGCCGGACGATGTCCTCGATCCAGGTGGAAACCGCGTTGAACAGGCCGAGACCGATAAAAAAGATCGTCATCAGAAAGAGGAAATCCCGGCGCCGAACCATGGCCTTTAATCCGTCCCAGACCAGGATCCGATCTTCCGAGGTTCCCGGTTCGGGCGGGGTTGGGGGATGCTCCCGGGCGATCGCCAGGAAGCCAAGGGCCGCCAGAGCCGAGGCGATCCCGTAAATCCAAAGCATTTTTTCCAGGCCGACATGCACCACGAGGATCGGCGTCAGGATCATGGCGACCAGTGGGCCGAGGTAAAGGGCCAAGGTTCCGATCCCAACGGCGGTCGCCCGCTCGCGGGCGGGAAACCACCGGGCGGCGAGCGTTGTCGTCGCCCCGATAATGAACGGTTGAGCGGCCGCCAGCCCGATCTGGGAGATAAAAACCAGGGCGAAATGGGAGGCGAAGACTCCCCGGGCCAGGCCGAAAACCGCCGTCATGATCGCGCCCAGGCCGACTGAGGCCCGAAAGCCCTTGTTGTCGATCAGCCAAGCCGCCGGGAAAAAGAGGGGGATGTAGACGACCATGAAGCTCATCGACAGGAGCCCGATCATCAAATCGGAGGTCTGATAGAACGCGGCCGCCGTCCCGGTGATCGGGGCGAAGGTGATCCAGAGGACCTCGCACATCCCGGCGATCAGGACGAAGGATCCCAGAACCAGCCAGCGCTCTCCATAAACCTTGTTCGCCGAAGCATCCGCCATCTCCGCCTCCTCCGCGACCGGTTTTCCCGAACTTTATTCTTGCCTCGGCCGGCTGTCAACAGACGGTGCTGGTTCAGGTGATTGGTGACACCCTCCATTGATTCCGGTATGCTCCTGGAATTCCCAACCGGGGGTGCTCGCCGAGATCTAAAGATATTCGCTATCCGGACGCTCTGTTTTTCAGCGGCGTTCAATCTCGCCCGGAGTTCCCGTTCACTCCATCTTGATTGGGTGCTCTTTTATTTACATTCCCCACGTTGGATTCAGGCTCGGGACGTGAACACCGCCCCTATTGGTTAATAGGGGTTCCTGAAAAACAGAGCTATCGGCCTCTTTCATTGGCTGCGCTCCCCCCGGCCGGGAATTCCGGAGCACGGATCGATAGGCGTTTCGTGAGTGTCACCAATCATTCTGAACCAGATCACATGGACGCGTCGGCCGGCGCGATTCACGAGCCGAGAAGAATGCCGGCGAGCCTGTATTATTCACGAGTCGAGATGGTCGCAGCCCCCTCCGCCAAAAGATCAAGATATGAAAGAGACGGAGGAGACAACGCGGCTTCGGGGACGTGCGCCGCAGGACCATCAAACGCTGTCTCGTTCCTGGCGGGAGGATGCGGCTTCAGATGCGAGGCGCGAAGGGTGAAGCTGTGCTGGTCGCACTGCGAATCCTTCGCAACGAAGCAGATGCGGCCATATCGGCTTGCCCGAAGGGTAAAAACTCAGATTTTTATATCTTATTTAAAACAAATGAAATATTTTAATCATTAAAATATTTATGAATAATGCAGGCTAGGAAAGGCCGCCGACAAGACGGGCGATGATCGCGTTGGAGACAAGCAGCATTTCGGGCGGGATGCGGAGGATGCGGGCTTTCCGCTCGATCAATCCGTCCGAATCCAGGTCGTCGATTTCTTTCCGGAGGCGGTACATCGGGTCGATGCCGAACCGTTCCGTGAATGCGTCGAGGTCGATCCCGTCGACGAGGCGCAGGCCGGAGGCCAGCGCTTCCCGAGCGGCCGTCTCCGGCTTGAGCCGCACGGATTCGGAGACCGGGACAAGCCCCTCGGCCGCCCCCTTCCGCCATGCTTCGAATTGTCCGGTGTTCATCCAGCGCTTCCCGCCGAAATGGGAAGCGGCCGAAGGCCCAAAACCGGCGAAGGACTCATACCGCCAGTATTTCAAGTTATGGAGGCATTCCCGGCCTGGGCGGGCGAAGTTGGAGATTTCGTAACGAGGCCGGCCCATGGAGTCCAGGAACTCGGCCGCCCGCTCGAAAGCGTCGACCGCTTTGTCTTCGTCGACGGGCTGATCCCGCAAAACCTTTTCGAACGGTAGGCCTTCGACGTTTTCCAGAAAATACAGGGAGACATGGTCGGGGGCGATCCGCCGGACGGCGCCCAGCGTCCGCTCCAGCGAGGCCGGCGTTTCTCCCGGGATCCCGATCATCAGGTCGAGCCCGAGGGAACCGAAACCGGCTTCACGCGCACCGAGGAGGAACGCTTCGGTTTGTTCGGCCGTGGCCTCCCGTCCCAACGTTCGAAGGACGCTGTCGTCGAACGATTGAGCCCCAACGCTCAGCCGGGTAACGCCGGCCCGGATCCAGCTCCGGAACGTATCCAACCCGGCTCCGGCGAAGGGATTGGCTTCCAAGGTGAACTCAGCCGGCCGGAGAGGAAGACGGGCGGACAAGTCTTCGCGCAAATCGGCCAATTCCTCCCCGGTCATCAGCGACGGCGTTCCGCCGCCGATATAGAGCGTGTCGAATTCAAGGTCGGGGGGGATCGGGGCGGCGACTCCGGCCGAAAAAAGCTCCGCCTCGGCCACGAGGCCTTTCCGCCAGACGGCGATCCACGAGCGCAGCAGATGGGCATCGACCGGAGCGCTTAGAAAATGACAATACGGGCATTTCCGCCGGCAGAAGGGAAAATGGATGTAGAGGCCGGCTTTAGACGTTGCGCCGGGGGCCATGGGCGTCAAGCCATGACGATTTCGAGAATCTCGCCCGGCGTGTCGACGATGTACGTAGGGCCCTGGTCAGCCAGGAAATCGCGCTTTTGAAAGCCCCAGCTCACGGCAATCACCGGGACTTTGGCCTTTCGGCAGGCCTCGATATCACGGGCTTCGTCGCCGACATAGATGACGTCGTCTTTTCGGACGTCCTCTTCCTTCATGACGTGTTTGAGGGCCCGGGTTTTGCCGAAGAAATTTCGTTCGGAATGGATGAAATCAAATACGTCCAGCTCGCGGGCTTGAAGAAACTTTTCGACGTTCTCCGTCGAATTGGATGTCAGGATCCCCAGCTTCACCCCGACGGCCTTGAGTTCCAGGAGAACTTCACGGATACCGGGAAAGAGGCCCAGCTTATCGATCTCGCGGCCGAGCTCTTTTTGATAGTGGATCACCAGATACGGCAGCTTGGCCAGCGGGATGCGATGCTTTTTCAGGATGGCGCGACTGGACATGCCCCGCATCGCCTCGATATCGGTCTGGTCCAGCGGGGGAATTCCGAGGGTTTCGTTATATTTATTAGCCAGGCGGACAATGGCCGCCATGGTATCGGCGATGGTGCCGTCGAAATCAAAGATAAGGGTCATGCCTTTTTTCTCGACTTGAGACACACGCTCTTTCGCCGGCACAGTCGAAATTTCAGGCATCGTACAAACCTTGCGATAGGAGTATAAGACATTTATCATAAATTGTCAAATATTTGCCGTTTTTTGCCATTTGGATATTTTGCTCCTCCTTTATAGACTTGGCCTTTTTAAATGGAAGTCCGTCTTGCTTTGATAGGCATGGGCCAAGAGAAGAATATCTTCCTCTCCGAAAAGCTTTCCCGTCAAGCGGAGACTGGACGGCTGGCCCTGAGAATTAAATCCGGATACCAGGCTGATTTCAGGATGCCCCGTCAGGTTCGTCACGCCCAGCCTGCTTCCGAAGAACACATCGATATCCTTGAAGACGCCGGCAAAGGATTCCATGAGCCGGTACCGGCCCCGGTTGGCCTGAATATAGGAGACCGCGGGAACGAACTCATGCGCCCGAAGCGACCGGACCCAGGCGCTTCGCTCAGGCTCGGCCGTCATTTGGTCGAACGCGTCGCTCCTGACCAGGTCGTCGAAAGCGGCGGCCGCCTCGGTCGACAGGACGAAATCGACAGGCCCGGAATCAGCCTTGGGCATCTCGACGGGAACAAGCCGGACGCCGAGGCCTTTGATGGTCTCCAATGCCCGCCGGCCGATTTCCAGCGCCTCGCGGGCCCGCTTGACGCGCTCCGCGTTCAGGGGGTCGTCGGGAATATCGGCGAAATCCTCCTTCGCATACCCGACCCTGAGCGTTTTGACGTCGCGGCCGGAATCCCAGTCGAACGGGGCGTCGATCAGGTGGTTGTCCCGGCCGTCAGGCCCGTGGATCGCCTTCAGGACCAAGGCGCAATCTTCAGCCGTGCGGCAGAGCGGACCGATCTTGTCCATGGTCCAGCTCAAGGCCATCGCCCCATAGCGGCTGACCCGGCCGAAGGTCGGCCGCAAACCGGTCACGCCGCAGCGGGAGGACGGAGACATGATCGAACCCCGCGTTTCGCTTCCGACCGAAAAGCCGACCAGGCCGGCGGCCGTGGCCGAGGCCGGGCCGGCCGACGAGCCGCTCGATCCCGCGTTCGGATTCTTCGGATCCCAGGGGCTTTTCGTCTGGCCGCCGAACCAGCGGTCGCCCATGGCCAGGGCGCCCAGGGTCAGCTTGGCGACGAGCACCGCCCCGGCTTCGGTCAACCGGGTGAAGACCGTGGAATCGACGTCGATCGTTTGGTCCTTATAAGGAGAGGCCCCGAAGGTCGTTTTGTAACCCTTGACCGCGAGCAGGTCCTTCGCTCCCCAAGGAACGCCGTGGAGAGGCCCGCGATATTTCCCGGCCTTGATCTCGGCGTCGGCTTGGGCGGCTTGCTTGAGTGCCAACTCTTCCGTCAGGCTGACGACGCATTTAAGAACCGGGTCGTATTTCTTCAAGCGCTCGAGATAGAGCCGGGCCAGATCGACGGAAGAAATCGTTCTGGACCGGAGCAGGGCGGCCAAATGGGTGGCGGGAAGAAAAGCCAGGTCCTCGTCGGTCTTCGGCCGGACGACGCGCGATCGGGTGTATTTAAAGACGTTGCGTCCGACCGGGAGCTTTTGTCCTGGGAGAAGCGGATTGAAAACGAGGGCCGACGGCGTGTCGTTGCCCAGCTTCATTTCCCGGATCGTCTTGAAATTCGCCGGCAAGCCGTTTTTCCGGCTCAGATCCTCGGCGATTTTCTTTTCGGCCTCGGGGGAAAGCACGATCCCGGCGATCCGGGCGGCCTCGTCAACCATCCCCAGGGTGATCTGCGGGGAATCCTGGGCCTGAGCCAGAAGCGCTCCCGGGAGAAGCGTGGCGCCCAATCCAAGCGAGGAGAAGTATTCGATGAACCGGCGGCGGTTCAAGGCAAGGGCGTCGGTCTGCTCCATGGGCGGCTCTCCTTGTCCGTGCTTATCTATTCTAGCACGGAACCGCCGGCCGCCGTCAGATTCCTTGACCTCCTTCGAGCGATTCGCTAACATCGGAACGCCTTTCGAACGCTGAGTGATCGAGGCGACCATGCGCTACATCGGAACCCATGCCAATCACCCCTTTGCTTCGGCATCCGAAGCGGTCCTGCTGGGGATGGTCCCCCGGGGCGGCCTCTTCGTCCCTGAATTCATCCCGCGGATCGAAACCGACACCGTGTCCCAGCCGAATTACCTGGAAACAGCCCGCCGGATTATGGGCGCCTACTTCACCGATTTCGCTCCGGACGTTCTCGACGGTTGTCTCCGGAAGGCCTATAACGCCGACAATTTCCATACGTCCGACGTGGTCGATCTCCGGCCCATCGGGCGGCGCCGTTTCCTCCTCGAGCTCTACCACGGGCCGACGGCCGCTTTCAAGGATGTCGCCCTGCAGCTGATGCCCCATCTCACCCGCACGGCCAAAGCCTTGACCGGCGACGAAACCCATACGCTGATTCTGGTCGCCACATCCGGCGACACGGGCAAGGCCGCCTTGGAAGGATATAAAAACACCGAAGGCATCTCGATCGTCGTGTTCTATCCCCACGGCGGCGTCAGCGAGGTCCAGCGTCTCCAAATGGCCACGACCGAGGGACGGAACACGAAGGTGTTTGCCGTCCGGGGAAACTTCGACGATTGCCAGACCGGGGTGAAGGCCTTGTTCATGGACTCCAACCTCCGGGACTACCTGGCCGGGATGGAGATCAAGCTTTCGACGGGGAACTCGATCAATTGGGGCCGCCTGGCGCCCCAGGTCGTCTACTACGTCCGGGCGTATGCCCTGCTTTCCGCCAGGGGCGAAATCAAGATGGGCGACGAAGTCGATATCTGCGTGCCGACGGGAAATTTCGGAAACATCTTGGCCGCCTGGTATGCCCGGGCCATGGGCTTGCCCGTCCGGAAGCTGTTCTGCGCCTCGAACAAGAACAACATCCTGACCGATTTCTTCCGGACCGGCGTCTACGACACCCACCGGGAATTCCACCGGACATCCTCGCCCTCGATGGACATCCTGATTTCCTCCAACCTGGAACGGTTCCTGTTCGAAGTCGCCGGCCGGGACGCGGAGAAGATCAAGCCCTGGTTCCTCGACCGCTTCCGGACCGGGCGGTTCGAGGTTGACGCCGTGACGAAGAAGGCGATCGACACCCTCGTCGTCCCCGGTTGGGCCGACGAGCCGCGGGTTTTCGCTGAAATAAAAAAAGTGTACGAGGAGACGGGCCGGGTGATCGACACCCACACCGCGGTCGCGTCCGCCGTTTCCCGGGACGTCGGCCCGAAGGACGGCCCGGCCGTGATCATCGCCTCGACCGCCAGTCCGTTCAAATTCTCCGGGGATGTGTACGCAGCGATCACCGGACGCGCCGAGCCCGACGAATTCAAAGCCATCGAGCTTCTGAGCGAAATCGCCAAGGAACCCGCCCACCGCGCCGTCTGCGGACTCCAGGAGCGCAAAGTCCTCCACGAGGGCGTGCTCTCGATCTCCCAGATGCGCGAGGCCGTCATCGGATTCGCCGAGGGCGTTAAAGCCAAGGCCTGAAAGGACATCCCGTGAAATACGTTTTCCTGGTCGGCGACGGCATGGCCGACGACCCCCAGCCCGCTCTCGGCGGCAAAACGCCGCTGGAAGCCGCCCATACGCCTTCCATGGACCGGATCGCCGAACGCGGCCGGATCGGGCGGATTCTGACCGTCCCGCCGGGGCTCCCGCCCGGAAGCGACGTGGCCAACCTTTCCCTGATGGGCTACGACGCCGCGGCCAACTACCAGGGCCGCGGGCCGATCGAAGCGGCCAGCATCGGCGTTCCGCTCGGCCCCGATGACACGGCCTTCCGCTGCAACCTGGTCACCCTGGGCGGCGGGCTTATGGCCGATTACTCGGCCGGACATATCAAAACGGAAGAATCGCAGCCGATGCTCCGCGAGCTTCAAGGCGCGCTCGGAACCGGCCGCATCCGCTTCGTCCCGGGCATCAGCTACCGCCACCTCCTGATCATCAAGGATTTTCCGGCCGGCTTGGACTGCACGCCCCCCCACGACATCTCGGGGCAGGAATGGGGTCCTCATCTCCCGAAGGGGCCGGGCCGGGACATCATCCTCGACTTGATGGAAAAGGCCCGGCCGGTTCTGGCTTCGAGTGAAATCAACCGGAGGCGGAGCGTTCCGGCAACCGACATCTGGCCGTGGGGCCAGGGCCGGGCGATGAAGCTCGAAACCCTCGAACAGCGATTCGGTTTGAAAGGTTCGGTCATCTCGGCCGTCGACCTTGTCCGCGGCCTGGGCGTTCTGGCCGGACTCAAGGTCCGGCTGGTCCCGGGGGCGACCGGATATCTCGGGACCAATTACGCCGGAAAGATCGAGGCGGCCAAAACCGCCCTGGCGGAAGAGGATTTCGTCTATCTTCACGTCGAAGCGCCCGACGAAACCAGCCACGAGGGCGACTTGGCCAAGAAGATTCAAGCCATCGAGGAGTTCGACCGGAATATCGTCGGGGAAATGCTGGCCTGGGCCGACGGCGTCCGCGATGTCCGGATCATCGTCGCCCCCGATCACGAAACCAAGCTGGCCACCAAAACCCACGCCGGCGGACCGATTCCCTATGCGGTTTGCGGCCCCGGTGTCGCCCGCGACGGCGGCGCCATATACAGCGAACGTGCCGCCGCAACCGCGCCGGTCGAAACAGCCGCGTCCGTCTTCGAGCGGTTCATCCGCGGGACTTGGTAAAGCAAAAGAGGCCGCGATGAATAACGCTTCCCGTTCGATATTCCGCCTGATTCTGCCGGTCGTCATCGGATTTTTCATCGGGTTCGGCGATGTTCCGGCCCGGGCCCAGTCTCCCTTCCCCCGCGACATCCAATCGCCTCAAGCGCAGAAAGTTCCCTCGAACCTGAAAACCCTCCTCGCTCCCCGGCAGAGCGAGATGCTCAATGTCGTCCAGCGATATGAAGCCGACCGGGAGACCTTGAGCCGGTTCTATTCGCTGCCGTCGCCGACCCGCTTTTCCCGTTTAAAACGCTTCGACCTGAGCTGGTCCGAGGCGCTGAATAAGCTCGATTCGGCCAGGCTCGGGAAAGCGGCCAAAGCCGACCTGCAAAAGCTCAAGGCC
>Ga0105099_10000996_pt1 | contig 18385 bp, 15 predicted proteins | sample PPLLak3cmMay2015_2_FD_79138 | JGI IMG/M metagenome (GOLD analysis project Ga0105099, IMG submission 79138) | Freshwater sediment microbial communities from Prairie Pothole Lake near Jamestown, North Dakota, USA - PPLs Lake P8 Core (1) Depth... | ecosystem: Environmental > Aquatic > Freshwater >... | reverse complement strand
TTTTGTGCGATCTCTGTGTCAATCTGCGGGATTACTTGTGCGGCATACATTGCGTATGCCTCCGCGCAATCCCTTGATTTTCTTGAGCTTGCCCAAAATTGCCAATTTCCGAATTGGAAACGCAATAGTATCTATCTTTAGTTTCCGGATGGACACTACTTAGCATCTTTCATTCCCTGATTGAGAATTTCAGGCAGCACAATCCCTTCCAGATGCGGGAACTGATCCGTCATATGCGGCAACTGCATGGCTTCCATGAATTCCCGCTCAAAAGTCGGCTCGACTGTCAATTCGATATATTCCACGTTACGGGAGCACCAGTTGGCTTCCATTCGTTTCTTTACATTTAAAAGCGCTGCACGGCAACCGTCGCCGGCGGCATTGCCGACGCCTCCAATTTTTCCGATTTCACAATCCGGGAAAAGACCCATGGTCAAAGCCTTGGTCCTATCCACATGGGTCCCGAAAGCGCCTGCAATTTTTACGCGGTCGGCCTTTTCGATGTCCATCCGCTTAAACATAAGCTTACAGCCTGCATGAAGCGCGCCCTTGGCCAATTGAATCTGACGGATATCTTTCTGGGTGATCACGATGTCTTTATCGATAGAAGACTCCTCTTTAAACGCCAGAATAAATTCAGGTTGACCGGTATCCGCATTCTTCCGGAAACGGGGATGGTCCTTGAGAAGTTTCTTGTTGAAAGCACCCGTTTTCGTTATGACGCCGGACGAATAGAGTTCTGCCAGTACGTCCAGAATACCCGATCCACAAATCCCCTTTGCCTTCATTTCATGGGGTTCTGAGAATTTTCGCCAGGCATCACGGCCTATAACTTTGTAATTGACTTCAAAGGTGACTGGCTCGATATCGATGCGCTCGATGGCCCCTGGTGCGGCCCGCATGCCGAAGGAAAGCTGTGCGCCCTCCAAAGCGGGACCCGTGGCGCAGGAAGAGGAAATCAGCTTGTGGCGGTTGCCAAGCACGAGTTCGCCGTTGGTGCCTATGTCAATGATGAGCTGGATTTCATCACTCTTATACGGTTCCTCACAGATCAGAACACCCACATTATCAGCTCCCACAAAGCCTGCTTCATTGGGAAGCACGAACACATAGGTGGACGGGTTGACCTTGATGCCCAGATCACGAGCACGAATGTCCATGCTGTGGTGAATCACCGGCGGGAAAGGCGCAAGGCCGACAAACTGGGGATCCAGGCCCAGAAAGATATGGTGCATGGCTGTGTTACCCCCGATGGTGATATCTTCAATATCTTCAGTCTTAAGGCGCAAATAGGTTTTGCTCTCTTCCGGCGCTTCGATAAATTCGTCAGGCCCTTCCTCCCCTTTTTTCTTTTTGACTTTTTTCAAGGGAGGATGGGTTTCGGCAACAGCTTTGGCAATCAAATCATTCAAGCCTTCGATGATATCATCGGTCATGCGCTGAAGGCCGTCGGGAGTGGTCATGTGAAAAGTGATCCTGGCCATGACATCTTCACCGTATTTACACTGGGGGTTCATCATCGAAGCCGTGTTGATTACCTCTTTGCTGGTAAGATCGCAAAGGTATCCGGCCACCGTGGTAGTGCCCACATCGATAGCGATACCATAGGCGTGTTCCACCTTGCCGGGCTGTATGCGAATGACCTCCTTCTCATTCCAGACGCTGACCGTAACGCTATAGTTGCCGTCCCTCAAAGCGCCGGGAAGTTTTTGCAGGGTCTTGATATCCACTTCCAAAATCTCCGGCAGACCGTATTCTCTGGCCAAAGCATGGCAGATTCTTTCGAAGTCCCCCATGCAATCTTTAAAGGTCGGTTTGACCACCTGGACATAATAGAGTCTTACCGCCGGGTTCCAGTCGATCCTGATATCACGGGCGGCTTTGGAAACCACCTGCTTACCGGCGCGGGACTCTTCGGGTACGAATACAAGCAGATCTCCCTCAACCTTGGCCGTGCAACCAAGGCGGTAGCCTTTGGCCTGATTTTCGGCATTAATGAATTTAGACTCGACTTCAGGCTGCCAGGCGCTCGTATTCTTCATTCCCGAGACAACGCCGTATTTTTCGAAATTTCCTTCTTCAATTCGAACGATACATTTACCGCATACTTTTTTTTCGCCGCAGAGGGCTTCGATATCCACGCCCAAAAGCCGGGAGGCCTCAATCAAGTTAATCCCCTTTGGAACTTTACCCCGACGGCCGGAAGGCTGGAAAATCACCATAGCCTTGTTTTCATCCATTCACATATCTCCTCTATAAGATATCAGGTATCAGATGTCAGGGAGCAGGTAAAGATATTCTGCGCCCTGTATACTTCTTTTCTGTGCTCTTATTTTTTGCCCGCCTGAAACTCGCGCAGACGTCCGATCATCTTGATGCCTTCGGAAACAGCGTTCCCTGCGGAATCAGCATAGCCGTCGGCGCCGAACAGATTCGCAATATCTTTGGTAACAGGAGCGCCACCCAGCATGATGAGACATTCCGGATTTTTCTCTTTGATCATCGCAATAACTTTCTTCATGCCCAGCATGGTGGTGGTCATCATGGCGGACATGGCGACAACCTCGGAGTTGGTATCGAGCTGTTTTTCGACAAACTGTTCCAGCGGAACATCCCGACCCAGATCATGAACGCCCCATCCGGCGACGTCGAACATCATCTTCACAAGGTTTTTGCCGATGTCGTGAACGTCGCCCTGGATGGAACCAATGACCACCTGAGCCTTCACCTCAGCATCTGCTTTCGGAATATGGGGTCGCAAAATGTCAAGACCCGCATAAAGAGCATCCGCACACATCAGAACTTCGGGAACAAAATACTCCTGGGTATCATAAAGACGGCCGACTTCTTCCATGCCGGCGGCAAGTCCGTTCATAACCGCTTCATACGGCGTGAGGGTGTCCGGATTGTCCAGCACTTCCCGGGAGAGCTCTCTGCAAGCATCTTCATCGTACTCAACAACAGCTTCTGAAAGCGCTTTCATAAATTCTTCTTTTGACTTTGACATGTTAATTCCCTTTCCAGTCCATAAAAAATTGATAATAAGCAGATTGAGAAGATTGGTGCTTTTCTCAACCTTTATTTATTTAGAGCCGCTTGATCGCCGGCGAAGGTTTCCTGCCGTATTCTCTGGTGGTATTGACCCAGGCTTTGATGTTATCCATTTTCACGTCAGGCCACAGGTCGCAGCCCGGCCATACTGCATCCACACCGTCATCAATGCATTTCTTCACAACCGTTTCGACATCAGCCGGATTTTCCATCTGAACCATCGTGCCGTAAGGATCAAAATTACCCAGAACGATCACGTCGTTTCCGACCGCCGTCCGGGTTTTAGTAATCGTGTTTTTCTGATCAAAGGAAAGCGCATCTGCGCCGCACTGGTTCATCATAGGAACAATCAGATCCGTGCTTCCACAGATATGCAGGACCGCAGGCGTCTTCAGCGCGCTGAATATCCGGGTCAGGTTGGGCTGAATCAGCTGGTTCCACATTTTCGGGGAAAGAAGATCCGTTCCAGATCCCATTTCACGAATGTTCAGAAAATCTACACCAAGACTTTCATAGTGCTTGATACTTTCAATCACTATATCGGTCATTTTCGTCAAAAAGGCTTCGACAGCTTCTTTGTTTTTCTTTGCGCCCTTTAACAGAAGGCCAAGTTCGATGATCTGGCCGGCCAGCGTAAAGGGCCCCAACTGCCAGGCTCCGACAGCGAACCGCCCGTCTTTGAGGAGAATCTTGAATGCCTCATCCACCATGGGCATTCTGGCTCTCTTCATGAAATCGGTCGGGATGTCGACCGCTTCAAGGGTTTCCCATTTATTCGGAACCGTGGGATAAAGAATGTCCGGTGAGTTTTCATACAGCGTCAACCCACGCCCAACAGCCTGTGCGACGGTTGCCATGTCATAGGGGATAACCACAGCGTCCAATCCGCACATCTCACTTGACTTTATAGCAGACCCGGCCAGAAGTTCGGCAGTCGTGTGCACCTGTGCGAATTTGACGCCCATCTCGTTCACAGCCTGGATCACCACCGTTCCCATACCGGAAAAAACGGGCATGGTATCGATGGGTTCTTTTTTAAAAAATTTTTGTATTCTTTCTTTGGATGTAAGTTCTGCCATGATAATTCCTTTCAGATTCTGTTGTATCGTCAAATAGTAATATAAATACCTTACAGCGACTTGAGCTGCTCCGCAAATTCGGGAAAGAGCTTGAACAGCGGGTGATTGGGATCGGCAGGAAGCCGCTTGGTTTCCGCGTAGACGGCCGTGGCCAGAAAGGCATCGGCCATAGCGATTGCCGGAATGATCCGGTTGGCGCCTGCCATGGGACCCGAAAAGATCATGTCATGGTACATAAATGCGGAAAGAGCTTCCAGTGCGGCATCGGCGGCAGCCCATCCTTTGAATCCCCACATTTCCCTAGCTTTTTTCCACATATAGGAACCGTTGGAAGGGGCAGAGGCGGTGGGAAATCCCCATTTTTCTTTGATCAGTTTGTTGGAAAGGCTGCAAAGCGCGGTGGCAGGACCGTTCATCACGGATGTATCGACAAAAGTGCTTTCAAATTCGGCGCCGACTTTTTCAATGGCATCTAATATCTTCTGCGTTCCGGTGATTCGTCCTGAAGGCATCTGGTCGGCCTGGTCAAAAGCAACCAGCAGGACGTGTTTGACACCGATCTTTGCAATCTCCCTGATCTCAGTTTCCAGATCCTGTTCCCACACCGTCAGACTGTTGTAAAACATCCGGTCCAGAAGGCCTTTTTCTGCACAGTAGGCTGCGCCTTCCAGTTTGGGTTTCATGACCCAGGCATCTATACAAAAAGGCATTGTAGTATTGGAAACCACGAAATCGATGAATCGCTTGAATTCTTCCCCGGTGTTGGCAACGATATCTGCCATGGCTGGAACACCGGTTTCCTTCCAGAGCTTTTCCTGTGTCTTTAAAAGCGCTGCCGCATTTATTTCGTTGAATCCTTCCTTGCGTTTACCTTCAAAAACCTTGTCACCCTTCTGGAAAATGGAAGAGCAAACCACTGTGGGATATTCGCCCGGCTGTCCTCCAAATTTTACGCAGCCAACCTCACACACTCTTTGCTTTGTATCAAACTGAAACATTGATCACCTCCTGTAGTTTTTATAACCAGGGAAGGTCCCCAGATACAATTTTTATATTGGAATACAGGAAGTATTTTCGTTTTACAATCGTCCAAAGGATGATTTTGACTAACTATTCAGGAGCCAGAAACCAGGATTCAGAAGCCAGAATGAAAAGAATGCCCGCAAAAGATTTTCAAGATTTGATCGTATGGCACAAGGCTCTCCGGAAAAATGTCGATAATCTTTGATTGTGGCAAAAGACCTTGGTTATGGTGATAACTCGCAGTTAATGCCCCAACTTGAAAAGTTGAGTAAGTTGCCAGAGGCATATTAACGCTTCTATTCTGGCTCCTGACTCCTGAATAGTTGCGATTATTAAATAAATACAATTTGGTTGAGTGTTCTTCTGGAAAGCTATATTTCCGGATCCACCAGACCGAGTTGAATGGCGATATGGGCGAGTTGAACAGAGGATTTTGCAACGAGTTTTTCCATGATTTTCGCGCGGTGGGTTTTGATGGTGCTTAGACTGACGCAGAGCATATCGGCAATGGCCCGGGCGGAGTGCCCTTCGGCAATAAGCTGAAAGACCTCCTTTTCCCGGTTGGAGAGCAGTTTGAAACTCTCTTCCCGGGACGTGCTTTTGTGGGGGGAGAGGGTGCTTTCCGCAACTCTTTTGGAAATGGCCGGGCTCAGGAATGTTTTGTTCTTCAAGGCATCATCGATGGCCTTGATAATGTCACGGCCCGAGGAATCTTTCAGCAGATATCCGGAAACCCCAACTTCCAGCAGTTCATGAATATAGTGTTCGTGGGAATACATGGAAAGGATCAAAATCTTTGTTCTGGGAAGCAGTTTCCGAATCTTTTTGGAGGCTTCGATACCGTTCATCTTGGGCATGGCGATATCCATGATGATGATGTCCGGGTTGAGTTTCTCAGCCATTTCCACCGCGTCCCGTCCGTTCACTGCCTGGCCGACCACTTCAAGTCCAGGTTGATCCGATAAGAGGCGCGCAAGGCCCTGCCTTACGATCGTATGGTCCTCGGCTATCATGACTTTAATGGTTTTTAACATTTTGAACCGCCTCTTCAAAAGGGATTTCAACCCGAATGCGCGTGCCTAGCCCCGGCCTACCGAGCAGAGAAAACGTTCCGCCAAGCTGAATGGCCCGTTCGCGCATACCGATCAGCCCCAGACTTCTTTTGTCATTCCTTCCGCTCTGACTATCAAAACCCACACCATCATCCTCGGCGCTGAAAATGATCTTAGGATAGCTTTTAATGATGGAAAGTTTGAATATCTCGGCGCCCGAATGTTTCAATGTATTGGTGAGCGCTTCCTGACTGAACCGGTACAAAACTGTTTCAATATCCGAATTCAGCCGTTTATCAAATCCCACCATGCGAAAATCAATGTCAAGATCGGAACGGACAGCCATTTCCTTGAAATAAAGATTCAGCGCCGGCTCCAGGCCCAGATCCACCAGCAGAGTGGGATGGAGTCGATACGAAAGTCCCCTTATTTCCGAAGAAGTCCGTTGTACGAGTTTTCTCATCTCGGCAATTTCCCCGAGCAATTTGTCCGGTCTTTCAGCAACATGCTGCTCCAGTCGATCCAGACTCAGCTTTACAGCTGTTAAGGCCTGACCGGCTTCGTCATGCAGTTCCCGCGCAATTCGGCGCCGTTCTTCCTCCTGGCTATAAAAGAGCATCTGGGTCAGACGGCTTAATTCCTGCTGGTGAAGGTTAATGGCTCTCATGAACTGCGAGTTTGCAATCGCACCACCCAAGAAATTTCCCAATGAACCTAGATGGTGATATTCATGATTGCTTAAAATGCGGCTGAAATGGATGTCCAGGCCGAAAAAACCGATGCTCTTTCCTTTGAAAGTAATCAATATACAGGACAGCCAGGGAACCTTTCGTCCATCTACGGCCTTGTATTTGGCCTTGAAAATGGGAAACGTGGGTTCGGGCGCCAACAGACCGCCGGGGTTCAAGAGGTGTTTTCGCAGCTCTGTGTCCTTGAGCATCACACCTTCACCGTCATTCGGATCCTGAACCGGCAAGCCCAGGCTGGCTTCAAGCCTTATTGTACGCGTATTGTGATCGATTAAAAAAACACCGCCGCGTTTTATTTTCAGAGAGCGGATCACGTTTTTTAATGTCACATCAAGAATGTGCGGAATATCCATTGTCAGATTGATGGCCACGGCCACACTCTTTAGTGTAGACAGTTCCAGATTTCTCTGCCGGATCAGATACTCAGCCTGTTTGCGCTTAGTGATGTCCTTGATGATCCCCTCGAACTCTGTTACGCCGGTTATCGGATTTTCGTATTTCCGGCTTGAAATCAGAACACTAATCAGGGAGCCGTCCTTTTTGACAAAATCCATTTCATAATCTTTTGCAGACCCTTTGGAGTTAACCCGACGAATAAATCTGTCGCGGTCTTTGGGATTGCGATAGAGTTTTATAGCATGATCGAGACACAGAACCTCTTCTTTGTCCGTATATCCGAGCATCTCTACTCCGGCTTGATTGATCTCTAGAATTTCACCCTTGTTGTTCGTGGTGTAAATCATATCATGACTGCCTTCGAACACACGCCGGTATTTTCGCTCTCTTTTTCCAATTTCCTCCTGCAGTCTGTGGATTTCCGTGATATCTTTGAAAATATCGAGTCCGCCGATGATCTTTCCGGAAGCGTCCCGAAAAGCCGTAGTGGAACACATGATGGGGATTTCCCTCCCCTCGATATTGGTAATCACATATTCCCGGTTGTGGATATCACCGTCGATCTCGCAGACTCTTTTCAGGGCACAGTCTGTTTCACAGATCTTGTTTTTGAACACATCCTTACAATACATTCCAACGGCATCGGCAGCCGGAAAACCCGTGATTTTTTCCGCTGCCGGGTTGAAGTAGGTAATCCGCAATTCCTTATCGGTTGTAAAGAGGCCATCCGGAATGCGATTCAATATTTCGACAAAACTTTCCTCTTTCTGGTAAATCTTTTCCAGAGCTTTGTAAATGTAATGGTGGACCTGACGGGCCAGAAAATCGCCCCATCCTCCGGGATGCATTTTCCCTCTTTCCTGAAAATAGCTACAAGTGTAACACGATGAGATTTTTTGATAAAATTCCCTTTCGGTTTGCTCCGAGCACAGCGTGTGCGGAATATGCCAGCAATCCTCTTTATCGCGGCCATGAGCCGGACACAGCACTTTGGAACAGGAAAACAACTCCCAGCAGGTCGATTTTTTGTAATTCTTCCCGCCTTTGCGCGAGATTTTATGTTGATGACTTTTCAGCAATAAACTCACAGGATGTATCTCCTTTTGCTCGACAAAAGGTTTCTATGGCAGAAAAGGTAAAACACCCGTTCGGATAGGCGTCTCCATAAAGCAAGTCCATGAAAGCCGCCACTAACCCTCTTAACATATAGCATTTCCCGACCTTGGCAATTCCCTGTCGTTTCAGATAACCGACGGACTCGTACGATTCATGCACCCGAAAGTGGAGTCTATTGCCCGGAATCAGCTCGATCACTTCCATCTCCCCACCCCATCCGAAGGCTGTGGCAACCGAGAGAAAGCCTTCGATCTGATCATCGACCGTTTCAAGCATGGGTTGGACTAATTCCTCCCACTCCCAGGATCGCCGAATGCCATGAAACGTGGAATAGCCGCACTCCTGAGCTGCGCTGATGAGCAGTTTTTCGGCTTTTTCAGAGCGTCGTTTTCCCATTCCGGATATAAAGTCATACGAGATGATATTATAGTAGGATGTAAAATATAAAGAGAGGTACACCCCGAACAGGGGGATGATTCCTTTTTCATCCCGAATTTTACTTCCTTCCATAATTGCATGCATGATTTTCAGGCTGTCAATCGCCATGTTGCCCCCTTTGTATCCGAACATCGAACTCACAGACGGTGTTACGCATCATTTTACAGTGTATTTCCCGGACCTCGAAATATCCGATGGGCAGATCGTAAATTACTTCCAGAATCCCGGCAATCCATCCCCGCGTGAAATGACAGCCGGGTGTTTTTCGAAGGCCATACTTGGCCAGCCATCCTGTCACATGATGATTAGATGGGCTGATGATTCTGCCGCCATTCGGCCCCACGTCTTGAAAACTGATTACTCCCAGCCCGCAGTGCTGGTAAATCGAGGCCGCGAACTCAAGCTTTGACTTGTCGCTTCTGATCCGTTTATATTCCTCCAGCATGATTTTGAACGCCGTATGATTCGATTCTTCGGCTGCTTTGTACATTAGGCGAACGCCTTCCGAGCCGAGAATGTCTTCAAGCATTTTTTGCAGGTTGATATTGTAGTGGTGGCAGTGCATGGTAATGGGGATATCAAACAGCACAACCTGATTTCCGATTCGTTTCAGTTTGTCTTGCCAGTCGATGAACATGGTTCAAATACCTTTTCCGATCTGCTGACAGGGTATTAAAACAATCATATCACACCACCAGGACCGCGCTTTACCATGCCGGCAGCAGGTGTACATCCTGGTCGAATTCAACCTTGAGTCCCAGCGGGGTGACCGTGGTGCCGATACCAATCCCATAAGCATCCATGGACGGTCTGGCCAGGTGGTGAAAACGACGGGGCTCAAGATAGGCGAAGGTCTCACGCTTGATGCAAAGGGCCATTGCAAAGGCAAAAGGACTATTGTCGGTCAGCATGGCTTCTTTTTCAATGGCCACGGTAACATCCTGTCCTTTCGAAGGATCTGCTGTTTGAATGATCAGTGCCCTGGAATACTGTGCAAATGCTTTCATGAACAGCTCCGGGAGATGCTCAAGTGCGGTGGACAAATCCAGTAGCGGCCCCATCGGTTACATCCGAAACGACATTTCAGACAGGAGCGATGATCAAAGACAATCATGTGGGTATCAATGAGTATGGCCTCCTCTGCGCCGAGATCCAGAGCTTTTTTTACCAGAGACTGATATGTGCAGTTCATGGAGAATCCTTTCGTTAAAAGGGCAGGGCTCATCGATGTATAAAGTATGACCTTGATCTGTGTTTCAATATGCTGCATTGCACATAAAATATCAATCAAAATTAATTTGAAGCTCCCCGCAGCAAGCTGCGGAGCACACGACCGTAAGGACTTATATTTGTTTTTGATTCACTCGCCTGCTCCGACGCAAACAGCGGAGAATGCGCTCACTATTGCAGTTCAAAAAACTGAGCAGAACCGACTTTCAGACCCTTTGGATCTGCTCATCACATCCTCGTCCGGGATTGTCGCCGTCCGGACTTATCTCAAATGTGCATCACAGCATGATGTTTTTTGATGTTTGATGTTGAACGTATTGGGAATATCTGATATTTAATCATAAAAATCAGTTCACCCTTTCGGTTGTTCGATATGTCTAAGTGTTGAATTATCAAATATATTTGTTATGTTGTAACTCATTCGCCCTTGAATCTGAACCGGTTTCTTTCAGTAATCTTTTAATATTAACGGGAACCGGAAGAAAAAATTGGAATACCGTTCCATGAAAATTGTTGGAATTGCATGCAGTCCCCGAAAAGGGAAGGCCACGGCCCATGCTTTGAAAGAATGCCTTAAAGCCGTCCAGACAGCCGTACCGTCTATTCAGATAGAAATGCTGGAATTGGCCGATTTTGAATTTAATGGCTGCTTGGCCTGCGGGAAATGCATGAAGGAATTTAAATGCAGCCAAGAAGATGATTTCAACAGAATCATTACCTCTCTGGATGATCCGGCATTGGCCGGAATCATCGTCGCCACCCCGGTTTACTTTGGTACCATGACTTCCCAATGCAAGGCTTTCCTAGACCGCTGTGTAATTTTCCGAAGAAACGGATTTCGCTTTCAAAATAAGGTCGGTGGGGTGATCGCCGTCGGCGGAGTCCGCAATGGGGGACAGGAGTTGACCATCCAGGCGGTTCATGCCGCTATGCTGATCTGGGACATGGTAGTGGTCGGCGATGGCCGCCCGACATCCCATTTTGGCGGCACTGTCTGGAGCAGCCATCCTGACGAGGTTGCCGGTGACACATTTGGACTGCAGACTGTACATAACTTGGGCAAAAGAGTGGCAGAACTGGCGTTTAAGCTTCACGGATAACAATCGGTAAAACGGAGTAGCACAATGGAATCCGGTAAAAAGATAGTGGTAGAAGTGATGTATAAAGCGGATTACTGCCTTCCCTGCTTTTTCATGGATGCCGCCGTTCAGGAAATAATGCCGCAATATGAAGATCGTGTGGAATACCGGCGCGTGGATATCCTGATCGGAAAAGGCAAAAAGCGATTCCTGGAGCTCTCCTGTGAATTGTTCGGAGAAGATGCCGTTCATAAGCGGATTCGGCTCGCTCCGGTCCCTTCTCTGCTGATCAATGGTGAACTGATCTTTGACCAGATTCCGCCGCACTTCGAGCTGGTGAATGCCATCGAAGAAGCCCTGTCCGCGTTGGCCGTTAAGACCCAACAATGGTCTTTATCCCTTTAGCACTCCTCCAAAAGCCTCAGGTACACGAACATGAAAACCGTTCATATTGAAGAGATTAATGGAGGCGAGCATTGTATTCCCTGTATGTATATGAAGCAGGTGATAGCGGAAGTTGCGCAAGATTACGGCAATGCACTCTCTTGGAAAAAAGTCATCACCACCAAAAAAAAGAGGGCTCGGTGCTTTGATGAACTTACTTAAAAGCACGGCGGTCTGCCTCCCATCCCAAAGGTTTTGGGAATATTTAAAAGAAGGGAAGGATTCTCGAAGATCTCTGCAAACAGCTTCCTTAATTATTACATCCCATCTTCTGGGACGACCAGAATGAGGGATAGCCACAAGACCTGCAAAACTTTATTCTTCGAATCGTTTAGCCCAATACAAAATATTCGGTGGGCTATGATGAAACAAGAAAACGGTTTGGGCGTTATTCCATATTCTTCTTGTCAATAATAAATCAGCAAATTCAATTGGTTTTCGGATAAGAACTGATTACTCAACCCAATCAAATGTTCGCGTAACGGCTTTCTTCCATCCGCGATAGAGCGCGTCCCGGCGGGCAGCCTGCATCTCCGGCCGCCACATCCTGTCTGCGCTCCAGTTTTTCCTCAATTCATCCGTGTCCGACCAGTATCCGACGGCGAGGCCTGCCGCGTAAGCAGCGCCGAGAGCGGTCGTTTCGGGCACTTTCGGACGGATAACCGGCACATTCAGAATATCTGACTGAAACTGCATTAACAATTCATTACCTACCATGCCGCCATCTGCTTTCAATGAAGAAAGATTAACTCCGCTGTCAACTTTCATTGCGTCAAAAACTTCACGGGTCTGGTAAGCGGTTGCTTCGAGCACGGCTCGGGCAATATGTCCCTTGTTGACAAAGCGCGTCATTCCAACGATAGCGCCGCGAGCGCTGTCTTTCCAGTAAGGAGCATACAGGCCGCTGAATGCCGGAACAAAGTAGGCTCCGCCGTTATCATCCACTGTTTTCGCAAGGGTTTCGACATCGGCTGATTTTTCAATCAGCCCGATATTATCCCGCAGCCATTGAACAAGAGCGCCTGTAATTGCTATCGATCCTTCGAGCGCAAAAACGGGTTTACGATTTCCTATTTTATAGCCCAACGTCGTAAGCAGGCCGTTTTTTGAGCAAACAGAACTCTCTCCGGTGTTCATAAGCAGGAAACATCCGGTACCGTAAGTGTTTTTTGCTTCTCCTGGTAAAAAACATGTCTGGCCGAAAAGAGCAGCCTGCTGATCTCCAAGATCGCCCGCGACAGGAATCCCTTCCCGTGTCTTGCCGTAGACTTCGCTTGAGGAAACAATCTTCGGCAGCATCACGCGCGGAATATCCATATCACGCAGTATTTCTTCGTCCCAGTCAAGCGTTCCGAGATTCATCAGCATCGTCCGGCTCGCATTGGTAACATCAGTCACATGAGCGCCGGTTAAGTTCCAGATAAGCCATGTGTCGATATTGCCGAAGAGCAAATCACCCTTCTCAGCCCGTTGCCTCGCTTCCGGAATATTGTCCAGCAGCCATTTTATCTTTGGCCCGGAGAAATAGGTCGCGAGCGGAAGTCCCGTTTTTGTCCGGTAACGGTTCTGGCCACCCTGTCCCGCAAAGACGGCACAGATTCCGGCAGTTCTTGTATCCTGCCAGACTATCGCATTATTTATCGGCCTCCCTGTTTTCTTATTCCAGACAACAGTAGTTTCACGCTGATTTGTGATTCCAATGGCGGCAATATCGCCGGGTACGCATTCGGCAAGTGAAATTGCTTCTGCCAAAACGCCTTGCGTATTTGCAAATATTTCAACTGGATTATGCTCAACAAATCCAGGGCCCGGATAGATTTGCTCGTGTTCTTTCTGTGACACCCCAACCGGCAAACCCGCATGATTAAAAATTATGCAACGTGTGCTGGTTGTTCCCTGATCTATTGCTGCTATATATTTCATGCTTTACTCCCGCGGAACAGGGCTGAAATTCTTTTCTTCAGTCCGTCCAGATAAAAATAATAAACAGGCGTTATATAGAGCGTGAGTAGCTGCGAGAAAACAAGACCACCCACAACGGCAAGACCCAACGGCCGTCTTGCTTCGGCTCCTGCTCCGAATCCTATTGCAATCGGAAGTGTTCCCATTATCGCAGCCATTGTCGTCATCATGATTGGTCTGAAACGGACGAGGCATCCCTCAAAAATAGCATCTCTCGGACTTTTGTTATTTTTCCTCTCGTCTTCGAGCGCAAAGTCGATCATCATGATGGCATTTTTCTTCACAATTCCGACCAGCATGATAATCCCGACAAAGGCATACAGGCTGAGATCGACTTTAAAAATATATAATGTCAGAAGCGCCCCGAAACCGGCTGATGGGAGGCCGGACAGAATGGTAAACGGATGAACGAAACTTTCGTATAAAATTCCAAGTATTATATATATCACCAGTATGGCCATGACGAGGAGCAGAAGCATTCCTTTAAAAGAATCCTGAAAGGCCTGGGCTGTTCCCTGGAAACTGCCGCTTATAGTCGGAGGAACAAGGTCCCGCGTAATTTTTTCAACATCGGCTACAGCCTCCCCCAAGGAAATCCCCGGTTTTAAATTAAATGAAATGGTCACAGAAGGAAGCTGCCCCGAGTGATTGACGGAAAGAGGCCCCACTCCTGGTTTAAATTCGGCTACCGTGCTTAAGGGAACAAGCTTTCCTTCTGATGACCGGATATACAGAAGAGCAAGGGCTGACGGATCCATCTGATATTCAGGCATCAATTCCATGATTACCTTGTAGCTGTTTGTCTGCGTGTATATTGTGGATACTTCGCGTGAGCCATAGGCGCTTCTTAATGCATCTTCGATCTGAAGCGCTGTGATGCCAAGAGACGATGCCTTATCGCGGTCGATTTCAACACGTATCTCCGGGTTATTCATCTGCAGATCGCTGTTCACATCCTGAAATTTAGGCATCTCCTTAATCTTTTTTTCGAGAATCGCCGCAAACCTGTAAAGCTCACCGGTATCAGGACCCTGCACGGTATATTGATAAAGGCCCTTGGTCATTCTTCCGCCAATATTGATGGCAGGAGGATTCATCAAGAAAACCTGAATCCCCGGTACGGTTGAAAGCTTGGGCCTTAATTTCTGAATAAGTTCATCCGCGCTCTCTTTTCGTTCTTTCCTGGGTTTGAGTCGCATAAAAAATCTTCCGGAATTACCTGCAAGGTTCGGCCCTCCTGCGCCGACAGAAGACATGTAAGTGTCAATTGCAGGCTCTGCCTCCAGAATCTCATGGAGTGCTGTCTGGTGACGAACCATTGATTCAAAAGAGATATTCTGGGAAGCTTCCGTAAAACCCGATATCTGACCCGTATCCTGGCTGGGTAAAAATCCCTTCGGGATCTTTGCAAACAAAAAGACTGTTCCAGCGAGCACAGCAAGTGAAATCAGAAAAGTTATCACATGAAACCGCAGAGCCTGGCTGAGGGTTTTCTGATAGAGCCTGAGCATCCAGTTGAAAACAGATTCCGTTGCCGTATAAATCCTTCCGTGGCGAACTTCTTCCTTCGGCTTTAAAAAAAGGCTGCAGAGCATCGGGGTAAGGCTTAAGGATACAAATCCAGACAGGAGAATCGCAACTGTTATAACAAGTGAAAATTCCTGAAAGAGCCTCCCAACGATCCCTCCCATGAACAGAACAGGAATAAATACTGCTGCAAGAGAGATTGTCATCGATAGAATGGTGAAGCTTATCTCCTTTGAACCATCAAGAGTCGCCTGCAACACCCCTTTTCCCATCTCAAGATGGCGGACAATGTTTTCAAGCATTACGATCGCGTCATCCACAACAAAACCTACAGCAAGAGTCAAGGCCATCAGCGAGAGGTTGTCAACGCTGAACCCCATGAGTTTCATGGCTGCAAACGTGACAACAATAGACATAGGAAGAGCAAGACTTGGAATAATGGTAGCGGGAAGATTTCTTAAAAAGATGAAAATGACCAAAATCACAAGGCATATTGTAAGAGCAAGGGTAAATTTGACGTCATTTACCGAATCCTTAATTGATTCAGAACGATCGAACATGACTTCAAGCTGCACCGCAGCCGGAAGCTGTTTTTCAAATACCGGCAAAAGCTTCCTTATATCGTTTACTACTGCAACTGTATTTGTTCCGGGCTGCCGCTGAATAGCAAGAACAATGGATCGGACGTTGTTGCGCCAGGTATAAATTTTATCGCGCTCAACGCTGTCAAAAACTTTTCCTATCTCATCAAGCCTCACAGGAGAGCCGTTTCGCCATGCCACAATAAGAGGTCTGAAACCTGCCGCATCCATCAACTGGCCATCGGCCTGAATATTGAAAGCCTGGTGTTCCCCGTAAAGTGTGCCTGTCGGAAGATTAACATTCCCGCGCTCGATTGCCTGAACTACTTCATCAATACCGATATCGCGTGAAGCCATCACCTTGGGATCAAGCTGTACCCGGACAGCATACTTTTTGGCACCGTACACCGCAACCTGGGCCACCCCGCTGACCATTGAGATTCTCTGAGCTATCATGGTGTCCGCATATTCATTGACTGCCGAAAGCGGAAGGGTTGCGGAAGCAAGCGAAAGATACAAAATCGCCTGATCCGCAGGATTAACCTTCTGGTAGGTTGGGGGCGTCGGCATTCCGGGCGGAAGCTGACGTGCCGCCTTTGCAATCGCCGACTGAACATCCTGGGCCGCAGCATCGATATCCCTTTCCAGGCTGAACTGAAGAGTAATCCGTGAGATACCAAGCGCGTTTGAAGAAGACATGGAATCAATGCCGGCAATTGTGGAAAACTCCCTCTCCAGAGGGGTTGCAACGCTTGCTGCCATGTTTTCGGGATCTGCACCGGGAAGATTGGCCGTTACCTGAATTGTCGGAAAATCCACGTTTGGCAAATCACTTACCGGTAACGTTCGGTATGCCATAACCCCAAAGAGAAGCAGGCCAGCCATCACCAGGGTTGTCATGACAGGCCTGCTGATAAATAGTCTGGCAATATTCACGGCCGAACCTCTTTGTTTCCGGCTTTGATATTATTATTTCCGGGTTTTACACCGTCAGTAATTTCGACTGGGGCTCCGGGTGTGAGCCGGAGATGTCCATCCGTAACAATCTTTTCTCCGGATAGGACTCCTTTTTCAATCACTGTTTCGCCGTTGTGTGTCCTTCCAGCCATAATCGGTTTATATTCAACCTTGTTATCTTGAGTAATCGTAAAAACGTAGGGTCCGTTCGCCCCGTTCTGAACTGCCTGAGAGGGAACCATAACAACATCCTTACGGTCACCCAGAGTCAGCACTACATTAACAAACTGCCCGGGCCAGAGCCGCCCGTCTTGGTTTTTAAAAGTCCCCTTCAGCCGGATAGTGCCGGTTTTGGAATCAACCGAATTATCAACAAATGATAACAGGCCTTTTACCGGTGCTGCTTTTGAACCTTCAGGCAAGGCAGTAATAGAAAGCCTTTCCATGTTTAACCGTTTCATGATTTCATAGAGATTTGCCTCCGGCACTGCGAAGCCGACATATATCGGACGAATCTGTTCGATAACAACCAGCGATTTATTGTCGTCATTGGCCTTTATCATGTTTCCCTGATCGATGAGAAGATTCCCGGTTCGCCCTGAAATAGGGGAATATATGGATGTATAGCCAAGCTGAACCCTTGCGTTCTCAACAACGGCTTCATCAGCCTGAATAGTGGCCTTTAATGCGCTGAGATTGGCGCGAACCTGATCAAACTGCTCCCTGCTGATGCTTCCCCTCTGCAGCAGATTTTCATAACGCCGGTAATCATCTTCAGCCTTTGAAAAAAGAGCTTTGTCCTTTTCAAGCCTTGCCGAAGATTCATTAAGCGCCGCCTGAAACGGCCTGGGGTCTATCGTGAAAAGCAGCTTTCCTTTAGAAACCTCCTGTCCTTCAGCGAAATGGACTTTCTGAAGCTCTCCGTTTACCCTGGCTTTTATTGAGACAGTTGCATACGATTCGATATTTCCGACCGCCTTTATTTCAATGGGAATATTTTTTTGCACTGCAACAGCAGCGGTAACGGGGGCCGGTCTTTGCGCTCCCTTTGCAGCGCCTTTAACTTCTTTTCCGTCTGAAGCCTCCTGTGTTTTGGCTTTGCATCCTGTAATTGTCAGAACAAGAAGACAGAACAGGCCGATAATCAGTTTGCAGGTACTTTTATTATTCGCGCTAATCATAAATCATCACCATATGTTAAACTGTTTTATACTAATGTCATAGATATATTCCATTTGTGTACGGGTGCGTATGCGATCCGCAGGAAGAATGATCTGTCTTTCGTCCCGCCTGTACAATCTTTATAGTTTGTTCGGGGGCGTTCTCAAAGGCCTGTGAAAAATTTTCTGCAGTACGCATCCATACCCAAACAATTTAAACGGGCTTCAAGCGGAACATTATTCTGACAATCACTATAAGTAAAAGTCCGGACACTATAATAAATCATATTTATTTTATCAAGGAAGGAATGGTAAAATATCAGAAGCAAGTAAACTGTCCGGTTAATATATGTCACCGATGGAGGTGACACATGAGACGGACAGAGATACTACAGGAGATTACCGAATATATCGAGGCCTTCTATAACAGGCAACGAAAGCAGAAAAGACTGGGGTATCTGTCACCTGTGGCATATGAACAAAGATTCTATGCAGACCGGTTGGCAGCATGAAAGATTTGGTGTCCACTATTGACATCCGA
>Ga0105099_10000994_pt1 | contig 18418 bp, 17 predicted proteins | sample PPLLak3cmMay2015_2_FD_79138 | JGI IMG/M metagenome (GOLD analysis project Ga0105099, IMG submission 79138) | Freshwater sediment microbial communities from Prairie Pothole Lake near Jamestown, North Dakota, USA - PPLs Lake P8 Core (1) Depth... | ecosystem: Environmental > Aquatic > Freshwater >... | reverse complement strand
TGGGGAGCGATCGAGTCCTGGGCAAAAGAGATCGCCCGGGTGCTGAGAGATGACGGTTAATCCGCATCCGGAAAAGGTCAACGTCAGGCTGATCGCCTCGCTGGAATGATCTGTGCTCGATCAAACAGGCGGCAAGGAAACCCAAACGGATCGGAGGGACGGGACACCATTGGATGATCGGCAAGACCTGACCAAGCTTGCCGGCCGGAAAAAGCGAGCGTGTTCCGGTGGTCACAGTCATTCACGGTTGGGAGTGGCCTCGTTCATCACGGTCATTGTCGCGGGAATCTTGCTGCTTCTGGTGATTGTCATCGCTCCGGGCGCGGAAACAACGGTAACGGGCTTTGTGGATGTGGAGACCGCCGGAGCGTTGGCGGGAATTTTATGGATTGCTTTCGCGGTGCTGTCGCTCGCTGCGTTAGGCCTGGGCGTCCTGGGTATTCTGGATGATGGGAAAAAACGAACGTTCGCCCTTCTCGGGGCTACCGTTTCGGTGATATTCCTGGTGATCGTGATATTCCTGGTGCTGAGGCTGGTCAGGGTGTGAATCCGGATTAGCCTGCTCTGCGCGGACGATATTGCCAGCGAGTCAAGGAACCCGAGTTGCCAATTCGCGATCGCTTCCAGATGACTCGTGGCTCCGATATTGCTATAATCGAACATGAAAAGAAAAACGCTTCCGGTTGTACTTCGTGCCATCCTGGTCGTGGCCGTTCTCCTGGCCGCTTTTTTTCTCCCTGCGGACGGTTTTGATTGGCCGGAGGCCTGGGTGGTCCTCGGTGGCTACCTGATGGTCTCTCTGGCCGCCCTTGTCTGGATGAAGAGGCATGACCCGGGACTACTACAGGAACGTATCGAGTCCGGTTCGAAGCCGAACACCAAGAAATGGGATAATCGCATCATGGCTGCCTACAGCCTGGGTATGCTGGTGATGATCGTCGTCTGCGGTCTAGACCGGGTCCGTTTTCGCTGGTCGCAGGTTTCCTTGGCTGTCACGATCACCGCCTTCGCCCTGTTCACGTTTCCCGTAATGCTCATTTTCCGAGTTTTTCTCCACAATCGCTTCCTCTCCGAACGGGTGCGCATCCAAAACGACCGCGGCCATCGGGTCTGCACGACCGGTCCCTATGCCCGGGTCCGCCATCCCATGTACCTGGCAATCATCACCCTGGTCCTGCTTCTGCCTCCCGCCCTGGGCTCCCTCTATGGTCTGCTCCCCGCCCTCCTGGTGGCAGCCTTATTTGTGCTCCGTACCTATCTCGAAGATCGGACGTTACTACGAGAACTGGAAGGGTACGAGGAGTATGCCCGGCGGGTGCGGTACCGCCTTGTTCCCGGCTTATGGTAGTCCAAAAAATATACCCGACTATCGGTTGTTGCGGGATCGATTGCGGCCTGTGCCCGCGTTTTCAAACTGTCGGCGGTTCGGCATGCCCCGGTTGCGGCGCGGCGGATTTCCGGGAGAAGCACCCCTCCTGCGGGTTTCTGACCTGCTGCGCGGACAAACGGGGGCTGGAAGTCTGCGTGGAGTGTCCGGATTACCCCTGCCCCCGATTCGAGCCCGAAAAGGTGGGCTTCGATTCGTTCGTCACCCACCGTCGGGTATTCTCCAATCTCGAGTTCATTAAAACCAACGGCATCGATCTTTTCATAGACCAGCAGAAGCAACGGATGGACATCCTTCGCGATTTCCTGGCCCGTTTCGACGACGGCCGTTCCAAGAGTTTTTTCTGTCTCGGTTGCGCTCTGTTGCCTTTGGAGAAGTTGCAGGAGAGTCATGAATTTGCCGGCAGCCTCGACGATTGTTTGGAGATCAAGGAAAAAAACAAGAAACTAAAAGAAAAGTTGCACTCCCTTGCCGCCGAATTGAAAATTGAATTGAAATTGAACAACAAAAAATAGTGCGATGGTTTTTTCGAATATGAATCCGTGGCACTTGAGTGGAGACTTTGACTATACAGGTCACTTCTTTTCCTCTTGCAAACTCTCCTGTTTTGCGGGAGAATAGGGGGCGCAAGAGAATGAATATGGAAAGACGAAAGACCAAGCGATTCAAGAAGCGGTTGTCGATTTCGATCGACGGGAAAACCGCTCTGCTCAACAACATCTCCCGCGAGGGACTGCAATTGAGTATGAACGGGTTACCCGGGACGCGGATCGTCAATATACTCTTCCAGAACGGCGATCAAAAATTCGCGGTACAGGGAACAGTCCTCTGGGTGAAAAGGAGCGGTTTTCTCTATCAACCCAACCTGCTGGGAGTGACGGTGGTGACCTCCAGCCTGGAGTACGATCAACTGGTGGCCCAGTACCAGTACATGTTTACCTGAGTCGGTCACATCAATTCCGAAAATTTCAAAAAAAAAGGGCGGGAAAATTCCCGCCCTTTTTTGCTCGGTCCGATCAATCGGTCAGGTTGATTTTCTTGCTGATTTTTCCGGCATGGCGGGAAGTATAGTCGATCTGGACCGGGCCATTGCCGGAAACGAGGAACTGGTACTCGATCTTGCCGAACCCGGGTACGGCGAGGAACTGGATTTCGGGCCGGTATTCCTTGTAACGGACCTGGTCGGTGTCGCTGTTGAGTAATTGGCCGGCCGCAGTCACCTTGATCCCCGTTCCTGAAACGGTCAGCATGTCTTCGGGATAGAGTTTGCTTTGCCGTGCTGTCTGGCTCATGCTCGGCACCGCGTGATCGTTGGCCAGGCGGATGCGCAGGCGAAACAGATCATTACCGATCCGTTTCTTCTCGAAGATCTCCATTCGCACCCTGGGGGTGTTCTTGGCCGAGAATATGACCACCGAGGCGTTCCGGTGCACCAGGTCCTTCAACATGAAAGGAGCGGGCAGCCGGGAACTCATCTTCACCCAGCCGCCGATCTCGATATCGCCGTAAAGGGGGTGTTTGAAAGGTTTCCAGGGTTTGTACAGTTCGCCTTGGACGAGGTGATCGTTGAAGAGAAGCCGTTGGCGTGCCTGAGAATTGTCCTGGCTCATGAAACGCGCCATACCATCCTCCTCCTCTTCGGGGAGTCCCTTTTTCTTTTGCTCCTCCTTGCGGGTCTGAAAGGTTTCAGTTTCCGTCTGGAAAAGCTCGCCGACGAATCCGTAGACGCCGTTCAGCATCACCAGCCACTCCATCGAGTCGCCGTGGGTCGGGTACAGATCTTTCCAGGAGATCATGTAGCGGTAGCCGGGGGTGATCCGTTCCGCGTTCTGCCCCAGATGGTCGTAGACGGCGATATCGGATTGGGGATATTCGCGTTGTGCCTTGGAGGACGGGCCTCGCAGGTACATGCCACCGTTGTTGTGGAAGGTCCAGCCGATGCAGATGTTGGGCTTTGAGCGGATGAAGCTGGCAATGGCCTTCAGGCCGACCCCCTCGAACGGGTAATCGCCGGCTCCACTTTGCGCATATTCGGGCTGCCAGTCGTACGACCAGTTGCGGTTGCCGTCCAAGTATCCCTCGGTATCCTCGTTGACCATTCCGTCCTGGTCGTTGTCGATCCCTTCCTGGCCGAGTGTTTCCCATTCGCCCTTTTCCCCCGGTTTGACCGGGATCATCAGGCGGGGATCCTCGGGATCGGTCTTGAAGCGGCCGAAGGGGTTTTTCCGGCGCATCTGACAAATGTTGCCGTCGCTGTCCAGGTCATCGGGAAAATCCTCGTCGACCAGGCCGTCGTTGTCGTCGTCCTTGGGGATGCGGAGACTGCGGTTGCTGCTGGAGGTGTTGCCGTCGGCGAGAAAGTGGTAGCGGCCGTCAGGATTGACGCAGGGGATCACGTAGAAGCAATTACGGTCGACCACCTCGGTGATCTCCGGGTTGCTGCCGTAGTTGTGGAGGAGATGATCGAGGAGATAGAGGCAGACTTCACCGGCCTGGATCTCGTTGCCGTGGATGTTGCCGTCCACGTAGACGGCCGGCTTTTCCGTTTCGGGACCGGTGGCGGGATTGTTCAGCGTCAGGCACATGATCTCCCGTCCCTCGTCGCTTTTCCCGATCGTTTCCAGATTGGTCAGCTTGGGAAAAGCCTTGGCGAGTTTTTTCAACGCCTCGTTCAGCATATCGTAGGTGTAATAATGATCGAACGATAGGGGCAGCCGAACCTCGGGTTGTCCGCCCCGGCTCGGCAACAGGAAGGTTCCGGCCAATATGGTCAGGGTCAGAAGGAAAACGATCTTGCTTTTCATTGGGCACCTCCCAGGGAAATCACTTGATCAACTTTTCCGATCATGGGGGAAGCGACCTCGATGCGCACCTGGGTCGCCACCTCCGCCTGGATGATCCAGGATACCATCCGGGTCTGGCCGGCCCCGATTTCCCTAATGGACATGCGGTTGAGCCCTTCGACCAGTTTGAATCCCTTTCCGGAGAGTTTCACCTGGATCGGCTTGATCCGGCCGTTGCGGCTGCCCATGGCGGTCGGATACGGCAGTTTGCCGGTATTGGCCACCCAGAGCTTCAGCCGGTAAAGGTTTCCCCCCAACGGGATCACCTGGGTTTTTTCGATTTTCAGAGCGGCCGATTTCTCGGCCAGTGTGAACACCCAGGGGACCTGCGCTTTCAGCAGCCCGTCGATCAATTCCGGTTTGGGTGCACGGTCGCTGAAGGGGACCGTGCCGCCGATCTCCGCCTCGCCCAACTGGGGGTGTTGGAACGGTTTCCAGGCCATGAATCCGTGGCCGCCCAAATCCTTGTCGCTGTATTGCAGCAGGGCCTTTTCGGCCGGTGTCCCTTCGTCGTCCGCTCCGGCCGATTTCGGTTTCATCTGTTTCATCATCTCAGCCATTTTTTTGGTGGTCATCTTACCGGTTTTTACCATGTCGATGACCATCTCCGCTTTGAATCCCGGAGGGGCGCCGGCTGTCTTCATGAACTCCCCGATCTTCTCCGGGCCCAGGGCGATGAACTCGTCGTTGCTCATCGCCTCCAGTTTTTCCACGTTCAGCCCGGTATCCTTGGATTCCGGTTTTTTCGGCTCGGGGAGCGTCCAGAAATCGAGGCTGAAGGAGGGCAGGCCCAGTTGGTAGTAGGCCCACAGGTCGAACGAACCGTCCTTGGCATCGGGAGATTCCAGACGCTTTTCCTCCAGTTTGTTCTTCTTCAGGAATTCCTTGTATTCCTCGGAGATCTTGTTGTAGTACTCGATGTCGGCGGGAAGGGGATTGACCACGGCACCCAGTCCGAGGAAACTGGCGATCATCGCCTCGGTCACCTCCATTCCCGGGGGGAGCATCGGTTGTACCATCTCCTTGATCTCGTCGATGGTGTAGTTCTTTTCCGAGTCGGCGCCGAACATGCTGGCGAACTGTTGGGGGATCTTGATCCGGGTCAGGTCGGCTTCGCCCCGGCGGCCGCCGCGGGGAGCGATCATACAGAAATTGGCGTCTCCGAAAGTGATCGCCATGGCGATCTCGGGGTGCGCGTAGATGAAGCGGAAGAGTCCGAAGGATTCCGCTTCGCTCCCCGCCCAATCGCCGCTGTCGGCGGTGAAAAACTTGAAGAGATGGGGGAAATTGAGGCCAATGTTGACTCCGCCTTTTCCGTCTTCATTGAACCGGCCATCGCGGTCATTGTCGATCCCCTCGGAGTACAGCTTGTAGATCCCTTTTTCTCCCTTGGCCGGATCGGCTTTCTTCATCAACCTCGGTTCACCGGCGAGGGGCAGCCATTCCCCTTCCGGGTCCTTGACCCGCATCTGGGTGAGCAAACCGTCTCCGTTCAGATCCTCGCCGGGATCTTCATCGGTTTGATCATCCATGTCATCGTTGCGGGGTTTGCCGTTGCGGCCATCCACTTGCAGGGGTTTCTGAAAATAGCGGCTGGATGCGTCGGGGTTGCCCATGGGCAGGATATACCAGGTTCTGTTTTGCAGCAGTTTTTCGTTCTTCAGGAGCGATTCGATGAGGAAAAGCGCCGCCTCGCTGGCGAGGGGGTTTGTTCCTTCCATGTTGGCGGCTACGAATACGGCCGGATTTCGTTTCTCTTTTGACCCGGTCTCCATGCCGATTTCCAGTAGTTGCACGGGGATGCCCCCGAAACTGACGGCGATTTCATGACGCCGGACTGTGCGCGGGTGGGCGGAAGCGGCTTTACCGATGAGTTGGCCGATCTCCTCCGGCGAATGATAGCGGTCGAAAGAGACCCAGGGTTTATCGGCTCCCTGAGTCCAGCCGCCGCCGATGATCAGCAGCAAACAGAAGAATCCCGGAATGATGGTTTTCATGATCACCTCTTGTTTGATTTGGAAAGTCGAGTACTGTTCAGTTTCAAATCTGATATACGGAAGGGGAAGCGGTTTGGTTTAGAGAAAATGGGTTCGATAAAACGAGAGAGAATCGAGCATATCCTGGTTTGTGTGGGGTTCCAGGGTCACTGAAAAGGAGCCGGGAAGGGAACGAAGTGATGATTTCACCAGGCGCCAGTCGATCGTCCCCCTGCCCAAGGGGAGGTGGTCGTCTTCTCCTCCGTCATTGTCGTGAAAATGAAAATGGATGTGGGGGCGGTTCCGCAGGTAAAAGATCCATTCGCGCAGGTCTAGGCGGCCAAAAACATGCTGATGACCGAAATCGAGGCAGGGGATGACCCGCTCGGAACCGATCCGGTCGAGCAATTGGAGCAGAATGTAGGGGGTAGGGTCGGCGACGTTTTCCAGGGCGATCATAATGGAGGCGTCCGGTTCGAGCAGGCGGCGGAAAAAATCGGCCGCCCGGTCGAGCCAGTCATCCAGTTGAAACCGATAATAGATCGGGTCGTAGTTGTAATGCATGACCACCACGAATGTCCCCCAGGTCCGGGCGATGGTCATCACTCGCTGCATCTGCTGGAAGGAGATGGCACGGATGTCGGCGTTCAGAATGCCCGGAAACACATCGATGAATGGAGCGTGCAGGGTATGGGATGAAAAAGCGGTGAGCATTGCTTTTCCCTGGGTGATGGTTTCGGACGATCCTGTTTTCAAAAAAGCATGACTGATCGATATTTCGGGGTTAATACCCAGTTCCAGGAAGGCAGGTGATTCTTCGATCAATCGTTCGACTGGCAAACGGACGTAGTACTGGTCAAACATCCGCGGTTTCGAGCAAACGCTTCAACTGGGCGAGCAGAGTCTGAATCTGGAATGGTTTGGCGATGAAATGATCTAATTTTCTGCGAAATACTCGATTCTCCAGGTATTCCCGGCTGTAGCCGCTGCAGATGATCACCTGGGTTCCGGGCTCGATTTCTTTGAGCTTCGTGAACACTTTGTCGCCCGGCAATCCGGGCATTTCCACGTCGAGAATGACCAGGTCGATTTCTTTTTGATTGGCTCGATAGAGGTCGATTCCCTGACTGCCATCGGCGGCCGTCAGGCAGCGGTAACCGAGATATTGGAGCATTTCCGAGGTGATATCCCGAATCATCTCCTCATCGTCGATCAAGAGAACGGTTTTTTCAGCCGGAATCGGTATGGTCTTTTTCGCTTTCGGGCTACGGTGATCCGGGGTTCGATCGAAAGCCAGCATCTCAGTTTTGACTGGGTGGCGGCGGTGAGGCTTCCTCTCCATAGACGATTTTCACTCCGTCGATCTCCTGCTTGATCGGGTACACGCCCAGCAGTGCGTATTGAGAGCCGTATACCCGCGCGGACACCGCCACCTTCATCCGCTTCCAGTTGGCCATGTTGTCGATGAAGGCTTTTTTTGAGGTGGCCGTATAGCCATTGGCGCATCTCAGGGTAATCTCTTCGCTTTCTTCCCCGGGGGGGAGTGGGGTTTTGATGGCGACCACATAGCCGTCGTTCAGGACTTCATCGTTTTCCTCGAATTTGAACACCCCTAGAAAAGCCACATTTTTCAAGGCTCTGACTCCGGTATTGCGAATCCGGAAGGTGATGGAGGGAACGATGGTGACCTCCCGGGGTCGGGCTTGTTTATCGACCCATTGGGTTTCCTGGTGAACGATCTGGATCGATTTCCCGACCTCTTCGGCTGTCATCGATTCCTGGATGGTCCGTTTCAGAAAAAACAAGGCGATGATGATCGGCACCGCTGCCAGGAGAAAAATGTAGAAGGACTTTCGTTTCAATAGAGGTGGCCTTTCCTCGACCTGAAAAATGGACTTTTCCTCGCTCATGGCATTCTCCTTTCGGCCGTTCCCCATCTTTTATACCACAATTGTATGGACAATGAAAAGTAAAAATAAAAAAAAAGGGGAGTTCGCGGGAACTCCCCTTTCTGTATGGCGTATGAACCGATCAGACGATGCCGTATGCCAGCATGGCCTTGGCGACCTTGACGAAACCGGCGATATTGGCGCCCGTCAGGTAATCACCCTTCTGGCCGTAGGCTTCGGAGGCAGCGAGACACTGCTTGTGAATGCTTTTCATGATCCCGTGCAGCTTCTGGTCGACCTCTTCCCGGCTCCAATAGAGTCGCTGGCTTTGCTGGGACATCTCCAGGCCGGAGGTGGCGACGCCACCGGCATTGGCGGCTTTGGCGGGCCCATAGAGAAAATTGTTGCTCTGGTAGACCTTGATCGCTGCCAGATCGGATGGCATGTTGGCGCCTTCGGAAACGCAAAAACAACCGGCTTTGACCAATCCCTTGGCCAGCTCTTCGTTGATTTCGTTCTGGGTGGCGTTGGGCATGGCCACGTCGATTTTCAGCCCCTGTTCCTTGATTACATCCCAGACGCTCTTCCCGTCGTAGTATTTGGCTTTGGGGTACTTTTCGGAATATTCCTTGATGCGGCCGCGGCGGATCTCTTTCAAATCCTGGACATAGGCCAGTTTTTGAGCGTCGATCCCCTCTTCATCAACGATGCACCCCGACGAATCGGACAGGGTGATGGGCTTGCCGCCGAGATGGTTGACCTTTTCGATGGCATACTGGGCCACGTTCCCGGAGCCGCTGATGGCCACGCGCAGACCCTTGAAGTCCTTGTTACGGGTGGCGAGCATTTCGGCTGCGAAGTAGACGGCACCGTACCCGGTGGCTTCCGGGCGGACCAAACTGCCACCGTATTCCAGGGCGCGTCCGGTCAGAACGCCGGTATGCTCATTGCGGATCTTCTTGTAGTATCCGTACAGGAAACCGATTTCCCGGCCGCCCACGCCGATGTCGCCAGCGGGGACGTCAATGTCGGCGCCGATGTGGCGGAAGAGTTCGCGCATAAACGATTGGGTGAAACGCATTACTTCCATGTCCGATTTTCCCTTGGGATCGAAATCGGAGCCGCCCTTGGCGCCGCCCATGGGGAGCGTGGTCAATGAATTCTTGAAGATCTGTTCGAAACCGAGAAACTTGATGATCCCCAAGTTGACCGAAGGGTGCAAGCGGAGGCCGCCCTTGTAGGGGCCAATGGCATTGTTGAACTGGACGCGGAAGCCGCGGTTGACCTTGACATTCCCCTTGTCGTCGACCCAGGGGACGCGGAACATGATTGTCCGGTCGGGTTCCACGATCCGTTCGTAAATGCCGGCCTTGACGAATTCCGGGTGTTTGGCCACGGTCGGTTCGAGGGTGTGCATGACCTCTTCCACGGCCTGGATGAACTCCCTTTCCTGTGGATCTTTGGTTTTTACTTTGGCGATGACGTCATTAATGACTGACATAATCTATACTCCTTTTTAAAAATACGGTGTGGGGAGTGATCTAAAAGAGTATTTTTAACTAAATTACTGAAAGAAGTCAATAGGGTTTCTTTTTTCTTGACAAATGGCCGGAAAACCCGTATCTTCTCTTTGTATGCGCCGTAATTCAATCATTTTTTCCAGTACCGGCCCAGCTTTGCCAACGCCACTTGGGATGCCTGCATGGACCGTTTGAACCGTTGGCTCGATGACCGGCTCTCCCTATTTACCCAGCTTCGGGACGAAACGCGGTTGCTGCCACTCGTCGATCTCCTCGCCTCTGTTTTGCGGGGGGGAAATCGTCTGCTCGTTTTCGGCAATGGCGGTTCCGCCACCCAGGCCTCCCATTTCGCCGCCGAATTGGTCAACCGTTTCTATCGGATCCGCCGGGCTCTTCCGGTCCTGGCCCTGACTACCGACATGGCGGTCGTTACCTCCATCGCCAATGATATCGATTTCCGTTCGGTTTTCGCCCGCCAGGTGGAGGCGTTCGGACGGCCGGGCGACGCGGCTTTGGGATTGACCACCAGCGGCCATTCCGCGAATGTTCTGCTGGCCCTGGAACGGGCCCGACAAATGGAGATCCATACCACAGCCCTGTGCGGAAAAGATGATACCGACCTGCAAAAGATCGGAGTGGAGCGGATCATCTCCATCCCTGCCGGTGATACGCCGCTGGTTCAGGAGGCGCATCTCTTCTTCCTCCACCTGATCGCCGCCTTGCTTGAAGAGGAAATTGACGGGAGCGACCAGTGATCCCGTTGTCCCGGAGGGTGCAGGCCATATCCGGATCGGCGACCATGCAGATGGCAGCGTTGAAAAACCGTCTGCGGCAAGAGGGGAAACCGGTCTTCGATTTTGGCGCCGGAGAGCCCGATTTTGCCACTCCTGAACCGATCAAGAAAGCTGGTATCGCCGCCATCCGCGCCGACTTCACGCGCTACACCGCCGCCTCCGGTATCCCGGAACTCAAGTCGGCCATCCGATCCTCCCTCCTTCGGGAGCAGGGAGTCGAGGTGGAAACTGAACAGGTCCTGGTCGTTCCCGGGAGCAAGTTCGGTTTGTTCGCCCTTTTGCAGGCGGTCGTCGGACCCGGGGATGAGGTGATCCTGCCGCTCCCCTATTGGGTCTCTTATCCGGAGATGGTGCGATTCTGCGGTGGCCAGCCGGTGTTCGCCGACCATTTGTCCGAAAATCCCCGTTTCGAGATCAGTGCTGCTTCCTATATTGACCGGGCCGGTCCGCAGACCCGGGCCGTCCTCATCAATTCGCCCGCCAATCCCAGCGGTGTCGTCATGAAGGAGCGGGAACTGCTTGAGGTGATCGACACGTTTGCGGCCCGAAACATCCTGGTGATCGTCGATGACTGCTACCGACACATTCTCTTCGGAGATCTCCCCTATCCCGCACCGCTCCGCTTGCGGCCGCAATACCGCGAGTGGATCGCCGTCGTTTCCTCGCTGTCCAAGTCATATGCCATGACCGGTTGGCGGATCGGCTACGTCATCGCTCCGGTTCTGCTCTGTGCGGCCATGACGCGCATCTGCGAGCATTCCCTTACCAACACCTGTTCAATCTCTCAAAAAGCCGCTGTCACGGCTCTCTCCAAGGACTTCAAGGAAATTTCGACGATGCGCCATGAGTACCACCGTCGCCGCGATCTCATGGCGGAGCGCCTGGGCCGGATATCCGGCCTAACGTTGCGGTTGCCGGAGGGGGCCTTTTACTGCCTGGTCGATTTCTCCTCCATGCTAACCCTCAAGGGAAGCGATTCCGATCGGTCGCTCGCCCGATCTCTGGCTGAAGAAACCGGTGTGATTACGGTTCCCGGATCGGCCTTCGGCGCATCGGGGTTCCTCCGCTTTTCATTCGCCACTTCCGAGGAAACGATCCGGCGGGGGATGGACCAGCTGGAAGATTGGCTGGCGGGATAATGACGGGGAGGCCGACCCGATGATCGTCGATTACAAGGATATGCGGTTCTCCTTCCGCGACAAGCAAATTCGCCGCCGCCGCCGGCTTATCTTTCTCCTGACCGCTGGATTGCTGTTCCTCAGCGGTGCCGTTTACTGGAAATCGCTGCAGAGCCGGGGAGAAGTTCTCCATGCCCAAGAATGGCTGCTCTCCGGCAGAGTCGGTGAGGCAACCGCCCGGCTCGATGGATCGGCGCGTTGGTTCTATCGATCCTCCCGCGAGGAGTTGCGATTTCTCGGGCGGGTGTTGTCGGGAAAACTGGAAAATTTGCAGGAACCGGACGCCCGGGGCCGGCTCATTGATCAGAGCCGGTTCCTGAAATACATGCTCGATCATGCTCTATATGAGGCCATCGTCCGGTACAGCGATTGGATCTCGGCCGATCTCGGTGATCTGGATCGCTGGTACACGGCTCTGGGGTATGCCGGCCTGGCCAAGATCGATCAGGCGGAACGGATCCGCGGAGAGATTTCGGCGGCATTTTCAAGCACCCATGCCAAGGAAATCGATGCGCTCGATCTGGCTCTCGCTACCCTCCGCCAGCAGCGGATCCCGTATGTCTTCGGGCGCCGGGGAAAACCCCTGGCCGTATACGATCGGAAAACCGGAAAAACCGTTACCGAGATTCCCGGTTTGGTCTTGGCCCCGTTCCACGATTCTCTACTGAAGGGATTCCGCTACTATTCGCTGACTCTCGACCCCGATATGCAGCGGCATATCGATCGGATCATGGAACCGTACCAGGGAACCTTCGTTGTCCTTGATGTTCGGGACAACGCCATCGTTGCCGCCTATTCCAGGTCGGCCGGGTCGAGGCGTGGGAATACAGCCTTTGACCGACCCTTTCACCCCGGTTCCATCCTCAAGCTGTTCACTCTGCTGGCTTTCCTGGAAAACGGAACGCCGCGACTCTTTCCCTTCACCTGCCAGGGGACGATGGCCATTGCCGGGCGGTTGTTTTACGATGTCTGGCCCCACGGAACGGTCACCGATGCGGTCGAGGCGACTGCCCTTTCCTGCAACCTCGCGTTCGCCCGGATGGGGACATTGATCGGACGTGAGAAATTGCTGCGGACGTTGCACAAATATCGGCTGGATGGAGACGGGTGGACCGACCTCTTTTTCCGCTTCCCGGCCGGTAGGCTCTCTTCCATTGCTGACGAGTATGCACTGGGCTCACTTGCCGCAGGTATTGACCATGCGACGCTGACCACCGTTCATGCCGCCTGGCTGGCCTCCCTGATTGCATCCAAGGGAACGGCTTATCCCCCTTACCTTGTGGATCATGTCGACAATGTCCTGCGTCTCGGGGTTTACAATCATGCCTCGGCTCCGCCTCAACGGATCGGCGATCCGGTCCACTTCGAGGTGGTCGGTCGCGCCATGCTCGCGGTAACCGAACACGAGCAGGGGACGGGGAAACGATCCCGGGTAGCGGGACTGCGGATCGCGCTCAAGACCGGCACCGCGGGGAGTATTCGTGACGGTCTCGACACCACCATCATCGGCTTTTTCCCCTTTGAGCGCCCCGAATACGCCTTTGCCTTTCACCTGGAGAAGGGGGGGCGGGCCGATATCCAGGGAGCGGCATTGGTCAAGGACCTGGTTTCCTTTTTTAAGAGATAATAGATGAAACAAATTTGGATGATGATCTTGCTGGTTTTTGCATGTGGCCGGGCCGTTTCCGCCCGGACTCTGGTGTTTCCCCTGCAGGTCGACGGAAAGAGTCACCTTTCCTGGCAATGGCTGGGACGGGCTTTTTCCTATTACCTGAGCCTGTCGCTGGAATTGAACCAGGAAGCGGTATTCAGAGACGATGAGATCCACCACATCCTGCAGGAGGAAAGGATCCGTTTCCCCTATACAGTAACCAAGGCGACAGCGGTCTTTCTGGCCCAGCGGTACGGCGCCTCTCGGCTCGTTTGGGGAAACATCGAATACGATGGCGGTGACGCCAGTCAGATCCGGGTCAACCTGTCTCTGATCGACCTGACCAGCCTGACCAGCCGGCCACTCCCATCGACCCGGGGCCATTTCCGTGACCTCTTCCAACTACTGCGGGAGAGTTTCGGCCATCTGCTGAAGGCGAGCCGTTCTGCTCCGGCCAACGGGCAGGTGCCGGCTCTGCGCGTCAGTCCCGCCGGATTCGAGCAGTTGATCAAGGGATTGCTGGTCAATGAACCCGAAAAACGCCTGGAATTGCTGGACCGGATCGCGACCCAGGAAGAGGGGTCCGATTATGTCCTCTGGGAAACGGCGCGGGCCTATATGGAAAACGGCGATTTCACCGCGGCGGAAAAGGTGTTGCAAAAACTGAGAGAAACGGTGCTGTTCAAGGACCGACGAGATTTTTTCCTGGCCTACGCCGCGCTTGCTTCGGGGCAACTGGATTTGGCCGCGAGCCGCTTCCAGGAGTTTTCCCTTGTTACCCCCTATCGATCCGAGGTGGCGAACAATCTGGGCGCCATCGCCTTGATGAAGGGTGATTTTCCCAGGGCCGATGCCTATTTTCAGGAGGGGATCACGCGGAAACGCTGCTCTGAATCAGTATTCAACCTGGTACTGTTGCGGCAGCGGCAGGAACGCTTCGATGATGCCCTAAGACTGCTCGTCGCTGCCCTGGAAAAGTCTCCGGAGGAAGACATGTTGCTAAGAGTTTTCTGCCGCATCCTGGTCGGACATCCGGCCAAGGAAACCCTGGTACCGGCATTCGAATCGTTCATCCCCGGTGATTTCTGGAAACAGGAGGAACGGGAACTCGACCCCCTGTTGTTGTCTCCGCTGGAGAGTCGACAAGGAGGGAAAACTGATACCGCTTCCTATGGGGTTTATGTAGAAGCCCGCAATTTTTTCCTGGAAAACCGGACCGATGCGGCTTCGGAACAGATCAACCAGGCTTTGGATCTGAATCCCTTCGTCGCCGACTACCACTATCTGTTGTCCATGATCCACCTGCAGCAGAAGCGTTATGATCAAGCCGAAACCGCCATCGGCGCCGCCGTATTCCTCAAGCCAAGCGAAGAAAACCGCCAACTGCTCGAGAAGATCCGGGCATCCCGGAAAGATGCCGGGACAGCAAAGCGGGATGGGTGAGGCAACCAGATCGGACCGGATCGTTTCGGTTTCCCGGCGGACCGATATCCCCGCCTTTTTCGGCAATGAATTTCTTCGCTCCCTGCAGGAGGGGGTGATCGGGGTCGCCAATCCCTTTCGTCCCAGCCAGGTCCGCCGGGTTTCCCTGGCTCCTGGCGACGTAGCTGGCTTTGTCTTCTGGACGCGGAACCCCCGCCCCTTTCTTCCCATCCTGGACGAGATCGATGCCCGGCACATCCCCTACTACTTCTTAGTCACCCATACCGGGTATCCTCCCTTCCTCGAGCCCCGGGGGGTGGAGCTGCGGGATTTCACCGCGGATTTGGAGACCCTCTGCCGCCGGATCGGCCCGGAGCGGATCATCTGGCGCTACGATCCGATCGTGTTCCTCGACTCGCTCGGCCCGGAATTCCATCGGGATCAGTTCCGCGCCTTGGCTAAGGCGCTGCACCTCTGCACCCGGCGGGTGATCGTCTCCTTCCTGGACCTGTATGGGCGGGCGTGGCGGCGGTTGGAAAAGAGCGGTCTCAAGGTGTTCCCGGCCCGGGAGCGGCCTGTATGGGCGGCTGAGGTGCTGGCCGATTTCGCCGCCACGGCGGCGGCGTTCGATCTGGAACTGCAACTCTGTTGTGAACCGCTGGGGGAGGAGATCGGTTCGGTGAAAGCGGGGAAGTGCATCGACGAGGAGCTGCTCAACCGTCTCTTCGGCCTGAATATCGCCTACCGGAAGGACCCGCATCAGCGGCCCCATTGCCGCTGCCAGCAGAGCGTCGACATCGGCCGTTACCGTACCTGCCCGGCCGGCTGCCTCTACTGTTACGCGTACTGATTTGGTTCTGAGTTGGTATGGAATCGAATAAAACCCTTTCAAAATTTCCTTTTTCCGGAGTATGACAGATGCGGTTGATCGGTGAGAAAAAGGCTGCATTGGTGGGTCTGACCCAAGTTTCGGTTGATATAGGTTGGCTTCGTCGGCTCTGTTTTAGCGATAGGAACTCCGATATACAATCAAAATAAGCGAAATGAACTTTACTAATTGGAAGTCATGCTTCCAAATTGATAGATTGATGGCTTAGAACTGAATCGGTCAGGTTTCATAAACTTGTGATTCAAAGCACTTTTTCAGAGAGTAGTTCCCAGACCTCGGTGTCGGGGTTGTCGCGCAGCCAGAAGAAACGCCCCTGGAAAAAGCAGAAGCGGATGCCGTTGGACAACCGGCCGGTATCGGCCAGGAACACCCGCTTCAACTCCCTCCCCTGCACGTCGAAAACGGCGAACTCGACCTGGTCGCCGTGGCAGTTGTAGGTCCGGGTGTATATCTTCCCCTCCTGCACCTCGAAATAGTCGAGCCCCGGGGTCTGGTCGGGGAAAAAGAGTATCTTTTCCGTCTGCTCCCACATGCTTTTGTCGGAGTACCCTTCCCGCAGTTGCCGGTATACCCTTTCCTTGATCGGACCTGACAACGGTGTCGGTTTCAGGGGCAAGGTGATTTCCTGGAGGGGGTTTCCCGAACCGTCATAGGTCTTGAACTGGGTCCTCCGGGCCGATTCGATGGTGAATATCCGGTCGTCAGCGACCCGGACCGAGTAGTACTCGGATACTGGGTTGAGCTTATGGATACCGCGGGGTTCGATCCTGCGCCCCAGTTCCCGGATCAGTTTGAATTCCCTGTCGTAGAGGCGGATCGAGATGGTGGTCTGGGCGACGTCGAGCTCGACATTCCGGACTACATAACGATCACCGACCTGGGAGATATTGTTCTTGAAAACCTGTATAGACAAACGCTTCTCATCGAGAAAGCGACCGTCGAGCGAAAACCGGGCGAATTTTCCCAAAGTGGGGATGTCCAGATGATCCGGACGGATACGGATTTGATGGATGAAATGGAATTCGCCGGGTCCCTCCCCCTCATGGCCGAAGGTCTTTTCGAAGGCGACCCCCTTCTGCCCCCGTCGGTAGATGTGGATCTGGGAAGCTTCTGTTATCACATAGATTCGTTCCTGGTTCATGGCGAGAAAAAAGGGGCGCAGCACTTGCGGCAACCGGGCCACCACTTCTATCGATGAGGAGTCTGCGGTTGCGGCGAAAGTCCCGGCCAGCAGGATGCCGGTCATGACCAGGATTGGTGTTTTTTTATTCATCATTTCCTTTATTTAAAGCCAATTTCCATAAATTATCAGCGATTTTTCTGTTGGTTTTTTAATTGACGGCTACAACCGAAATCCGATGCCCAGGCGGGCCTGCAGACCGCCGAGGTTGCGGTCCACCGCTTCTGTCCGGACCGGGATGGAGAGGTACTCGAAATCGCCCAGCACGAGGAAGCGCTTGCCCAAGGCGAATTCCATTCCGGCGAAGCCCTGGAAGCCGAACTGGTATCCGTTAGTGGTGATACCGCCCTCGTTCCAGTGCTCCCGGTATTGGCTCTCGGAGGCACCCCCGCCCAGGCGCAGGGCAAACCGCCGCGATCCCAGCCGGAAGAACAAACCGGCTTTGATGGTGTGTACCTTCAAGGTGGTGCCGATCGGCGGGTCCTCGAATTGGCCGTCGTCGATCGCGGTCTCGCCTTTGGACTGAAGAAAGCTGTAGGTTCCATAGAGGCCAACGGCGGGAATGAATTCCCAGGAGATCCCCGCCCACAGCGGCAGCAGGGTGGAGGCGTAGGCGTCGCGGACAGTTGCTTCCGGGTAGCGGACCGCCAGACCCGCCTCGAGCCGGAGGGAATGTCCGTTGGCGGCCTGGACCGGGTGGGGAAAAACAGCGACGCCGATGGCCAAAACGAGCAGGATCGGAAATCTATTGGTTGTTGACATTGTCTTTCACCATGCGGGAAAAACGGCTCTCCTGGCCGGAGGCATCGACAGCGGTGACCAGGTAATAGTAATCGACTCCGGTCGGCAGCAGCCGGTCGGTATAGAAATCGGCGGCGACCGGGGTAGCGGTGATGCGGCTGAACTGTCCGGTGGCGCCTGCGGCCCGGTAGACGTGATACCCGGGACCGGCGTCTGGGCTTGCCTTCCATTGCAGCCGGACCGTCTTGCGCATCTCCAGGAGGGAGTGCTGCAGATGAGATCGCGCTTCCAGGTTCGACGGCGGATTGGGATGAGCCAGGGGCTGGGCGATGTCGGCGGCGGTGGCCAGCACGGCCCGGGTCACGTCACTGGCGAAATCTAGATTGAGGGTATCGAGGGTGTCACCGGTGCGGTGGTAGTAGGGATTGTGCAGCGGTTCGTCCTCGATCCCCATGACGGCACTGTAGGAGTAATCCCAGAACGAGGCGTGATCGCTGTAGACCTCGGAGGGATCGTTGACGATGCGCAGAGGGAGAGATGTGTAGCGTTGCATCGCCTGGCGGCACCTTTCGGCGAGCCATTCCGAATCATCGTTGTGGAAGATGTCCAGATCCTCGGGCAAGCGGTCGACATAGCCGATCATGTCCATGTTGAGGACGGCCAGGATGTCCTCTCTGTTCTCATGGGCCCGGCGGGCGTAAGCTTCGCTGCCGTAGAGACCGACCTCTTCCGCCGAGAAACAGACGAAGCGGATGGTAAAATCGAACTCCCGGCCGCTGCAGATGCGGGCCAGTTCGAGCACCGCCGCTGTGCCGCTGGCATTGTCGTCGGCTCCCGGAGCGTTGGTGGTCGGCTGGTTGCTGGTCGAATCGTAGTGGGCGCAGACGATCACCGAGGTGTCGGGATCGAGCTTTCCCGGCAGGGTGCCGATGACATTGAAAGCGGTAT
>Ga0105099_10000993_pt1 | contig 18434 bp, 10 predicted proteins | sample PPLLak3cmMay2015_2_FD_79138 | JGI IMG/M metagenome (GOLD analysis project Ga0105099, IMG submission 79138) | Freshwater sediment microbial communities from Prairie Pothole Lake near Jamestown, North Dakota, USA - PPLs Lake P8 Core (1) Depth... | ecosystem: Environmental > Aquatic > Freshwater >... | reverse complement strand
GTGTATATGGGGATATTTAATTTTTTCATTGTCATACCGCAGATATTAGCCGCCAGTATACTGGGGGCATTGGTGCGTCATGTGTTTGAAGGAAGAGCTATAAACGCCCTGGTGCTGGGTGGTATATCCATGATGCTTGCCGGCATTATCACCTTGTTCGTGACCGATAGAAAAGGATAATAATTCGCTGAACTATGAACAAATATCTCAAAATTGATCCATGGTGCATTATGGAGGAAGGATTTGACGGCAACAGGCACCGGTCATCCGAGAGTATATTCAGCATCGGGAACGGAAAAATGGGACAACGTGCCAACTTTGAGGAGCAATACTCGGGCAGCTCTCTCCAGGGTTCCTATGTGGCAGGGATATATTATCCCGACAAAACAAAAGTGGGCTGGTGGAAGAACGGTTACCCGGAGTATTTTGCCAAAGTACTAAATGCCCCGAATTTCATCGGGATCAATTTCACCCTGGATAATGAACCACTCGATCTTGCTAAATGCAAGGTGACTTCTTTCAGGCGTGTGCTTAACATGAAAGAAGGTACATTGAACCGCGACTTTATTGCTGTTCTGCCTTCAGGCCTGCGTGTCAAGGTTTCCGTGATGCGCTTTTTAAGCCTTGCCAGTCCCGAAACCGGAGCGATACGATATTGCATTACCCCGGTGAACAGGAACGCCGAAGTTAAGGTAAGCCCTTATCTCGACGGCAATGTAGTGAATGAGGATGCCAACTGGAATGAAGTATTCTGGACCCAGCTGGATCACGAAGCCTCCGGCCATGGTGGTTACCTCATTGCACGCACCCTGAAAACCGAGTTTGATGTTGCCTGCGGAATGCATAACAGGATACTGGTGGATGGAAATGAATGCAGGGATAAGCCATCCCATCATTCCAGGGACGGCTATGTTGAACTGTCGTATGCCCTGAGCCTTAAAAAAGAAAGCCAGCTGGAGATCATAAAAACCATCGCCGTTCTTTCTTCCCTGAACCATGAGAAGAAGGACCTCCCCGGGGATACAAAAAAAGTCTTAAAATCAGCGGTTCAGCTGGGTTTTGTCCCCATGCTCAAAGCACACCGGGAAATATGGGCAGGCATCTGGGAGCACAGCGACATCGTCATCGAAGGCGATGATGAGGCACAACAGGGCATACGTTTCAATATTTTCCACCTGAACCAGACCTACCGGGGAGATGATCCAAGGCTCAACATAGGGCCTAAAGGATTCACGGGGGAAAAATATGGCGGTTCCACCTACTGGGATACGGAGGCCTTTTGTATTCCGTTCTTCCTTTGCACTGCACCGGCATCGGTCACACGCAATCTTTTGCTTTACCGTTACAAACACCTGGAAAAAGCCATTGAAAACGCCCTGAAACTCGGTTATAAAAACGGGGCTGCCTTGTATCCCATGGTCACCATGAACGGTGAAGAATGCCATAATGAATGGGAGATTACCTTTGAGGAGATCCACAGGAACGGCGCTATCGCTTTTGCGATCCATAATTATACGCGGCATACCGGTGATCATAAATACCTTATCGAATACGGGCTGGAGGTGCTGATCGCCATCAGCAGGTTCTGGAGCCAGCGTGTTAACTGGTCGGGCGAAAAAATGAAATACGTGATCCTGGGAGTGACGGGGCCCAACGAATATGAAAATAATGTGAACAACAACTGGTATACCAATACCCTGGCAACATGGGCACTGCAATATACCCTTGAAACCATTGACCTGGCAAAGCAGGTTGATCCTGCCGGATATAAGAAGCTGGCTGAAAAGATCAACTTTAACGATATGGAGGAACCGGCACGCTGGAAAGATATCATTGCCAAGATGTACCTTCCGTACCTGGAATCGGAAGGTGTTTTCCTGCAGCAGGACGGATATATGGACAAGGAACAGATAACCGTTGACCAGCTGGACAGCAAGCAGCGGCCCCTGAACCAGAAATGGTCGTGGGACCGCATCCTGCGTTCCTGTTTTATCAAACAGGCCGATGTACTGCAGGGGATCTACCTGTTCGAAGACCGATATGATACAGAAACCATAAGCCGGAATTTCGATTTTTATGAATCGCGCACGGTCCATGAGTCATCTCTTTCACCCTGCGTTCATGTTGTGCTTGCAGCAAAGCTGAAGAAAACGGAAATGGCATACAGGTTATACCTGCGCACTTCGCGGCTTGATATTGACGACTATAATAATGAAGTGCACGAAGGCTTGCATATCACTTCGATGGCCGGCACCTATATGGCCATAATCGAAGGATTTGCCGGGAAAAGGGTGAAAGAGGGCAGGCTTGTGCTCAATCCGCAGTTACCTTCCAACTGGGAGTCATTTGCCTTCAAGATACTGTTCCGGGGGAGCCAGCTGAAAGCGGAAGTCAACAACAGAAAGGTGATCATCACCAATGAATCCTCCGTTTCGGTTGAGATTAACATTTATAACCATGATTACGCCATTCCCGGAAATTCATCGGTTGAGATCATGAGGAATTAATCATAACCTGCAAAGGAATACTAAACATAATCAAATACTAACCATTAACAATGAATATATGAATGTAAGAAGAAAATCCCGCAAAACAGTATTGATCCTGCTGTTTTGCTTCCTGCAGCTAGCGGCTTTTACGCAGGAAAAAACGATTACCGGACTGGTTACCTCGGCCACCGGTGAAGAACTTCCCGGGGCAAGCATTGTGGTAAAAGGTACCACCAACGGTACGACAACGGACGTCTTTGGGAATTACACGCTCACCGTGCCGGATGAAAATGTTGTCCTTGTCTTTTCGTTTATTGGCTATCTCAGCAAGGAACAGCCCATAGCCGGAATGACAACGATTAACATGAGCCTGGAAGAAGACGTCATGAAACTTGAAGAGGTCGTGGTAGTGGGTTACGGCGTTTCAAAGAAAAGCGATCTGACCGGTGCTGTCAGTTCCGTAAAGGAAGAGGATTTTAATAAGATCAGCGCAGCCACACCTGAACAGCTTATACAGGGCCGTATACCGGGCGTACAGATCACGCAGAACAATGGCGAGCCTGGATCTGCATCCCAGATCCGCATCCGTGGTGCCAGTACCATCCGTTCAGGCCAGCAACCCCTGTATGTTATTGATGGAGTTCCGCTGGATATGGCCGCTTCCTCACCCGGCGGTCCGTCAGCAAATGGAATGGGCGGAGCACCTGCAACAAATCCGCTCAATTTTCTTAATTCCAACGACATTGAGGCCATTGATATATTGAAAGATGCTTCGGCCACTGCTATTTATGGTTCAAGGGGTGCCAACGGAGTGGTGCTGATTACCACCAAAAAGGGTAAAGAAGGCAAAACAAACCTTGAATATTCCACTTATTTAAGCATCTCGAATCTTCCTAAAAAACTGGATGTATTAACCGCTGATGAATGGTTGAAGGTACGCATCGATACGCTGGACAAAGCGGTTGATGATGCCAACCATTATGGATCCAAAACTGACTGGCAGGAGGAAATATTCAGGACAGGACTGAGCCATTCTCATAATATTTCGTTATCCGGAGGGACTGAAATGAATTCCTACCGGGTATCGTTTAATTACCTTAATCAGGAAGGCATTATAGAAAAGTCATCCCTGGATAAATACGTCGGCCGTGTAAACATGACGCAAAAGGCATTAAAGGACAGGTTATTTGTTGAAGCCAACCTGACGGCATCGCAGACCAAGGAAAACAGGGTGCCGGTCGGCGCTACCGGATTTGAAGGTGACCTGTTGCTGAATGCTCTGAAAACAAACCCGACCTGGCAGGTTTATGATTCTTCCGGGGCTCCCTTTCAGACAATCTCCACGGAAGAGAGAAATCCGGTGGCCATGCTGGAGTATACCGACGATCTTACCCGCACGTCAAGAATCCTGGGAGGTGCTGCGGCAACCTTGAAATTAATTGAGGGATTGAATTATAAGTTGAACCTTGGTGTTGATTATACCAATGCTATCCGTAAAATCAACCAGAGCCAGAGGCTTTCTTACCTGAGCTCAGAGCAAGGCCGTGCCCAGATCAATACCAATGAGCTGCAAAATTTCATCATTGAGCATACATTAAACTATAATAAGTCCTTTAGCATTCATAACCTCGGATTGCTGGCTGGGTTCTCCTATCAGCGGATCAACCGCAGCGGTTTTAACCAGCAGGCAGGTTATTTTACCACCGATATGATCGACTATGTGAATCAAATGGATGAAGGTGATCCTGATTACTCTAATCTGGATTCATGGGCCAATACACCGGAAGAATTACAGTCATTCTTCGGCAGGATTAACTATAACTTCAATGAAAAGTATCTGGTCACGGCTACCATAAGGCGAGACGGTTCATCAAAATTCGGATCCGATTCAAAATATGGTAATTTCCCGTCACTGGCCTTTGCATGGAGACTTTCCCAGGAAGAATTCATACAGAACCTGAACGTATTCAGTAACCTGAAATTAAGGGTGGGCTGGGGTAAAACAGGGAACTCAGAGATAGGAACAGACAATTCAACATTTTTGCTTGCGCCTGATGCCGGTTCCACATCCATCATCAACCATATTCCCGTTACCGGTTTTAAAATTGATAAAACACCGCAACCTGGTTTGCATTGGGAAACCACTACTTCGACCAATTTCGGGCTCGATTTTGGCGTGCTGGAAGGTAGATTATCAGGAACTATCGACCTGTTCAGGAAAAAAACAACGGATATGCTGATGGAACAACCTACCAAGGCTTTATCCCCGACCAGCACCTTTATTTCCAATCTCGATGAGGGATATGTATTGAATGACGGTATTGAGCTGGGTATTGATGGAATTGCTGTTAACACAAGCAATTTCTCCTGGAATGTGAATTTTAACTTTACGGCCATAAAAAACAGGGCTGAAAAAATCCGGGATGATGATGCAACGATTATCCCGACAGGAGAAATCGATGGGCAGGGTATGACCGGAGCATATGCACAGGCATATGCCAACGGACATCCCATGGCTTCATTTTATATGGTCAAGGTTGATTCGGTTGGAAAGACCGGCAGATTTAAAGGGAGGGTTTACTATGAAAGAAACATTGCAGGCACCGATTCATTTTTCTTTATCGGATCTGCTCTGCCAAAATTCACCTGGGGTTTGAACAACTCGTTCCGTTATAAGAACCTCGACTTTGCCTTTTTTATCGACGCGGTTTATGATAACAAGATCTTTAATAACACCGCATTGTTGCTGGATAAGACAAACATGAACCAATCGAAAAATGCCCTGCAGAGCTTTATTGCTGATGAATTCAGCTATTCCTTTTCAAGCAGGGTATGCGACAGGTATCTTGAAGATGGTTCTTATGTCCGCCTGGCCAGTGCTACGCTGGGGTATAATTTCAATATCAGTAAAATAGAATGGATACAGAATCTCCGGCTGTATGTCTCAGGATCGAACCTTTTCCTGATCACCAATTACAGCGGTTATGATCCTGATGTTTCGTCCTCCGCTGATATGAATGGTGTCCGTGCCCTGGGGATTGATAATACGAGTTATCCAAAATCAAGGACATTCTTATTTGGGCTCAATGTTACATTCTAAACATACAATCTGACTCATATGAAAAAGAATATTTTATATAGTGCTTTAGCTGCTCTGTTTTTGAGCAGCCTGTTCCTGAATTCCTGCACTGATCTGGAAGAAACTCCGCAGGATAAGGTTACTTCAGAAACCCTTATTGAGGATCCGAATCTGATCCCTAATTTAATTGCTCCGGCACTGGGTCAGCTAAAAGGCCTCTGGTACCGCGAATCATTCTGGGGTTTGCAGGAAGCTACATCAGATGAGCTTTGCTTTCCCACGCGGGGAACTGACTGGTTTGACGGAGGTGTCTGGCAGCAGCAATGGCTGCATACCTGGCTCCCTGTGCACAGAGACGTCGGCGCTACCTGGAATCGTTTGAATACAGCGATCGCAGCAGCAAATTTCGGGGTTTCAGTACTCGGTACCGGTGATGATGTAACCGATGAGATAAAAGGATACCGATCGATGCTCAGGTTTCTCAGGGACTTTTATATGTATTGCCTGATCGATCTCTATGGCGTTTCACCCTATCGTGATCCTTTCAGTACAGACTACACAATTGATCCGGTTTACCTTACCCGTGAGAATGCGTTTTATTTTATCGTCAATGACCTGAAAACCATCCTGGATAATATGCCTGAGAGGGCTGAGGCGGACTATGGGGTTCCCAACCGTGACGCATGCCTTATGCTGCTTTCCAAGATGTATATCAACAAAGAAGTATATGTTGGCCAGGCTGCATGGGATTCATGCCTTCTTTATCTGAACCAGATCATTGATCCCGGTAATTATCAGCTGGCAGAAAATTACTTTGGTATATTTGGTCCTGACAACCACTTGAACTTCAAACAACCAGGTGATGAAGCCATTTTTGTTACCGAACTTGACGATGATCAGAGCTATGGTATCGATGACCAGGTTATATGGGTAAAACATACTTTCCACTATAACCAGTTCCTCATGGGAGACTTTACCAATAACTGGAATGGTTGCGTTGCTCCCCAGGGCTACCTTGAAGAATGCTGGTTCAATGGAACGGATACAGCTACGGATGTGCGCTGGGTTGACAGCACAATATACCCTGTTATGGCTGTCGTTAACGGTTTCAATTACGGACAGCAATATAGCACGGCGGGCGTGGCGCTGGTTGACCGCGGAGGCCTGCCATTAAACTTCACCTTTGATTGTCCGCTCGAAAATGCCACAGAAAACAATGGTGTCAGGGTATTGAAATATGCACCCCGTAACACGCCGGTCAATGTTATGCGTACACCCAATGATTTCATCATTTACCGTTATGCCGACGCCCTGCTTATGAAAGCTGAATGCCTGGCGCGCAATGGTAATACAGGAGATGCTTTGACCATAGTCAATGAGATTAGGGCCAAACGCAAAGCACCTTCACTTGCCAGTATGGAACTGATGGATATTCTGAAGGAAAGGGGCCGTGAATTATACTGGGAAGGACATCGCAGGCAGGACATGATCAGGTTCGGGACTTTTCTCCTGCCTAAGCCTTTGATGAATAAACCTGATCCCTCTCCTGAAACAGCGAAACTGGTACCCATACCACAGACGGCTATTGAAGCCGCTGAAGGAGATCTGCTCCAGAATCCCGGATACAATTGACATGTTTTGCCTGATGAAAAATCCGGTTCCAAACGAGCCGGATTTTTTTCAGATCTTTGCCAACATATTTTCTAAAGAAAAATAATGACATGAAAAGCAATTTTTTTGTGACTTTTGGAATGCTGGCCTTGTTGTCCGGCGCCTGCAGACATCAACCGGAAACGCCGGTAACCCGGGCTAATCCTTCAGGCATCAGCCAGGTTGATCCTGTTGAGTGGGCAAAGGATGCCGTAATTTATGAGGTCAATATCAGGCAATTCTCACCCGAAGGTACTTTTAAGGCCGTTGAAAAGGAACTTCCGCGGTTGAAAGACCTGGGCATCGATATCCTGTGGCTGATGCCCATTTTTCCCATTGGTGAAATGAACAGGAAGGCCGACCAGACGGTATTAATCGAAGAAATAAAAGACCCTGCCGAACGGAAAAAATACCTGGGCAGTTATTACGCAACCAAAGATTACCTGACCGTTAACCCGGAATATGGTACACTCGATGATTTTAAGTCACTGGTGGATAAAATTCATGCCCTGGGAATGCATGTTATCCTTGATATTGCCATCAATCACACATCCTGGGATAACCCCTGGATCAAGGATCACTCTGATTATTATACCCGGATTGAGAAAGACAGCACTCCCTGGAATCCTGCGTGGATGAAAGCGCATCCTGAATATTTCAAAAAACTGAAGAAGCTGCAAATGACCTATCCCATAAATCCAACTGAATTTGACTGGTGGGATGTTGCAGAGTTGAACTTTGACAATGCTGAGCTGCGCAAGGAGTTTGTTAAGGTATTTACCTATTGGATGACAACATTTGATGTTGACGGTTACCGTTGTGACCATGCTCACGGAGTGCCTACAGATTTCTGGGAGGAGCTGAGGCCCGAGCTCGACAAGGTGAAGCCGGTCTTTATGCTGGCTGAAGCCGAACTGCCTGAATTGCACCGAAAAGCCTTTAACATGTCGTATGACTGGAAAATGCACCATATCCTGAATGATATAGCGAAAAACAAAAAGCCTGCCTGGGCCATTGCGGAGCACCTCCAATGGGTTGATACGGCTTATCCTGATAATTCATGGCTCATGCAGTTCACCTCCAACCACGATGAAAATTCGTGGGCAGGTACCGAGTTTGAAAGGATGGGGCAGGGGGCTAAGGCATTTGCCGTCCTTGCCGCCACCTTGCCGGATATGCTGCTCATTTATAACGGGCAGGAATCCGCCTTCAATGAACGGTTGAAGTTCTTTGTAAAAGATACCATCAACTGGGGTGAATACAGTTACAGCAGTTTTTACAGGACCCTTACGGAACTAAAGGAAAATAACAAGGCACTATTCAACGGCACCGGGGGCGGAACGCTGAAGGTATTGTCATCCCCGGCCGACAGCAATGTATTTGCATTCATGCGGCAACAGGGGGAAGACCAGGTAGTGGTCATCTGCAATCTGGGTGAGTATCCTGAGGACTTTACCCTGAGGTCAGTCACCAGGATGGGAAAGCTGCAGGAAGTGTTCACCGGCAATACCACAACTTTTAAGCGCAGGACAAAGATTACCCTCAAACCATGGCAATATGGTGTATATGAAAAAAAATAAAAGTGTCTGAACCGCAGATATCGCCGATTAATTGATAGACTTTGATTATCGTTGGTTTGATTTAATTTCTTCAGGGGTATTTAGTATTTTTATTCGTGAGACTCAGATTTCATGAGTTTTAGGAACCTGCCCCTTGGGGAGATATTTAGGTTCCAGGGCTTGCCCTGGGGTTTTATACCCGTGATTCCGCCTTATTCCTTATCCCGCAGTTTCTTCTTCAGGTTGTCAATGTCTTTCTTCAGGCCGCTGACCGTCTTGAACAGGCTGTCCTGAGGAAGGACGGGGTCAGGAATTTCGCTGCTGATAAAATTCACAAACCTCCAGACTTCCTTTATTTCATTGACATGGATGTCAAAAGGCTCATACATCGGATTCAGTGAATACAGGCAGAGTTTTTGTTCCTTTTCAATAAGGTTTTCGGCAATTTTAAAGACTATCCCTTCATCCAGTGTCAGGATGATATAACCATGCCCGTTAATGATGGAATTCCAGTCCTGCACAAATTCTCCGGTCACCCACGACTCGGAAGGGATCGGCAGCATGGAGTCCCCGGTCAGCTGAAAGGTCCGGTATTTTTTTTGTCTCGAAAGGAAAGGGAGCTGGAAAACCGGCAGTTCGCTGATGAATTCGGGATCGGCAAATCCGGTGGTGTATCCGGCTTTTGCTTTTTCGCTCACCAGTTCAATGTTTTCAAGGTTGTCGCTGTTGACGGTAGTGGCCAGCACCCTGATATTACTGCCTTTGAGGTATACATCTCCGCCCCGCTCAACCTGGGAAAGCTGGCTTTCGGAGATGGTGGTCAGATTGACTTTCACCAGTGTATCGATGGCAATGCCATAATACTTCGAAAAAGAAACCAGGGCCTGCAGGGTGGGCTGGCTGACTTCATTCTCGTACCCGCTGAGGGTGGAGCGCTTCATGTTAAGGGTAAAGGCTACATCATCCTGTGTGCGCCCCCTGCGCTTGCGAAGGAATTTGATGTTGGAGGAGAAGAACATGGCTGATTATTTTTGTTATACAATGGTACCCCTGAAACCTCCTCACCCACGTCCCCTCTCCATGTTGGAGAGGGGTTGGGGGTGAGGACTGAAGAGATATATTTTATTTGTTAAATACCAATGCAAATATAATATAAAAAGATTATATTATAATCATACTTTTTGATTATTTAATAATCATTTATTAACAATTGATGCTGTTATGTTGGAAAGCGGGGAAAGAAACATCATTCATCTCGACCTGGACACCTTTTTTGTATCGGTGGAGCGACTGATCAACAGCCGGTTGACAGGCAGGCCTGTTATCGTGGGGGGAGCATCGGACCGGGGTGTGGTGGCCAGCTGCAGTTATGAAGCCCGGCAATACGGCATTCATTCGGCCATGCCCATGAGGATGGCAAGACAATTGTGTGCCGATGCCGTTATCCTGAGGGGCGATATGGACCTGTACAGCCGGTATTCAAACATGGTTACCGGCATTATTGCGGCCAGCGCACCGGTGTACGAGAAAGCATCGGTCGACGAGCACTATATCGACATCACCGGCATGGACCGTTTTTATGGTTCCCTGAAATGGACGCAGGAATTGCGCCGGAAGATCATCGCTGAAACCGGATTGCCCATCTCCTTCGGGCTTTCGGTCAACAAAACCGTATCGAAAATCGCCACCAGCGAGGCAAAGCCCAATGGCGAAAAACAGGTGCCGGCCGAAGGGGTAAAGCCATTCCTGCATCCCCTTCCCATCAGCAAGATCCCGATGATCGGTGAAAAGACCTTTCACCTGCTGCGTTCGATGGGCATTGCCACCATCGGGACCCTGAGCCTGATACCGGTGGAAATGATGGAAAAAGTGCTGGGTAAGAATGGGATCGAAATCTGGAAAAAGTCCAATGGCATCGACCTGACCCCTGTAACCCCTTATTGGGAACAGAAATCCATCAGCAGCGAAAGGACATTTGACAAGGACACAACCGATCTCGCCCTGCTGAATAATATACTGGTAGCCATGGTGGAAAAAATTGCCTACGAACTGAGAAAAGAAGAAAAACTCACCTCGTGCGTTACCGTAAAAATACGCTACTCCAATTTCGATACCCACACGCTGCAAAAGCGCATCCCTTATACATCATTTGACCACAAGCTGATAGAAACTACCAAAGAGCTTTTTAAACGCCTCTACCAGCGGCGCATGCTCATCCGGCTTATCGGGGTCAGGTTCAGCCACCTGGTGCAGGGCACTCAGCAACTCAACCTGTTTGAAGACACGCCCGAGATGGTAAGGCTTTACCAGTCCATTGACAGGATGCGGATGCGGTATGGAAGAAAGTCAGTGATGCGGGCGGTGGGCCTGATATGAAAAACAGCAAATGATCAATATCATCATGCTTTCATGCAATGGGATAAAACCCTGACCGGGTTTTTTCGTATGATTTTATGCATGACAAAAGGCTGAGAACAGCAGGATGAGAAACAGGGCAACAAATAAAGCAGGCGGTATGCTGATACTGATCATGCTGGGTATTAACCTTTTTGGCCAGGACATTTCGCTTGAACCTAAATCAAAAGCCTACTTCGACAGCATCGATTACCGCATAGCCGCATTACAGCAACAACTTCCCCGGCTGAAACAGTCGCATGATGTTTCGCTATTCCATCTTCAGCGTGAACTCGATCATACCTTGTTTATCAGGGAATATGAGCAATATGTAGTCGATGAAGACCTCTTCAAGGCCAAGGATATGGTAGAATCCCGCCTTGAACGTGCAAAGTTCAGAAAAGACCAGTTTTCTGTCGATTTCTATAATCGATATAAAGACAAGGTTTACAACCAGATCAAATATCAACGGATGCATTACCAGGCACTGTTTGAAAAGGAAAAGAATTTCCGGAAGGAATTCAATTCCATAACCAGGGAAGAAACGGTTGAAGCCTACCTGCATGCGCAACGAATGACAGATCTTGCCCTGAAATATGCCCTGGAAAACAGTTTTACCGGAACCGCCAAAGGCTTGCAACACTACAGGACATACACCGAAGCGAGGATCTATGACCTGCAATCGCCCTATGACCTGAAGGAATTATCAGAAAACCAGAAGAGTTTTGAAAAAGTATTTATACCCATGATCGAAAGTGACAGCATTGGACCGATTAAGGAAGCTGAAAACCTTGTCGGTCATTGCATTCAGTATGCCGAATTCTTAAAAACTCCGGTAAGCACGGATTATTTTGAACAACAGAAATTGGCGGTTGCCGGAGCCCTGGCTGATTTTCTTGACAGGCAGGGAACTGCATCCAATCTCAATCAATTAACAGATCAGGCTATCATGGCGCGGATTGACAGCCTCAACCCGCGGGGTATTTATAAATGGCATGAATATATCATTGTGATCAGTGAATTTAACCCCTCTTCAGGTTTTGAAAATGTAAAAAAAGGGGAAGCTATCATCCATGCCGATAATGTAATCGCTGCCTTTCTGAAAAAAAACAAGCTTTGTAAATCCACCAGTGATCTCAAGTTTGGCTATGCCTATATTATTCCTTATCAATCCAGCAACAAGACTTCCAGCTTCCTGTACGATCCCAATTTGCAGCAATGGCAATATATTGCCTGCTATACCCTCATCAACAACCCTTCATACACAAGGGATGTCAGCCGCTATATGCCTCCGGTCTTCTTTAAGGATGAAAGCCAGATAAAAATGCCGCAATAACCATCCTGATCCCCTTCTTTGAAAAGATAACTGCCGGTAGTTTTTGCAGAATAATTTGAAGCTAAAGAATGTAAATTAATTATTCATTCTAAATTTGTCATCATAACCTGCTAAATTCCTCTCTGCATTGAGTATTGTTTCTGCATATGATGACAAGAGCCTGCTTTGTCAGATCAGAGATGGCAGCATAAAAGCTTTTGAAATACTCTTTAACAAGTATTCCCGAAGATTGTACTTTTTTGTCCTGAGTTATACAAAATCACAAGCTGATACAGAGGAGATAGTACAAAGCAGTTTCATTTCGGTATGGGAAAATCGCAACCGGCTTGATGAATCCTTCCAGCTTAAAAATTACCTGTATACTATAGCGGTTAATAAGGTCCTTAATTTTATTAAACATCAGGCAACACATCAACGTTATGTTGAGTACTCTTTTATCCATAAAAGTATTTCGGACGATCAGACTGAAAAAGATGTGTTATATAATGAATTGCATGAGAATGTAGACCGGGTGCTTGAGATATTGCCTGATCAGCAGAAAGATATCTTCAGAATGAGCAGGTTCGATGGATTTACCAACAAAGAGATTGCCATAAAACTGGGCTTGTCGGTACGTACTGTTGAAAATCAGATATACAGAGCACTGCAGACAATCAGGATAAAACTGGCCGGTAAATACAGCTGATATCCCTTCACTTCAGGATTTCAGTCCTCTGATAATGGTATGTGATTGATCGCCATCTGTTACTATACATCCTTTGTTGCCCTTCTATTATTTTCAAATGAGTAGTTTATTTTTCTGAATTGTACAAATAATAGAACCAAGAATCAAGAACCAGGACAAGAGAAGAGATCAGGCTGACGACAAATAATATATTTAAAGCGTGAACCTTTGAGGTTTAACAGCGGTCAGATATTTTTCGGTTCACTGATCCGGTTGGTTTGAAAGTATGCTGCAAAATGATTGAAGTGAATCCTGAAAAACGAATTGTACTATATGGATCAGAAAATAATTAAGCAATTACTGGACGAATATAAAAGGAAAGGATTTTCAGAAGGGGAGGGTAGTACCTTCCTGCGATTACTGGAAAATCAGGAGAATGAAAAGAAAATAAATGAATATTTATATCATGAACTTGATACAACAATCACCCATAAAACGGATGCGGACAAAATTGATTTCCGGCAATTATTCCGGCAAATCAGATACCGGATAACCACCGGCCGATCAGATAGTGCATCCATGGCGATAAGAATGCAGAACACCGCATACAGGACAGCTAAAATCGCCGCTGTATTATTAATAGCATTCTCCATTGGAGGTGTGGCATCTTATTGGTATTTCAATCGGATTGCTACCGTTGCTGAGTCTTTTACCGAAATTACAACACCCATGGCATCGACATCGGACATCCTGTTGCCTGATGGTTCTGAAGTGATCCTTAATGCCGGCAGTAAAATCAGGTATAGCCATATCTTTAATAAAAGTGACCGGAAAATTAACCTCGTTGGAGAGGCTTTTTTTAAAGTTTCAAAAAACGAACGGTTTCCATTTACCGTTGTAACTTCTCACCTCGACATTAAAGCGCTGGGAACCGAATTTAATGTGAAAGCTTATCCCGATGAAAAATCGATTGTCGCTACACTGGTGAAGGGTAAAATTGAAATCCTGAAAAATCATCCGGGTCATACGCCTGCCCGGTCTTTTATATTAGAACCCGACCAACAGGCTGTCTTTATTATAGAACAGGATAAACTTGCCCTGGCTGCCGGTACAGAAGCCGGGGAATCCATTAGCAATAATCCTGCGCTTCAGAAAGACACGATGTATGTGATCAGTGATGTAGATACAAAACCTGCAGTGGTATGGACTGAAAATAAAATGATCATCAGCAAGGAACCGTTGGGCAGTTTGGCTGTTAAGCTTGAACGTAAATATGATGTTGTGATCCGGTTTGCCGATGAGGAGGTTAAAAATTTCAGGTTTACCGGAACGTTGCTGGACGAAACCATTCAACAGGTACTTGACGCCATAATACTTTCATCACCTATACGCTATACTATAGAAGGAAAGACCATTACGCTTTATGAAAACCGGAAGATGAAAGAAAAATTCAGACAACATTTAAAACAATACTAACCAAAATAACTACAGCAATATTTACTAACAACCTAAAATTATGAAAAAGAAACCAGGATTGCATTTCCTTGCAAAAGGAAAAGGAATCAGGAGACTGATCATGGTGATTAAACTGACGGTATTTATATCACTGTTCTTCTCAGTGAACCTATTGGCTTTGGAAAATTCCCTCAAAACACGTTTTACGTATGATTTCACCGGAATGACGGTGCGTGAAGTATTTCAGGTACTGGAACAACAGAGCAAATTCCGCTTCTTCTACAACGAAGATTTCAAAACCATTGATAAGATCGTTGACCTGAACGTGAAGGATGAAAACGTAGAAGGGATACTGGATAAGATTTTTTCCGGTTCTGATATTACCTATAAAGTATTGGAAAACAATCTTATTGTACTGACTGTTAAGCAAAATTTGCAGCAATATACTGTTGCCGGCAGGGTAATTGATGCGACAACAGCAATCCCTTTACCGGGTGTGAATGTTATTGAAAAAGGGACAACCAATGGTACGGTCACCGATGTGGGCGGCAATTATTCCCTTATAGTCAGCAATGAAAATGCTATACTGGTATATTCATACATGGGGTATTTGCCGGAAGAGACAAGTATCGCTGGAAGAACTGTCATCGATATCGGCCTGGTTGAAGATATCACTGTCCTCGAGGAGGTGGTTGTGATCGGATATGGCTCGGTAACCAAACGTGAATTAACCGGCGCTGTGTCATCAGTTGATCAGAAAGATTTTAATCCCGGTGCTGTTACCGATGCCTTACAACTGGTACAGGGAAAAGTTGCCGGTTTGTCTATCACAAAAATTGATGGCGGTGATCCGACAAAAGGTTATGAAATTACGCTTCGGGGAGCGACCAGTATTAATGGTACCACAAATCCGCTTGTGGTTATTGATGGAATACCGGGCGGAAGCCTGGAGGCAATAGCTCCCGATGACATTGAATCTTTCTCCATACTGAAAGACGGATCTGCGGCTGCCATTTATGGAACAAGAGGGACCAACGGTGTTATCCTGGTGACCACCAGGCACGGAGCAAAAGGCAAAGTGAATGTCGAATACTCAACGAGATTTTATACCGAGAACGTGTTAAACCGGATAGAGGTACTGGACAGCACAGAATACCTTGCCCTGAGAGACAGTTTTGCTGTTTCGAAAATAGCTACAAAAAGAACAAGGGCAAAGGGTATGGTTAACTACGGGGCTGATACCGATTGGTTTGATGAGATCCTGCAGACACCTTTCAGCCAGAACCATCATCTCGCGCTGGACGGTGGCATGGAAAAAACAAATTACCGCATATCATTTGATTATTCCGATCAGGATGGCATATTGCTGAATTCGCACAAACAGGAATTACGTGTTATTGCCAGCGTACAGCAAAATGCCCTGAATGATAAAGTGAAATTCAATATTCAGTTGGGGTTGACGGACAATAAAAGCAATCCTGTTGATTATAATGCTGTAAGACAGACTATTCAGCGCAATCCAACCGAGCCGGTCAGGAATGACGACGGAAGCTTCTTTGAGTTCCCGGGGGCCTGGCAATACGATAATCCTGTTGGTGTTCTTACCGAGCGTGTGGTTGATAATGCAGGATCAAGGTTGTTTGGCAATCTTGGGGTGGATGTTTACCTCACAAAATCGATTAAGATCAATGCCACCGGAGGCATGAACCGGTACAGGCAGTTGAATGGCTTTTTCATGCCCAGTTATTCGTATCCTATGGAAACCGCAGGGATCGACGGAAGTGCAAACCGCTGGGCCGGCAATAACTTTACCAAAACCTTTGAATCCACCTTCGAATGGAAAAAGACCTATGGAAGTCACAACTTAGCCGTTCTGGGTGGATACGCATACGAATATTATATGCGCGAGGAATTTTATGCATCCACGGGCAATTTCATTACCGATGATGTTCTCTATAATAATCTCGCCCTGGGTTCCTTCTTGTCAGAGGGACGGGCTGAAATGACTTCTTATAAGGGCGAGAGTATCCTATCCGGTTTCTTTGCAAGGGGTTCATACAGTTACGGCAACAAATATTTTCTATCCGCCAGCCTTCGCCGTGAAGGATCTTCCAAGTTCGGGGCCAATAACAAATGGGGAACCTTTCCTGCTGTCTCTGTCGCATGGGATATTTCTCAGGAAGAGTTCTTTAAACCTGTTGCCGGTGTCATCGAATTCCTGAAGCTCAGGGCGGGATATGGTGTTACAGGCAATCAGGGACTGGATGAATATTATATACCCATCATCCGTTACGGACAGGATATAGGATTTTTCTATTACAATGGTATGCAGGTAAGAGGATATGTTCCCATCAGCAATGCCAATCCGAACCTGAAGTGGGAAACAAAGGCGGAATATAACATTGGTATTGACTGGTTATCGCTGAATTCCAGGCTTGGAGGTACGGTTGACTATTATATAAGAGATACACGCGACCTGCTGGAAGAATATGATGTTCCGGTCCCGCCGAATCTTTCTTCTCAGATGTGGGCAAATGTCGGTTCCATGCGCAATTCAGGTGTTGAATTCACCATTAATGCAACCCCTGTTAAGAAAAGTAAGCTTTCATGGGATTTTAATCTGATCCTCGATTACAGGAAAAACAAAGTATTGTCCATTCAAAACGACTATTATAAACTTGAATACAGAAATATAGGTGATGTCGGGGCCCCGGGTATCAGCGCCTGGACGCACCGCCTTGAAGAAGGTGAACCTGTGGGAAATATTCACACCTATCGTTTTCTCGAAATTGACAGCGTTGGGAAATGGGTATTTGATGATATCGATACCAGTGGCACCATAACCACCGAAGACCGTACTGTTGTCGGAAACGGAGTGCCCGATTTTTACCTGGGTCTCACCAACACGCTGAGGTATGGCAATTTTGACCTGTCGGTAATGCTCAGGGGTATGTTCGGTCACCAGATCATCAATGCCAAACGGATATGGCATGAAAATCCGATGTTCCTGCCGCGAAATATAATGAAAACAGCCTTGGATACGGAACTATGGGATGATCCTGAGTTCTCAAGCTACTACGTTGAGGATGGGGATTTTGTCAAGATCGACAACATTACCCTGGGTTATACTTACCCCTTCACCGAAAACAGATATATAAAAAGCATAAGGATATATGGAACGGTGAACAATGTTTTTGTATTTACCCGTTATACCGGACTTGACCCGGAAGTATCTTTCAAAGGACTGGAACCCGGCAATGATAATCGTTTTGATTATCCGAGTGTCCGTACCTTTATTGTTGGTTTAAGTGTTAAATTCTAAATCGAAAGGATCATGAAAAAATCAATATTTATATACAGCCTCGTTATTTTTACAATGGTTCTGTCATGTACCGACCTTGATCCGGAGGTATATACAGAGATTGTAAACGATAACTTCTTTAAAACCGAAAAACAAGTCCTTTCAGCTGCCGGACCCGCATATCTGAGCCTTTCCCATTATCCCTCCGTTGAAGGATTATGGGGCCTGAATGAATTGACCAGTGATGAGATACTTTTACCTACAAGGGGTATACACTGGTTCAATGATGGTATATATCAACGGTTTCACAAACATGCCTGGATACCTACCGACTTTATTATCAACAATTCCTGGGCACAAATTTATGAAGGCGTCACCAATTGTAACAGGGTTATCTATATATATGAAGGCATTGAAGAAAAATCGGAAGCCCTGATATCGGTCACGAACGAATTAAAGGCATTGCGGGGATTCTATTATTATCAGTTGCTCGATGTTTTCGGAGAC
>Ga0105099_10000990_pt1 | contig 18447 bp, 14 predicted proteins | sample PPLLak3cmMay2015_2_FD_79138 | JGI IMG/M metagenome (GOLD analysis project Ga0105099, IMG submission 79138) | Freshwater sediment microbial communities from Prairie Pothole Lake near Jamestown, North Dakota, USA - PPLs Lake P8 Core (1) Depth... | ecosystem: Environmental > Aquatic > Freshwater >... | reverse complement strand
TTTTTTATTTATCATTTAGAACTTCGAACACATTTTATAAAGACCAGATAACATACTGATATTATGGTTTTTTATCGTCATGGAAGATGGGTAAGCCATTCTACACAACCAAGCTCTGCTGACATGAAGACTCATTTACGTAATTGAAGGTTTAATCAAAAGCACTTCTTCTTTTGACACAAAATATGTCAATAACAGCAAATTGCCCGATCAGGTTAGTTGTTTGCCTTGAGGCATTTCAGTGCGTCTACCATTACGTCACTTTCCGAAAAACACCTATTGCAGGTTTTACCTGGCCAACTCAGATAAAACGCACGAGTGCATCCTTCAGATATTTTCGCTCGAGTGTTTTAGAGATTCTTTTGATGAGGTTACGACGTATCTCCAAATCCATTGGATGGGTGGGATCCTGGTGTGCCTCATTTATTTTGGTCCCCACAAGAAACATGATACTGTCACACTCAAGCAATCGTTCCTGTAGCATCGTTGCGGCATTCCTGCGCGACAGCCTCTCGCCTTTTTCCAATAATTGTGCAACCTTGGTAAGTGTAAGGAGCCCTTCAGTAACAAGGTCTGCTCCTTCAAAAGTCGCAATGGGTGGAATATCCCCATCCGTTGTCTCAAGATGGTCGACAATGGTGCGATTCAGTTCCCTGGCAACAATATTAGCCGTCGTCCCGCCACAAATTACCTTCATCCCCTTGAATGAATCGAAAATATTCGCAAAATAGGCGTCACGATTCTGATGAAAAGGAGGGCCCGTCAATACAAGCATGCGACGCGGTTTTCGGAAGTAGAAAACCGCAACGGTCATGTCATCATAGGCATGACCCCCCTCTTCCTTTTCCAATGCTTCGGCAAGTATTTTGCCGGCAAGCGATCGAGCAGAAATCTGCGGATCGAGACACACCTGCTCCAAGACAAATCTTTTGCAACCCTCAACCCTCCAGCCAAGCCTGAACTGTTCGGTCCCGATGCCCGACTGGGAAATCCCGTCAGAGATTATGATCAGTCGATCCTCCGGCAAAGCCTGTAAGCTGTAGGTTTTCATTTTCCGTCCCTCAAGGGATGGCGATTCAACCTCCTTGTAGGGGAACGTTAACGCTTCGCCGTTGCGGATAAGAAGAAAAGGGGGATTGTCCATCTCGACAATACTGATGTCGGTCTGCATCCTGATATCGACGATCGTGTAGGTTGCGTAGCTGATATTCCTGACCCTGCAAACAGGGAGGGCATTCATGATTGTTTCTGCGGAACTGATAAGATCAACATCGCTGGCAGTGAACTTCAACGCCATGGTAGCGGTCATGGTTGAAAGAATGTTTGCCTTGAGGCCATGACCAAGCCCGTCGGAAAGAACGGATATCACCCGATCTTCCTCCGGAAGCTTGTGCGTCATGAAGGAATCACCACAGATGTCCTGACCATGCTTATTCTGCTTACAACACTCTATCTCGATAAAAAGATCATCAGGGATGGCACTTTCCTTGATTTCTTTTTTTTCTGTGACAGCGCATCGCCTAGACCACATCTGAGCCATCCTCCGCTTCATCCATGAGACTGATATCCTTGGAAGAAAAACCGTAGACTAGAGATCTGAGGAGTATTTCCGTGTCCGCCATGTTCTCACCCAGCCTGAAGGCGATTTCCTGAACTGTTTCCAGATTCTTCCGGATTACCTGCTTGGCCCGCTGAGCAATCTGTTCACGGTGCATTTCCGTATCGGTGACATCAAGTATCACCCCACCGACCACCTGATTGGTTTCAATGGTAAAGATCGTAATGTTGTAAATCTTGTTATTGATATGCAGTGAATCGCGGTGGAGGTCCTGTCCGGTGAGAAGTACTGGATGAAACAAGTCGGAGAACGGCACCAGCTTCTCCAGGCAGGCACCTTCGAGTCCTGGCTGTATCTGGTTGACAAACAGATACTCTTCATCGAACATGCGAATAAAGTTCTCATTGCACTCGATGACCTTCATGTCTGCGCCGACGATAACAACACTCATCGGGATACAGCGGAGCAAGGCATTGGCCTTCTTTTGGGCCAGTTTACGCAGATGGGACAGACACATGGAAGGTTCGGCCCGGCCCGTCAGCAGGGCACTAGCCAGAGTCCGGCAGGTATCGTAACCGCATCCCCCGCAATTCAGCTCATCTTCCTCCCGGTATGCGCCAACCAGTTGAAGGGCTTTGCTGATCTGCTCGTCCGTATGGTGCTGCACCGGTAATGGCGCCTCACGATGCAGGCCTTCAATCTCAACTAAAACGTTCCGTTCAATGCGCCCCTTGGGCACATTGGCGCGATTGTAGACCTCCAATTCATCCAGCAGATACGGCCTTTGTTTGCTGGTACAAGGGCCATGTACACAACTTCCCTGGCAGGCGAGGATCTCAACGAAGACCCGGGTGTCAAGCTCTTCTATTTTAAGTCCGGTCAATGCCCTGTTAATACAGTAGACACCGGCCAGGGTCATGAAACGTATGTCGTTGAAATCTCCCAACAACCGAATAGTCTCATTCATCCCACCTTCAACGGGATAGAGCGCTCCTTCGCCTGCCGCTTCAGGCAGGAAGGTATCCCCGCCTCTCGGGATCATCGCATCCGGGTCTATCCCCTCTTCATTAAACCAGCGGTGAAGGTCCTGAAAGGTAAGCGCTACATCAAGGAGGTCTGGATGGCGATCCGCTTCACGCTTTTTGGCGGCACAGGGTCCGATGAAGACGATACCGATTTCCTCACCGAAGATTTTTCGCAGAAGTCGGCAGTGTGAAAGCAGTGGGGATAAAATGGGGGTAACGGAGTCTGCCTGTTCCGGGAGATATTTCTGGACGAAATCGACTGCCGCCGGACATGCCGAAGAAATGGTAAGCTTGGCGTCGCCTTGGCGGAGATGCTCGGCAACGCGTGCTGAAACCTGCTGAGCGCCGAGTGCGGTTTCACTCACACCCGTGAAGCCCAATCTTTTCAGCGCAGCTATAAGGTATGATGGTTCAAGGCCGGCAAACTCGCCAACATAGGAGGGTGAAAGTGAGACGTAAACATGGGATTTCTGCCGGAGAAGGTCCTTCGCCTGATAGAGGTCGTCTCGAACCTTTTTCGCTTTTGTGGAACAGACATCCACGCAGTGGCCACAGAATATACAGAGATCGGAGGCAATGGAGGCTCGCCCCTCCTCAATTTCGATCGCCTTCACGGGACACTTGCGGACGCATTTGAAGCAATCCTGGCATTCGGTCTTTTCCGTATAGACAGGCTTTCTAGAATCCATGCTAAGCATCGGATCGCCTCCCGACAACTTGCTCCAAGAGCTCGGCCAGAATCTCCAAACTCACGCCGTGATACATCCGGCCGTTAAGCTCCAGATTCGGCCCCTTGCGACATTCCTCCTCGCACCTGCTGCCAACCAGTTCAACCTCTGCGACAAAACCGTGCTCTTGCAGGTACGCCTCGATGAACTCGAGATTCTTTCTGTTTCCCCGTCGGAAGCAGGAGCTCCCCATGCAGATTTTTATTCTCGGCTTCACAGAAAGTCTCCTCCAATCAATGAGTTGACGGCATATTTCATGAAGGACCTACACACAGTGCCGCCAATCATGATGTCAGATCTTCCTATTGCGTGACGACAACCTAAGGAACAACAAGATTTTCCGAGGAAAAGCTCCAGATACTGCTGAAGCCTGATGAAGCAAGGATGTCAGTTACTTTCCGGGTTTCTGCGAGCGGAACAGGCGAAACAAACTGCTCCCCATGTATGGCAAGTTGCCGAGGATATGGAGGACACACGTATCGATATTTATTTATCGTATAGCACAACCTGTCTACACTGGTCAAGTTAATTGATAATGTTTTATCTATAGACAGAAAAACTCACTACAAGACTGATTTTGCCCGATTTTCCCCACCCATTCATCGCACAGTGGAAACAAAAGCCACCAGGAAATGCACCCGGATATGGCTAACAATTAGAACGTTCGGAAGAATGGCTAAATATTCAGACGGATGAGGGAGGAACTGGTGTAGCGTTTAGAAAAATGACTGAGCCTGCGAAAAGTTTACCTAGTTTCCATCCGGAAACTCCGGATGTGAAACTATTGGTTTTCAATTCAGAAACGAGGGATTTTTCGTCCTGGCAAGAAAATCAAGGGATTGCGCGGAGGCGTACACAGGTACGCCGCACAAGCAAGCCCGCTGATTGACACAGCCAGGGAGGAAAAGAACCGTTTCCGGATGAAAACTACCTAACGGGGAGAGAATATAGTGCGGGAATGGAGCGGTCTGCAAAAAACTGAGGGAGAGAAACATCCAAGAAATCATTGTCTCCCAAAAAAAGCAGAACAAGTAACTTCCTGCCTCCAACCCCCTCACCTGGAGGATCAGGGGCTGTTTTCGGCAGCACTGGCGGGTATTCAGGACAGCGGGACTCCAGGTATTCAGAATGGTGAGTCCCTCCTTTTCCCGCAATACATCACGGGGAAAGATTTTGGTAGGCTTCAAGTGCACCCGGGAAGGGACGTAGCGCTCGAGCAAAGATGCCAAGCGAGTATGCAATGGCAAGCCCATAATTGGTAATGGGAACCCCGACTTGCTGACAGCGGATAATTCGGGACAGGACCTCGCGCCGGTTCCACATGCACGCGCCACAGTGTACGGCGAGTTTGTAGGAGCTCAAATCATCAGGAAAGTCGTGTCCTTGAACATGAGTAAAATCAAGTTTTCCGCCGACATACTGGCGCAGCCAGCGGGGAAGCTTCACCCGGCCGATGTCCTCGCCGATCGGATGATGGGAACAGGACTCGCAGATCAATACTTTATCACCCGGGACTAGATTTTCTATGGCAAGGGCACCTCGTACGAATTCAACAAGATCGCCCTTGAAACGGGCAAAGAGAATTGAGAAAGAGGTCATAAGAACATCATCAGGCGTATCGCCGGCAACCTTGAGAAACGCCTGGGAATCGGTTACCACCAATGCAGGAGGCCGCTTCAATCGATCAAGGGCATCACGCAGCTCCCGCTCCTTCACCACCAGGCAATAGGCATCGCTATCGAGGATATCCCTGATCGACTGAACCTGAGGAAGTATCAGACGGCCCTTGGGAGCCTCCAGGTCGATCGGTATCACGAGAACCACAAGTTCGCCTGCCGGAACAAGGTCACCAATAATTGCCGGAGCATTGATGAATTCTTCCGGAGCAGCAGTAACCAGCGCCTCACGCAGGTCGAGAACACCTTCTCCCCGGGCCGCAGACGTCTCGACACAGGGAATCTTGAGCTCCTTGAGTCTGGCCTCTTGGGCGCTGTCGACCCTGGCAACATCCGTTTTGTTAAAGACCACGATTACCGGAATTTTTCGTTCCCGCAGTTCCGTAAGGATGGCCTCCTCGAAGTCACCCCAATCACCCGCAACGGTGACAATAATTCCAACGTCGGTGCGATCAAAAACCTGCTTCGTTTTCTGTACCCGCATTTCCCCCAGTGCCCCCACATCATCGATACCCGCGGTATCAATAAAGAGCACTGCACCAATGGGAAGCAATTCCATGGGTTTCTCTACCGGGTCCGTAGTGGTACCGGCAATGTCTGAAACAATCGAAACGGTCTGCCGGGTCAGGGCGTTCAACAGGGATGATTTCCCCACGTTCCGTCGGCCAAACAGCCCGATATGCAATCTAAAACCCTTGGGTGTATTTCTCATGGCTGTTTTTTCTCCTTCCTGAGCGGAGAGCCCAGTCTTGTAACATTCTCCGCTGATACCAGTTCGTCAAAATCTTCCGCAGTGAGCAGTCCATGGTCAAGTACAATTGCACGGACGCCCCTGCCCGAAGCCGTCGCCTCCGCTGCTATCTCCTGAGCCGCCTGATATCCGATCATATCGATAAGCGCGGTCAGGGTTGCTGTCGCACCATCGACATTTCTGCGACACCTTGCCTCGTCAGCCTCCAGCCCGACAACACAAAACCTTCGAAGTACGGAACAGGCATTGGTCAGCAGGTCAAGGCTCCCCAGGAGAGAGTCGGCAATGAGCGGAAGGAAGGCGTTTAATTCCAGGTTCCCCAGGGAAGAGGCAAATGTTATGGATTGGTCATGGGCCATGACAGCCATGGCCGCCTGGGAGACAGCTTCAGGTATGACAGGATTGACCTTGCCCGGCATGATGGATGAGCCGGCCTGACGAGGCGGGAGGCGAAGCTCCCCGATGCCGGCATCGGGCCCTGAAGAGAGAAAACGTAAATCGCCGGACACCTTCAACAGGTTACTGGCGCAGGCTTTGAGAATGCCGCTCACTTCAACAAAAACATCATTGTTCTGTGTCGCTTCGATGAGGTTCTCCGCCCGAGCCAGACCCAAGCCGGTGATACTGCGGAGATTCTCGGTAACCTGAAAAATAAATTGTCGCGGCGCAGCAAGACCGGTACCTACCGCTGTCCCGCCCAGGTTGAGTACCCGAAGTCGCTCCTCGCACTTGTAAATCCGCCAACGATCCCTGCCAAAGGCCTCAGCATAGGCAGACATCTCGCGCCCCAGAGTAATCAGTACCGCATCCTGCAACTGAGTTCGAGCAACCTTGACAACATGGGCAAAGGCTTTTTCCTTGTTTTGGAATTCTTCAAGAAGAGCAACGACTTCACGCTCCAGAACGCGAAGTCGATTGATCGCAGCAACCTTGAGAGCGGTGGGATAGGTATCGTTCGTTGACTGGTGGAGATTGATGTCTTCCAGAGGGCTCACACTGTCATAATCTCCCGGTCTTTTCCCAAGGAGTTCAAGTGAGCGGTTTGCCAGGACCTCGTTGACATTCATGTTGGTCGACGTCCCCGCACCACCCTGAAGAGCATCGACAACGATGTGGGCATCCAACTGCCCTTCCATCATCTCCGTACAGGCCGCCTCGATTGCAGCTGCCTTGTCGCTGTCCCACCAGCCAAGCCCATGATTCGTTCTGGCACAGGCAAGTTTGACCGCTCCATAGGCGTGTATCAGTGCGGAGTTCACGGGACGATTGGAAAGGGGGAAATTTTCGAGTCCGCGAATGGTATGGATGCCATACAATGCATCCATGGGAACTTCGCGCTCGCCGAGAAGGTCTTTTTCGATTCGATTGTTGGTCATAGTATTTACGATAACCCACCCAAAGCAGGAATATGTCAATGGTGCGGCTGTGTAGGGGCGGCCCCGTGTGGCCGCCCATCGATGTCGAAAGAAGGGCGGCCACACGGGGCCGCCCCTACGAATCCGCGTTGTGCAACGATCAAAAATAGATGTCGTGATCACCATTCTCTTTGATACTCTTGAGCCGACTCACCACCATATCCTTCGTGTCACCATCCGATAGCCTTGCAAGCTCGTCGGCTATGAGTCGCTCACCCACTTTCCGGGTTTCTGGTGACGCATAGTCAACCAAATACTCCTCGAGGGTAAGAAGAGCATTGGGAGTACAGTACTCCTTTATGAAACCGGGAATACTGAACTCCATGAAGTGCTCACCGGTTCTGCCAAGACGATAGCATGAGGTACAGAAACTTGGTACGTAGCCGTCTGCCATCAACTCCTGAATAACCGCGTCCAGTGAGCGGACGTCACCAAGGGAAAACTGTTCACGTTCCATAACCTGGGCATCACCCGCCTCAGTATATCCGCCAAGCTCGATCCGGCTTCCCGCATCGATCTGCGAAACACCGAATGACATGCACTCACGTCGCAGTTCCGCGTTTTCACGTGCGGTTAGTATCAGTCCGGTGTACGGGACGGCAAGTCGCAGTACAGCAATAAGCTTTTTAAACTCCGCATCATTCACCAGGTATTTCTCGTCGATATCAACACCGGAGGCCGGTCTGAGACGAGGAAAACTGATAGTATGGGGACCGACATTATAGCGATCCTGCAGATAGAGAGCATGGGTAACAAGACTCATCACCTCGAACTTCCAGTCGTACAGACCGAACAGCACGCCAAGCCCCACATCGTCGCAACCGGCTTCAAATGCCCGGCTCAGACCATCAAGACGGTACAGGTAGTCACCTTTTCGGGTGTTCGGCGGATGGATTTTGGCATAGGTTTCATGATGATAGGTCTCATGGAAAATCTGGTATGTTCCGATTCCTGCCGCCTTGACGGTTGCATACCCCTCGTGGTCAAGCGGAGCCGCATTGATATTGACCCGCCGGATCTCACCGTGCCCCACTTTCGTTTCGTACACAGCCCGGACGCTGTTGGCGATAAATTCAGCATCATAGGCCTGGTGTTCACCGAAAACCAGAATCAGCCGCTTATGTCCCTTGTTCTCCAGCGCTTCCACCTGCTGGCGGATTTCCGGATCACTCAACGTGCGTCGAATAGCAAGCGTATTGCTCCGTTTAAAGGCACAATAGGAGCAGTCATTGACACATTTATTACCAATATAAAGGGGGGCAAAGAGCACAATGCGATTACCGTACACATTCTTCTTCAGCTGCCGTGCCGTATCGAATATTTCTTCATTCAGTTCCGGAGTGTCGGCACGAAGCAGTACCGCGGTTTCCTCGACACTGAGGGCTTCCTTTGCAAGACTCTTGGCGATTATCTCTCGAACACGTGACGTTTCAGGGCGCTTGCCGTCAAGCAAACCATTGATAAAGTCTTCATTGATAAAATCAATAGCGCGTTCACTCAATTTCAAAGATGGCATTCCACTCATGTGTATACTCCTCTCGTATTCTATACGGCTTTCGTCTTCTTATTGGCTGAATCTCCGCGGCCTACTCCGATTACCCTGCCCATAGCACAGATACTATTTTTTATGCGACTATTACTCTCATCAGCATTCTCATCGCAACTGGCTTTTGCAGGGTAAATTTCATATAATTCCCGGTATTTTTTTGGGGTAAGGTTCGGCATGACGATGTTTGCCCCGCGGGAGAGACCGTGCACCCGTCCCTCGACACGATTAATGGTGGCCAAGGCAGTGGTGCTTGGAATGTTGATGAGCGGGCAGAGGATTCTGGTCAAGGCAACTACCTTACAGGTCATGAGTTCCGTACCCGGCACCTGTTCCCCGGATAGGCAAAGATGCTCCTCAGAAGACATCCCAAGCGGGGTCCCCGGATGAGGGATATACGGACCAATACCGATCATGTCAATATCGTATTCTTTAAAAAGCAGGATATCGTTTGCCAGGTCATCAAAAGATTGACCGGGTATTCCCACCATGATTCCGCTCCCGACTTCATAGCCAATTTCCCTGAGGTTGCGAAGAATTTGAAACCTGTCGGAAAAACGTCCAGGAAGAGGTGGATGAATTCGATCATACAATGCTCTGTTTGAGGTTTCAAAACGGAGAAGATACCTGTCTGCCCCGGCCCGGCGCCAGGCGATCAGTTCAGATTCGTCCCGCTCGCCAAGGCTCAGTGTAATCGCAAGATTTGTTTCACGCGTAATGTGCGTTATTATATCGCAAAGCCATTCACGGCTAATACCGTAATCTTCCCCAGCCTGAAGGACAACGGTGCCGTAACCAAAGTTCACCGCCATCTGTACGCAGCCCATGATTTCATCAGCTGTCATCCGATAGCGACACACGTCCTGATTACTAACTCTAATTCCGCAGTAACCGCAATCGCGCGCGCAGAAATTGGACACCTCAATCAGTCCGCGAAGATGTACCTCTTCACCAACATTGTCCCTGCGGATCTTGTCTGACTGTCGCCATAACTTTTCAAGCTCTTCCTGATCGTCGGTCTTCAGCCATTCGAGTATCTGTTCTTTTTTCATTCACTCTCCAGAGTATTACAACTATTCGCTGCGCAAGCTTGCAGTACTGGTGTTTGCACTTTTGCGTGTATAACAATCTCATAGGGAAAACAAGAAATCTTTGACCTGAGTCAAATTACCTGGAATCATACCCTCGTAAATCTTTCAGAATGGAATATTTCTCAATTGCAGTTTCAGCGCTTATCAGAACGCACTGCCAGCAAAGATTCTGGCAGCTCTTTCCAAAAGAAAGCGGCCGGATGATTCTCATCCGGCCGCTTTCTTTTGTCTTTGCTCTCGTCTCAAATCAGCTAGTGAATTGAAAAAAGAATTCTACATCATCAAACTTACCCCCCAAGCTTGGAGCGCTTGAAGTAGTGGGTGTGGAGGAGGTGATGAGCCTTGTCGCTCAGCGGCTTGCCGAGGAATTTCTCATACAGTTCGGTGATGTAGGGGTTTTCATGGGATTTACGGATTTTCTTGCCAGCATCCTCATTGTAGAGAACCTGTGTTCTCTTCTTGAGGACTGAGATATCACCATGGTGATACGGCTGACCGCCGCCGCCGATACAACCGCCGGGGCAGGACATGATTTCGATTGCATGGTACTCGGATTTACCGGCGCGCACTTCTTCAAGAAGTTTACGTGCATTGCCGAGTTCGTGTGCAATACCGATATTCAAAGTATGGGGACCAACCTGAACTTTTGCAGAACGGATGCCCTCCATACCACGGACAGCTTCAAAATTGACATTTTCAAGTGCCTGACCGGTAGCGAGTTCGTATGCGGTTCTGAGAGCAGCTTCGATAACACCGCCGGTTGCACCGAAGATTGGAGCAGCACCAGAGGACTCACCGAGAGGCGCATCGAAATCTTCGTCAGGAAGTGCGGCGAAGTCGATGTTCATGCGCTTGATGAGACGAGCAAGCTCACGAGTGGTGATGGAGTAATCAACATCAGGGTTGCCGTTGGTTTTGAATTCCGGACGCTCACACTCGTACTTCTTGGCGAGGCAAGGCATGACGGAAACGACTACCATCTTCTCTCTCGGAATTCCGAGGATGTCAGCAAAGTAGGTTTTTGCAATAGCACCGAACATCTGCTGTGGAGACCGGGCAGTTGAAGGAACATCAAGGAGATCAGGGAACGAATGCTCGAAGAACTTTACCCATGCAGGACAGCAAGAGGTAAGGATCGGCAGTACTACAGTCTTGTCACCATCAAGATAGCGGGTAAGACGATCGAGGAACTCGGAACCTTCTTCCATAATGGTAAGGTCGGCTGCAAAGTCAGTATCGAATACGTGGTCGAAACCAAGCCTGCGAAGTGCAGCGGCCATTTTGCCGGTTACGGAAATACCAGCTTCCATTCCAAGGTCTTCACCAAGTGCTGCACGAACTGCCGGAGCAGTCTGAACAACGGTGACTTTATCGGGATCGGCGATGGCATTAACGATTTCCCAGGTGTGATCACGCTCAACAAGAGCGCCAACCGGACAAACTGCAGTACACTGACCACAGAAAGTACAGACGGAATCTTCCAGGTTCATTTCGAACGCCGGAGCTACAACAGAGGTGAAGCCCCTGTTTACACCGGACAGACAGCCAACAGTCTGTACCTCGTTACACATGGTTTCGCAACGACGGCACATGATGCACTTGTCCATATCGCGAACGATTGAGGCAGAGATATCCTTGCGATAGGTGGACATGACACCTTCGTAACGGACTTCTTTGATACCGAATTTCTGGGCAATATCCTGCAGATCGCACTCGCCGGACTTCTGACAGACCAGACAGTCCTTTGGATGGTCGGACAGGAGCAGTTCGAGAACGGTTTTACGGGCATTGAGAACCCTCATGGTGTTGGACTTCACTACCATGCCGTCAGTGACAGGGGTGGCACAGGCCGGTGCAAGGTTCTTGCGACCTTCCACCTCGACCACGCAGATACGACAGGAAGCAGCCATGTTGTTCACATGCAGTTCCTCGAGGTTAAGGAAGCAAAGAGTAGGAACATCAATGCTCAGTTTCTTGGCAGCGTCAAGGATCATGCTGCCCTGTGGGACTTCGGTTTCTTTACCGTCAATGGTAATTTTTAGCATAGACATGTATATGTGCTCCTTTTCACTTATTGTTTAACAATCGCGTCAAACTTACACTTTTCGACACATGCGCCGCACTTGATACAGGCAGCCTGATCGATCACGTGTGCTTCCTTCACCTTGCCGGAGATGCAGTTTACCGGACATACACGAGCACAGAGGGTGCAGCCAACACACTTGTCAGCGATAATAAAGAACTCGAGCAGGTTAGAACAAACACCGGCAGGACACTTCTTGTCACGAACGTGTGCAAGATATTCGTCGGCAAAGGTATTCATGGTGGACAGAACCGGGTTAGGCATGGTCTGACCGAGACCACACAGTGCCGTGTCCTTGATGTTAACGGCGAGGGTCTTCATTTTTTCAAAATCAGCCTCGGTACCGGTGCCATTGGTAATTTTTTCAAGGGTCTCCCAGAGACGCTTGGAGCCGATACGGCACGGAGTACATTTACCGCAGGTCTCGTCCATGGTGAAGTCGAGGAAGAACTTGGCGATGTCAACCATGCAGGTATCTTCGTCCATGACGATCATGCCGCCGGAGCCCATCATGGAGTTTTTGGCCAGAAGATTATCGTAGTCGATGGGTACATCGGCGTCTTTATAGGTAAGAGCACCACCGGAAGGACCGCCGGTCTGAACCGCCTTGAACTGTTTTCCGTCAGGGCAGCCGCCGCCGATTTCGAAGATGATTTCTTTCAAGGTGATACCCATCGGTACTTCGATGAGACCAACATTGGTGATCTTGCCTGCCAGTGCGAAAACCTTGGTTCCCTTGGACTTCTCAGTTCCGATGGAAGAGAACCAATCAGCGCCTTTCAACAGAATGGCCGGGATGTTGGCAAAAGTTTCAACGTTGTTGACGATGGTCGGCTTGCCCCAGTAGCCGGCGTTGGCAGGAAAGGGAGGCTTGGTGTAAGGCTCACCGCGGCTTCCTTCCATGGAACGGATGAGAGCGGTTTCCTCACCGCAAACAAAGGCGCCTGCGCCGTACTTCAGTTCGATGTCGAAGCTGAAATCGGAACCGAAGATGTTATTGCCCAGAACGCCATAAGCGCGGGCGTCGTTGATAGCCATGATGAGGCGCTTAATGGCAAGCGGATACTCAGCACGGATGTAGACAACGCCGATGGATGCGCCGATTGCATACCCGCAGAGCGCCATTGCTTCAACGATTGAATGCGGATCGCCTTCGAGGACTGCACGGTCCATGAATGCACCGGGGTCGCCTTCGTCGGCATTACAAACGACATATTTCTGGTCGGCCTGGTTCGCAGCTGCAAAACTCCATTTCGTACCGGTAGGGAAACCGCCGCCCCCACGGCCACGGAGCCCGGATTTCTTCATTTCGTCGATAATCCCGGCCGGAGTGCTCTTCGTAATGGCATTGGCAAGTGCCTCATAGCCGCGCACGCCAATATAATCCTCTATATTCTCAGGATCGATAAAGCCGCAGTTTCTGGTGGCAATTCTAAGCTGTTTTTTCGTTGAATCCATTCTCGAACTCCTCCCCTTATTTAAAATTCAACCCTGTTATAGTTAACGGGAATTACGGTGCCGGTAACTTCGCCGTTCTTCAGGTACTTCTGCACCAGTTCCCTGGCGCCCTTCTCATCCAGCTTGCCGAAACAGACAGGGTCTTTGCCGGGCAGGGTTACGACAACAGTCGGCTCAGAGTGACAGTAGGTCATGCAACCGGACTGCATGTATTCAACATTGCTGACGCCTTGCTTTGCTGCTTCGTCCTTCATAGCTTCCAGAACAACCTTGCCGCCAGATGCGATGCTGCAGGTAGCAAGGGAGACGTTAACGACAATCTTGTCCTTTTTGGCTGCTGCTTTGGCCTTGGAATCTGCCTGCAACTTCATGAGATCAGCCACAGATGATATTTTTGCCATGATTTAACTCCTTCGGTTCTATTAAATTAATATTCAGCAATAATTGATTTAACCTGATCAGCCGATACATGGGCATAGACCTTCTCGCCGATAGTCAGGATCGGGGCCAAGGCGCATGCACCAACGCAGCGGAGACAATCTATAGAGAACTTGCCGTCCGGAGTAACTTCGCCAACCTCAATATTCAGTGCTTCCTTGAATGCTTCAACAACTTTCTCAGCACCCTTAACGAAACAGGCAGTACCCATGCAGATAGAGATGGGATATTTGCCCTTCGGAACCATGGTGAAGAAAGTATAGAAGCTTACAACACCATAAACCTTGGCCAAGGAAACGTCCATGTAGTCAGCAACGAATTGCTGTACTTCCTTGGGCAGGTAGCCGAAAAGGCTCTGTGCTTTGTGAAGCACGGTAACTAAGTGACCTTCTTTCGTGGGGAGCTGATTAACGAACTCTTCCAGTTCTTTGTAAAGCCCTGAAGGTAGCGTTGCACGATCCGGAAGTCTGCAGTCCCCTGTTAATGAACACGTTGATCCTGATTGCATAATTGTTGACCTCTCCTTTCGTTATTAGCCAAATGGGAAGCTTGGCCTGTGTTTTACCTCAACAAACAATCACCCAAACAACATAGGCTACCCAATGTGCTTAAGCAAGTGCACGCATTGTCCTGCTAGAAGGGATATCCTGGTGACAGCACTGTCAATCCTCGGATGATCCGACGAAACATGTTAGATGGATTTTAAAAGAAGCAGATAGAAAGAAGTTTGACATTCTTGGGGAATGTCCCGGAAGAACCACGCGGTTCCAAAGCCATGTACTGCCGCAGGCAGGATATACCTCAACCATGACATCGAGTCAGAGACCAAGAGGCACTTCACCATAAGTCCAGTTATTTGTCAAGGGTATTTTCCCTCCCCTTAACATGTCGAAAAACAGTTCGTTAAAACGATTTTATAACTTCTCATCAGGATTTTGAGGCCCAAGTCACGCCATACGAACATCATGACAAAACAGATAGAAACGTATGATGAATTTTCTATGCATACAGATACTGTTTTTAAGAAAAAAACCAACGAACTATAGCGATCGCTCTTTTTTTCGCCGCACCGGAAGCTGCTTCTCACATGCAATCCGGTGGCAACAGCGCAATTTTCTACCTGAATATCGATATCTTTGGCAATGAATTACCGAACAACTATACTATATTGAACAACTGGAAGGGAGGAGAATCTAGAGGCTGGCCTTAACTCGCCGAACCGGTGTTTTGCCGGGTTGCTTTCAATTTTATGCGGAAAGGATTTCATCATAACCAATATTTTTTGTCAATGCAAAAAAATACGAGAATTCAGGCAAATACACTGCCCATGAAGAGTCGCACGGATGAAATACCATCCTGACTTCAGAACAATAACTCTACTAGCCGAGCAAGATTTTTTCAGGGGACATCCAGTCAGTTTTCACAGTGGCTGGTTTCGTTATGCCAGGGGTCTATATGCATCGCCAGGATTCTAGCTGTTCGCGTATGTGGTCAGTTTACCAAACAACTATGTAGGGCAAAAGATCCCCACGGATGACGCCGGCCTCAATCGGCCGGATTGCTGCATCAGTTCTTGCGACAAAAGAAAGAAAAGGGGCCACAGTAAAACTGTGACCCCTTGATTTTATGGAGGCGGCGAGCGGATTTGAACCGCTGAATAAAGGTTTTGCAGACCTGTTTTACCTGTTTCAGGCTGTTTCCACACGTCCAGCAATGCTCACTTAACCAATTGTTTTATTTGACATTATCTGATTTTTCGGCTATTTTTGTTTCAGTATGTTTAAGCCTGTTTTTGTGTCTGCCAAACAAAAAAAGGCCACGCGGAGGCCACGCGAACGTTCTGTGGAAACTAGGATTAGGCCATGCAGAACATATTTTCAGGCCACGCATAAACCTTCTGAAGCAGAGGTAACAATCGATGCCTGAGTTCAAAGGAAAACTCACCGACTTCTATCTGAAAGCCTTGACAACGGGACTAACCAAAAAACCTCCTCCAAGGGAATATGATTTGCGGGAAGGCCATGGGTTCGGAATCCGGGTCCGCAAGAGTGGTGTGATCACTTTTTTCTACATATACTCTATTAACGGAAAACGGCGCTTTCTTAACCTGGGCATCTATGGACCAACCCCAGACACATCACTAGCCGAGGCCCGACAGAAATATGCCGAGGCATACATTCAAGTCAAATCCGGCGTTGATCCACAAGCACCGCCGCCTGAGCCGCCTCCAGCTCCAACAGAACCTGAATTTACGAACGTCACCGACTTGAAATCGAAATACATCAAGCATATCAAAACGCATCTTGTGGAGCGATCCGTGAAGCACCAGGACGATCGGCTGGAGAAACATCTGATTCCGGCTTGGGGTGACCGACCCACCACGAGCATTCGGCGGCGTGACGCAATTGAACTGATCGAAAAGATCGCGGCAAAAAAGCCGGGAGCGGCCCGCAATGTCCTCCTGGCGGCGCGGGCGATGTTCACCTATGCCCGCCGCCGTGAAATGGTTGAATACAACCCGTTCTCCGAAGTCGGGCTTGCCGTTCCGGCCGCAACGGCAAATGACAGAGATCGGACTCTGAGTGACGACGAGTTGAAAGGCACAGTCTTGCCCTATCTTCTCGCCCCTGGCGGCAACACCATCCTGAAGAACGCGCTGCTGATGATTCTCATAACCGGCCAGCGGCCGGGAGAAGTCTCCGGCATGCACCGGAACGAAATCAATGAGGATTGGTGGACCATTCCCTGGCAGAGGATAAAGACCGAATGCCGTAAAGGTAAAAAGAATCCACAGGACCATCGGATTTTTCTTACTCCCTTGGCAAAATCCTTTTTGCTTCCTTCTGATGACTACATTTTCCCTGCAGGCCGGGGAGCGGAGGGGCCTGTCAGAACCAACTCTCTGGCCCATCATATCCAGTTTCAGAGTCCGAGCTATCTCGGCCTACCCCGATGGACCCCTCACGATTTGAGGAGAACGGCACGAACCGGGATGGCTGCAATAGGTGTTCTTGAACGCCATGCGGAGGCTGTTCTGAATCATGCCCAGGAGGGCATGAAGAAGATCTACGACCGACACCAATACGACAAGGAGAAAAAATCCGCGTTGACCAGATGGTCGAAGCACCTGGAAAAACTGATAAGGGAGATGATGCAGCAGCAAACAGACCAATAGGCTTCTCTCGAGATTTCAGATTACATGAAGGATTGAGCATCACTCTGGACGGTTCGAAGGAGATCGAACTGAACGGGATCAAAGTCAGGATGGTTCCTCTCTACCGTTGGTTATTGTCCTGACATTAGTGCTTTGCCAGGTCAGTGAACCCCTTCCGCACCACTCATATCCCACATCGTCCCGCGCCAATTACTGATCAACCCGCGGTCCCCGCACACCGGACACATCCAGACGATGTCATCGGTTTCGGGATCAACGAAGCCGACGATTTCCTCCCGGCAGGGCTTACGGTTCGGCCGGCGCTGACACCGCACCAGATACTCCGGAGAATAGTCCGGCTCCGGAAACGATGCCATGACAGTAATTGCCGTTAAATACTCCGCAAGCTTTCTTGCCCGGGGCGGCCCAGCGGGGATAGGTTCCCACTCTTCGTCCAGGAAGTGAGAGATGTCTGTTATCCACGTGTCAGCCATTGTCACTTCCCCTTTTCCAGGTAGTCCGCCGCGTCTTCCAGGCCAAGGGCCAGAAACGTTGTTTCATATCCCTTATACGAGTCCAGCAGCTTTTCCGCCTTCTTTTTCAATGCATCCAGGTTTATTCGCGTTTTGTTCATCTTTATTTCCGCCACGGTGAGCCTCTTCTTCAAATCGTTGACGGCTACCAGATCGATTTCGTTCTGGTTACCCTTTTCCCAATAGGAACCGATGACATTGAAGTTGCCGCCGGCGGCAAAAAGTTCGTGAAAAAACCTCTCCAGCATCATCCCCGACCAGGTGGCATAATCCCTGTCGACAATTTCCCTTACATAGGAAAAGTTGCCTGTTTCGACAGCGGAGCGGTTCCTGAAAATGAACCTGAACCAGAAATTGAGGAAGTTGTCGTTGATGAAGTATTTCAGCAGTCGCGCATTGGGTCGGGCATTGATAGGCTTCCGTCGCGAGATGATGCCGTAATCCTGTTCCAGTCTTGCCAGGTAGGCCCCGGCGTGGATCTCCAAGATGGACTCAATCTCTGTCCGGGCGGTTTTGCCGCTTGCGATCAACTCCAAAATGGAAAAATAGGTGCCGTACTCCCTGCCGAACTCCTCGACCAGAAGGTTCTTCCCTTCGTTGATGAAGGGAGAATGCTCGTTGAGCATGAAATTCAGCATCTCGTCATAGGAAAAGGCGCCATTTGATGCCAGGATCTCCAAGTACTTGGGAAGCCCCCCGGTCAGGGCGTAACAGTCGAAGAGCGTTTTCAGGTCGTTTTTGCCGTGGTCGCGCAATACGGTTTGGATGTTCCTGATGGAAAACGGCCTGAGCAGCAGGATACGGTCAGCGCGACCGAAGAGAGGCTCCTTGGCCTCCTCAAATATCCGGTGCATGAGTGAGTAAACAGAGCCGATGCAGATCAGGTTCATCTTGCACTTGGACTTGGTCACGTCCCACAGATGCTGGATTTCGGAGTACACGGCGGGGTTGACGCTCATAAACTCCTGGAATTCGTCCAGGATCAGCGTGA
>Ga0105099_10000989_pt1 | contig 18460 bp, 26 predicted proteins | sample PPLLak3cmMay2015_2_FD_79138 | JGI IMG/M metagenome (GOLD analysis project Ga0105099, IMG submission 79138) | Freshwater sediment microbial communities from Prairie Pothole Lake near Jamestown, North Dakota, USA - PPLs Lake P8 Core (1) Depth... | ecosystem: Environmental > Aquatic > Freshwater >... | reverse complement strand
TTTAGAAAAAGTTCTAAATCCAGAGAGATCAATTCTTGCTAAATCAACTATTGATGATGTTATTGAGTCACTTATTTCTAACGATAATTTCGGGGGTAATTAACATGATTGATAAAAAAGAACTGGAAGAAGCATTGGGCAAAACATATGAAATGAAAAAACCGAAACATAAAAAAACGGTATTTAGTGAACAAGATGGTGGTGGTGGATATATACTGCCAATGATGCTTGCAATGTATGGTACATCTATTCTTAAAATGGGGTTAGATTTTTATGAAAAAAATTTTAGTAAATACGCTCGGCAGTGTGCAGGTTTAGCAGAAGGTGAGAAGTCAATATGTATGATAAGAGCTAAAAAGAAAGCTACGGAAGGAGAAATTGCACTTCTTGGAAATTCGATATCAAAATGCGCGAAAGGTAAAGACCCAGCTATTTGCGAGCAAAAAATTAGAAACAAGATAAATTCATTAAGAGGGGAAGTGGGATACCTATCAGATCGTCTATCAAAATATGGTGTGTCTGCGAAAGTTCAATAAAAGGAATCATTATATGTTTTTGAAAATAAATGATAAAGGACTGATATTAAGTATTGATGGAAAAGAGTTTCGGACACCATTAAATATGGATATATCAAAATATAATATAAACAAAATTATTATGGCTCTTCACTTATCAAGTATTAAAGATTTTTCTATAACTGGAAGCAACAAAACTGAGCCAATTAGAAAAGCAGATGACCATAATAGAGTTGAAATTAAAAAAAATAAAAATAATATTCCTGAGTTAAATAACAAAGTAGATTTTCTAATGAACAGAATAGAAGATAAGTTTCAAAAATTTGAAAAGAATTTAATGAAGAAAATAGAAAGCACCAACCCTGTTTCTAAGGAACAAATTAATAACCTTAAGAAAATAGAATTGTTCATGCAACAATTTTATGAACATGGCGAAACACCTAAAAAAATATTTAAAAAAGAAAGCGATGAAACTGAATCATTCTTCATACCAGCTATAAATTCTGATATGAAATTACAAGGATCGTCCACAAAAACATTGTCTAATAAAGAAGATGTTGGTGATGCTGTTGATGCTTTAGCTAGTTTATTAAAAAAGTAAATCGTGGAGATCGAAAAAGGAGTAAGACAATGACAGAAGAACAAAAGATTCAAGCAGAACCAACAAAAGTAAAACAGAAGAATATTGTTAGTATCGGCCTTGACTGCGGCACAATGCACCTTTGCGCTGCAAGGTCGGATTCAGACCAAATTAAAGTAACAAGAAATGTTTTTTTATCGGTAGACAAAGAAATGGTGAATCTTAGTCAATTAAGTAAGATAAGTTATGTTGAAGGGGAAGACGGACAGATATTTATTATTGGAACTGACGCATTTGAATTTGCAAATCTTTTTGGTAAAATTGTATCCAGACCAATGGAGAAAGGATTGATTTCTCCTAAGGAAATTGCGGCTATTGATGTTTTATCCTTGATGATAAAAGATTTAATTGGTGATATTAAAGATAAAGATGTGTATTGCTCTTATTCAATACCAGCGGAGGCAGTTGATGAAGGGAGAAGCATAACATATCATGAAAATGTATTCGCCAGGCTTTTAAATAAACTTGGTATAAATTATAAGTCTGTAAATGAAGCAATGGCTATTATTTATTCCGAATGTGCTGCTGAAAATTTTAGTGGTATTGCTATTAGCTTTGGGGCGGGAATGTCAAATGTTTGCATATCATACAAGGGTATCGAGGCGCATAAGTTTTCAACCGCTCGTTCTGGGGATTGGATTGATCAGAGAGTTGCCGAATCACTTGCGATGATTCCAAATCGTGTTACAAACATTAAAGAAAAATATATGAAATTTTCTGGAGAGGTTGAAGTTAAAAATAAAAAGACACAACGTGTTTTAGAAGCCTTATATTATTATCATAAAGAATTAATTGAATACACAGTAAAGAGAATCATTAAAGAATTTCAACAAAAAGTTGATATTGAAATCGAAGACAAGCTTCCCATTGTTATATCTGGCGGAACAAGCATGCCGGAAGGGTTTGATAATATGTTTAAAAGTGTCTTGGCAAACTATGAACTTCCATTTGAAATTTCAGAAGTTAGAAGAGCTAAAAATCCTCTTACAGCAGTAGCTAATGGATTATTGGTTAAGACTATGGCAGATGTTAAAACTATGAGGAAATAATATGGACATTCAAAAAGTTTTTAAATTGGTTGATGAAAAACTAAATACGTTGGCAGAGCAGGGTGATTTATTTAATGCTTCTGTCGCAATATCTGAAATCAAAGGTGTCATAAACCTTGCTTGGACAAATTGTGCTAAAGTAAGATGCCAACAGACATCATCAAAATTTGAAAATAGAGAATGCAGACTTGAATGCCAAAGAAACGCAATTCAAGATGGTATCACTCGTGTTTCTGCGCAGCGTTCTAATTGTAGCCGCACAACAAACCCGCAAGCTTGTATGAATACATTGAATAACACCGTAAAAGGTATGCGTAATAAAATTGATCTCATTAATAAACAAATAGATGCAACCAGGAGACAAGCGTCGCAAACTCGCTCATTAGCAGCGGGCGGCCGTACTGCCGCCCAAGCAGGTGCCGGTGCTGGTGTAGCTCCTGGTGGAGCGTAAGGAGCAATAATATGAATAAACAACTTAAAGAACAAATTTCAATGATTTTAAAAGATTTAACCAATCCGGAAAATGAAGAAGATGAATGGGGCAACGAAGATTATGAATATGAAAACGAAATAGAGGAATGTCCCAATGGTTTTAAATGGTGTAAAGTAAAACAAATGTGTATTCCAGTTCCCGATGAAGGAATGGATTTAGATTCAAAGTTACCAGAAACTGGAGGTAGTGTCATGGATGAAAATAAGTTAATGGAAATGATTGATGACAAAATTAAAGAGTGCACGGCGCAAACAAATGCTTTAATGAATTACCCCGATGAAAAACCAGCCGGTATGATGAAACGTTTGAAAAAAGATATCGGTGGGTTATCTGAAATATTTCATATGCTAAGAGAAAAAGGCGAATATAGACAATTCTTTCAAAATGTTTTAAAAACCAAATACGGTGTGAATAGCCCAAGGGAACTCCCCGATGATAAGAGAGCAGAGTTCTTCAAGTCAATTAATGCTGCATGGAAATCAAAATCAGAAGAAAAAGTAGAGGCGGGGCAGCATGATATGGGAGTTCAAAAAGCATTGGGTATCAAGGAAATTAAGAAAGAGTTGGAAGGCGCGATTGGAGACTTCCATAGAAGATTGAGTGAAGAAGGGAGCTATGAGGCGTACTTTCAGACAATGCTAAACAAATGGGGTGTTAAGAGTCCCACTGACCTTCCAGAAGATAAAAAGAAAGAATTTTTTGATTCAGTAAATTCTGGGTGGAAGTCTGAGGATGAAGTTTCAGAGAATATTGTTTCTTCTACAAGAGGAAGTATTGCTGATAAATTAGATCCTGATAGATTTAAAAAAGCTGAAGCACGGCAACGAGCGGTTCAAGATAGAATGGCAAATTACGCACAATTTCAAGCAGACGAGGCAGCAAGGATAAAGGCTGAAAAAGATAGAGGAGATAGAACTTAATCTACAAAATAGGACAAAAATTATTTTTTATCTAACAAACTTTAAACTCTAAAAGAAAGGAAGGTGAACTTCAAATATGGAGAAAGTAGAATTAGATATGGCATTAGGAAGAAAACAACGAACTGGTGGATACGGCAAAAATGAATTATGGAGAGAACCGAGAGGATTAAAAGAAGACCGCCCCGCGCTTGTCTCGGCAACGATTATGCGCGAATTTGGTCTGGACTCCTACAATCTTAAGATGGTAAATACACTTAAAGAACTTAGGAACTCTCCTCCGAACATGGTCATAGCCACCGGCAAAACAGATTTTAAATTTGTACAAAATTATTATAGAGAACAATCAATTAAAAAAGATGTTAATTATGTTATGAATTTTGGTATTTTTCAACAGCTTCATCTTGATAAGAGAACCGGCAATAAACTTTTAACTCCCGCTCCAATGAAATTTAAAAATATTTACAGACCGTATGTTGGACAGGAGTTGGAGGATGGGGATGAACTGTTGGTATTCAGAACAGGCGGTATAGGAGATCTCCTATTCATTCAGCCAAACCTTCGCTATTTAAAACAAAAGTATCCAAATTGTTATATAAAGTTTGCATGCGGTCCGCAATATCAGCCAATGGTACGCCAATGGGAAGATTGTGTTGATGAACTTTTAACACTTCCATTTTCTTTTGAAGTTCTAAAAAGTGCTGATTATCATCTTGTATTTGAGGGTGTCATTGAAAGATGTAAAGAAGCCGAAAATATAAACTCATATCGTTTGTTTACACATTGGCTCGGCCTTAACCTTCCAGATGAACTTTTGATTCCAAAACAAACACCTGACCCGGAACTTGTTGAATTCTGTAAGAAAATTTTGAATGAATGGAAGTTAAAAGATTTTATAGTACTTCAACTTAGAGCAAGCTCTCCTATTCGTACTCCAAATCCTGTATTTTGGAAAAAAATAATTAATAAATTAACAAAAAAGGGATTTGAAGTTGTGTTAACAGATAGCCCGAGACAATCAGATAATATTGATAAATTTATATTAACTTTAAAAAGGCAACTCCATGTTTTTAATTATGCAAAATATTCAGAATCGATTGGTAACACCATCGCCCTGACTTCTTTGTCAAAAGGCGTTGTAGCAACAGACTCATCATTACTTCATATCGCAGCCTCTTTAGATCTTCCATGCTATGGCATATATGGACCTTTTCCTGGAGAAATTCGTTTGGGCACATATCCCAAAGCTAAATGGATTGATGCAAAAAGATTTTGCGCTCCATGCTTTATTCACAGCCAACGACCTTGTAAGTATGCAGAAAAAGATGGATATAGTCCTTGTTATAAAAATCTTATAGAGAAAGAAGAAGACTTCAATACTCTTGCTACAGATATTAAAAAACACTTGAGATCATATGATAAAGATTTTATTGATTTGGAAAAAGATAAGGAGTGGTATTGGAAGCCAGCGACGGCAGAGGATTCAAAATGATTAAAATTATGGTTACTGTTAGAAATAGACTAGCAATCACTAAGAAGTGTATAGAAGCGATATGCCGCCACACAACAATTCCGTTTCAACTTTTTGTTTATGATAATAATACAAACTATCTTGTTAAAGAACATTTTGAATATTGGCAAAGTTTATATGAAAAAAAGATCTTAACACAATTGGTGTTTACTACAGAGCAGTCTACTTTTAAAGCATTCAGTAAAGCTGTAGCGAGTAATCTTTTTGGGTTACAACATGAGAACGACCCAGATAAAGATAAATATGCTTTTTTACTTATGTTGGATAATGATGTTATTGTTCTTCCAAAATGGGATGAGAATGTTAAACAGGCATGGAAGCATGTTCATAAAAACGGAATGGGTAACGTTAAAATTATCGGTCAACTACCTGGTGGTATAAAAAGTATTAAAGATAAAATATTTTTTGGAAAAGATTTGGATGGAGTTTCCGGTTCATTAGGTGGGTCAGGATTTTGGACTGTCAGAAATAATTTTTTTAAAGATGTTGGATTTTTAAATTTAAAAAATTTAGTCGGGCATGCTAAAAAACACGATCAAGAATATTGGGCGTTATTAAGTAAAAAAACAAATGGCAAACCATATATTGTAGGGCTGAAAACAAAATTGGCAGTTCACTGCGGGCCTATGGCTGGATCTGTGTGTAACATTCTCACCAGAAATCGAGAAAACCCAAAGAAAGAAGACCTTATTAAATTTGAAGAGTTTGAGGCGCGTATAGACAAAATGTCTTTTGAAGAATTTTATGAAGAAGTAAAAAATTATACAGGATGGTAAAATAAATGAAACTTTGTGATTATGGGTGTGGGAAGGAAGCTAAATATCAATTTAAAAACGGGAAGTGGTGTTGTAGTGAGAATTGTAGAGCTTGCTTACAAACAAAAGAAAAAAGAAAACAAACGTGTATCGAAAAATATGGAGTTGGGAGCCCACTTCAGAATAAAGAAATTCAAGAAAAAAGAAAACATAATTATATGAAAAAATATGGAGTTGACAGCCCTATTAAAAATAAAGAAGTTCTAAATAAAATAAAACAGACCTGTATGGAAAAATATGGTGTTGTAAACCCATCTCAAAATATAAAAATTCAAGAAAAAATAAAACGTACTCTTATTGAAAAATATGGAGTTGATCATCCTTCAAAAATTCAAGAAGTTCAAGAAAAAAGAAAACATAGATTTATTGAGAAGTATGGTGTTATACATCCAGCAAAATCTATAGAAGCAAAAGAAATACGTCTAAAAAAACATCAATTTTTTTGTCAGGTTGAAGAAATAAAAATAGAAAACAATCAATTTAAAGTTCATTGTAAGAATCATAACTGTGTGAACTCAAAAGAAAAAGGAGGATGGTTTGTTCCAACATCTATACAGATACATAATAGAATGCAATCGTTGGAGGATGATAATGGCATAGACGGTTCTTATTTCTATTGTTCTCAAGAGTGTAAAGACGCTTGCCCCCTATTTAATTTGAAAGGTGATCCTAAAAAGGATATTCAACTCCCATATACTCAAGAACAACTTCAAACTTTTAGATTAGAAGTTTTAACAAGAGACAATTACATCTGCCAGTATTGCGGTGGGGTAGCCACCGTAGTTCATCATGAAAGGCCAGTAAAGATAGACCCATTTCACGCGGTTGATCCTGATTATGGCTGGGCATGTTGCGAGAGATGTCATTATGAAAAAGGCCACCCGAAAGAAACAGAATGTTCAACTGGAAATTTAGCAGCAAAAGTGTGCAGATCAGTAAAGAAAAAGGAGATTCGATAGATGCCCTCAAAATCACCCGCAATATTAATGGGGCCATTCGTCGGAGAGTTCTACTGGGAGTTTGGAAGATTTGCTCCAATGTTACCATTTATGAAATTTAAAGAATTTAAAAAACGTGATTATCAATATATAATTTTAACGAGAGAAGAAAGATTTGATATTTACGGAAAACACGCAAATATACTTGTCCCGTTAAGAATCGAGGGAGATTATCTCAACAAATATCCAGAGTGTTTTAGACTTCAAAATTATGATGTTGAAGAGTATGATAAATTAGCAAAAAAGTTTAGAGCCAAATACGAACAGGAATATGAAATAATTAACCATATATATCCAGTGATTAAAAAGAAACAATATCTCAATAAGAATCAATACCCAAATTCTAAGATGCTATTTCAATATGCCCCAAGAAAACAGAATTACGAATTGGTTGATATGTTCATACCAAATAATGAAAAACAATTAGTTGTATTGGCTCCAAGATTTAGAAAAGGATTTAAAAGAAATTGGAATAATTGGATAGAATTTTTTGATCTATTAGCAAATTCAAAATTAAATTCAGAATTTAGATTTATTATATGTGGTAAAAAAGGAGAATATCAACCAGACCCTCATAAAAGATTTTTTGATATTAATGATATTCCGGTAGGCGATAAATCTTCATTGGCTGGGTTATTAATGGTTATTCTTGAGAAATCTTTTTTTACATTTGGAAGTCAATCAGCTATACCAAATATTTCTTTATTGTACAATGTAGACGTGTTGGAATTTGGTTGCCAAAAAATATTTCATACAAAAACATATAATATCAAAAATACACCTATTACGTTTATTGAAAATCCAACATATGATATATCAGCACGAGATGCTTTAATACATCTTGAAAAATTGTTAAAGGAGAAAAGACATGCAAAAAGTAAGAAATGAGTGGTTGGATCTTAACAGACAGAAAATTGAAAATCTCAAAAAAGAATTGGTGGTTATGACATTTAAACATGAACATGAAGAGGTTCCTCTTAAACAAATCATACAATTTATTGATGGAGCGATAATGGAGATTTATAAGTTGCAAATGGCTAAAGATAAATTGGAGACAGCCGCCAGTGAGCTAAAAAAGGAATAATATAAAATGCTACCAGCTTTTCTAATAGGTCCGTATCTTGGTGAACTTTCTTGGGAAATTTTACGATTAGCACCATTTGTTGCTCACGTTAAAAAAGTTTCGGAAAAGCCATCGAAAGTAATAGTACTAACTCGCCCGGAGAGATTTGATTTATATGGGCTAAATGCAGATAGTCTTATTCCGCTTATCCTTCAAAATGATAAAGAAGAATTACAAGACGGGCATGGTATAAAGGGATTTGATATTGATAGTTATGATAAGTTGGTAAAGGCATTTAGAACAAGATTTTTGCCTCGTTATCAAATAGTTAAACATTATCACTTTGATTTAACTGAACCTTTTCGCAGAGTGCATTGGCAAACGATGAAGGGATTTTCTCGTGACAAATTATATTATAATCTTCAACCTAGACCGGGAAATAGAATTATTGTTAACTCATTAGTTAAAAGTATAACTACTCCAATGATTTATATAGATTCAAATGAAACAAATGAAGATTATAAAGAAATTTTTAAAAACTATATAATGTTTAATAATTCTTTTTTTAAAAGAATTCCTACAGAAATACCCCCAGATGTAACATTTCTTGGATGTTGTATGGAATTAATTAAAAGATGTAAGTTTGTTATTGGTTCGCTTGAAGGGCCGGTTTCTATTCTTGCTCTTATGCTGGGCATTCCTTTGATGATTATTAATGAGAAGGTTCGCGACGATTCTGCTAGAATGTTGAATCCTATGCGAACTCCTATCATACAATGCCCAAATATTGAAAGAGGATTATCGATATATGAAAATAATTTTTGATCTAAGAAAAGTTGGATTAGGAAATAACGGCGGAAGCAGCACTTTGGTCAAGTCCGGAAACATGCTTCTTAAATTAGGGCAAGAAGTTTATTTTATTGATAATTCTATAAATAAACATACATGGGAAGAATTGGAGGCACCGCATTTAATTATTAAGAATACAAAAACAATTCCAGACGCAGACGTTATAATTGCCACTGGTTATAAATCTGTTGGAGAAACTATTCATGCTCCTAAAAGATGTGGTATCAAACTTCATTGGATTCGTGCCTGGGAGACTTGGCAATATTCCGAGTCAGATATTATTAAACATGTTTTAAACCAACCAACTATTAAATTAGTCAACAGTGTGTGCCTTCAACAACAATTAAAAAAATATAATATAGACTCTCACATCGTTCGCCCAGGATATGATTTTGCAGCATATTATCCAACAGGTAAGCGCGATTCTAATCTTGGAAAAATTATTATCGGTGGTTTATATCGTGAAGGGGTACACGGGCGTCGAAAAAGAACAGAATGGTTATTTGCAGCAGCGCGTGTTTTAAAAGGAAAATATAATGACGTTTTGTTTTATTTATTTGGTTCTGAACTTCCCCCTAGTAACAGTTTAATTGATTATTATTTGCGGCAACCTTCTATAGAAGACAAAAATTTATTTTATAACTCTGTTGATATATGGATGGCTCCCACCGAATCAGAGGGATTGCATCTACCGCCAGCTGAAGCGATGATGACTGGGTGCCCGGTAGTTGCGACTAATGCACCGCTATCTGGAACACAAGATTATTTGACGCACGATCATACTGGAATTGTTACTGAAAATAATACTGATTCTTTTATTGATGGAGTGCTAACGCTCTATCATAATCGTGAATACGCCGAATCGCTTGGATTGAATGCTATTAAAAAAATTGAGGAATTGGGGGATAGAAAGACCAACATGGTCAAATTCATTCAACTAATCGAGAAATTAAAATGATATATCAAATAAAAGATATTTTGGAAAAACTCGAAAACGCCATAGTATTTAAACAGTCTTTTTCTCATATAAGATTCGGAGATGGCGGACTTAAATTTATTCACGGCATGATTAATGGAGATATTGCTGGGCTAAGAAAAATTGCTGACATGGAAGGATTGCCATATAATCATTTAGATGAAATACTTTTATTATGGGGTAAATATGCTAGAGCGGCAGATTTTATAGATAACCCTGAAGTTTATTTCAATGGAAAATTTTGGGGCAGAACGAGATCAACCAACAAAAAAATATCTAAACAAACAGAAATAAAATTGAAAGAATGGAAATATTATTATTTAAATGCCGAGTTCGATAATGAAAATTATTGTAATCCTGAATCAAATTATTTAATGATTGTAAAACAAGATGGAAGAAGAAATCTTTTAGACGTTATTAGAAAAAGAAAAATATGTGTAATTGCTATATCAGACCGTATACGAGAATTATTATATCCGATAGATGTTGATATCATTAAAATTGCGCCGAAATATGAAAATCAATTTGATACTTCTTTTAAGTATGTTATTGATAAAATAAAGAATCAGGCAACACAATATGATGTATGGCTTGTTGCCGCTGGAGAACTCGGTAGAATTTATACAGGTACTATTAAAGAGTATGGCGGAAGATCTGTCGATATAGGATATGTTGCAGAGGTTTGGCTTAAAAAAACACTACATAATCGATTACACGCGTTTCTTAATTGTAGTCTCTCTTCTCCTTTAGAACTTGTTTTAACACGCGCAGGAAAAGCATATGAGGATTACATATAATGAAATTATTTAAACATGAAAATTACGATAACTATGTTGACGCGCAAATTGAAAAGAATGTGAGAAAATTAAGTTTAACTTGGGTAAGCGAAAGAGAGATTAAAATTATTTGTAATATAATAAAAAAGAGAATTCCCGATTCATCTTTTGGTATTTGCCACGGTGTTCGAAACGCTTGGGAAGTTCAAAAATTTAGAGAAATATTAAATATAGATGTTATTGGCACCGATATATCTCCAACCATAAAGAATTTTCCGCATTCCATACAATGGGATTTTCATGAAGTAAAAAACAAATGGATCGATAGTGTGGATTTTATATATAGTAATTCTTTTGATCATTCATATGATCCTTCTCTTTGTATAGATAGGTGGATGTCGTGTATAAAACATGATGGATTGTGTTTTATTCAATGGATGGATACGAATATCGATAAGATAGACGCAGCGGATTGTTTTGCTGCTTCTAAACAAGAATATCGAAATCTTTTTAATAAAAACCATCAAGTTGTTGAGGAAGCAGGATACAAACATAGAACTATTTTTGTAATTGGCCATAAGGATGTTCCTTCCAATGAGTAAATATGAAATAATTATCCCTAGTTCTAGACCCGAACTTGCTGCAGAAAGTTTAAAATGTTTTGAAACGGCAAGAGTTTTTGATGGAACGAATTATCCATCATTTTCTAAATTGATAAATGATTGTATTGTTAGTTCGGAAAAAGAAATAATTATTATATCAAATGATAAAGCAAGACCGAACAAACAAAATCTTGATACAATGATATCATTCATTTCTAAGGGGTTTGGTTTTGTGGCAATGTTTCGATATGGATTTTTTGGTTTTAGAAAAGATCTGATACGTAAAATTGGATTTTTTGACGAAGGATATATCGGCGGAGGGTATGAAGATCTTGATTTTAATTTTCGTATAAGACAAGCAAACATCGCAATGTATCAATCTGAGGAAATTAAATATATTAAAACTATGAAGTCGATCTGGAAATATGACACATCACCAGTATGCGGAAATCGTTTCTATGCGAAATGGCCAGTGGAGAAAAGACAATGGAAGCGTGTGAAGCCACCGATTGTAAAACAGATATTGCCGGATTTATATGGAAATTACGATATAGGTGAATATTGTGGGTCGGTGTTTCTTCCTTTCGATAAAACAATCTGGAGGTTTTAATGAGGCCACACACACAATTTTTAATACAATTAGTCAATAGTTTAAATGTAAAAAGCTATCTTGAGTTGGGAGTTCAAAAGGGTGATACGTTTCGAGAAATAAAACAAATAGTTAAGCAATGCGTTGGAGTTGATATTCACCCTAAGATAGACGGTATTCTTAATATGGCGACGGACGCTTTCTTCAAAATAAACACTTCTACTTTTGATTTTATATTTATTGATGCAGACCATACATATGAACAAGTTTTAAAAGATTTTGTTAACTCCATGAAAATATTAAATACAGACGGCCTATGTGTTCTGCACGATACTTATCCAATAGACCAATCTATGATGGCGAGAAATTTATGTGGAACAGCGTATCAAATAGAAAATGATTTGCAAAATTTTAAAAAATTCGAATATATTTCATTGCCAATTGGAACAGAAGGATTGACATTGGTTAGAAAGAAATATAGGAGATTTGATGATACCAATAAATGAAAAAGTTTTAAGCAGAGAAGAAACATTAGAATATTTGCTTAAAAAATACATGAACAAAGAAAGAATTATTTTAACCAGATATAACGATGGCGAAAATCTTTTAATGCATGGATTAGAGAAAGGAAACGTTAAAAGATTGATTGGAGACGGCAGCAGTAAAATATTGAAAGATTTGATGATTAACGCAATAAAAGATAAACGACAATTCATCTGCACAAATTATTTGAAATCTAAGAACGCGTCAGAAAATGATTCGTGGTATAAGGTTCAAAGATATTTTGTTGACATGGGCGGGCAAGATTTATATGGATGTAGTCATTGGACGGTATATGATTTTTGTAATGAAAATAAACTAATGCCTCGATTTTTCTCTGGAGAAACTCTGGTGGCTTCAGGAATATGTGAATATTTTGAACCTGTCATCAAAAAATATAATAAAAATATTTATTGTTATTCAACTCCAAATATCAGCGCGGAAAAGTCTTATGTAAAAATAAGAGAAGATTTAACAAAACTGGCTAAAAATTTTAAAAATGTAGTTCTATGCTGTGGGCCTCTTAGCAAAGTATTAGTGGTTGATTTAATAGACCAATGTTCTGGGCATGTAGTTGATTTGGGGTGTGTAACAAACGCTGTGTGCGGTAAAGATTCTATGTGGACAATGTCATGGACAAAAACAGTTAACTTAAAATTAGTTGCTAATAACTTTTTATCTAAAATAAAAGAGGATAATTATGGATTGGTATAAACAAGATTTTACTTCAGATGGTAAGGCGTTAGTTATTCCTTTGGGGTCAGTTCATGATCATTATGATTTTAATAAATTTGAGTGGTCTAATATTGCTGCAGATATTTCGATATCTAAAAGATTTAAAAAATTGTTTATAAGAGACATGAAAGAGAGTTGGTGGCAAAGTCAATTTGAAGGATTAAAAGGATGCGGCCCGCATTATTTGGCTGAGTTTATAAAAGAAAAGGTTAAAGAATCTGGCGCAGAGAGAACTTTAATCATCGGTGTTTCTATGGGAGGGTACGGAGCGATTTTGTTAGCATGTCTTGCAAAATTAGATCTAGCAGTTGCGATTTCACCTCAAACATATTTAACTCCGTCAAGATATATCAAATATCATCTAGATTCAAAATTTGAAGGGTGTGATGTTAATAAAGAGGAAACTGATTTAAAAATAATATTGGAAAAATATGGAAACAATCATAGTAAATATGATATTTACTTTGGAAAATATAATGAAAACGATTTATCTTATGCCACAAGAATTTCTCAGCTTCCTGGTGTTAAGTTATTTCCTTTAGAGAGTGATAAACATACTGTTGCTAAATTAATGCGCAATTCAGGAATGATAAAAGATATTATTTTAAATTTCATTTAAATCTAAAGTTAAAAGTGAAAGGAGTAAATTATGAGAGATCGTTATATAGAGCTACAAGAAGTGGCTCATCTCAGAATTGAGTGTGATATCTGCGGAAAGGTTGAAATAGATAAAGCATGTGAATTTAAAAAGTGTTCAATATGCGGTAAAGATATATGTGCCGGGTGTTGCACAGATTTTTATATTACAGGTGGAGATTACGCAGATCATTGGGCATGCCCAAAACATAAAAACACAGTTAAAAAGATTTATAATCAATATAATGAAATGATAGATAAACTTCCAGATATCGATGATATGATAGAACAAGCAAAGGAGTAATGTATGGGATATCCGCAAAATCCAGAAACTATAGTTCTAAAAAATGAATACTATCCGAAGGGTCTTCGGGAAATTGATATTTGGAACTATTATATTAAAAATAAAAGATTTCTGCTGGATGAAACAAAGGGGCACGATCTTATGTTTTATATTTTGGTGCGTGAGAACACACCGGTTATAAGACGCAGAACAGCAGATAAAGCCTATATTCGTCTGGATAATAAAAACTATGAAGAGTTGATCACCGGAAGAACTTTAAGTATTCATAAGGCAATGGGGCTATATGAAAATTTTGGAATAATTGATATTGATATTGATCCGTCGGATGGGTTTGCGTGGGCTAAAAAAGTTACCTTAGAAACATATGACTATGTTATTGATAAAATACCGATTGTTAGAAAAGCAAGTATTCGTTATACTGGAAAAACTTCATTTCATATTATATGTGATTTTGGAAGAAATTTAAAAATTGAATCTATTCAATTTCTTTTAGAGAAATTTTTTAAAGAATCACCATTATCAAAGGCATATACAATCGGCGGAAGAAGAAAAGCGGGGGTTCCAAATCTTGATTTAAATCGAAATGTATTCAGAGCAAACCATATAGCCTTACACTCTCTTTCAACAATTGGATTGAAATGTATGGAAGTTCCATATCGCGATGTAATTAAATTTGATAAACATAGAGCAGTCATATGATCAAAATTTTAGTGACAGGGTTTCGCCACAGTGGAACAACTTTGACAAGACTGCTCATTCAAGCTCATCCTCAAGTATCCCATATTTTTGAAGAAGAATCTTATATTGAATTTGATAAACCAAAAGAGTGGATGATGAAGATTGTAAGTAGAAGAATACCCGATGCGAAAAAGCATATTTGGGGTGAGAAAATACCATGGGGGTTAAGACCTTCCGATATCAATGCAACACGCGCGATTGAATTTTCTAAAAAATGGTTAAAATATTTTGGTGATGATGCTCGTATTATTAACGTGTTAAGAAATCCAATAGACACAGTTTTGTCTGGTACCGATCATTCCGAAATAAAAAAAGAATCCCAGAAAACCCTTCAAACTTTATTGAATTCTGTTCCCGAATATATTAAATTTATTAACTCTGATAATAGGTGTGCTACTGTTGTTTATGAAGAATTAGTAATAAATCCAAAGAAAACTCTTAGAGATATATGCCAGTTTCTACAATTGGAATTCAGCGAAAAAATTTATAAGACCATTGTTGGCACCACGCTTAAGTTCGGAAAAATAAATACATCAAGGGCATATGCAAATAAAAATAAATTTTTTTATACCTCTGTTGATTACGAAGAATTAATTAAAAGTCTAAAAAATAGAATATAAACGGGACGAATTTTTATTTTCTTCTAACAAAATAAAAAAGGAGACCACATGGAAAAACCTATTTTTTATGATATGAATGCATCATCGCCTCGTAGAACCATATGCTCAGTTTTGAGAGACATATATCACAATTCAGAAGACAAACAAATTAAAGATTGGGCGGAAGAAGCAACAATTATGGCCAAAAAAATGCAGAAGAGACTTGTAGCATATAAAACTGAAGCGGCGTCTAAGGAAGAAGAAAAGAAAGAAAATCTATGAAAATCTTTTGGGAATTTAGAAGTAACCTCAAAAATCTTGAATACTATCATGAATATAAAGAGTTAGAAACATTTGAAAAGAATTGCCATGATTTTTATATGTTGTTTCCCTTATGGTTATTAAGATCAGGAGGATATGATAGGGTGGTTATTTGGAGGTTATCAGACACTCCTAAAGAAAATATTATTTTTTATGTTGATGGAAAACTCTACATTCAAAAATGGGTTACTAATTTTAATGAAACTATTTTTGCTCCCACTCCAATTGTTTCTTTCTTTAGAGGGGGATTCAAAGAGTATGATTTATCTACTAAATTAAATCCAAAACATTTTGGAAAAAAATTATATCTCGGAGCTGGAAAAAGAATTATACCACAATACGGCGGAATATATGATGTAATATTAATGGAAGACGATAGAGATATAAAAACTACGCAGCACAAACCTTTCTATAAAACATCCTCGCCAAGCATTTTTTATGATAAAAATTTACAAAAAAAAGAATGGGATATTTGCTGGCCATGTAACTTTGAACAAATCCGATATAAAGGGCAAGAAGATTTTATTCGCGCTATTGCTAATGACACAAGATTGAAAAATTTAAAGATAGTTCATTGCGGCAATAAACCGGAGATTGGTAAAAAAATGTGTGATGAAATGAAAGTGAACAATATTACGTTTGTTGGTTCTGTTGATCGCTCTAAGTTAAATGACTTTTTAAATAAAAGCTATTTTGGTTTGAATTTTAGCAACCAACTAGATGGGTGCCCGCGCACCTCAACAGAGATTCTTAAATCTGGATTACCATTGATTGTGCACGAGAATACAAGACTTTTAAATTATTATAAAAACTCAGGTGTTGTAATTATTAATAATAAAAATATTGGCGATCAGATTATGAATGCTATCGATAATTATTCAATATTAAAAAATGAACTATTGAATGACAAATTAACAATGGATAAAATTATGCAAAAAAATATGGAGATTTGGAATGAGGGTATGAGGGAGAAGATCACAAAATGATCTTCTCCCTCATGTTTATTTCCCCTCGAAGTCATAATCATCTCTCCCCGCGAACAGGGAAAAGACTGCGAATATGACTATCACAATTGCTGTTGAGATGGCCATTATGATTTTAAATATTAATGACATTTTCCTCCTTTCTGTTATGATATGAGGTTGAGTATTACTACTACACTTATTAATATATATAGACAGGCGCATCTTTAAATGAAAGGAAAATAAGATGAAAGAACATGAAAAATCTGAGTTTGATTTGGTGATCCTATTTAGCGGTGGTGCAGATAGTATGCTTCTCATACAACTTGCGTTATCATTAGATTATACCCCGCTGTGCATTCTTATTGATTATGGTCAGAAACATATCAGAGAACTTGAATATGCAAAAAATCAGTTAACACATTTAGGTGTAGAATACCGAATTATTAAATTAGACGGGTATTCAGTTAATAGTGGTTTAACAGGCGATCACACTCCTGGTTCATACACTGATGTTAATGAAATGAATGTCCCTGGGCGCAACACTATTTTTATTGGAATTGTTGCGGGGGTTGCTGAAAATGAAGACGTTGATGAGATTTGGTTTGGTGCAGACTATTCGGATCGAATCAATAAATTTCCAGATTGTTACCAAGAATTTATTCATAGAATGAATCAAGTGCTTGAAATATCTGGATCATATCCTATTAAACTTCGTGCTCCATTATTGGGGATGACAAAAGAAATGGTGATTGATATGTTAACAAAAGTTTATGGTGTATCAATGAAAACTGTCTATAGTGGTTATGAGGAGGTTGAATAAAATGAATTTTAATGAATATCAAGAGAAAATTAAAGTAACCGATAAATCAGGAGATGCTCAAATATTACTTGGGCATCCTATAAATTATTATATGTATGGTCTGGTCGGAGAGATGGGTGAAGTATTTGAAAAAACTAAAAAATTATTTAGAGACCATAAAGGAATCCCAGACGAAGTATTCAAAACAGAAATTACAAAAGAACTAGGAGATGTTCTTTGGTATCTTACTAGATATGCTAGCTTTTTTGATATTAACCTTGATGATGTGGCGAATGGTAATATTCAAAAGCTTTTGAAAAGGCTTAAAGAAGGAAAAATACATGGAGAAGGAGATAATAGATAAATGAGTAATTGCGGAGAAAATTGTGTTTGTTCGAAAGCGTCAACGAGCGAGGAGGTTCCAGGTACTAATACCATAACTTTAGAAACTCTTTATAATCTAAGAAAGTGGGATAAATATTTCTATGACTTATGTAATGTTGTAGCAGGAAACTCCAAATGTTTATCTAGAACTGTTGGAGCTGTTCTTGTAAAAGATAAATCAATAGTTAGTACTGGATATAACGGGCCGCCAAGAGGAGTTCCGGTTTGTAATAAACGATTTCTTTTAGACGAAGAAATTCAAAAAGAAGCAGATTCGAAAGGTCTCGATTATAAAGAATGCGCGAAAAAAGATGTATGCCCGCGCCGTTTTCTTGGTTACAAATCAGGCGAAGGATTAGAATGGTGTGTTGCTGGGCATGGAGAACGCAATGCTCTTATTAATGCAGCACGAATGGGGATTGCAACTTTTGGAGCAAAATTATATATGAATTGCGGAATTCCATGTTCCGCATGTTTGGTCGAAATCATAAACGCTGGTATATCAGAAATCATTGTTGTTGATTTTAATTATTATGACCGATCATCTGACTATCTATTGAAACAAAGCGGTCTCAAATATAGAAGATATATTCATTTATAGGAGGAAAAGTAAAAATGGTCATGCC
>Ga0105099_10000988_pt1 | contig 18462 bp, 16 predicted proteins | sample PPLLak3cmMay2015_2_FD_79138 | JGI IMG/M metagenome (GOLD analysis project Ga0105099, IMG submission 79138) | Freshwater sediment microbial communities from Prairie Pothole Lake near Jamestown, North Dakota, USA - PPLs Lake P8 Core (1) Depth... | ecosystem: Environmental > Aquatic > Freshwater >... | reverse complement strand
GCATTATCCCATCCGGCCGTGGCGATCATTGTCCCGGCGGGATTGAAAGAACCACGAATAACCGGGTAAGCATGTCCTGTCAATCGGGTAAGCGGCTCGCCATCGGCGGCCGTCCTTATGACGACCGAACCATCGTGACCGCACGAAAGCATCAGACTCCCATCAGGATTGAAATTTACGCAATTCACCCAATACTGCTCGCCGTCACGCATCCATATCAGATCACCACTTGCCGCGTCCCACATGCGTATTATCCCGTCGTCTGCGCTGGAAGCCAGCCTGTTCCCATCCGGGCTGAATTTAACATAGCCAATGTTATTGGTATGGCCGGTCAGGATAGGTCCGGGCTCACCTGTCTCACTATTCCACAAACGAACGGTTCTATCAATACTTGACGAGGCCAGCAAATTCTGGTCGGGGTTGAAATCGACCGACAAGACTTCCGCGGTGTGGCCTGTCAGCGTATTAAGCAAAACGCCGGTTGATGGATTCCACAATTTCACGAGATTATCAAGGCCTGCTGAGGCGAGTGTTCCCGAGCTTTCTTTAAAATCAAGGCTCCAGCAACCCTCGCCATGCCCTGCCAGGACACGGGCCAATTCCCAGGTTGATGTATCCCAGATTCGAATCGGACCACTCACTCCGTTGCTCAAGCCGGCGGCCAGATATTGTCCATCGGGGCTGAAAGCCAGACCGACAGCCCACCCGGGGAGACCGCTAAAACTTTTGACCAATTCGAAAGTATTGGCATTCCTGATAATAACCTGACCGCTCTGGCCGCAGGAAGCCAGCAGTTGACCATCAGGACTGAAAGCAACTGTCCAGACACGATCGGTATGTTCCGTAAGTGTCTTCGCCAATTCGACATACTGCGCATTTTCCAGTGTAATTTCGTATTCGGCTGATACTGCGTTTAAAGAGCCGAAACATAAAACCGACAGCAGAAAAATCAGAAAGCGAAAATGAAACATGGGACTTTTGCGGGGAGCAATACCTTGAGACATAGTCAATCCTTCCTCTACCAAAGAATATGATTTACCATATTGCCAATGTCAACTTTTCGTGAAGCACTGGCTCTTTTCGATTGATGACGTTTTTATGATATTTTCTGTTTAAAAATTCGGGAGATTTTTTACAGCTTTGGAATAATTAATACTTCAGGTCGCCGTAATAATATTTTCAGGTCCGTCGAACTTTGACCTTCTGACGTGATAATAATGTCATGATAGAGATTTTGATTTGTCTTCCGGATAGGCGAAGGGGAAAACTATTTTTTGGCCAGGGCTTGCAGGGCCAGAATATATCCATACCAGCCGAGTCCGGTTATCTGCCCTCGACAGACCGGTGCAATTACCGAACGGCGGCGAAATTCTTCTCTTGAATAAATGTTCGACAAATGAACTTCAATGACCGGTCGACCGCAGGCCTGGACGGCATCCAAAATGGCCAGACTATAGTGGGAATACGCTCCGGGATTTATGACGACACCATCAATGTCATTCATGGCCTTATGAAGGGCATCAATTATAATTCCCTCCGAATTTGACTGGATGATTTCCAGATCGATGTTTTCCTGTCCGGCGAATTCCATCAGCTTGTCGTTAATGTCCGAAAGAGTCATGGTCCCGAAAATTTCCGGCTCTCTTCTTCCCAGTAGATTCAGATTGGGGCCGTGAATAATCATATATTTCCGTCTTTTTTTATTGGGCTTACCCATGTTTTTATCCTCGCCTTATAAGTGCGTTTTGGCCGATCCAATTATAATAAGTCAGCAATAATTTTTCAATAATGCAGACAGCTTATTCTAATGTCTGATTCTTCCGAAGATAATAAAAAATGCGAAAATCGGACAATAATGACAATAAAACCCAGGTTTTAGAGGGAGGTGACTGATTATTGTTCCGGTGCCTAGTGAAAGAGCCGATTTTCAAAACTTTTAACCTTTTTTATAGCAATATGTTAAGCGGGAATACCTTGCGGGTCGCGTATTCCATGATTTTGGGGTGAAACTGCTTTTCTTCAATCAAAAAAAAATTAGATTTTGATAAATTCTTATTGACATGAGATTGGAATTGATATTATTTCCTGCCGCTTTATGGTATGATGATATCTGAATGTTTTTTTAAATGTTTTGGATATGGGTGTTAGTATTTGCTCTGTTTTTGATTTCATTGAGGTTGCTTCAGATAGGTACAAGGCCATAAAGTGGGAATTAAGGAGACATTGCCGAGTCAACTTAATTTCACAGTTTAACAACGTATCCTCAGGGATATTCGGCTGAAAGGATGTTACTCTATGTTCAGGCTTATGTCATCGCTTCTGGTGGCACTTACTCTTATCGTTTTTGTTACAGGTTGCAGCAAAGCACCAGAAACAGAACTTAACCTCTGTAATGAGTCCATCAATAAGGCGCAGATGGCTGAAGCCGAGCAATACGCGGCTGAAACATATCAGCAGGCAATAGACTCATTAAATAGTGCGAAGACTGAAATTCAGGCACAAGAATCAAAGTTTTCGTTATTCCGCGGCTATTCAAAATCCAAAGAGATTTTGGCATCGGCTCAGAAATTGGCCGATCAATCCGTAGCCGAAGCAGTTCAAAACAAGGAAAGAATCCGTGTTGAGGACAGCACGCAAATAGTCATGGTGACTGGTTTGTTGGCTAAAGCTGATTCAGCCATAGCTTCCGCTCCAAGAGGGAAAGGCACCAAGGCTGATATTGAACTATTTAAATCTGAGTTGGCCTATACGAATCAAGTCTTTCAGACCTGTCTGACTGATTATACCGCGGGAAAATATCTGGCCGTCCAATCACAATTGGCGACAATTGAAAACAAATTGAATACTCTGCTCGGCGACATTCAAGCGGCTCGAGATAAAATTTCTGGCAATAAGTAAGAAATGCTTTAACAAAAAAATAATCCGGCAAAGTTAATATTAACTTTGCCGGATTTGTTATTACCTCAGGAAAGACAATCGTGAAGATAAGAAGATTGGTTAAAGTCTTTATCTTATTAGTCATTCTATCGATAATCCTGATGGCTGGCCTGATAATTGCCAGGTCATATCAAACTCCGCCGCTTGTCAGTCTGAATAAGGCGTATCAATCAATCAATCGGGCAAAAAAAGCGGGGGCTGCCAAACACTCTTCCGATATTTTGAAAGAAGCGGAAAAATTATTATCGTCGGGAGAAAGGGAATTATCAAACGAAAACAAACGTATATTTTCTTTACCCTCCTATGATTCGGCCGTTTCACTATTTTCTCAGGCGACAATTCTGGCCGAGGAAGCGGCCAAGACTTCAAAGGCCAAGCAACAGGATATTGAGAGCCGGATAAAGAAATCATTTGATGGAATCAGCTCCAGATGGGGCAGAAGTCGGAAAGAATCGAACGGCAAACTCGTTGCGGTCGACACCAAAAAATTATATTCAAGAATACAAACCAATGTCGATATGGCGCGGGATCTGATTGCTCAAGGTCACCATCTCAAAGCGGAACCATTTATCAAAAAGGCCGATTCCCTGCTGGACCTGCTCAGTCATAAAAATGAGGATCAGCAAAATCATAAAGCCAGATTTGCCAATCAGTACTCATTGTGGGTCAACGAGACAATTCAGGAATCAAAGAGAACCGGTAAACTGGCGATTGTTGTTGATAAGGAGGCCCACAAGCTCTTTGTGGTGAAGGCGGGCAAGGTGGTGTCGTGGTATCCATGCAGCCTCGGGTACAATTCTGCATACCAAAAACTGAGGGCCGGGGATGGCGCGACGCCGGAAGGAAAGTATCGTATTACCCAGGTGAAACATGCCAGCAAATATTATAAGGCGTTTCTTTTGGATTATCCCAACTACTCGGACAGACTTCGTTTTGCCGAAAATAAAAGGAAGGGAGTCATCAGTAAAAACTCTCATATCGGCGGATTGATTGAAATTCATGGCGGCGGAGTCTCCGACTCGGACTGGACCGATGGTTGTATAGCTCTGGAGAATGAACATATGGACCGATTGCTGCGGGATGCTCAGGTCGGCACACCGGTGGCGATTGTTCAAAGTTCAAATATTGGACGCGGCAAATGAAAAAATATGTATGGCCTCTGGTCATTATTCTTGCGACACTTTTGGCAGTGTTCGTCATAATTGGTTTTCTATTGATCGATGGTCCGGTCGATTCCGATATTAATAACGATGCGATGAATTCAAAAGGCAGGACCGATGGGAAAACCGGAATGGCCGGGAAGTCGGCGATAGTAAAAGAGAAGGGCTCCTATATTGTCATCGATCGTTATATCAACAAACTCTATCTGCGGACGGAAAGCAAAGTTATACTCGAAGCGCTGTGTTCTACGGGAACAGGGGCGGAGCTTGAGGATACCCTTAGCGGCCGACGCTGGATTTTTGAGACGCCGCGAGGAGTGTTTAAGATCGATACCAAACTTGAAAATCCGTGGTGGCGAAAGCCGGATTGGGCCTTCATCGAGGAGGGTGAAGCCATTCCAATTGATGACCAGGAGCGGCTTGACCCGGAAATGCTTGGAGAGTTTGCCCTCGGTTTTGGCGACGGCCTTTTTATTCATGGGACTCTTTATGAACGGCTGCTCGGGGTAAATGTCACTCACGGTTGTGTCCGCCTGGGAGCTGAGGATCTGAAGGTGCTTTACAAAAATGCTAAGATCGGCACGCGCGTATATGTATATTAATCGACCTGCAAAATTTCCCGCAGTTCTCCGTCCCGGTGCCATTTATCTGATATGGATAATTATTTTGTCTATTGGCTCCTGTCAGAACGATGATTCGAGTGCGAGGAGTAATGGATCAGCAAATACGGTGAATCAACAAAAAGCGGCCGGCAAAAATCAGCCGCAATTGAGCCTGGCAGAAAAAATGCTGGCCGGCAGTAATGAACCTTATTTGATTTTTAATCTTCCGGATTCCACGATGACCATAAAAATGGCGGGCACGATTCTCAAGGATATTCATTATAACTATATTGATGATAATAGTACGCTGAGGAAATTCATCGCTGAGCTTTCGGAAGACAGCATCGTTTCCTGCAGCATCAGAAGACTTCATCTTTTTGCGGCAGCGGAAAAGTTTGGCGATACCCTGGTCAACATTGTTTCATCGGCCACCAATGTTGCCAAGGAACATATTCAGCATTATATCCCACAGCAAATGACCATAGTCTGTTCGAATAATCTGGTTTTTTCGGTCGTGACCGAAATTGACGGCGAAAGCCTTTCATTCTGGGAGAACCAACTGGAACGTACCAGACTTTTCGCCGGGCAAATTCTGGCCGGGGCCGAACTTATTCATCTTCGTTTTGGCGCCGAAGACGCCATGTCGCTCTATGGTGTTTCCGGCCCGGGAACAGGTATACTCCTTCGTTATTGATTGTTCATATTTTTATTGTTTTTTTCTCCATTCAATAATGTCAATGGACCATCTTAAAGATGCTTCCGGCGGTAAGATTATCGCTTTATTTTTCCTGTTTTGGCTGATTTTGTTGAAAAAATATCGACAAAAGGCATGACAATCCCGGGTTATATTCAACATATAAGTAGAAATTCTGTCGAAAATTGAATTTTTACTGAATATTCTTCCTCCTTTTCAGTCAAGAACCAATTGACAAAAGAAGAGTACAAGGGTGGTCTTTTGAATTGTCAAGGTGACCCAAATTTAGTATTATAAAGTCTGAAAAGCGATTCCTGCTCCGGTAAATGCTTATTGAAATATCCTGATAATGAGAGATAATAATTGCCGGAGAATAAACGATGCAAGAGCGGAAATTAATCGGTTGGAAAACTGTAAATCCTGTTGGTGGGGAGATAATTCATGAGTGAGACAGCCAATATTGCGAAAAGTCTTGACATCGGCACAATCATGAGCAAGGCGGTTGGGGCGGCGAATAAGTTTAAGCAGTTGGATCAGGCGCAAACCGACCGGATTGTAAAGAATGTCTTTCGCGCCGGTTTTAATAGTCGTATCAGTCTGGCCAAAATGGCCTTCGAGGAAACAAAGCTGGGTGTCTGGCAGGATAAGGTTTTTAAAAATGTCATCGCCACGCTGTTTGTTTATGAAGATATCAGGAATCTTAAAACGGTTGGAGTTATTTCGGAGGATAATGGTTCCGGAATCATTGAAATAGCCCAACCGATCGGGCCGATATTTGCCATTACGCCGATAACAAATCCGACCTCGACCGTTCTTTTTAAAATATTAATATCTTTGAAATCGCGAAATCCGATTATTATCCGTCCGCATGGCGCGGCGCGGAAATGTTCGATTGAGGCGGCGCGAATTTGCTATGAGGCTGCTCTTGAGGCGGGGGCTCCGGAAAACTGCGTGCAATGGATAAAACGTTGTACGGAGGAAGAAACGATTGCGCTGATGAGTCATAAATTGACGGCTATGATACTGGCCACCGGGTCGACCGCACTGGTCCGGGCGGCCTACAGTTCGGGCAATCCGGCAATTGGCGTCGGACCGGGAAATGTTCCGGTTTTTATTGGAAAAAGCGCCGACGTGCCATTTACAGTCGAGCAAATTTTCAAGTCGAAGACATTTGACAACGGAACCGTCTGCGCCAGTGAACAGGCCTTGGTAGTGAGGAAATGCCATGCCGCGATGACAAAAAAACTTCTTATGGAAAAGGGAGCATATTTTCTGTCGCAAGACGAAATAAAGGTCCTGGAACCGGTTGTTTTTAATATTTCTTCGAGAACCATGAGAGTCGAGGTAATCGGCCAGCCGGCTGCAAAAATCGCGCAGATGGCCGGAATCGAGGTTCCGTCGGGGACAACTTTGCTGATTGCGGAACTTGATGATGTCGGCATACAATCGCCGATGTCCCTGGAAATTCTGGCGCCGATTCTCGCTTTCTATACGGCTGAGAATATCCAGCAGGCCATTGACCTTTGCCGCAAAATAAATATCAATGGCGGACTGGGGCATACGATCAGTATTTTTTCCACCAATGATGAACGGATTCGATACTTTGCCTCGACCATGAACGCCGGGCGAATTCTGGTTAATACGCCTGCATCGCAGGGCGCCCTCGGAGGAACTTATAACACGCTCCCGCCATCAATGACATTGGGATGCGGCACCGGCGGCAAAAACATCACGACTGATAATATTACAGCCAGACATCTGCTGAATATTCAGCGAATAGCCAGAAGAAAAGAGAGCAAATTCATCGATCCATCTATGGTGGATAGATATCTGGATGATAAGGTTGATGCCATAGCAATCGAAAAACAATATGACATATCTGCGGGGACATGATTTTCGGGGCCGACTTTCGCGGGCAAAGAGAAGGGGAAAATAGCTTGGGAAACAAATCAAAATATTATCTGTTCGGGCTGGTCGCACTATTATTAATCATTCAATTAATACCGGTAAATAGGGACAACCCTCTATCTGATGAAAAATTGGAAATAGACGCACCTCTGGAAATTATAAAGATCCTAAAGAATTCATGTTATGATTGTCATTCCAATCAAACCAATTGGCCGTTTTATAGCTATATTGCCCCTGTTTCATGGTTGGTTGCTCAGGATGTAAAAAATGGCCGGAAAGAATTTAACCTCTCCGAATGGTCTATCTTGCCTGCCCGGAAAAGAGAAGAGATTAAAAAAGAAATGATTGAAGAAGTTAAAGAAAATAAAATGCCCCTGCCTATATATTTAATCATGCACCCTGAGGCCAAATTGAGCGATCAACAAAGACAAATACTGGAAGATTGGGCCGATTCCCGGGCACTCCGCGACTCCACTTTGGATTAATAGCACCGGATAAAAAAAGACCTTCCAATCGAATCGTTTAATATCTGCAATAGAATAAAGACTTAATCCGTCCGCCGGCTTTCTTTCTACAATTTTGATTATTTATATTAACATGTAAGCAAGGCGCAGGAAGTGATACCGTTAGAGAAGGATGAAATGGCAAATTTCTAAGATGACATATTATCGCCAAAGCGTATATTAATATCCAATTGGCTGTTGCCAGATGAGCGCGGGGACCATACCCCGCGCCTGAAGATAAAAAGACTGAGATTTAGAAATTGGGAGAAATGATATGAAGGGCAAAACAATTAGATGGTTACCAATATTACTTCTGATTCTGCCGATTGGTTTGTTTGGGCAGGAAGGTACTAGTGAGACGGCAGGTATTGGAATTTCCGGTTTCTTTGATGTTGTCACCGCCTTTAATCAACCGTCGCATGAAATCAGCCGATTTTCTTTAAACCAGGCTGAACTCGATCTAACCAAAGAGGTTTCTCCGACAATCAATGCGTTGCTGGCGGTGTGTTATTGCAGTGCCTCCTCCACTTTTGGAGTCGGCGTGGCAACCATTGATATTCAACCTTTTAATTTTTCAGAAAAGAGTTGGGGCGTCTTGGGTAAGGTTGAAGCCGTCGGATTGATTGCGGGTCAATTTGACGTACCGTTCGGTATAGACTGGCAGCAGTACGGTTCGATAAGCCGAAAGTTGACCACGATGCCGTCCATCTGTTCCGAAACCCACGCCGGGTGGAACGACATTGGACTTCAGGCATATTTTAATACTGAGCGTCTGAATTTAACGGCTTTCGCGGTCAATGGATTTGAGTCTTCCTTTGAAGTGACCGATTCTGGTCTGGCTATTGAACTTGATGTCAATCTTGGCGATGAAATCAATACTACTCCAAGCAATGCCTTCGGCGCCAGATTGGGAATAAAACCGATTCCACAGGCCGAAATCGGGATATCGTTTGCCGAAGGACTGAATAAATCGGACAAGGTAGAGATGTATCTCTGGGGTGTCGATTCGCGCCTGACGGTGGGAAATCTGATCGCCCAGGCTGAGTATATCACCCATTCCAAGAATCGCAGTATCTCCACTGAGAAAACCAACGGCTATTATATTCAGAGCGAATATATGTTTGGTTGGCTTGGCCTGACAGGGCGGTTTGATCGGATTCAACCGATGCCGGATGGTCCTTGGTCAGAATATATTTCGGTCGGAAATATTCTGCAGATTTATCAAGCGGCTCAGATTCGCTTTGAGTATCGCCTGAACGAAGGAGCTGAGAGAGATATATTCTACGGTCAGCTAGCTGTAAGCTTCTAAGAAAAATTGCTGACATACAATGACCTCATAAATAGTATCGAGATTGTCGTGGCTTTAATAAGGAGCGGGGAGATCCATCCCCCCGCTCCTTATAATTATGAGGTTAAGGGTGGTCAATTAGGGGAGTTTACATGATGTTCAAAAGAGAGATAATGCCGACCCTCGTCCTATTGCTGATTATCTCCGTTTCGGTGTTTTAGGCCTGCCTTAATTTCCGCAATATCAATAGACAAATAAAAGCTCTGATAGCTGCGTCTATTTCAACAGTGAATTAAGATTTTATAATGGCGATTTAATGGATAAATGCAGAAGTGCCCGGTAATCGGGTATCCTGCTTTTTTATTGGGGAATGATCGTGAAATTGATATTTTCGACATAGTCGCCCCCCTCAATCGTCCTGATCTGAAAAGAGCGAGACGCCGGCTCGGAGATATAGCCATATTTCTTTAGTTGATTTTGATCGATATAAGCACGGTACATTCCGGGGACTAACCCAAGGTGATAATATTCGCCGTTATTAAAGGTCGTAATTTCGGTTATCTTCCCGGTTGCCTCATTAATTACGTTAATTCTGATTCCCCCGATACCTACCTTGCCATCAGGGATATTTCTATCAACCAAACCGGTTACTTCTCCGGCCGTTACAACCGGAATATTGATTTCCGAGACGGTGTTGGGATTGACTGTCACGAGGAAATTTTCATGGGCGGGCTGGAGCTGAGGATTATCCAGGCTATAGGGGTCAATCTGGACGGCAAATTGATCATAAGCCCTGAGTCCGTCATAATAATATAGCTGTCCTTTGCCGTATTTTTTGCCCGAGGAGCCGCCGACTTTGGCGCGCAATTCAGGGAGAAGCGGTTCGTCCGCCTCGCGAATGCCATTATAATTCTGGTCGAGAAAAGGCCATATCAAGGCGGTTCCAAAGCCCAATCCGTTTTTGCGGTCGAACTTGAAGGCTTTGGTCCACTGGTCATAGCGGACCGAGCCGCGTTGAATTTGATTGACCGATACCTGCCCAGAGAAGGAGTATGTCTTTGTCGAAAATTCGGCGAAATCGGTGAACAGGCTCAGTGAAAACATGATGGTGTTGCTCCCGGACTGCAAATTTCTTTCATATGAGAAAGCGATCTGCCCCGTCTTGAATATTCTTTTATTCAGGAACAGAGCTACGGCCGAGAGTTCCCTTTCATGATGATTATAGTTTAACTTTACCTGCGGCCGGATAAAATTAATGAAATTGCTTGAAAATATCAACTGACTGGTTATTTCCCGATCGGTCCGGTTGGAAAATTTCATTGCCTTATAGGCGCCGATATAATTGAAGTTGAATTTATATATGGAACCGCTGAACCCATAACTCATATTCATATGGGTGTAGTCCCGGTAATTATCCAGACTCAAATGATACCTCAGACCCAGGCGTCTCTGGCCAAATCTCAAAGGAGACGAGATGGAAAAGCGCATATTGCTGATTTGCCCCATCCTGCTGTTGATGCTGTTTTCATGATATTGGGTGATACTTCCATTAATACCGATGACCGACGGCTGGGAATAATTCATGGAGAGTTTTGTCGAATTTTCCGGCGAATAGGAGCCGTTTATAATTAAATTTCCCATTGGATGAAATGTCATCTCTCCGGCCATGGCGGCCTTTTCATCAGTATCGGAGCCGAACGGGATGTCACCGCTGAGCCCGGCGGTCAGGTTATCAAAAATTCCGTAGAAAAGCATCCCCTGACCATATTTGCCCCGATTACTGGAGCTTCCGGATGTCCCGGCCGCCAGAGTATATTCAATGCTTTTTTTGGGGATTAGATTAAAGGGAACATTGATGAATTTTTCCTCTGTTTCCATCTGACCTTCGGGGCCGAACATTTTGAGCATAATTCGCGATGAACCATAGATTATATCAACCAGAAAATTGTAATAGCCGTTTTGATCGGTATAGGTGAAATCGGTCAATTTATTATTGACATACAGTTCAACTTCCCAGCCCTCACCCAGTTGGCCTTCAAGATTGATGGTTTCGAAATATTTGCGTTCAATCTGGGGTTTGTTGGTTACGAGGGCACCCTTGAGATTTCTTCCAATTAAGCCGGAGGTGTTAATGACTCCCAATTCGGCCCGGGAGATATATTTATTATTTTCGAAATAATAATGCCAGCGGTAATCAAGTTGATCGGTTTGAAAGCCGGTCTTGCTATCGGCTGCCGCGCGCAAAGCCAGATCGCCTCCAAGAATCATCCCCCCCAGGCCGATATTGCCATAATGGCTGCCGCCCCCAATGGGGCTGGCGGTCAGGGCCCAGTCGGCAACACCGCCCTCGATTTTGGCCTTCCGGCGCGGGATTATGGCGATATCCTTCTGTGCCGTCTCCGTACTCAGCAATTCCTGATGCGCCAGTTTTCGGCTAAGTATCTGATAGGCTGGAAAATCTTTGTTTAACGGGAGGTATACTCGCAACTCAGAAAAATCGAAATGTATTTTAAGATGAAACAGCGAATCATAGAGATCGTACCGGAGAAAGATATCAGATGGAGTCAGGATTGAAACGGTGCTGTCCAGTAAAATTGTTTTCCCGGAGAATTGCGCTTTTCCCTTGACCGTATTTATTTCGAAATCGCTTCCTTTTGTCAAATAATCGCCGGCAAAAACGGTACGCTGAGAATCAACATTTACCTGAATATCCAATAATGTGAATATTTCCACCAGAGGAAGATATAATTGGCCATCGCTGTATTGAGCGCTGATATCTTTCTGGAGAAGACGCGGCACCTCGAATCGGATGACAATTTCATCGATCGCGGCGTCAGATTCTCCGGCAAATATGCCGCTGACCAGAATCAGGACAGTCGCCAGAAATATTCCCGAATTTTTCAGATCAAATTTTCGCATACCGATTTTTATTATTATGGCACCAGCATCGAATAGGTCACCGCATTTCCGGTGACTATATCGGTCTCCGCAATATCGGTTCGTCCGGCCGTGGTTATTGAAATTTCCACCTTAAAAGGGCGGGCATAAGCAGATCCTGTTATGGGCAGCTTGAGCCGGCGCGTCAATTCATAATAGACAGCCAGATCTATATCATTTCTTGAAATTTCCTTACCGCTTGCATCGAGAAGACGGCAGGTTAGTATTCCGACATATGAGACATTGCCGCGATTAGCCATCGTTACGGTGGCAATCACCGTGGTATCGATCTGCTGAATGTCGGTTTTCAGAACCTCCAATTTGGACATAAGATTTCCGGTCCGATATTTCAGCATAATGGCGGTTTGCATTACCATATTCAGCTTGGCCGTTATCTTGTCGTCATTTTCCGCCATCGGCAGGGAAGTTTGTCCTTCCTGTGACCGAACAATGATCCTTGCCCAGTATTCACCGTCGGCCAAATCCTTTGGCGGAGTGGCCCGCAAACGTATCACCTGAGTCGAATTGGGGGCGAGGACGATTCTTTCCGGAAAGGCCTTGATCCAGTCTTTGGCGCAATGCGGATCAGTAACTCCGGAATCCTGAAGCATAACCTGAACATCGCCCATTGAATCGGAGACCGGTATGCCATAACCGATGAGAATCGTAATCTCTTTTGGTTTGTCCGACGGGTTCTGGACGGTAATTCGGCCGGTGCGATCATTCTCAGACATAAAGACGCTTGTCGGGGCGACCAGGACCCCGGCTGAGCTGGTGCAAAATGAGATTAGAATAAATGTGAATGAAACAAAAAGGCCCCGGACACGATTAATAATAACGGTTCGGGGGGAAGACAATTTACTTTCCATAGTATCCTCATCCTATGTTTTATTTTGCGCTTTAAGGGATTCGCCCCAGCGAATCCCTTAAAGAAAACTATTATAAAACAAAACCAGTCAAGTCAACAATAATACCTTATTAATTGCCGGTATAAGCCACCGTCAAAATAATATCGGCGTCATAAGACGATGCTCTCTGGTCGACAGTCGGATAAACCGTGCCGCCCAGGAATAGCTGAAGGATATTACCGGCTCCGCCGAGCGCAGTCTCGGGAAGAGCATGCGGATCCTGGTCGACTATGGCGCCGGCGCCATGAACCGCCGGTGTTCCGGCCGCAGTTGTATCGATATCCGCATCAGTTGTACCGAACGCAATTACCAGGCGATCGGTGTTGGTAGAATTCCAGAGATAATCGGGCAACTGAAGGTACATTGAAATTTCCTGATCGCCCTCTCCGGTAATCTGAAAAACGCCGGCATCGGCAACAACGGTTTTGTCGGCGACATGGGGGACACCCTGCAGAACATCACCGAAGGCCAGATCATGAGTGGCTGTGACGGTTAGGACCGCCAGAACATTTGCCGTCGCCTGGCCATTCGAAACATCCTGAGCCAAAACGGCCAGTGGTGCAAAAACCACTGCCGCGGCTATCAATAATATATATCCTTTTTTCATTTTCTCGCTGAATCGCATTTTAGTATCTCCTAATATTTACCCGCCTTTTGGTTTCCTCAGTTACCGGTATAAGCTACCGTTAAAATAATGTCAGCGCTATAAGACGACGCTCTCTGGTCGACAGTCGGATGAACAGTACCGCCAAGGAATATCTGAAGGATATTGCCGGCTCCGCCAAGAGCAGTCTCGGGAAGAATATGCGGGTCCTGGTCGACTATGGCGCCAAGGCCATGGGCTGCCGGAGTTCCGGCCGCCGTCGTATCAATATCGGCATCGGTTGCGCTGAATGCAATTACCAGACGATCAGTGTTGGTCGAATTCCAGAGGTAATCGGGCAACTGGAGAAACATTGAAATCTCCTGTCCGCCCTCTCCGGTAATCTGAAAGACGCCGGCGTCGGCAATGACAGTCTTGTCGGCGACATGCGGTACGCCCTGCAGGACATCACCAAAAGCCAGATCATGAGTTGATGAGACCGTGAGAACGGCCAAAACGTTTGCGGTGGCCTGACCGACAGCCACATCTTGCGCCTTTAGTATGCCGGGCGTTAAAGCAACCAACGCCACCATAGCTAATATCAGGCGACTGAAGAGGCATTTCATCCTTGAATGGGAATGCATAGTCATCTCCTTCTTTCTATTATCCCTATAGTCTATCATTTGTTTAAAGTCAATTTCTATAAAAGAATAATCGTCAGATAAAAGAATTACTTGAATGCTTTCCCCAAAAAAAGGAAGAGGAATATGAATTTGCAGATATGGCGATTATGGAAACAGGATCGACACTAAGTCGTTGCAGATATTGCAATTGCAGTCTAATTGCCGGTATAGGCGACGGTCATGACAATGGTCGCCGAGTAACTCCCCTGTTTTTGTTGAAGCTTTGGAATAACCATTCCACCCAACCAGACGGTCAATCCGTTTGAGCCCAATCTGTAGGTAATGGTATGCCAGGGATCCAAATTATTGCTGCCGGGATTCGTCTGATCAGGGGTGGCGCTGGAATCAAGGGCGCAATCGGTTTCATGAAAAACCATCTGCATATTATTGCCGCCGGAATTCATATAGGTGGGCAGTGTAAAATCAATGGTAATCTCTGATCCGGCTGTCCCCGAAATAAAAAATTCTGCGGCCGAACCGGGCGTCGTCTTTGAGATAGTCTTGGGAATACCGGGGAAAATATCACCGAAAGTAAGATCATTGTTTATGATAGCATTTTGCGCCCCGGCTTCCTCGGAAAAGGAAAGTAAAATCAAAATAATTGCCGGGAAAAGGGATTTTCTCATAATGGTTCACCACCTTATATAATGCAAATATCGAAATTTATATAAGCTGGTCAACATTAATTTTTATTCAGAAGGCTAATTTTCTGAGTAGATAAGCGTGATAAGGCATGAATCCTGAAGAAAACAATCGCCAGGGAAAAGCATAACTCGTTCAAGAGAAATCGGCTTTCGATCGGCCTTATCGAATGCTGCCGTCCTATTAACCCCGGCATCGGAGGGAAAGCGGTATTGTCTAATTAATCTATTATAATTATTGATTGTAAGGATTATCCCGGCATTCGCCGGATGGCATATATCAATAATTGCAATGTCCGAGTTATCGATGTTTCCCTCGATCTGCCCCGTCGAATTATCATAAAAGCCAATCGGCTCAATAACAGTGGCGGTTACCCTGATTTGAGCCGAACAGGACGATGCCACCTCTATGTTTACGGCCGCGACCGAAAAATTAGAAATAAGTACAAAAAGTAATCCGATTCTTACCGACATGACAGTCTCTGATACTGAATAAGTAATTCAGTACCAAAGTACTACCATCCCGCTTTTTGTCAACAGGTAATTATCGGTTGGCAGAAAGCGGACTATTCTCTATTTCGTCTGCCCTAATTGCCGGTATAGACTACACTTAGCGTAATATCAGCCGCATAATCGCCGCCGGTCTGCGTTATACCCGGATTCACGGTGCCGCCAATCCAGAGTAACATCTGCCCCCCAGCTCCCAGCCGCAAGGTCAGCGGGCCATTGGGGTTGATCGCCGCCACTGGTGCTGTCTGCCCTCCACCGGTACCGTCGTCATATGATGCGTCGGTACTGCCAAAACTGATCGGCATGGAAGCGGTTGAATCAAGAAGCAGCGCTGGCGGCAATTCAAAATCAAGACTGATTTCCGCTGAATTGAAACCGGTGATTTCAAATGCACCGGCACGCCCTATCGTGGCCTTATTAACCGTTTTGGGCGTCCCCGGCATAACCGTTTCAAACATCAGGTCATTGGTACCTGTCACAGATATTGATGGCAAAACGGTAGCGGTTGCCTGTATCGTGCCATATTCCTGGGCCATAACAGAGGCGGAAAAGACGGCCAGAATTATAGCCGACAGCAAGAAAAAGTATGGTTTCTTATACATCTATTTCTCCCCGTAAAAAACTCCATATTCTTTGGGATATCATTAATGGCAAGCGGAATGCCGTCTTTTGCAATTTATCAGAACAATATGCTGCATATGGAGATGCCGCTTATTTTATGACAGATATATGAGAGCCATTTATTGACAAGTATTGGGGGGATCCCATATTTGTAATTGCAAGACTAAATCTGATAACAAGATACAGGACAATAGCCATTTTAAAGAAATTAAGTCAGACTCATTTTTACTAAAAAATTGAGTTAACCGGTTAATCCTGTTTCGGTTACTTGATCCCAATCATTTGAAGAATTTGCAAATCGGCTAAAGAGTTATGGGGAAAAACCGATACTGATTATAGAAATGGCTGTTCAAAATTTAAACAGCGACAAGAAAAATGATAGTACCATGAGTAGTAGAGTTCTCAAATTAGTATTTCTGCAAGTTGTACTATATATGTTTCTGCCATTGATATTATCAGGACAAAATCTGATCTGGCAGACATATACGGGAGGTGTATATAATGAGGTGGGGTATGCTGGGGTTCAGGCCGATGATGGCGATTATGTTGTCCTTGGGAGCACTTTTTCTTTCGGCGCCGGTGATTTTGACATTTACCTTTTGAAATTAAACTCAGTCGGAGATACAATCTGGACGGCGACTTTTGGCGGCGATTCGACCGAATATGGCTATGACATCCAAAAAACAGCGGATGGCGGATATATTCTGGTCGGTTCAACCCGATCTATCGGAAATGGCAAGAGAGACGTTTACCTGCTTAAAACTGATTCGCTCGGGCAGGTTATCTGGTCGCATACTTATGGAGGAGTGGAAGATGATGAAGGTTGCTCGGTCAGGGCGACCGGCGGCGGATATATAATATGTGGCACGACAACATCCCGGGGCGCCGGTTATTCCGATCTCTATTTAATCCGAACGGACACCGATGGCGATACTCTCTGGACCAGGACTTTCGGCGGTGTCGGCGGCGAATCGGGAAGTGCGGTCAGAGAGGCATCCGGCGGCGGCTATATTGCAGTCGGCTCGACCGGTTCTTTCGGAGAAGGGTACAGCAGCATTTATCTGGTAAGAGTCGGCACATCGGGAGATTCATTATGGGCCATTACTCTCGGTGGGCGCCGGGCCGATTTCAGAAGCAGTGTCGAAGCCGCCCAGGACGGAGGATTTATTATTATCGGAGCGACCGCATCGTATGGGGCCGGATATTCGGATGCTTATCTGATAAAGACTGATATGTCGGGTGGCCTCCTGTGGGAGAAAACCTATGGCGGGATCAAGGATGACCGCGGTTATTCGGTTTATCCATCGCGCGACGGCGGTTATATTATTACCGGTACGACCGAATCATTCAACGCCCAGTCGATTGATATTTATACCATCAAAATCGACATTTTCGGTAATCAAATCTGGAGCCGCAATTATGGCGGGGCAAAATCCGATTTCGGGCGGATGGTTTTTCAGGATCAGGGGCGAGACTATATGGTGGTCGGGTACAGTTATTCCAATTCGACCGGCGGTTCGGATATATATATCGCAAAATTGTACGGCGATGCAACCTCCGTCAATGATGACGATCCGATCGAAATTCCATCTGGATACGCCCTGTCGCAAAATTATCCTAACCCCTTCAACATGACGACGAGAATTAACTGCACTTTGCCCCGACGGGCGGCAGTATCATTGACCGTTTATAATATTCTCGGCCAAAATATTCGTAATTGGCAATTCGACAGCCAGCCGGCAGGCATCTTTTCGATAGATTGGGACGGAAAAAATGAGTTTGGCGAAGTGGCATCCGGCATTTATTTCATACAGATGAAGACGGATGATTTTTCTGAAACGAAAAAAATGGTTCTCGTCAAGTAATCCGCACGGTTTCAACTTAACTGTCGCCATTGGAAATCAGACGGGCAAATATTCTGTCCCGCATGTCGCTCATTATTTGAACATTGTGGCTTGAATAGCCAAGAATTCCATCTCCCATAATTATCTCCTTTCAAATCATGGTCCATGTTTCCGGTCAAGCTTTTCCATATACTTCATTCGAGAAATCGGGAGATGTTAAATTCCGCTTAGCGATTGCGGGGCAATTAATTGTATCGAATTGTATCAATGGCCCGGATTTTAGAACAATCTGTCAGGTAATTCAAGGATGATTTCTGTCGGCAGATGTTAATGCCGACTGCGGATAAGAACATATTACGGGTTAATGTAGTTCCACTTTTTGCCGATTTAATTGGTTAATAGAACATTACTTGGGCCAAGCAAAATTTTTGATGATAAGAATATTACTATTTGCCATGGGATTCTTTTTCGTCGCCCAGCCTGTCTGGACGACGGTTTATTATGTCTCCCCACTTGGCCAGGATACCAGGTCCGGGCTGACTCCATCATTGGCATGGGCGACTATTGATAATGGCGATCAAAAGGGCATACTGCTTCCCGGCGATACTGTCAATATTCTCCCCGGGACATTTCATATATCCGT
>Ga0105099_10000987_pt1 | contig 18489 bp, 18 predicted proteins | sample PPLLak3cmMay2015_2_FD_79138 | JGI IMG/M metagenome (GOLD analysis project Ga0105099, IMG submission 79138) | Freshwater sediment microbial communities from Prairie Pothole Lake near Jamestown, North Dakota, USA - PPLs Lake P8 Core (1) Depth... | ecosystem: Environmental > Aquatic > Freshwater >... | reverse complement strand
GGCCTTCCTTTCAAAAAGGCAGTCCTCGCTACCGCCCATAAGCTTCTGAGGGTCATTTTTGCCATGCTCACACAAAGAAAAACTTTTTGCTATGAAACGAACTCATGATAGTTGACTGTTATCAGTAATCTGCATGTGTCAATAAAAGTTGATTATTTCTCTTGGCAATAATCACATCTATTGAGATCCTGAGTACTCTTGAGATGAATATATCCAATTTGACGGGGGACCCGACAAAAAGGCGTATTGATTTCTCAAAAGAACTGGCATTGCCGCGCGTTACTTTTCCAAGCATATCGCCAGAGCCCCTCCTTTTCGATGCAAAGTATCCCTTGACAAGCAAAAACAGCCTCTCTATACTTCCGAACATCGAAAGCAATTTCTTATCAAATAATCAAACAAACGAAGTGAAACTTCTGTTGTGGAAGCGCTATGGAACGTACGGAAATTGAAATTTAAATGACGATCTCCCACTGCGATCCGACACGGATGATCGATACTGTTGTTGACTTCGATAACTGAGGAGGCCGTCACGGAGTATGGACTCCTCTACCTCGATAGCTTTTTTGTTGATGTCAGGACGGATGTGGGCTTCAGACTATCTGATGAGAATCGAGATCAAGAGCCTTATTGCATGTTCTTTTATCTTGATAATGGGGGGACCACACCTAATTCCTCCGCAGACAGGAACCCATGGCGCATGTAACGATTTCCAATTCCGGATACCCAATTTAATGGGATGAGGGGGCTGGAATTTTCAGACCATTTGAGAAGTCGTCACTTTTTTACAACCCACTTATTTTTCTGTACCATGCGTTACATCATATGAAATCTTGATCGGACACACTTAAATGCCCTGCCAGCGCTCATTCAGAAAAAATAAAATTCCTGTCGTGATGTTAGTAGTTATGGCCGTTTCTGCCCTGACGGTCATATTACTGTTAGAATTGACCAGATGTTATCAACCGGATCCTCGGAAAGAAGAAAAAGGGGCGGCAATGGAACTTATGCAGAGTGCCATCCATGCCATTAAAACAGAGAAACTCAGAATGGGGATCCCCATCGATCGGCTTCTTGATCCGGATGAAACGGGGATGATAGGTGTGGAGTACAATGACCTTACCACCACCAGAGGATCGCTAACTTCAAAAAGAATATCAACGAATCCTGCCTTTGCCGCCGTCGTGGTGGAAATGTTAGACCAGGCGGGTGTAGGAACGGGCGATCCGGTGGCGGTCAGTTTTTCCGGTTCTTTCCCCGCCCTAAACATCGCTGTTTTGTCAGCGGTTAAGGTGTTGAACCTGCAGCCCGTTATCATCAGTTCAGCAGGGGCTTCCATGTATGGAGCCAATCAACCTGAGATGACCTGGCTGGATATGGAAAGGATTCTAGCCGAGAGGGGGATTTTCCCCTATCGCTCGCTGGCTGCCTCCTTGGGAGGGATTACGGACACGCAGGGAGGGTTGGATGGAACAGGCATCTCCACAGGTCTCAGAGCGATCCGCCGTAACGGGAGACCTCTCCTCACTGAGGGAGGCGTTGCGCGACTGGATGGCGATATCAGAGAACGGATGGCGCTGTTTGATCGGTCCTTCGGAGGGCAGAAACCGGCGGCTTTCGTCAATGTTGGCGGATCACTGACCTCCCTGGGAAGTGGCCCGGGGGTTCATCAGCTCCCGATGGGGCTTCTGATGAAGATTCCTGCTTCAGGCCATCTGGAACGGGGAATCATCTTTCGCATGGCAGAGCGGGGGGTACCGGTTGTTCATTTGCTGAAGATCAGGTCAATCGCAGCTCAATACGGAATTCCAGTCGATCCTGCGCCATGGCCGGTGGTGCCTCCAGGCAGGAAAGCGACGCCGAAAAGGTATTCTATGCCTTTGGCAGTTGCCTGCCTGGTATTGCTGATGGTGATTCTGGCCTTTTTACATAGAGCTGACGTCAAATCCAGAGCCACCGGGGGGGCTTGACATGGAGATATTTTTCCTCTGTCTCATGATGATTTACCTGGCCAAGGAGCGGATCTGCCACAAACGGCGACTGAATCGAATTCCCATCCGCATTCATGTGAACGGCACACGCGGGAAGTCGAGCGTAGTGCGTCTGATCGCTGCCGCCCTACGGCGATCCGGTATCCGAACCCTTGCCAAAACGACTGGAACTGTACCGAGACTGATTCTTCCCGATGGCAGTGAAGAAATCATCCGACGGAAATCTTCGGCCAATATTCTCGAACAGATGGCCGTCATCAGAAGGGCGGATAGCATGAAGGCGGAAGCCATAGTGATCGAATGTATGGCCCTCGATCCCGCCTTACAGTTCGTTTCCGAAACGGAAATGGTCCGTTCGACGGTGGGGGTCATCACTAACGTCCGCCCTGATCATTTCGAGGTGATGGGCAAAAATCTGGATGAGGTCGCCGAGGCGCTCTCCCAGAGCGTCCCCTTGCGGGGAGTCCTGGTGACTGGCGACCGCCGGTACCTCCCCTTTTTTTCGCAGGTGGCATCCGGGAGAGGATCCAGGGCTGTCCTGGCATGGAATCCTGATCAGGACGCGGAAAATTCACTCAATGAAATACATCTCTTCCGGGACAACATCGATATCGTGCGAAGTGTATGTTCTCTCCTTGGTCTCGACCCCGCCGTTACAGCGCAATCCATCGAAGAAACTGTCCTCACCGGCAGGGACATTGGGATATGCCGTATACTGTTTAGAGGCAGAACGGTCCATTTCGTCGATGCCTTTTCCGCCAATGATGTGGAATCCACGCGTATCATCCAGGAACGCGTCCTGGCACGAAACGGATCGCCCAGGCCATTGTTCGCACTTTTCAACAACCGTGCCGACCGACCGCTGCGAATGAAGTCATTCGTCGATGACCTGCTGACGGAAGATCTTTATGATCACGTCGCCGTCATCGGGGAAGGACGCCACTTGGCGCAGCGGTATCTGCAAGAAAAGATTGCGAAGGAAAGGATATTCGTCTTGCCGAACACATCGCCGCTACTGCTTCTGGAATCGTTGATCCGGCAAGCCGCCTGTCCGGAATTTACGATCGTGGGCATGGGAAACGAGAAAGGTCTGGGTGAGCGAATCTCACAGTTCTTTGCGGAGGCGGAGGCGCAATGAACCTGAACGAATCCATAGCTATCGGCCTTGTTTTTGGATTTTTCTTTCATGAATGGGTCGGGCTTTCCGGCGGAGGATACGTCGTTCCGGGATATATCGCCCTGCAGTTGGGCAACCCCCTTATCTTGGCCGGCACTCTGACGATAAGCTTTGCGACCTATTGGTCGATGAAGATCGCCTCCCGCTACGCCATTCTTTACGGTCGCCGGCGATTCATCCTCACGGTCCTGACTGGATTCACCTGGCAACTGCTGTTTAAATCGATACTGATCCAGAGATTGGTTTTTTCGGCTGATACGGATATTCTGGGATTCATCATTCCGGGGTTGATCGCCAACGAAATGGAACGCCAGCGCATTTGGCCCACTTTGTTCTCGCTCCTAACCATTTCCGTGCTGGTCAGGCTGACCTTGATTGTCCTGGGCCTTGTCCGTTATTGACGGGTCGGGGGTGATACAACAAAGGGACTTTCATGCGGTTCAGGGCCAGTTATCTGACTAAGGACCTAATGAGTCAGTATCAGCAAAAGAATTTCACTGTTGGTGATCCTGATCATCCCCCTGTCGGTCGGCATCGAAACTTTCTTAACGCGTCATTTCCGTAATTATGCAATTGAGAATGGAAGAAATTATTATGGGAGCTTGCCTGACGTTGGGCCGTTCTGTAAGAATGCACCAAGGCCTTTCTCTTGGATTTCCTCCGGCGAAGGATAATAGAGAGAGATGATGGTTCGACCGGGATTCTGCTCGCTGAAGACCTTGAGGAATTCTTCAATGCCCGCAAGATGCCGGAAAACACGCTCCGAGATGGGGTGCCCCTTCTCATCGAAATCCACAAAAAGCCGTTTCGACCCGTAGGCTCTGATATACATCTTGTCTATGCCCGTCACGATCAATTCGCTGCTGGTCCGGCCTCGTAAACGTCCCTGCGCGGGGTTCGCCGTTTCCATGAGCACCGCCAGTGCCGGGGTGTGGTCGCCGAGTTCCCGGTGGGTCAGTCCGTGGAGATTCTGCGGCGAAGGTTCCAATCCGATGCGGATATTCCGCATTTCCAGATTCATTAGAACATTGACGGCCAGAGGCATCGCCCGTTCGTGAGCTACAATTGCGTTAATCACCGGGTACTCGGGGGATGCTTCATGCAGGTCGATGACGAGGTCAACACGTTCCCGTTTTACAAGTTCCGTGACTGCAAAGGCTGTTCTCTCGGTGAAGTTGCCGTCGGGACGTCCGGGAAAAGCTCGGTTCAGATTGCGGGTTTGGTTGCCGGACAGGATCTGCCCCGAGGGGTAATGAAGGTAGATGTCTGGATCTGGCCACTGATCCATGGGGCTCGTCGAGCGTGAGCCACAGCGAAACCAGCGTTTGCCCGAGGGCGTATTTATGGCGTAGGCGGGAGGGGATGCCTCCTGAGGGTCTGTTACCGTGAAACCACTCACATTAGTACGCGGCAGGATTAACAGGCGTCCGGAATCCAGTTTCAGCCGTTCGACAAGCAGGATGGCCGCGAGATGACCGGCCGGCTCGTTGGGATGAGTGCCACCCAAGATTAGTGCGGTGCCGCCGGGTTTTTCCCCCGCCAGGATGTAAACATCCGTATCTCCGCGGGTGCCTTTAATCGCCGGGAAATAGTCACTGAGGTGCTTGATTTCCGTTACTCCCGGTCCCTGGTTGATTTTAAGGGGTTTTCGCATCGCCAGGAACTCTTCTCTGGTCACACACACGACTATGATAGCAATAACGACAAACAGGATGCCGCTGAATCTATTTCTCATGTTCATATCCTACTTAATCATAAGGACCCTGAGAATGAGAGGAATCGCAACCAGTGCGGCTGTGGCCTGGAGATAGCGATCCTCATCATCAAGGGCGCACCATATAACGATAAACAGGAGGAACAGGACAATCATGCGGTAAGCGATCACCATGGCAGAAGCCTCCCCCAGTTGGCGTAAGCAAGTGCCAGAATACCGACAGCATCGATCACTATCGCCGGGATCAGGCACCGGTACAGGACTCGGAAATAATTGTCCACTTTCATTACCTTTGCAGCGAACAGACCTGCCAAGGCTGTCGGTGGCATGAGGTCACCCAAGCTGCTGACCAGTGCCAGGGCTGAGACTGCGAGAATCTGGTTCTTGCCCAGAAGAGCAAGGGCAAGCGGAACGCCGAGGACGCTCGCCGCTCCAAAGGCGGACACCGCGCCAAAAGCGGGGATCGACGTGGCAACGGCGAAGAGTAAAAGAAACTTCGGGAGGCTGAGGGCTTCGCCGACGATAAAGCCCCGAGCGCCAGTCAATGTTATAATCTGGATGAACATTCCCACCCCCACAAGGATGCCCATTACCGGGATCGCTTCCCGCATTGCTTCGCGGACGGTTTGGAAAAAATTGATCCGATTGGCTGTGAACAGTCCTGTCAGCGTCGCCAGCAGGAAATCAAAAGGGAGCCCCGGATCATAGATTATCTTCGGTGCAGCCTTCGGGACAACCATAAGAACAAACAGCAGAATCAAGGGAAGGTAAATCCGGAATCCGTAACGGCCATAGAAAGATTCAGGCATCTCTGCCACAAGGCTCTCAAGGTCTATATCCTTTTTTACATACCGCCGCGCCATAGTAAGAACAAAAATGATTCCGAGGGGGAACGTCAGGATGAAGAGCGGAAAGAAAAAGCCAACATAGGGCATATCAATCCCCTCTCCGATGATCATGGCCGGTATGCATACCGGTGGCGCTATCATGCCGAGCATGGCACCGATCGCGATTATGGCGGCCGTGTTGATTCTGGGGATGCCCATGTGCATGAGCACGGGGGCGACGAGCGCCCCGGTCGTGAAAACACAGGCCGTGGATGAACCTGTAATCATACCGGGGAACATGATGAGAAGCATGAGCGAACAGAGAAGTAGATATGGCTTTTTATAAAACGCCTCCGTCATCTGCCGGCCGATGGTATCGAGAACGCCGGATTTCTGAAGTACCTTCATGTAGATCATCGCCGTGGCAATCACAATATTTGTGTCAAGAAAGCTGAATGTCCCCTCGACGAGGTGGCGCAACGGCACCCCTTCTCCGGCGACGAGGGCACCAGCGACAGAGGAAAAGACGAGGGAGAGTGCCACCGGAAGTTTGAGCGCAAAGCACCCTCCCGCGAAAATTGTGCACATGACAAGAAGAATGAAGGCTTCCTTTTCCATATCAATCCTAATAGCCGATCGCTACGCCGTCTCTACGGGGATCACCTGCGCCATATAGTTTGCCAGTCAATAGATCGAGCATGACAGCCTGAGCTCCGCCGAAGTAAAGGTCAACATCTTTCTTTAGCGAGAGCTTGTGTCCCATATTGACCAGGGACAGCTGGACTTCCTTGGGGATGCGGGCTTCCATGAAGATATCGCCCGTCATGCAATGGATCCGGGGAGCAGCGATGGCTTCCTGGAGATTCATTCCATAGTCTACGATGTTCATGAGAATCTGAGGCAGGGCAGAGATAATCCTGGTTGCCCCAGGCGAGCCGATGGATAATACAGGTTTTCCACCCTTGAGGACAAGCATGGGAGACATGCTGCTGAGTGGGCGCTTTCTGGGTTCGATCGAGTTTGATTGTCCCGGTTTGGGTATGAAATCATCCATTTCGTCATTTAGCATGATGCCCGTGCCGGGAACGAGGACCCCGGAGCCGAAGAAAAAGTTGATCGTCTGGGTGAGAGCAACCATATTGCCGTCTTTGTCCATAACCGACAGGTGGGTTGTTCCGCCGGATTCGTAACGCGGCGCATCGCCCGCCGGTATTTTGACGCCGACGCTGTCTATTTTGATTTCCTTGCGCAGCTCATCCGCATAAGCCTTGGACAGAAGTCCCTGAATAGGCACCTTAACGAAGTCCGTATCGCCCATGTATTTGGAGCGGTCGGCAAAAACCCGCTTCATCGCCTCCGCCATGATATGGATGGCGGCAGAGGAATTTTGGCCGAGTTTTGCCATATCATACCCTTCCAGAATGTTGAGGATCTGGATGATGTGCGTACCACCGGAGCTGGGCGGACTCATGGAGATGAGTTCATAGCCCCGGTAACTCCCTCTGACCGGCTTACGCAAGACAGGTCTGTAAGCTGCAAGATCCTCCTTGGTAATTATACCCCGGATGGAAGCCTTCATTTCCCGCTCGATGGCCTCCGCAATTTCTCCCTTGTAAAAAACGTCCGGACCCTTATCCGCAATAAGCCGGTAGGTCTTGGCCAGATCTTTGAGCACGAGCCGGTCGCCCGCCTCGTAAGGCAGACCGTTTTTCAGATAAATTTCAGCCGCCGCAGGAAACCGGGTGAGTTTTTCGAAGTTGTCTTTCATCATCTCGTTTAATGTCGGACTCACCATATATCCATCTTCGGCGATCCGGATTGCTGGGGACATAACATCCTTCAGGTTCATGGTACCGTATTTGCCGAGAGCCATCGTCAGACCGGCCAGTGTTCCGGGGACGGCAACCGCTCTGTGGCCGATCGTTGATTCGTTGTTCATGACCTTGCCTTCGGGGGTCAGGTTGTACATGTCGGGAGTCGCTTTCAACGGCGCCATCTCCCGATAGTCGATAGCGACGATTTCTTTAGTCTTCGCGAGGTAGATGATGATGAATCCGCCGCCTCCCAGACCGGAGGCGTTAGGTTCGACGACACCCAGCCCAAAGGCGGTGGCCACGGCGGCGTCGACTGCATTTCCCCCTTTTTTCAGAATCTCCACCCCAATCTGGGAGGCGAGAGGATGAGCGGCCGCCACCATGCTGATTTTCCCCTCGACTGGTGTACCGGCCATTACAAAGGAAGGCAACAAAAGCATACAAAGAATGATAAGTCCGGTCAAAAAGGCTCCTCTTGGATGATGACACTGTCTTGAGAAAATCATGGTTTACCTCCTTGTTTCTGATAGATGTTTTTTAGATGTTCCTTTAAATCGGAAATGCGGGTTACGCCGATCATGGGTATTTTATGCTTCGAGGCGATATTCGTGAAGATGCCATCGGCATCCCCTTCATTCACCACGATCAGATAGGAAGCCGCGGGAGCGACAAGCTGGATAAACTTATCCGAAAGTTCACCCCGCCTGCCCTTGCCGCCGATGTGCATGGCAATCAAAAGACTTTTGTTTTCCCTCGCCTTGTCCAGTAGCTGCCGGACTCTCACGATTTCCTTGTCCACATCGAGTCCTGCCGCTCCTAATCCCTTCGTGCTGCCGCCGATGACGACGACTAAGCTCCCCATCCCTTGCAGATCACCTGGTCCCGCCAATGCGGCAAACTTCTGGCCGATCTTTAGACGATCCATGATGACCTTCACCATTTGTATGTCGGCACTCTGGCCGGCCGACGTGAGCAAAACAGGTTCCTTGGCGGAAAAACTCACTTTCTGTTTGTCTTCGCCCGCGGCAGACTTGACCAACGGCAGGAACAGCAACAGGCATACAACGGCCATCCATCCTCTTTTCATAACGCACCTCCACCTTCGGGGACCACCCTCATCATGATTTTTTTTATTACAATGCACATTATGTTCGCTTTCTTTCCCTTTCAGCCTTCCCCATGTTTTCACCTTTGTAAACGGCGATCATCAATTATGTCATTTTCCGATATCCCGGTTGTCATTCAGGAAGAGCACAGACCGGAGGAATATCCTTCATCGTCAGTAATCCCGGCGGGGCTTCGATGGCCCGGAGAATGGAATTGACGATCATGGCCGCCGTTGCAAGATCGCCGCAGACGCCGCCCTTGATAACGAACTCTAAAGAGGGCGTACCCTCTCGGAGATGTTTTTGACAGTAACCCACCGATTTGCATGAACCTCCAGATACCCTTCACCTTCTGTCTTTCGGATTGCTTCGCTTACGGTGGTGATGCTTACGCCGAACTGGCGTGCAATGTCCTTTTCCTGAATGCAGTCAGACGGTTTGATCTGTTGGTTGGCAATAGCTTCCCGCAGGTACTGGCAGATGGAGTCTTTATAAGACTTCAACTGCTTGGGTGCCTCAAGCACGAGTGATTTTTCCGAACTGTCGACCATATTCAAATTACCCTTTTGAGGATATATTTTATAATTTATTATGATGTCAATTTATTTTTGGAATTTATCCTGAAAAAAGAAAATGTTACTATTAAATTAATCCTTAGAAAATACGATTAAAAATCATTTGGTAGTAGGTGCGCAACCGCTCGGATATATTGATATTAGATTACATCAGCCTTATTGATAACTGGATGAAAGGTTTAAGTGCAGGACCGCTGATTTTCTGCTTCTCAGGGGGCTATCATCCTTCCTGAAAGCAACAATCCTTTACACTTCATTAATATTCAAGACTTCAAGTCGTAATCATCGGCATAATCTCATCAGCTACATCGTATAGGTAGGTGGAGATGATACCCGGCACCTTTGATATTTTTCCTGATCCTGCCTGCGCATTATGGGTTGAAAGCAGCAACCAGAATGAGTCGGGTTAAAATAAATTGCAAATAGGGATTAATTCCCCGGGTCTGCGGTTTACATTGCTGTGCCCGGCATAAAATCAGGATAAACCGAGGATGTTTTTGACTGCCTTATACATTACATATCCTCCTGAAACATTCCATGCATTAAAACCCTTTTGTCTTAATATTCTTGAAGCAAAATAAGACCTTTTACCCACAAGACAGTAGAGCCAGATATCCCGGTTTTCAGGAATTTCGTCAAGCCGGGATCTTATGCTGTTTAAAGGAATATTGACGGCGCCGCCAAGATGTCCCCGCACAAATTCGGCCGGGTCCCGCACATCTATTATATAAGGGTCCGAACCGGGGAGCTCTTCCCAGTGCTTTATAAAAGAATAACCCTTAAGCACGTTTGCCGCTATCATGCCTGCCATGTTGACCGGATCTTTTGCGGAACCGTACTGGGGGGCATAGCAGAGTTCGGCTTCTTCAAGGTCGAAAACCGTCCCGTTTTTTTGGATGGTTGCCGCGATGACATCGATTCTTTTTTCAACTCCTTGAAGGCCTACAGCCTGTGCGCCAAGAACCCGCCCGTCATTTCGGGAGAATATGAGCTTCATGGTTATGGTTTTTGCGTCCGGATAGTAGATGGCATGATGATCCGGATGGAGATATATCTTTTCATATGGTATGTGAACGCCATTTTTCTCATGCCTTTTTATGGCCTTTTCCGTCAGACCGGTTGAAGCTATCGTCATGCCCATTATACCGCATACGGCGGTAGCCTGTATGCCTCTGAATGATTTTATTTTATCGGACGTTCCGAATATGGATTCCGCCGCAATCCGGCCCTGCCTGTTTGCCGGTCCTGCGAGGGGAATAAGGCTTTGACTGTTCGTTAAGAAGTCTTTTACTTCGACGGCATCGCCGACTGCCCAGATATTTTCGTCGCTTGTCCGCATGAATTCATCTACGACTATTCCTCCAAGAGCGCCTATGGAGAGTCCCGCATCCTTTGCAAGCTTAATTTCAGGCCGAACGCCTATAGAGAGTATAACCATATCAACCGGAACCGTGTTTTCCGATTGAAGCCTGACGGATATAGAGTCGTCGTTTTCTTTCCTGAACCCGGAAACAGCGGAACCGAGGATTAATGATACTCCGTTTGCCCTGAGATGTTTATGAACGAACTCTGCGATTTCAGGATCTATGGCCGGCATGACGTGCGGCTGCATTTCAATGATGGTGACATGAATGCCGAGCCTTCTTAAGTTTTCCGTCATTTCAAGCCCGATAAATCCTCCGCCGACAATAGCCGCTCTTTTAACCTTTTTTTCTTTAATCCATTTAATGATTTCCCTTGTATCGGGAATATTGCGGAGTGTGAATATTCCCGGAAGATCGATTCCTTCCAGTTTCGGCTTTAAAGGCGCTGATCCAGGGGAAAGAAGAAGGGAATCATATTTTTCCCTGTAAACCCTGCCTGTCCTGAGATCCCTAACCTCAATTTCCTTCTTTCCCCTGTCGACCGAAAGAACATTGCTCTGATTTCGTACATCAACTTCGAACCACTCAAGAAAAAGTTCGGGGGATGCGACAATGAGTTCGTCTTCGCCGGTAATTACGTTTCCTATATAGTAAGGAAGTCCGCAATTTGCGAACGAAACATAAGGGCCTCGTTCGAATAATATGATTTCAGCATCCTCGGAAAGTCTCCGCGCTCTTGCCGCACAGGATGCTCCGCCCGCAACACCGCCTACTATAAGGAGTCTTTTTTTGTCCGCCATATTCTGATCCTCCATCGGTGAAGATTGAAAAAATATTTTCAGCAACTAAATATGATGAACAGCTTATCATGTCAAGAAATGAGCTTTTTTTGGCATCAGATCAGAAACGGTTTGTATTATTTATCCTGCTTGGATATAGAGAGCAGAAAATAAATTAATAATGACGGAATTTTTACGAAGCCGTCGATAAAGGAGATTATAAATGAGCAATGATCAGAGCATTAAAATTGATGTCAAAATGGATCAGGATAATCTTTATCTTGAGGAATCTTTTACCGATTTGAAGGCAGGCTCGATAAGGAGGCTCACACCGGTCATGCCTGACGGTTTGCCTGACAAAAAGCGAAAGATATTTTTCATGGCCCAGACCCAGCTTATGACGCAGGCGGGACTTTTACCCATACAGTGTGAAATAGAGGCCCAAACTCTTAAGGAAGCAATGGAAAAATTTCCGGCAGCGGTAAATGAGGCCGTGGAAAAGCTTGTTGAAAGAGCAAATGAAATGCGGCGGCAGGAAGCCTCCCGGATTATTGTGCCGGGCTCGGAGATGAGGAATATTAGCCTGAAATAAGAAACAAGACGGTATCGTAAAAACTCAATTATTTGCCATAAAGTCACAAAGAAAGGCCAATTGAAAACATTTAGGTTATTTTTTTGAGGCCTTCTTGATCTTTGTGTGAGAAAGACTTTTTACGAACTCATCAATATTGTGATGAGATTGTAAGGTCGTAGCTTCCGGAAGCAGGCCAATAAAGGGCAGGACCCCTAACCTGCCTTTTTTAACTGGTATTGTCCAAAGGGCTCAAGCATGCAGAAAAACAGGAAAGCCGTTATAGGGTGGGCATTGTATGATTTTGCAAATTCGGCCTTTGCAACGACAGTAATGGCTGGTTTTTTCCCTGTTTTTTTCAAGCAATACTGGAGTTTCGGAGCCGATGTCAATCTCAGCACAGCCCGGCTCGGATTGGGAAATTCGATTGCAAGCATGATTATTGCGCTGATGGCCCCCCTTCTTGGAGCTATAGCGGACAAGGGTTCGATAAAGAAAAAATTTCTTATTTTTTTTGCCTATATGGGCGCAATAATGACGGCCTCCCTGTACCTTGTGCAGAAAGGCGACTGGATTCTTGCCGTATTTATCTATTCCTTTGCAATCATAGGTTTTGCGGGCGCGAACATATTTTATGATTCTCTCTTGCCGGCCATTGCACAAAAAGATGAGATCGATTACGTATCGGGCTTTGGCTATGGAATGGGATATCTCGGTGGAGGTCTCTTGTTTCTTGTAAATGTCATGATGACGCTGATGCCTGAGAAATTCGGGATTTCCGACCCGACAAGTGCCGTAAAAATATCGTTTCTTTCAGTTGCGCTCTGGTGGGGCTTTTTTACTCTGTTTACCATTTTATGGGTTCCTGAGATCAGAGCCGCCGAATCTGGAAAAACCGGGTTCGGTTTTATCAGAGGAGGAATAAGCCAGTTATCGGAAACGTTTAAAAAAATACGATCTCAGAAAAATATTTATCTTTTTTTGCTTGCCTACTGGTTTTATATCGACGGGGTCGATACCATCATCCGCATGGCAGTAGATTACGGGATGTCGCTGGGATTTGATTCCAAAGACCTTATCGTGTCTCTTCTGATTGTTCAGTTTGTCGGATTTCCCGCCGCAATTATTTTTGGAAAACTGGGACAGACCTGGGGAGTGCGCCGGTCGATATTCCTTTCAATCGGAATATATCTCTTCGTCGTTGTATGGGGAACGATGATGACGAAACGCATGGAATTCTATGTTCTTGCAGTTGTTATCGGCCTCTCCCAGGGAGGCATACAGGCACTCAGCCGTTCATATTTTTCGCGGCTTATTCCACCTGATAAAACTGCCGAATATTTCGGGTTTTATAATATGCTCGGAAAGTTCGCGGTAATTTTTGGCCCGGCACTTATGGGTTTAACGGGTCTCGTGGTAAAAAATGCTTTGATGCCGTCTGCTCCGTCTATATACGAAATTGAACATATCGGACAAATCGCATCCAGGGCAGGCATTGCTTCGGTCTTGATTCTCTTTATAGCAGGTGGAATTCTATTCTATTTTGTCCGCGAAGAACAAAATTAAATCTGATTTTTTAGAATATGAGAGAGAATCGCCTGAAGTTTTGCCGCATCATTTGAAAAAATCCATTCAGCTCCCCTGTTTAATTCCCTAAAAAGGCTGTTTTGGGAACCGATGAAGCCTGTTCCGATCTTCTGATTGTTGTCCGTGTGCTTTTTAAACATGGAGTCCGGGATGAGAAGATAGTGTCCTGCAATTCCGCCGTAATTCTTCTTCAGCGCTATTTCACTTATTCTTTCGGTATTAAATCTTGCTACAGGTATAAAAGCTGTTTCCGGCACAAAACCGATTATGTCGAAGATCCTGGGCGAAAGGGATATCAAATGATAATCTTTTACCGGTTCAAGAGCTGAAAAAAGATCTTTTAATACACCTGCCTGATATACGGGTTCGGGATAAAATTCCTCTTTCATTTCCACCATGAGATGAAGCTTTTTCCCATAACGAGAGATTGTATCGGCGAGGGATGGTATTTGCGGAATTGAAGATTTTAAATCTGAAAAAGTTGTTTCGTTAATGTTGAGGTTTTTTTTAAACAGCCGTTTTGTGTTTCTGTCGTGAAATACGACCGGCTTTAAATCTTTTGTCCATCGCAGATCAAACTCAATACCGAAAATTTTATTTTCAAGGGCTATGTCGAATGCCTTCAGGGTATTTTCAATAGTATTTTTGTTGTCATGTTCTCCCCTGTGCGAAATGATCCTGCAATCCGTGAGCCTCACCTTATCCGGAAAAGGCCGGGGATACTTTGAATATAAATAGTCGGCGATCCGGCAGATTATTTTTTCCACCCAATACATAAAAATCTCTTTAAATCCAACCCCGGCAAAAGGGAGTTTTTTCAGTACCCCTTTGAGGTGTGTAAGTAAGCATGTTTTGATTTTTTACGAGTCCATCATTACTAAACAGCAAGCTTTTTTAAACTTAGTGTCAATTCATGTTCTTTCTACTTCATCCTCAGGCTCGTTAACTTCAGGATTTGTGTCTTCGCATGGCTCTTCAGACCTGCACAATTTGCACCTGCTTTCACTGCACATCTGGCATGAAAAGCAGTCATGGCATTTCCGCTTTTTGATTGTTTCAGCCCGTTTCTCTGGAACAAATATTTTTCCGCTTATGTTTGGAATAGTAACAAAGGCCATAAAAACCGTTTTATTATCCTTAAATTGATTCCGGTATAGTTTATTGTTATGAAGCTTAATAATTATTATCTGACTTGTCGACTTTTCTTTTTCATAGATACAGGGGGGTAATGTCGGCGACTTTAAGAGCGAAATTGATCTTCTCATGAAAACGGAAGATTTTTACGAGAAGATGAAAGTCAGGTTGTCGAAAGATTTAGGCAATGTTGCAAAATTTCTCCCCGCACATTTTAAAGCCCGTTATGGAATTTCAGGAAATTTATATGAAGAAGCTATAGAAAAGAACATGAAATATATAAAACAAGTTCTTAAAAAATCCGAGATAGACTACAACAAGGTATTCAGGCGCACTCAGCTCGTTTTTAATTAAGAACCCGTATTCTTTTTCAGCTTTATTCCGGGCCGCCATATTCAATTGAGACCTATGAAGAACGTCCAATTTTGGCTAAGTACAAGAAAGGCGATAATTTTAACCACAGGAATACACAGAAGTATTTCGAGGATAGCGCGAAAGCTTCACTTCGTGCCTAAATTTGAGCCTGACGCAGTAATCGGGCAAAAGAGGGCGTTATGCAAAGGTCTCAGTTGACGATCAGTACCGAAATATCCTTGGCAGATTGCAGAACTTTTTGGGAAACGCTGCCTAAAATGAACTCCATTATGCCCGAGAGTCCTCTTCTTCCGATAACTACAAGGTCGTATCCTGAGTGCGCTTCGTTAATTATATCCCTGGCGACCCCGTTTTGTTTCTTTTCAATCTTTGTTTCAATATTCTTCTCTTTGAAACCAGCGCCTGTGAGCATCCCTTTTGCCTTCTGCATCGCCTCATTTACGAGTTCCTTCTTTTTTTCTTCGAGGGCGCAGAAAGCGCTTTGCTGTGTTAAAAAATATGGGGTTAATTCGGGACTGTTCATGTCACAGAGTGCTATGCTGTCCTGGATCACATAAAAAAGAGTTACCCTGCTTTCGGGATTGAAGGTTTTGACAATAAACTCGATTGCTCTCATTGCGTTGTCGGAATCATCGAATGCAACCAGCATGTTAAGTCCCATGTTTAAGCCTCCTTTTATAGACGGTTCGGAATAAAGTGGATTGCGATGATTTGATATTATGTGAATTATCAGAAATATTCAAGAAAATTGGGCAGAAAATTGGGCTGACATTTCAGCAAGCTGTCGGATGAATTGAAGCTCCTCGCAGCAAGCTACGGGGAATCTTCGCAGCATGGAATATCATCATGGAATATCATCTGTTTTTAATTCGCTCGCCAACCCGCTGCAAATCCTCCGCGGCGGTCCTTTGGGGGTAATGCGCTCGCTGTTTCGGTTCAAAAAGCGTGAGTTAATCCTGCTTATTGCGGCGGAGAGCTTCAAAGGTTGTTATAATCTTGATATTTTTAAATATGTATTCTAAGTAAAAATATTGTTGCACGGAAAGTTCGGTTAAAAGAATATTGTCTACCGCCCTTTTTATATCTTTTAAATATAAGATCTAATCTTACAGGAGAGTTATATAAAAATGAATTTACTAAATCCGAAAAATGAAATGTTTGAGCATCTTGATGAAAAATCAAGGGATATAATGGTAAAAACAATCCGGTTTTTTGAAAATAAGGGTAAGATTAAACTGAAAGAGGATGATCGGAACAGGGTCTGGTATGCCGATTTTCTGGATTTTATAAAGAACGAAAAAATATTTTCAACGCTCCTCACTCCATCGACATATGGCGACAGTGAATGCAGGTGGGATACTGCCAGAATATGCGACTTTAATGAAATACTGGGTTTCTATGGATTGCATTACTGGTACACGTGGCAGGTTTCAATTCTTGGTCTCGGGCCTGTCTGGATGGGAAAAAATGAGGCAGTTAAAAAGAAAGCGGCCAGGATGCTTGCAGATGGCGGTATCTTTGCATTCGGCCTTTCGGAAAAACAGCATGGCGCCGATCTCTACTCAAGCGAAATGATGCTTACTCAAATGCCTGACGGAACCTTCAGGGCGGACGGCGGGAAATATTATATAGGGAATGCCAACAAGGCGGCGATAGTGTCAGTTTTTGCCAAAGACTCCGATACTGGCGAATATGTTTTTTTTGCGGCGGATTCTCAGCATGAAAATTTTGAATGCATAAAGAATGTCGTTAACAGCCAGTCATATGTCGCGGAATTTGCCCTTCATTCATATCCCGTTACCGAAGATGATATTCTTACAAAAGGACAGGATGCCTGGGATTCTTCGTTGAATACGATCAATGTCGGCAAATACAATCTCGGATGGGCATCAATAGGGATTTGCACTCATTCATTGTACGAGGCGATTGATCATGCCGCCAACAGGAAGCTTTATAACAAATATGTCACCGACTTTCCGCATATAAAAATGCTTTTTACCGATGCTTATGCACGCCTGTTCGCAATGAAACTTTTTGCGAACAGGGCTGCCGATTACATGAAATCGGCTTCTACTGAAGACAGGCGCTATCTTCTGTATAATCCGATGGTAAAAATGAAGGTGACTACTCAAGGTGAGGGGGTCATAAACCTTCTCTGGGATGTCATCGCCGCAAAGGGGTTTGAGCGGGATATGTATTTCGAAATGGCGGCAAGAGATATACGCGCCCTTCCGAAGCTTGAAGGAACCGTCCATGTGAACATGGCGCTTATAATTAAATTCATGGCCAATTATTTCTTCAATCCGGGGCAATTTCCAGAAATACCGAAACGAAATGATCCCTCCAATGACGATTTTCTTTTTAACCAGGGGGCGACAAGAGGGCTGGGAAAAATCCGCTTCCATGATTTCAATATAGCATACAACAGCCTTGATCTTCCGAATATCAGGATATTCAATACACAGATTGAGATGTTAAAGGAGTTCCTTGTAAAGGCAACTCCAAGCGAGGCCCAGTCCAAGGATATCGACTTCCTTCTTACATTGGGGGAATTATTCACTCTTGTCGCTTATGGCCAGCTTATTATTGAAAACTCCCTTATATATAAAGTCGATAATGATGTTGTTGACAGAATCTTCGACTTCATGGTCAGGGATTTTTCAAAATATGCCCTTCAGCTTTATTCAAAACCCGGCAGCACGGATACACAGATGGAGCTTAGCCTTGGAATGATTAAAAAACCAGCGCTTGATGAAGAGCGGTTTAAAAGGGTCTGGGATAAATATGTCTATCCGTTAAAAGGCGCATACCGGATGAATGAATAGAATGTCTGAATGATATCCTGTACGGTATCGGTCTGTTGAACCAAAACCGCCAACTCATTCCCCGCAGCTTCCTGCGGGAATCTTCAATATTTTTCATCGGTATATCCATGTCTTGGCATGGCGGATAAGAGTTGTTTGATGTTCCATGGAAAAAACTTGACACAGGAAAAGAGAGTGTGTATTTATCCATCAAATGTTGGAAGCGATGCATGGGATAAGCTTGATGGGTATTTAGCCGTTTAGGAGAAATATCACGACCAATGGTTTCAACTCTCGAAAAAGCAAGGCAGGATCCTTCTTCCATGAAGGGAAAAATTCTTGCCTCAGCGCGCAAAGTCTTCGGCGAATACGGTTATCACGGGACCACAACCCGGATGATCGCAAAAGACGTCGGCATCGACATTTCGACCCTTTATTATCACTGGGGAGAAAAAAGGGATCTTTATGAATCCGTTATCATGGATCTCAACGAGGAGATCCGGCAGAAGCTTCTTGAAATCGAGGATAAAGTAAAAGGAAAATCCCTAACCACCCGGCTTGAAATCGCCATAGATGTGATGTGCGATTATCTCTTTTCAAATCCTGAAGTTTCCAATTTCATCCTCTTTCTTTACTTCGGAAAAACAAGAGGCGATTCAAGCCTTAATTTC
>Ga0105099_10000986_pt1 | contig 18493 bp, 17 predicted proteins | sample PPLLak3cmMay2015_2_FD_79138 | JGI IMG/M metagenome (GOLD analysis project Ga0105099, IMG submission 79138) | Freshwater sediment microbial communities from Prairie Pothole Lake near Jamestown, North Dakota, USA - PPLs Lake P8 Core (1) Depth... | ecosystem: Environmental > Aquatic > Freshwater >... | reverse complement strand
GTTAAAATATGGGTGTATAACACTACAGGGGGCGTGGTGGGGGGGGGGGCAACCACCATAACCATCGATGCAGATGCCGGCGGAACCACCCTCACCAGCCTGAGCGCTGATATAAATGCGGTGGCCAATATCGGCGCATCAATAACAACTGATAATACCATAAAGATTGACGCAGACAGCGGCTTCACCTTTGCCTTTTCCGATGACACGAGCAATGCATTGGCCACTCTTGGCATCAATACTTTTTTTTCGGGTTCAAGTGCCGGAAATATCGCCGTGAATGACAGGATCGGTTCAGACATAAATGCCATTACTGCGGCCATGATCAATGCGGATGGGTCATTTGCCGCAGGAGATAACCGGAATGCAATGGCCGTTTCCGACCTTCAATATGCATCTCAGAGTATCTCACGATGGACATGCGACAGGATCAACGGAAATTCGGAAGGCAGCATTACAACAAGCTTAGAAGACTATTATCATTCCATGGTCGGTTCAATAGGGATCACTTCGGCAGGCATTTCAAATGATACATCTTTTAACGAGGTGATGGTAAGTAAATTAAGTGACATACGCGACGGCATCTCCGCTGTATCACTTGATGAGGAAATGACCAACCTTATTAAATTTCAGCAGGCTTATGCTGCGGCGGCAAAACTGATAGGTACGGCGGATGAAATGCTGGACACTCTGCTCAGCGTGAAATGAAATACAGGAGAAGATTATCATGCGGGTTGCCAACAAAACCATATATGATGTTGTAAAGTTAAATCTGGGGATAGCCGCTGAGGAGATGAACAATGCAAACAGAATTGTTTCGTCAGGCAAGCGCATTTCAGATTTATCCGATGATCCTGTAGGACTGACACAGGCCCTGAAGATAAAATCAGTGCTTTCCGGACTTGACCAGATGGGAAGAAATATTTCATTGGGAAAATCCTGGTTGGTCTCATCCGAGAGTGCGTTAAGCAATGTGCAGGAGTTGATATCCGATGCAAAGGCATTGAGTGTCCAGATGGCCTCCAGCACTACCAGCGCTGCGCAAAGGGCATCAGCTTCACTGACCGTTCAAAGCATGCTGGATGAGATAGTATCGCTGGCAAATACAGAGGTGGGCGGGCGGTATGTTTTTTCAGGGTCAAAAACCGATACAGCTCCTTTCGGCAGTGACGGGACCGCTTATTTTGGCAATAAAGAGCCGTTTGCCGTCAAAATCGGAATTGACACAACGGTTCAGGTGGGAAGTGACGGAGAAGAAGTGTTCGGCACTATCTTTAAAACCCTGAGGGATTTGAGAGATGATTTGAACAGCAACAATGTTGATGGAATCAGGGAGAGCATCGACAACCTGACCGCCGACTTTAATGAAATATCAGGCAAGATTTCGAATATTGGCTCTAAAGCGGGCCGTATGGAAATCAAGGAGAATATTTTTCAGGATTTGAAGATTGTAAACACAGAGAGGCTTTCGGCTATCGAGGATGCGGATATTGCCGAAGCAATAATCGAATTAAAAGAAAAGGAACTTGCCTACCAGGCAGCCCTTGCATCTTCATCCAAGGTTATGCAGTTAAGTCTGGTCGATTATCTGGAATAGATATTTAGTTTCCATCCGGAAATGGCCCTTTTGTGCGATCTCTGTGTCAATCTACGGGATTACTTGTGCGGCATACATTGCGTATGCCTCCGCGCAATCCCTTGATTTCCTTGAGCTTGCCCAAAATTGCCTATTTCCGAATTGGAAACTTAACTGTGTCCGAGGTTGGTTTCCGGATGGACACTATTTAGCAAACACTTACACCCCTAACGGGGATACTTTAAAAAAATCCCGTTTACGGGGTTTTGGGAGTGTCATGGAAATGCCATGCTGGTTATAACACGAAAGCCGGGTGAACGGATTACGATCGGCGATGATATTGTTGTTACCGTGATTGAAGTAAAAGGGTCGCTTGTCAGACTCGGAGTTGATGCTCCAAGGTCTATCAGCATTCACCGGCAGGAGATATTCGAAAGAATTCAGAAACAAAATCTGGAAGCGTCAGGAATCGATGTTTCAGATCTTAACATGGCTGTTGCCATTTTGAACAAAATCCAATAAAGTGGTGAATACAGGTGAAAATTACAACAACACGATTCGGAGTTATCAGCGTAAAAAAAGATAAGATCATATATATGCCTTCGGGAATGCTCGGATTTCCGGAGAAAAAACGGTTTGTTCTTTTTGGGCATAGGGAAAATTCCCCGTTTTTATGGTACCAGTCAGTGGATGATCCTTCGCTGGCTTTTGTAGTAACCAGTCCTTTTCTTTTTGTGCCAAATTATGATGTGGAAGTGGACGAAGCCGCAAAATCCATGTCATGGGATGATGCCGATGAAAATGACCTGGAATTGTATGTGATTGCTAATATTCCCAAAGGTGAACCCGATAAAATTACGGCTAATTTGATAGGGCCCCTTCTGATAAATATCAGGAAACGACAGGCGGTTCAGATGGTGATTGCGAGCAGCCCTTATTCTCATAAATATTCCCTTGCTGTCAGACAATAACAAGTGTATCAGGTCAAAATTTTGACATAAAGTTCTTTGTTTCAGGATGATTTCAGAACATATGATGCTCCGTACGGCAAGCTCAATAAGAAAGCATTTGTTTTCCTTATTGTTATAATCCTCAATTTTTAGGGAACATTTTCGTTGTCTTATAAATTGCCGGGCACAGTTGATAAGACTTTATGCCAAACCTTCAATTCTTTATAGTTTTTAAGCATTTTTCTCGAACCCTCGGACCCTTGACCCCTTGAACCCTCTCCGGATTACCAACAAATCCGGAGATGATCCTGATATTATAAACATCAGCGAAATTGGCACAAAATTTGCTCTGATATATTTTCAAAGCTAAGCCGGGACAGGCATAAAGATCCGTAACAAAATATACAGAAATGTAATGGTTATTTTATAAAGACTCCTAAAGCATATTGGTGATGTTGCCGATAATATAATTAAAGCTTCTCGGATGTGCGTGCATCTTATCAGACGGGCATCTTCTAATAATAAAAATTGAATTTTCAAAAGACAAGATGACCACCATCGACAACAACGGCATTTTGGGAAGCAATTCAAATAAGTTAAACCGATATCAATAATTAGATGAAAAATTTGAAGAGCTGTCGCAGCAAACAGCGGGAAGGCGCTCGCTGCTTCTATTAAGCTGATGAAGAGAGGTAAAATTATGGACTCGACATTTCCTGATAAAAACCGTTATTTAAACCTTGTAGCCGGCATTTCAGTTTTAAACGGATGCAAGTTGTTGAGCATCGACTTCCCGCATCAGGTTATTAAACTGAGAGGGCCACAGGAAGCTGTCCGGGCTTGCTATTCCGAATTGGAAGAGATGCTTGGTCGATACCAGACCAAATAGCGGGAGAGAAAATATCTATGCCCGGAAAATCACCGGACATGAAAAGGATATGTTTGCCGGACTTAATACATCAAGGAATTGTATTTATCTTTAATTTCCCAAGCTTTTAATTAGATGAGTATACAGTTTTTTATCGAATTTTCCCGAATTCACATCTTTCATAATGATTGTACTAAGCGCCTCGTATGCATCCATTGCATTACGATAAGGCCGATCATCGTTTGTCAGCGCCTCATAACAATCTATAATGCCTATTATCTGGGATTTTTGTGATATTCTGATTTTTCCGTTGGGGTATCCGCTTCCGTCAATTTTTTCATGATGATCCAGAGCGCAGTCCGCTATTTCTCTGCTACCGAATTTGCAATCATTCAATATATTATATCCATATATGGTATGCCTGCGCATTTCTTCAAATTCATCATTGGTCAATTTGCGGGGTGCCGTCAGAATCTCATTATTGATTCTGGTTTTGCCCACATCGTGCAGCAAACCGCATAGTCCCATTAACTTCGCTTCTTCAGAGTGAAAATTCATGTGAAAGGCGAAGTTTAGGGCCATTGCCATGACATTTATGGAATGAAGCGTGGAAGAATAGTCTTTTGAGGACAAGTCTATCAGATTTTTGATTACACCTGATTCCCTGGAGTAGCTGCTGACAATGATATCGACAGTATCGGACATGCCTTCGAGGCTTCCGCTCCGGGGTTCAGCCAGGGTTTCTTCCACCACTTTAACAAGAGTCTCTTTAACTCCCACAGAATTTCCGGACATTACATCATGCTCCAGTTGTCTGTTGAATCCTCTCTGGGCTTCCTGAAGGCCCGCGAGTTTATCTGTTTGTTTAATATACAACTCTCTGGGGTGCAAACCTTCGGCAATGCGCATTTCACCGAGTGTAATCCCAGGCGGTTTATACAAAACATAATTATCGTTATTGGTTTTGGTATAAAGCGGAATATAACTGTAAAAGTTCAGCTGTGAGATCCTGGCGCTTACGTATTCGCTGACTGTATCCATAATTATAATCTTATGAAATCATCCATGAGCCGAAAATTATTCCTTAAAACATGGTGAAGGAGGAAGTTATTCAAAAGCTGTCTCTATAGCATCACCTCATCGGCAAGTTCATTCGTGTCGTCAGATTTTTTCGGGCAATGCACGGATAATTCTTCGCTGCATTTTGAAATTGCAAGGCATACTGCCTTCCCGTACTGTTTTTTCTTTATGCCTGAGGAAAGCTCTGAAGCTATTTTTCCCCAGAAATCAGGGGCAATTTTCACGTTGATACCTCTGTCTCCCAGTATCCATACCCGGTGTTCAAGAAGTGAAATAAAAATAAGAATTCCGGTTTCATCTCTTGTTTTATATAACTGTTTTTCATAAAATGCCATAACGGCGCGTTCTCTTACGGTTTCTTCAATTCGTTTGCCGGATAAAAAAGGAATTTTCATCTCAGGAATTTTTGAGATCAGGAGCTTGAAGAGGAAATAGAGTACGAATACCATAGGGATATAAGTCCAGACAGCGGAATGAGCCGTGGCTTCCGAGAGAGTATGGGCGGAAAAGCCCGACAGGCCGTAATCCCATCCGGCCGCTTTGACTACCGCCAGATATGATCTTACAGTTTCAATAACGAGTGAAAATAATCCCGAAAGTATAAAGGCTCCGAGGATTTCGGCTTCTTTGTATGAGTCGCTTGAATCCACAACCATTATCGCGATTTCGCCGGACGTATTTTCCTCCGCCTTTTTTATGGAATCGGCGATACATTGTTTGTCTTCCGCACTGAATAATTCAGATGCTTTAATTTTCATGATAATTTCCTTTTCTTTCAGGAGCCGTTATGAAATAATCATTATATTTCATATTATTGTGTTACGGTTCCTTATGCCGGTTACGGGTTACCAGCTTCCCGATGATCCGCCGCCGCCGAAGCTCCCGCCGCCGCCGGAAAAACCCCCACCTCCGAAACCTCCGCCGCCAAAGCCTCCGATGAAGCCTCCGGGTCTGACTCCGGAAGAATGTAACTTCCCGGCGCCGCCTGTCATTGCTCCAGATAAAAGACCGAAAGCAAAGCCCGCCAGCGCAAGAATGCCGAGCACTATCATCGAGATTCCGGGAAAGGAAAAGAGCGATATCAGCGGAAGAAGAACTGCTCCTGATGCTCCTCCGAGTAATTTTGAAAAACCTGAGAGTGCAGCCGTAAAAACAAAGAGGAATATAAGCAGGGTAAATATGGGGTTTTTGCCCCCGCTTTTTTTGGCAGGTGCGGATTCGGATGCCTTGTATTCGCCTCTGACAACTGAAATCATGGCATAAATACCGGCCTCTATTCCGCCGTTGAAGTCTCCTTCCCTGAACCTGGGGATTATCTCGGAGCGTATAATCCTTCCCGAGACAAGATCGGTCAGTTTCCCTTCAAGCCCCTGTCCGACTTCGATCCTGAGTTTGCGGTCATTTTTTGAGACAAGGAGAATCGCTCCGTTATCGAGATTTTTTTGTCCTATTTTCCACGCTTCCGCAACCTTTATGGAAAATTCCTCGAGAACTTCCCCTTCAAGGGAGGGAATTGTAAGAACCGCTATCTGTGTTGAATCGCTTTTTTCAATTTCAGACAAAACAGCATCCAGTTTCTGCGCAGTTTCAGGAGAGAGTATTGAAGCGTAATCGTTCACTCTTCCTTTTAAGGCGGGAACTTCAAGCGCTCCGGCGGTGCATGGGAAAATTATAAAAATAAATGCCATTAACCAGTTTAACATGAAATATTTCCTTAATTCTTTTTGTCTGAAAAGCTTACTTTAGGAGCGGTTTTTGCCGCTTCTTCAGCCTTGAAAGGCTCTTTGCGCGAAAGATGAAGCAGGATGGAGTTGGTCAGAGAGTTCGGGAAAATTCTTATGCTGGTGTTAAAATCCTGAACGGCCTTGTTATATCTTACCCTTGCCACGTTTATTCTGTTTTCAGTTCCTTCAAGCTGATTCTGCAGATCCATGAAATTCTGGTTGGCCTTTAAATCAGGATATCTTTCAACAATAACCATGAGCCGTGAAAGAGCGCCTGAAAGCTCTCCCTGAGCCTGCTGGAATTTGCCGAATGTTTCGGGATTGTTTATCATCTCCTTTGAAATCTGTACGGATCCTGCCTTGGCTCTTGCTTCGACGACAGCTTTTAGTGTCTCGGCTTCATGCTTAGCATAAGCTTTAACCGTTTCAACAAGGTTGGGTATAAGATCAAGTCGGCGCTGGTAACTGGCTTCAACATCGCCCCATGCCGCAAAAACCGCTTCTTCATTTGCCTGCATTGTGTTGTAGCCGCAGCCGTATAACGAAAGAAGAGATATCAACCCCAGCAATAATACAAAATATTTTTTCATTTTTCCTCCGGATTCATGTTCAATAAGATTAATTGTTTTGTAATTATTATAAGAAACTATGACATATTGAGTATTTGTCAAATGCCGGAGTAACTTTTCGGTGTTTAGTCTGAAGTTTTTTTTGATAACAGCCTGCAGTCTGAACAACTTCGGTAGTTACCTGCCGGATAAAAGGGATTCAAGTTCAGGCTCCCCGCAGAACATCAATCATGGAAAACACTTTTCCCTTTGCGCCCTCATCTATCCTGCCGTTTAAAAAAACGATTGCATCGAGAGTGCCCTTTGCATATACATCCCGGCCATTTATGTTATGCGTAAATTCAAATCTGGCCGTCTTATCTTCAGAAACAAGCGTATATGTATGCCATCCATGACCTTTAAGAAATTCTTCCGGTATTCCCCATTTGATTTTCTGATTTGTGGGATCGCGCTCCATAATAATCTGCTGTTCAGTGAAAGGTATTCCCAGTTTGTTGAAATACCCGACGATTGCTCTTGCTGTGCCGCTTGTGTCGGCTTTTCCCTTCTGATGGCTCTCTTTAACCGTTAAAGTGTATCCGGAAAAGAGATTGGGGAATGTTTTTGCAGCGTATTCCATCATGGCCTGAAAGCCGACTATCTGTTTTGCCATGTTTGGAGCAATTACCGCGCATGTTCCGGAGGATGTAACGGTATCTTCCAGTTTCTTTCTGTCTCCTCCTGTTGTTCCCATGACAAAGGGAAGGCTGTTATCGCAGAAGAACTGCGCGTTTGTGTTTACGGCAGAAGGATGGGTATAGTCAACGCTTATAAAAAGGCTCTCTTTTTTCTTTAATTCTTTTAAAGCGACTTCCCTTTCTTCCGGAGGAACGAGCCGGATGCTGAGTGAAGCGACTTTATGTTCTTTTTCCGAAATTTCAGGGCCGGTAAGGGACCATGGAAGAAGCTCAAACCTGCTGTCGTTTAAAACATGTCCTGCGACGTTCGCAGCCATATTTCCAGGCATTCCGTTTACCATGACTTTGATTCTGCTCATAATTACCTCCCTATAAAATTTCAAATTTGAAATTTCAAAATCAAAAGAGACGCGCAGCCTTTCAATTCTGCCGTCTTATTTATTACCAGAAATATATTAACCTTACAACAGATTATCAATGAGGGATTTCAGCTTCGGGAAAGCTTTTCCCTCCTGAGACTCAAAGCTTTCCTTAAGGCTCCGTACGGCTGCCGGTATATAGTTTTCGAAAAAAGACTTGCCTTTGACTCTGCTGAGATACCCGAACGCTCCGAGAATCTGGAGATTCCGGGTAATTGAACAGTATTTGTAACAGCGATAAAAATCATTTGAGTTTATTCCGGCAAGAGAGGAAATTTTTTTGGCGCAATAATCGGCCAGTTTATAACGTACTCCGGAGGGTAATCCGACATACGGATCTATCAAGAGAGATGCAAGATCATATTGAAGAGGCCCAATGCGTCCTCCCTGGAAGTCTATAAAATAAATATTCTCTTCCTTGACCATAATGTTCCGTGACTGCATATCCCGGTGCATGAAACCCTTAACCTGATATTCAAGAGCATATGATGCAATTAGCTTGAATTCGTTTTCATACACATCAAAATCAACATCTTTATTCAGGTAACCTTTAATAAAAGCATCCATGAAGTATTTGCATTCTTTTTCTATAATGAGATCTTCGGTGTAACAGGGCGTCTGATATGTCCATGAAATATCAAAGTCTGAGCCTCCGGTGAGTGATAGCTTTATGAGAAGATCAATGACTGATTTGTAGCTGGAGTTTATTTCACTTTGACTTTTTTTATTCATTATCAATGTTTGAAAATTCGTATCTCCAAGATCTTCAAGAAAAACCACCCCGGAAAATGAATCATGAAGAAATATTCTTGGAACCGACAGACCTTTGTTATGTAAATGGAGACCGATTGCTATAAAAGAGTCTGCTTCCACAACAGAAAGATCTTTCCTTATGCCATGATCTGCCATAATCAGAGAATTCTTTCCGGAAACAAGCCGGAACCATCTCTTGTCGGAACCGTCGCCTTTAAGTCTGAACATATCAATTTTACGGTCTATGTAATCAGGAAATGCAAGCCTGAAAGCCTTTGGGGCTGTTTCACCTATCGCTGTTTCAATATATTTTTCGGGCGTTCCCAGATCATTCCAGTTGTGTTTCTTTGGCGTAAAGGCATTAAGTTTTTTCCCGCAGGATATCATCTGTCTGTATACATCAATGCTGTTTGAGAATAAACCTGCCGGTATGAAACGAAGAATATCGGGGTCGAGAACCTGAATTCCTGTAAAGGCAAGACGCCTTATATTGCCACGGTCTATACAGGAAAGAGAATCTGCAGAGGAATTCTCGAAACCGAGGATAACATCATCTTCACCTATCAGAACATTATTAAATTTTTCAAAATTGGTTAATACAAGGGTTGCCGGATTATTATGGCCAAGATGAAATTCGTAGACTTCACGAAGGTCTATATCGGTAAAGATGTCGCTGTTTATTACAATAAACGGTTTGTTGTTCCAAAATTCACCGGCATTTTTTATAGCTCCGCCGGTTCCGAGTATAACCGGCTCATAAAGAGTCTTTACGGGTATGGAATATTTTTGTGAATTTATAAAAGCATCAATTTTATTGTGAAGATGGTGGGTGTTTATTACAATCGCTTCACATCCGGCCGTCTCAAGGTTTCTTATTATAATATCAAGTAAGGGGCGGCCTCCTACCGGAAACAGCGGCTTGGGAGTGTGGTCCGTATATGGGGCAAGCCTCGTTCCAAGACCTGCAGCAAGAATCAGGGCTTTCATGATATATCGCTCTTTCTTTAGATATTAGTCCTTCAGCAAGTTATGGCGCAGATTTTCGCCGATATCCTCAGAGAATTAGTAACCACTCAGGTTCTTTGGTTTGAAGACTGGTAGCGCTTGCACATGGATCTACAGACTTAATGCCAAAAGCCTGTCCAAAGGGGCTGCCACTTCAACTCTAAAATCAGCATTCATCTGCGGTTATAATGCAAATTCTTATACTATCAAGTTATTGCAGAAAGCTCAGGTATTTTCGAATGACATCTTCGTAGATTGCTATTTTATCAATATCTTCATAGCCTTTGATTCCCTTGTTTGCAAAAAAATCGAGGGCGTTGGTATAGTTTACTTTTGAGAGCGCTTCTTTCCGTTCTATTTCATTTATTTTATACATGCGGTTTCCCAAGGCTTGGATTTTTTTGATCCGTTCTTTGGCATCAACTCCTGAAGAAGGGGATTCCTTTAGAGAATTAAGCACTACGAGATATGATTCATAATACGGTTTTAAAAAATAAGAAAAAAGTTTCAAAGACTTTAACCCGCCGGATGTAACATTGTAAGTGTCAGGCAGGTTTTCATGCGGCACAAGCGCAGAATCGTCGATAAATGCCTTAATGCTTTTACGAACAAAATATTCCGGTGTTTTGTCGACATTGTACGCAAATTCGTATTTAAAAAAGGTTTGCTGAAAAGCATATCCGGAATGCAGATCGAAGGCTTGAAACTGGAACGATTCTATTTTAAGAATTTCAAGGGCGGTAATTGCGTCGGAAATGAAAAATGATATGCAGTTGTTCTTGTAATATTCCATAGCCGGACGCTTACTTGCATTAACTGTAAATTCCTGATGGTCAGGATGCCCGGTTTTCCCCTTATGTGCCGGTTCGATGAATTTTCTCTGAATATATGAATCAAAAACATGTTCTATTGCATGTTTATAATCGACAATGAGCGTGTCGGAAAGCTTCGCTCCCTGTAAAGAGATGTGTTTCATGTATGTTTCGACATGTGCGAGAATATTCTCGAAAGAGAATCTTTTTTTTGTGCAGTTTAAAATTGCACATGCCGTAAGAGAGAAAGGGGTAACAACTGAAACGTTATTTATGGAATTTATGATTCTGTATCCAAGGTTCCGGCAAAGGGCGTTCTGCTCTTTCGATGTCATGCTTTTAAGCTGAATATTCTTTTCGGCAAATAACTCATTCAAAGAGACCGGGTCGTTGAACTGGATATAAATTTTTCCGTATTTTTTCTTCAGGAATTTTCTTGCTTTTATAACCTGGGAGAAACTTTCGGGCTCTTTCTGTCCACCATCTAGTTCGTTAAGATATGAGCTTTCTTCGATAACCCTGTCGTATCCTATGAAAATAGGGGCTATTATCATGTCTTTGCATGCCCCCTTTTTATATGCATCAAGAAGAATTGAAAGAAGTCCGAGCTTCGGCAGGATAAGCTTCCCTGTTCTGCTTCTTCCTCCTTCTATAAAAAACTCAATGTTAAAGCCTTCTTCAAGAAGCTTATATATGTACTCGGCAAAGACCCTTGAATAGAGAGCAGCTCCCCTGAAAGTCCGCCTGATGAAAAAAGCGCCGCCAGTTCTGAACAAGTGGCCCATGGGCCAGAATGAAAGATTCTTTCCTGCGGCTATGTGCGGGCAAGGCATGTTGTTGTTATAAAGTAGGTATGAGAGTATAAGATAGTCTATATGACTTTTATGGCATGGGATTAATATCAGAGGCCCCTTTAAGGACATGTTTTTGACCTTGTTCAATCCTTCAGTATTAACCGTGTAGCCGTCGAACATTGTGTTTATTATCCACCCCACGATTGCAGCAAGAACTCTTATGACGGCGATGTTGTAATTCGCGGCAATTTCTTCAATATATTCGTTGACCTCCTTACGAACCTGAATGGCAGGCATATTGCGGGCTTTTGAATAACTTGAAAGAAATTCCTGAAAGCGGGCGCCGGTTAATATACTTTCTTTAAGCTCTTCTTTTGATTTAAGCACCGGCCCGATAATGCTCTGGCGGTGACGATTCAACTGAAGAAGTAAATCACGCCTTATAACGAGAGACTGGTATTTTAAGCTGTACCCCTTCATTTCTTCAGATTCGATGATGCTTTTCAGGTTGATCGGTTCGGAGATTTCAATAATTATCTTTTCGGGATGTTTGAAAAGTGTAGCTGTTTTTCTCAACTTGCCCGGATTGTCGGGAGTTCCAAATATAATATCCGCTAAGGACGGAGTCGTCCGCATGGGGTTTTTACCGAAGGACATGATCTGAGGAATAATATACAAGGGCCTTTCGGTTATTTTCTGCAATTCAATCAGGTAAGATATAGGATCTGTTTCATGCTTTACAAACCGCCTGTAAAATGCCTTGTCTTCGACAAGCGAAAGGAAAGCTGATTTTCCGTTTAAGAGCTCTTCTCTTATGTAGCCGCTTTTATAGGGATCTGGAAACGACTTGTTCTGAAAAAAATAATCAAGGTATGAAAGTAATGTTCTCAGTATGCGCGGGATAGGTTGCCATATGAACACCTTGTAATCTAAACCGATTTCGGGAAAGGGAAGTTTGTTTTCGCTGTACCGGGTATATGAGAATAAAAATTCAAAGTGACTTTTAAATTTAGTGGTATAAATAATAATTGCGTTTTCAGGGATATTTTTCAGCGCATTCAGCTGATCGGAATCTATTTTAATTCCGGAGAAGAAAAGCTTCAGGGTATTTGATGAAAAAAAACTTATACTTCCAGGGAGGTGGCAGGTAAAATGGTTATATGAATCCTGAAGAATCCGGTTGATCAGTTTCCTTATTTTGTTACTTAATATATTCACGCCGGCAGTCAGCATCCATTCATTTTAAGTTAAATTTATTTTTCAGATTATCAAAACCTCATTTTTTTGCAATATCTTAATTTCTGCGGGCTGCATGAAGGATAGTTAAGCTCTGTTGTTATGATAACTTATAGTATGTAAGAATGAATGAAAACCGATGGTTTGTAAAAAGTTATTTTGTCCGCCTGCGACAGACCGGAATCTAATCGCCGCCGTCCTTTTAATAGGCTTTTTTCGAGGCAATTAAAAATTGATACCTTAGTAAAAAGTCATTAACCGTCTTTTTCATTGGGGGAAAAGGGCTTTCCCTCTCCCGCTGCTTGAAGTAAATTGAAGATTCACTGCAATAAGTCGCAGTGAATCTTCCCGGCAAGGTCATTGGACATTCTATATTTGCTCACTTACCCCGCAAAAGCTGTGGTGTTTGCGCTATCTTTTCCGATCAAGCGGTTGCACCCACACTCCAGGCTAAGGCTTAATCGCAATCAGCCTGTTGATGGACGTTTTACGAGTCCATCAAAACTTATAATTAATAAAAGAAAATCTTGAGTTTGATAACATTGCATGATATGTTTACAGAAGGAATAATAATTTTTATTTCAGAAGGTTGCTGGGGATTTATTACATTTTGCCGGGAGGATGGTATTATATGAAAGCTTTAATCGGCGGAGCTATTATATCGGTGATTGGCCTAATTTTGCTTGTTCTGTGGTGGGAAGAATTTCTTATGATTCTTTCAGGCACAATCCCGGTAATGCTTCTTTTAGGTGGTGCGCTGGCTATTTATCTCGGGTTTGATGAACTGAGAGAGAGCTGGAGTAAAGATAGCCTTTCTTCAGGCACCTCAGCTATCGAGGTGGAAAAGTACAAGCATGAAATCGATGAGCTTAAAAAAGAAATAGAATCACTCAAAAAGGGGTAAAATAAGGATAATATAACAAAGGGTTCTACGACTTGACATGTAAATATAGCTCTTTGTCTATTTGATTTCATTTTTTACAGCCCTGGTTGCAAGAAAATCGGCCCGTTCGTTACCGGCATGGCCGGCGTGTCCTTTTACTTTGACGAGTTTCAGATCCCTGAAACTCGTCATTGTTTTTTTGATGCTGTTTATTAATTCCGGATTCTTTTTTGCTTTCCAGTTCATGGTGAGAACCCCGTAAGCATAAGAGCTGTCTGTGAAAATTCTTACTGGCTTTTTCGTGGTTTTAAGTTCAAGAAGGGCGGTTCTTATTGCTTCCAGCTCTGCTATGTTGTTGGTCGCAATTCCTATGTGCCGCGACAACTCTTTTTCGTGTTCTCCGAAACGGAACAAAACACCTATGCCCGACGGGCCGGGGTTGCCGGATGATGCTCCGTCGGTATAAATACAGATCGCACCGGAGGGTATATCTCCTTCTGAAGCATCTTTTTCGGTCTCTTTTCTATTATTGAATGACGCCTTATTCAGGATTTTTTTCTTAACCGGAGACTCGCTTGATCTATCCTGGCTTATAGATTCAACATTATTTTCATTAACCCAATATTCATAATCCTGTTTTATATTATATTTAATAAGAACTTTTTCGTTTTTATAAAGGGGCTTTTCATCCGGGCCAAAAGCCTGCCATACCTTGTTGCCTTTAAACATCATTCTTTTCCACGATATGTTGCCATTTTCCATGATTGACGGCTCTGTTAAATAATATTGTTGTCAGGCATAAAGATAATATTGCCGGCTTATATGAAGATATTCTTCAAGCTCGGGCTTCCATGTAATTTCAATTTCATCGATTCGATCCGAACTTTCGATGGCAGCGCGGATCGAGGGATGTCCGGTGATCAGATCAAATGGATATTTATCAAACTCATACTCATAGGGCGGACTTTTCCATCTGAATTCATTATTGTGATAGAGATATATGGCATGCAGTAATTTAAGGGTTGAAAAATACGGTTTGTACTTAACCGGGTCGTATATGTGAATCTGAAAGCCTTTACACAATTCTCCCTGCCATTTGTTTGAGGTCGGCTCGAAAACGACCGGACGAAGTATGATCCCCGGCAAACTGTTGCTGCCAAGATCGGAAATAATTTCACGTGTATTAATAAAGGGCGCTCCGAAAATTTCAAAAGGCTGTGTTGTACCGCGACCCTCGGAAATGTTTGTTCCTTCAAGAAGTACCTGTCCTGCGTACACAGCGGCAGAGACAGGGGTCGGAAGGTTGGGTGAAGGCGGAATCCAGGGAAGTCCGGTATCAATGAAATACATAGTTCTTTTCCAGCCTTTCATGGGAACAACTTCAAGATCGCAATCTATTCCGAAAAGGTCGTTGAAGAGCAGCGCCAGTTCTCCTATAGTCAGCCCGTGCCGCATCGGGATAGGATAACGCCCGACGAACGAGGTATATTCGGGTGAAAGGCAGTTCCCTTCAACAGCTGCTCCGCTTATGGGGTTCGGTCTGTCCAGAACGGCTACTTTTCTGCCGAATCTCTTTGCGGCTTCAAGACAATAAGACATGGTGTAGATGAAGGTATAAACGCGGGTTCCTGCATCCTGCAGGTCTATTAAAAGAATATCTATCGGTTCGAACATCTCCTTTGTAGGAATGCGGGTTTTGCCATAGAGGCTGAAGACAGGAATGCCGAGAAGAGGATCGACCATGTTATCAGACTCTATCATGTTATCCTGCTTTTCGGAAAAAAAACCGTGTTGCGGAGAATAAAGGGCCGTAAGTTTGCCCGGAAATCTCATGTTTATCATTTCGCGGGCATGAACGAAATTTCTTCCCACTGAAGCCGGATTACATAAAAGTCCCAGGCGTTTTCCGGCGGCGAAAGCCGGGGGTGATTCTATAAAATTTTCAAGTCCTGTCAAAACGGGCAGCATTATTTTCAGCATCTCCTTTGTTTATGTTTCTTATCATATCAGAATTTACTAAGACAAGGTACCCATATTATGTGAAGTATCGATCATTCACGGTCAATCAAACATCTTGACATCGTCATAATTAAAAAATACAATTAAAACTTATTTATAAATATCATGGTAATTGGAATATGCAACTAGTCGAATTTATTAATATTTGCTCAGGCTTCCGGATCGGCATGTACGGGTTGGTGTAAATGAATATCCTGCTCGAAGGAATAATCATAATTGCCGGTAACTATGGAAGCGGTAAAACCGAAATATCGATAAATCTCGCGGTACAAAGAAAGCTCGATGGAATAGATGTAAGTGTCGCGGATCTTGATCTTGTAAATCCGTACTTCCGCACGCGGGAGGCAAGAAAGCAGCTTTCAGAGCTTGGGATCGGTGTTATTCTGCCTCCCGATAAGTACCTTCAGGCCGATCTTCCCATTTTGACTCCTGCAGTTGCGGGACTCATCAGAAAGCCCAGCAGGCTTACTATACTGGATGTCGGAGGTGATAAAGTAGGGGTGACAGTTCTCGCTGCTCTTGCCGATTCTTTGGATGGAAAAAAGTACCGTATGCTGCAGGTAATTAATCCTTTCAGGCCTTTTACGGATAGTTTAAAAGGGTGCGTGAAAATGAGGGGGGAAATAGAAAAAGCTTCCGGAATGACTATAAGCGGCATTATCGGGAATGCGAATCTAATAGATGAAACTACTGCTGATATTGTATATGAAGGGTATGATTTTGTTTCAATGGTGTCCGGAGAAACCGGGCTTCCTTTGGAATTTATTGCTGTTTCTTCCCGGCTTTCGGGTGAAATGGATATGGATAGATTCTCATGCCCTGTCCTGAAATTAAACAGGCAGCTTGTTCCACCCTGGAAAAATGCTGCTGCTCTATAGAATTACAATACCGGTTTCCTCGTTGAGGCAGCCGTTAATCAAGGAGTATAAATGGCTTATAAACATTACATTGATGCAGACAGGTGTAAGGGATGCGGTTTGTGTATCGCCGTATGTCCCAGAAAAGTTCTCGAAATATCGGGAGAGGTAAATTCAAAAGGCTATTTTCCAGTATATCAGGCGCGGCCCGAAGATTGCGTTTTTTGTTCAACATGCTGTATTATGTGCCCTGACGTGGCCATAAGCATAACTGGCGCTGAAGATAGCAACAAAACAGACGGAAAGGAATAGGAGGAAGAAAATGGGCAAGATTCTGATGAAAGGAAACGAAGCAATAGGTGAAGCAGGTATCAGAGCCGGCTGCTTGAACTATTTTGCCTATCCTATTACCCCGCAATCTGAAGTAGCGGAATATCTTTCGCACAGGATGCATGAGGTTGGAGGAGTTTTTCTGCAGGGTGAGAGCGAAGTAGCTGTCGGGTACATGATTTTTGGCGCTGCCGCCTGCGGCGCGAGGGTTTTTACAACTTCTTCAAGTCCCGGGATAAGTCTTATGAGTGAAGCAATCAGCTATATTGCAGGAGCTCAGTGCCCGGCCGTGTTTGTAAATATCATGAGAGGCGGGCCGGGGCTGGGTGGAATACTTCCGTCCCAGGCAGATTACTTCCAGGCGACAAAGGGAGGAGGACACGGAGATTACAGATTGCTTGTAATGGCGCCTGCGAGTGTTCAGGAGGCGGTTGAAATGGTAATGATGGCATTCCCTCTTGCTGAAAAATACCGTAACCCGGTCATGATTTTAGGCGATGGTCTGATCGGGCAGATGATGGAACCGGTTGAGTTCCCTGAACACCTGAAGTCGGAACCTAGCAATAAAGATGACTGGGCTACGAACGGTATGGATACCAGGAAGAGCAAAAAGCGTAATCTTGTGAAATCCCTCTTTCTCGATCCTGTTAAACTGAATGAGAACAACCTCATCCTGAAAGAAAAATATGAGAGAATGAAACGCGAGGAAATCAGATACGAGCTTTATAATACCGATTCCGATTACAGTATCCTCGTGGTTAGCTATGGAACCATGAGCAGGGTCTGCAAAACGGCTATAGATAATCTTAAAGCGGATGGAATTAATGTCGGTATGATAAGACCTCAAACATTATTTCCTTTCCCTGAAGATGCCGTTTTTCAGGCGGCTTCAAAAAAGAGCTGTAATATGGCATTGAGTATAGAGATGAGCATGGGACAGATGGTTGAGGATGTTGAAAGATGTGTACATGGAAGATGTCCTGTCAAATGGTATGGAAAATGCGGCGGCGAAGTACCGACTCCGGAAGAGATAATGGATGTCATAAAGTCATATCTTTAATAGCCGTTAAGCCGTTTTACAAAAATTACCGTGATATTGAACCGAAAAGCGAGCGCATTCCCCGCTGCTTGCGGCGGGGTTAGCGAGCAAATTAAAAACAGATGATATTCCTTACGGTGAAGATTCCCCGACCGCTCTGCGGCGGGGAGCTTCAAATGCCATGAGCGGCATAAGAAATCGTAACGAAATGATAAGAAATGTAATGTTTATTTCGCAACGGATTCTAACCCCGATAAACGGGACTTTTTTCAGTATACACTTGAGGGGTATAAGTAAGTTTATGAAATTATTTCCAGCCACTCTTTTCAGTACCCCTTTGACGGGAAGGAAAAGCAGGAAATAATCTATTACTTACTAAAGATGAAAAAGAGATTTGATGATTTATTTATAAGGAGCAAATTTAATGGGAAAAACATTTAAAAGGCCGGAAGCTCTTGCAGAGCAGGTGAGCCATTACTGTCCGGGCTGTACCCACGGGGTTGCCCACAGGCTTGTTGCCGAGGTGATCGATGAGCTGGGCATCAGAGAGAGGACTGTTGGAATTGCACCTGTCGGGTGCGCTGTTCTGGCTTACAACTATTTTACATTCGATTTTCAGGAAGCGGCTCATGGCCGAGCTCCCGCGATGGCGACAGGAATAAAGAGAGTCCGTCCTGATCTGGTGGTTTTCACTTATCAGGGAGACGGAGACCTTGCGAGTATAGGAATGGGAGAAATCAGTCATGCCGCGAACAGGAGAGAGAAATTCACAACCATAGTTATAAATAATGCTGTTTATGGAATGACCGGCGGTCAGATGGCTCCGACAACAATGCCGGGTCAGCGCACAACTACATCGCCGTATGGCCGCGATGTTAAAGATGTCGGAATGCCCATAAAGG
>Ga0105099_10000985_pt1 | contig 18497 bp, 17 predicted proteins | sample PPLLak3cmMay2015_2_FD_79138 | JGI IMG/M metagenome (GOLD analysis project Ga0105099, IMG submission 79138) | Freshwater sediment microbial communities from Prairie Pothole Lake near Jamestown, North Dakota, USA - PPLs Lake P8 Core (1) Depth... | ecosystem: Environmental > Aquatic > Freshwater >... | reverse complement strand
TGCCCGGATGGCGGAATTGGTAGACGCGCTGGTCTCAAACACCAGTAGTAGCAATACTGTGTGGGTTCAAGTCCCACTCCGGGTACAAAAACAGAGCGAGTGTGGGAGCGAGAGCGACTACACTCGTTCTGTTTTTCTCACTCTCGCTATGACACCCACTCTTTATATCTTGATGAATATCTTGTTCTTATACAGCCAGTAGCAGATATACCATAAGGCTGCCCACACGAGTATTCCTGTTATCATCTCTGCGGTCAGCGGACCAGCCCACGAAAAGAGCAGCCGGCTGAAGGGATCTGCAATATCCCTGATGATTCCTGCAGTGCCTACATGAAAGAATATATAGATGAAAATGCAGTTCATCCCCACGATGATGAAGAACTTCGCTCCCCCGGCAAACAGCTTTTTCACATCGATCAGCCAGTAGCTGAAGGTAAGGGCCAGTATCGTCCATCCTCCGCTTGCAAAAACAAATGAAGATGTTGCGATTTTCTTGATTATGGGAGTAATATTGAGCAGATCAAGAGCATAACCGATTGCAAGTGCAGTTACGCCTGCAATGATCAGAATACGTATCTTTTCCTTCGCACTCTTTTCGCTCATCAGGAGCTTCCCGCAAAGAACACCCCATACAGTGTGAGCTGTTGTTGATACAAAGTTGAGAGTGGCCCATTCACTGGCTTTATCAACACTCTCGATCTGATTATTGAACCAGGCCCCCAGGTTCTCATAGTTCACCCATGGATTGTTGAATCCCTCAACCGGGAAGAACCTGTAAGCAAGATCAATGAGCAGCAGGACAACCAGTGTAAAAACAATCTGGAATTTGAAGCTCCTGTTCCGTATCAGGAACGCCACCAGGTAGGTTACCGCCAGCTGTGCCAGTACATTCTGAAGCCTCAGTACAAAATGGCCGGCTTCAATAAAATAGAGAGCCCAACCTATGAACAGCAGAAGCAATGAACGTTTTATTGCATGAAATGTGATCTGCCTGCTGGTGGCGCCCTTTTTCAGGCGGTTTGCAACCGCAAAAGGAATTGCTACCCCGACAATGAACATGAAGAATGGCTGTATCAGATCCCAGAAATGAAGTCCGTGCCATTCGTGGTGCTCAAGCTGGGTGCTGATAAAATGCACTACATTGCTGTCGTACTTAAGCAATGTGTTGTACAGATGCGATGCTTCACCTGCAAGCATGAACATGGTGAAGCCCCGGAAGAAATCCACCGATGATATTCTGCCAGGCGCTGCCGGATCGGATACTACTGAATTAGTACTCATGATTATTCCAGATTAATATTTAATTTCTAAACTTAGATGTCTTTCAGCATCCAGATGGTGCAGCCGAAGTGGCCGTCATCTCCCATCTTGTTATCAATAAAACTGAATCCCTCTTTCTGATAAAGGCTGATAGCTTTCCCAAGCTCCGGCAATGATTCAAGATAGAGCTGTTTGTAACCAAGCTCCCTGGCTGACTCAATGCTCATCTCAAGAAGCTGGCGCCCTATCCCCTGCTTGCGGTACGGAGCAAGAAGATACAGCTTGACAATTTCTCCACAATCCGCAGGAAGGTTTTCCGTAGGATATACTCCGCATCCGCCTATTATTCTGCCTTCATCCTCTGCAAGCCAGTAAACAGAGCGTGGTGCCTGAAACAGTGTGAAGAGATCATCAGTAGTCGGATCAAAATAAACCGTTCCGGGACGGGCAATACAAAATTCCCTGAATACTGAACGGATCAGATCTGCTATCTCCTTGTTGTCTTTCTTTTCAAGATGCCGGTAGGTTATCCTCATCTTTTAATATTTACATTATAACGCGAACCAGTAATTCAGCTTAATGAGAAAGATATTATTCGGAAATACGTCGCTTAGCTGTTTATATGAATCTCCCAGTGAGGCCCCGGAAAGATTGCTTCTTCCGGTTCGCTCGCCTGACCATACAAGATAAATGAATGATCCCGGTCTGTATTCCCACTTTGCAACAAGGTTCGATCTGAACTGGTGAAAATTGAAATCAGGATTAGTGATAAAATAATCTGCAGCCAGGTCACCTGTCTCGTCAAGGCCATAAACATTCCCTGTGAGTTGAGGATCAGTGAAAAGAGTGAACCTCTCTTCATATTCTTTTGCCTGTGGATTATTTACATGCCTGAATTTTGAAAAAGAGCCGCGTGAAATGAACGGACTCCCGTAATACTGTATTGAAATTTCAGGAGTCAGATTAAGATCTGCTCTCAGGGTGAGCCCCAGTGTTGTCTGATCAATAGTTCCAAGTATATACCGGTTTTCACCGTTGAATTTTTTTGTTGCTATATATTGAAGCTCATCAAGATTGTTCTGATAGTCGACTATTAATCTGATCCTCAGGGGACTGAATGGCCGGATTGAGACTGAAGGACTGATTTCACAGCTCCGGGCAGAATTATTACCTGAAACCTCAATCCCATAAGATAAATGAAACATCAGCTTTTTGGATGGATCTGTCATGAATCCGCCGGAATTCATTATTGAATGAGGTATTGTCATGTCAGGCCCCCCTCTCAGTTTGCGCGGATCATCAGCCTGTGAACGGAACATGAGGTTTGTCCTGATAGTCCAGTTGTTCTTTAATGTTGCAAACAACGAGATGTCTCCTCCGGAACCGAGCCATGTCCCGCCGAAATTCCATGAGTTGAACTGATCAAGCTCGATCTCATAGGAATTGAATACTGATACAGGCTTGATCACAAAATATGTAACCTGGTTCTCCTGGCTGATCTCGTCGGCCGAATTCATATAACCAAGGTCATTCAGCTCCAGACCCGGGGAGAGCCATGATAAACCTGAAGAGTACTTCCATAATCCCTGGGATCCTCTTCCTATCTCTAATTTTCCGCCGTATCCTGACAAGCCGGTAAGTGTAGTATCGTAATCCAGGTAATCAGCATCGGGGCGCTGAAAATAACGTGCCGACGATTCCTGAAGGGTTGTTATTGCATTAGTGCTTCCCCCGACATAACTGCCAAGCAGTTTGGCATCAAGGTAATATTTCTTGTCTTTCCAGTGATGTCGTAAAACAACACCTCCCGTGTAAGCTTCATTACTGAGAAAGTCAAGGTCCTCATCCTCAAAAAAGCGGTTTGTGGAGGTCAGCATACCTCCGATAACAGTATTGCCTGCCTTATATCCCTTCTGCAGCCTGGCCACCAGGTAGTTTGTCAGAGGCTCTACCTTGCTTTCACTTTTATTTCCATACTGGTCGCTGATGCTGGCGTACTCATTGGCAATCAAACTCTGGATCAACCCTACTGAAAGACCCTTTGAAGTGGTTCCGCTGAACTTTGCCGAACTCAGGATAGTTGTCATGTCGGGTGAATTCACAAACAGGGTATCATTCTGATCAATTGACCGGGAAGGGGCATGTCCTATCCTGCGTGAATAAAAAAGATCGGTCTGGTCGAAATCATAATCAAAAATGGTCAGCCCTTCAAGAAAGAAGGGTCGTTTTTCTTCATAGAAAGTTTCAAACGCTGTAAGGTTCATGACAGAAGGATCAGATTCCACCTGTCCAAAGTCGGGGTTCATGGTAAGGTCAATGGTGAAATTGCTTGAGACTCCGATTTTTGCATCAAGGCCTGCATTTCCACCCCACATCCTTCCTTTTTCTGTAAACGGATTGCCCGGTTCTTTTTTAAAGGTCTTAAGGTCGCCAAGTACAAATGGCATCAATTCAAGGCGGGGTGATTTCCTGAGGCCGCTTATGCCTCTGATCTCTCCGAAGTTATAGAGCATGCCGGGGCCTGTCTTTGATTGTATTTCCCAGTTACTCTCTTCCTGTAGTCTTGAAATCCACCTCCAGGTATGCATTCCCCAGACCTGCTCGTTTTCACTGCTGAAACGAAGCTGGCTTAGAGGAATCTCCATTTCCGCAACCCAGGCAGAATCCTCCAGTCCTGTTTTCCCTTTCCATACCGGATCCCAGTTGAAATCCCAGTCCATCGGATTGAAAAGGATGAGATCTGACTTCTGACCCCATGCCGTCATAGTAAACTCAAAGCCTGTCCTGTAATCCCTGTAGCTGTCAAAGGTGATACCCATCATATCCCCAACCTGTTCATCCCTGATCCCTGACATCCGGTTGATTTTTTCAGGCTCACCGTCATAGCCCCTGAAAGCGACATATATGTTTTTATCATCGTATTGAATATTGAAAACTGTAGGCCATGATGGTTTTGCTCCTTCGTCGGGTACCCACTGATGGTAATCACCAGCCCAGTTACCGTGCTTCCAGCATTCTTCATCCAGTTTGCCGTCAATAACCGGCTTCTCCGTAATCAGGCGCGAAGTTGTGTAGACAGGCTGTTTCCTGGCGGAATATCCGACTATTGCCGTATCGCTCTGCGCTGAGGAGGAAAAATTGGAAAGAACCAGGGATACGAAAATAAAAACTGCAGCCACGGAATGGCTTTTACAAAAAGAGTTCATGGGAACAAAAAGTGTTTACTGAATCGTTCCTAAAAATAACATTTATATCGATATTATTTGCTGTCCCATCCGGCAAGCCTTGCCCAGAGCCACCAGGCGGCATAAGCCTTCTGATTGGCATTCAGGGGTTCGCTGTGTGCAGATGAACAGCTGTACCAGTCAACTCCCTCTGCATGCGAGTTCTGCCATTCGACCGCCCAGTTTCCGTCAAGGGTCCCGTCGCCGTTGGTATCATAGGCACACGCATCATTGGGCTTTTTATCGCCAAAATAAGTGCCATCGGGATTGTAACTTTCAATGTCTGCAAAATCAAAAAGGATTCTTTCATTATCCTTGCAAAATTTCCTTATCTGCTCATTGCGCAGATGCAGGTTGCCTGTAAGTCCTGTCCCGTCAAGGTGACCGGTCATATATACAAATTTAACATCAGAGTAATCCGATTCCAGTCCCGACATAAGATTAAGATAGGTATTGATATCTGCTTCAGTTGCTGATGACACCTGTCCGCACCACGACCATATTACCACGTTTACATCAGGATTTGCATTAAGATATGTCCTTGTCCTGTCAGCCCATGAGGTCCTGTCAGGATTTCCGAGATCGCCAGACATTGCATAGTCATGAAGGTCAAGTGCTCCGTTTGAGCCTCCGTTGTTCCATGCATAGGTATTCCCTTTGAATGTAACCAGTCCTTCCATTCCGGTTGTCAGCTGGCTGCCGTGCGAGGTGTGACTGTAAGCAATGTGAAGAGTTTGCTTTGCGGCAGTATTATATTCAGCAGGTATTGAACTCAGCTTTGTGCAATTGTGATCAATTATCATATCCTCAAAGCTGATCTTGTTGTTTTCTTTTTCACATCCGCTGAGCAGGGAAGAAGCGGCAAGAATGAGGAAGAACTTTAATGACTTCATTTAAATCCGGATTTTAGATTCGTTGTATTTAATAAGACTAGCAACGAGATATAAATGGTTGCAGACTTATTTTACCACGGATTGCACGGAGAAGCACATGAAAACACAGATTATAAGAATCCGTGACAACCTGTGTTCTTAGTAGTGAAATATTTATCCGTATATTTATTATCACTTTTCAAATAACTAAAATGAAAAACCGGAATTTCATAATCCTTTTTCTTATCCTTCAGGTTTCTTGCTTTCGTCATAATTTAGTCGTTACTGATACAATATTCTGCACCCACAATATAGTACTTGACAAAGAAGGCAAGATCATTCCATGGTACACCCCACGAGAAAAAGCTTTCGACAACTTTATCAAACTACGATGGGATTTTATAAAAAACAGGGTCCCATACTCTCCCGGACCAGATCCACGTTCAAGGTATCCCCAGTATTATTTCTATTGTGCTTTCAGAAATAACAATGGCATCCTTGAACCGGATAACTGGATGAATGACATAGGTGAGAAAATTCCGAACTGGTTTGAGAATGCGAGGTTGTATTATGCGTATACCGGCGATGAAAGTGTAATGAAGCTGGTCAGCGATTTTATTGATTATGTACTTGAACATGGCACGAGCCCCGCTACATTTGATTGGCCTTGTTTTCCATACACAACAACCAATGCAGGAGATACCGTGTTCAGGGGATTTACCAGTGCAGGCCGGTTTGCACTCCACGAGATACAGGTTGACCATGCCGGGGAAATGGGGCTCACTTATTACAGGATGTATCTTTTCAACGGTGATAAAAAATATCTCTCAGCCGCCCTGAATGTTGCTGATGTTCTGGCATCCAAAATAACAGAGGGTAACAACGAAAGATCAATATGGCCATACAGGGTGGTGATGGATGATGGCAGGGTAACTGCACCCTACGGAGCCAACTGGACAGGCTGCTATGTATTGTTTGATAATCTGATAAATGATAGTATCGGAAATGTCAATATATATCTTGATGTCAGAGAAAAAATTAAAAATTTTCTCCTGAAATATCCTGTGAAAACCGGGTATTGGACTGACGGGCACTCAGATACTGATATCACAAGCAATACCTACAAAAGTAATCTCAGTGCAAGCAACATGGCTATTTGCCTGTTTGACTATCCTGACCTGGATCCTGACCGGGAAAAAGATATTCCCATTCTTATTAAATGGACAGAAGATAATTTTGTGTTTCGTACTGCACCAAGAGAACCATCAACAATGTGGGGAGCTAATATTGTCGGTGAACAGGATTCATTCAACTTTAAGATGGACTATCAGACCGCACGGTATGCTGCGGCCTGCGCAAGATGGTATAAAATATCAGGGGATGAATCCTTCAGGGAGAAAGCATATCGTTCACTGAACTGGGTAACTTACTGCAATGATTCACTTGGTATGGCATTTGAGAGTCCGGTCAGTAAAGATATTTTGAGCTGGTGGTCAGATTGTTATGGTGAATGTCCTCGTATGTTTTACCATGTTTTTGCAGCCATACCTGAATGGGCTCCCCCTGGTGAAGACCATATTTTATATTCCAAAGGTGTATTGAAAAGAGTTCTTTACAGCGATAATTTTTTGCAGTATTCTGCAACACAACACGGAGAAGAATACCTCCGGTTGACGTTCAAACCTTCTCACGTGACTTTAGATGGAGATCCGATCTCCGGTAACCCTGATTTACCATCAGACAGTTACAGCATAAAAAGCCTGGGTAAGGGAGATTACGCTCTGTCAATAAGACATAGTAAAAGTTGCGAGGTGATCGTTACACGTTAAACATCATTTCTGTCACTTGTAACTATCGATTATTATTAACTTGTGATTAATCTGATACAAACATTAAAATATTAAATATGAAGGGAATATCCTGGCTGATTAATAAAGTAATAATAAGCTTTATTCTGATTATAACCGGTATGCCTTTAACAGCCCAGAATTCAGATGTAAAATTAGAGATCGATGCCGGTAAAAAATATCAGAAGATAGATGGTTTTGGGGTTAATATTAATGCCGCATGGTGGCTGGATGGCGATTACAGGGATGCAGGGGTGATTAAGCCGGCCATTGATATGCTGATTGATTCGCTCGGGGCAACTATATTCAGGGTTGTTATCGAAGAGATGAACTGGGAAGCAGTAAATGATGATAATGATCCGGAAAACTTTAACTGGGATTATTTTGACAGTATTTTCTCAAACTCAAGGTTTAAAGGAGTCTGGAGTACTTTACATTATCTTAATCAAAGAGGCATCACAGATGGGTTGATTATCAGTTTTATGGGAGCCCCGCCGGCATCTGAACCACTGACTGAAAACGACCCTGTAAAAAGCTGGATGGGTGATTTAAATCACTCCATAAAATCTTCTATGGAGGATGAATTTGTCGAGTCAATTGCTGCTTTGCTGTATTATGCCAGAAATATTGAAAAAATCGAATTCAGGCTGGTATCCCCAATGAATGAAACCGATATCCTGGCAGCCACAAGAAATTCTGAACACCCCGATGGTATTGTTGAAGGTCCTGATATGCCTGATGCCAGACAATTCGTAAGAGTGATAAGAAAGCTGGCTGAAAAGTGTGACAGGATAGGGCTGGGTGATATCAGATACATAGCTCCTGATGCTGCCGGAGATAAGTTGTTTGCATCATGCTTTGACGAAATGATAAAAGATCCATACCTTATGAGAAAACTGGCCTGCTGGGGGATTCATCAGTACGGCAATGATGCAGGCAATTATTGGAATATCATACGGAAATATGAAAACCCGGTTAAATCCTGCTGGGTAACAGAAACAGCAGGCATCAGGAATCTATTAGGGCAGCTGGATGACAGTGCTTCAGTACACTTATTCTGGGATGGATTTGACTGTGTTTACCAGCACGCCATAAGAAACGGATATGGTAATAATCCTCCAAATGACTGGGTTTTTTGGGAGGGAGAACAAGGAAAACCGTTGATTGCCTTTAACAAATCAGATCAAAGCTGGACGCCGCGAAAACAGTTTTATGAATTTTCACAGCTTTTCAGGTTTGTTAAACCCGGTGCTGCCAGGATAGGCACATCCACAGACAATATTGAGCTTTCCGCTTATGCGTATCTGAATCCGGATGGGAAACTTGTGATCTTTGGAAGAAATAACAGCTCTGAACCTGTCCTGGTTAGTTGTACAATAAATGATCTGCCGCCGATAGCACAGCTTAATTTTTTTATAACTGACTCTATTGCCAGTTTAAAGAAAAATGAGGATTTAACAGCATCAAACAACAAAATGATTGCTTCTATACCTGGAGGTACAATCTTCACAATGACTGGTTTCCCTGAGAATGCTCCTGGTGTCATTCCCCGGGAGAGGCCGGAACCCCCCGGATGGTATGCTGGTGATATGCATGTTCACAGGAATTGCGGCGACGTAACTCCGGTTTGGTCTGAATCCGGTCTGGCTGAGATGATGGAAACTAATGACCTCTCGGTAATTGCCCTGCTTGCTGATATGGGTAATGGTGAAGTAAAAGACAGCAAATCAGACCTTCCAAAGGTGACAGGTGCAGACTCACCTGAGTCGTCTCCGGGACGAATATTACACTGGGATGCCGAATGGCATTTCGATCCTGAAGGAGTGACTTTTGAAAACAAAGCCCTGGGCGGGCATATAGTGCTGTTAGGACTTAATAAAGCCTATACTATATGGGAAGAATCTCCATACAAAATACTCGAGTGGGGCAAAAAACAGGATGCAATTACAGGCTTTTGCCATATGCAGTATCTTAATGATTCAATTCAAAATAAGCTTACATGTTGTATCCCTATAGATTTTCCTGTCGAAACAGCCCTGGGAACAATTGATTTTCTTTCAGAAGATGTGTGGCTGAACGATGCAGCAATAAATGCATACTATAAAATCCTTAACTGCGGTTTCCGGCCAGGATGGGCAGCAGGGACAGACTTCCCATGCAATAATAGCGCTCCGTTAGGATCACTTTTAACTTATGTCCGGGTAAATGACGGACCTTTAACATACAGGAAGTGGATTGAAGGTATAAAGAACGGGAGAACCGTGGTAACAACTAATGGTCATATTGAGTTCCTTGATCTCAAAGTGAACAGCTCAGCATATCCGGGCGATGAAATCAAATTCAGGAAGAAAGAAGAAGTGAATGTAAATGTGATCTGGACATCTCTGCTTGATCAGACAGGCAGTTTAGAAATTGTCTGCAATGGAAGGATTGCAGCTAAATGTGATACAGTGGTCAGACCGGGAAATCCTGTCACATTAAATATTGATCTGCCTGTCGGGGAAAGCAGCTGGATATGTGCCAGAAGAATGAATCCGGAAGGTCATCAGTCACATACTGCTCCTGTTTATATTACTGTTCGAAACAAGCCGGTAAGAGCTAGTCCCGAGGATGCAGAATACTATGTCAGATGGATAGAAAACATACTTGCAAATATTGAGAATAGCGGACCATGGAGCATTTATTTTCCAAAGGATATTGAAACTGTGAAAGCCAGGTATGAAAAAGCTGCCGCTATATACAGGAAAGTAGCAGAAGAGGCAGAAAAATATCACAAAAATCCAAAAAGTTATTAGTGTAGGTGTGATAATATGAAATCAGAAATAATTCGCAAATATTGTTCTGTAATAATCGCTTTTTCAGTACTGATCTTATCATCCTGCCGCGGGTACCGGGATTATTCTCCGCTTATTGTTCTTGCAACTGAGAAAGATTTTGGAACCTACACAGGAGAGATCCTGCATGCCGAAGGATTTAATGAGTTCACAGTAAAATCAATTTATGATGAATCTGTTGAGTTATCTCTACTGAAGAATTATGATGTTGTTATCCTTGCACAACATGAAATAGGAGCTGTGAAAAGTGAAATGCTCAGGAAATATGTAAGTAACGGGGGCAATCTTATTGCGTTTAAACCAGACAGAGAACTCTACGACGTTTTCGGGATAGAAAGTATGGAAGGAAATATCAGACATGTTTGGAATTGAAATGAAAACAGTTGTCAATCATTGGTTTGTCTGGTGTGGCAAAGATTCAACAGGAGCCCCTGAATTTGCTGCCCAGGCAATGATTGAAGCAGATCAGGGCTTAGGCATGGATATTAATTATGCACATTACGATAATGGATCAATTGAAGGACATTTCCTGGGCCCACCTGGTTTTAATCAGGGCAACTTTACCGGAAGTGGCCTTGTAATGAAATTTGCTGATAGCAAAGGCCACATACTGGATATTTACCAACACGTAAATAATGTCTATGATCAACAATATAACGAATTAAAGGATCCGGAAGGTTTCTTTGAATGCTTTAAAGGACTAATGGACAGGAGTCTGAATAATGAAGTTTACTCCTATATAAGTATAAAGTCGCATAATGATGAGTATTATTTTTCCAAACAACCTTTACGAAAAATGATTGATTATGCTACTGAAAATGGAATTCCGGTTTGGACTGCGTCTAAGCTTTTTGATTTTCTAAGAGTAAGAGATGATGCAACATTTACAAATATCCGGTGGAATGGCAAAAAATTATCTTTTATGCTGAGTTCCTCTAAGGTACACAGCAGCGATCTTACTATTATATTTCCACTTCGACTCAGTACTATGAAAATAAACCAAATAATAATAAACAGGGACGAATATCATTATGAAGAAAGATTGTTTAAAGGAAAGGAATATGCCTTTTGCACCGTTACTCCCGGACGGAGCTATTCCGTTAATGTGAATTATAGTGATCAATGAAAACTAACCTCCTTATCTTTAATTACAGGATAGATCTTTCGGCCAAAATGGACGAGTCTATTTCACTTAAAGTAAAATAAATTATCATGAAAAATAGATTCATTCTCTTTCTGCTGCTATTACTGGTCATTACAGCAATATTTCTGGTCTATTATAACAGACCGACTGAGCAACAACAAACGCATGATTTCATAATTCCTTCCGACTACTTAAAAGAGGCTCCTGATATTCCGGTTTTCTGGATATCTACTTATAGCAGAGTAACCGATTTTCTTGAAATGACAGTGAAAAAGGGCAAGGTTATAGTGATAGGTACATCAGCAGGTGGAAGAAAGATCAGGGCTGTTTTCTATGGGGACCCCAGACAGGGAACCGGCACAACTACATTTTCCGGTTCACTAGGGTTTGGTGATGTGGGAGCATATCGCGGACCTGATCATAATAAAACTGTTTATATGGCAATGGCAGCTGTCCATGGAGGAGAATTTGAAGGGATCGTTGGGATGGTAAACCTGATATCAGTTCTGGAAACCGGAAAAGATTTAAGAGGAAAAAAGTGGCCATTGATTAATGAAGCTGCCTCCAGGATTGACAGACTGATATTGATCCCTATAACAAATCCCGATGGTCGTGAGCGCATACCTTTACAGATGGAGCTTTATAGGGATACAGATTTTACAGCAGCTGAATATCTCAATACAGGAGGAAACGATGATGGAAAAATTACCGGATGGCCGCAGATTAAAGAGTTCATTCCGATGGATTTTTCAAAACCCGGTTTCCCGGGGGGATATCCAAATGATGCAGGGGTTAATTTCCAGCACGACAATTTCCTTGGTAACAGACAACCAGAGACACAGGCTTTGTTCGACCTGACTGAGCGGGAGAAACCTGACCTGATCCTGAATATGCATACCGGGGCAGTATTTATGAGGATGGACCGTCCTTCCGGAGAACCAGCCCTTCATTCAGCTTTTGACACTCTTTTCTATTATGTCCATTCAGAACTTGCAGGGCAGGGTCTGCAGAATACCAATGACCCTGCGGTCGAAGGCAATGCATCTGAGATGGCTTCTGAAAGTGTTTATAACCTCGATGGGGCTTTAAACTGGCATTGCGGAGCTCTAAGCGTAGTTGTAGAGTCACCCAGTCACTCTTTCTCAGCCAATAAAAATACAAGGGAAAGGAAAATTGAATCACCGGATAACCTTCTTGATGCACAATTAATATGCCATCAGCAGGCTATGAAGTTTCTGGCTGAAACCGGTGGCAGATCCAAATGGTTACCAGGCTTGAAGAGATGAAATTGTATTTTTCATATGATACCAAGAAGGTAAAGCAGGGCAATGATTATTATAGTAAGTGATGATACTCCTGTCGGAAACCATACAGGAGCTATCCAGGGAACCGGAATTAGGAACAGGACATCAATCGTTCTGATCGTAGGAGGCCATTTAATAAGAATATAAAGAGATAGGTAGTAAAAGAGATCCCAGAATGCAAAGGTCCACAGGAAGAAGATTCCCCTTTCAGGCCATGTTGTACCAACGAGATATGCAATTACAATAAGCATAATTATAGTTGCTGCCTCCCTGGTCATCTCAATGAATATAAAGCGTTTCGGGATTTTCTCAACTGACTCCTTAATTCCGTCCGAATCGAGCATTCCCAGGGCTTTCCTCAGGTATACAACCACAACTCCCTCAAGGTGAGCCATGGCTATGCCGAATATTGCAAGAAGTGACAGTTTGAGAAACATCCTTATTTAAGATAAAAGTCTTACCAGTGCAGGAACAAATACAATCAGCCCTGTGACAGCAGAGGCTATGGCTGAAATGAGAACACCTGCGGCAGCCAGGTCCTTCGCTTTTCTGATCTCCGGATCAAATTCAGGCTTTACTGCATCACACAAGGCCTCGATGGCTGTATTGAACGACTCGGCTGCAATGACAAATCCGGCCGCAAGTGAAACTGCTATCCAGTGAGCCGGTGAGATCTTCAGCAATACCCCGGCAACGATCACCAGTACAAGAATAAACAGGTGGATCTTTGCGTTTCTTTCCAGCTTGAGAAGTGTCGCAATACCTGAGAAGGCATTTCTTAAACTGCCTGATAATCCCTGATTACCGTTCTTCTTAATTTCTGAGGCTTCCATAATGATCTTTCAAATCAGATACAGTCCTTTCAGCTTTTTGAATTCATCATTCACAGGTCCCGACCTGCTGAAATACCCTTCTATCCCGCTGTAATGATCCCTCACCCTTTCGATGACCGATAACATATTCCTTTCACGAACAGTTACTGCGGACAGTACTTTGTCAGCGGGGAAAAATCCGAGTGTAATTATTTTCCTTATAGTAAAACGTTTTTTGAAGATAGCCATCAGAGCGGAATTTGATGCCATATAGTTACTGATTATCGATCCATGGTCGGCATCAAGCGACAACTGGATCAGGGCGCTCAGGATTCCTGTTCGGTCTTTTCCTGCCTGGCAGTGGATCAGCAGCGGGGTACGGGAAGGATCAAGCAGCAACCCGACAACATCCCTGAAAACGCCGACCGATCCATCGAGGATCTCCATGTAGAGCGAATCAATAAGTGCCGGTATATGCTCCATGCCATCTTTACGCTTAAGCAGGGGAATGAGGTTTTCCCTTGTTTTTTTCTCGAAGTCCAGCGGAAACGATACTGTTTCGATTCCATCTATCCTTCTGACCTTATTCCCTGACTCATATGGCGCCCGCAGGTCGATAATAGTCCTTATCCCAAGTTCGTGAAGCTTAGCGATATCTTTCCTTGTAATGTTATCGGGACTGGCGGATCTGAAGATCATGTTGCTTCTGATCCTTTTACCCCCCATAACAGGCATGCCGCCTGCATCCCTGAAATTCGGGACAGATTTTATTTCTATTGCTGGTGCAGGCATTAGTTTTTGTTTATTCGCCACGCTATTGTTTAACCACCCAGTTATAATCGACAAATTCGGAAGTGAATTCCTGGCCTTCAACCTTCACCAGGACAAATCCTTCTTCATGTCCCAGGTATGGTCCTTTCCACCAGCCTCCGGATACAGCGCTCGCTGTAATGAAATGGATTCCTTCAATAAAGATATCTTCATAAATGTGAAGGTGTCCCTGCAGGACAAGCTTAAGGTTGTGGCTGTTAAACAGGTCGAGCACTTCTTTTCCGTTATAGATTACAAGCGATGAATCATTTGCAACAGTCGTCCCCTGATACACCTGGGTTTCAACAGTTATGAAAGGGATATGGGTGCTCAGAACGATCGGAGTTTCCAGACCGGTTTTCTGAAGCTCCTCCTTTATCCATTCAACCTGCTTCGGATCTATCAGTCCCACATAGCTACTATTGCCTGTATCCTCTATTGAATTAAGGATCATGAACTTCCATCCTTTATGATCGAAGCTGTAGTATGATTTCCCTAAACGGTTCTCAAACATTTTTTCCCCGTAATCAGGATGAGTGGGATCGGCTCCGCTTCCCTTGTAGATGCCGTATATCTCATGGTTTCCCATGGTATTGTACACCGGCATTTTCAGTGATTCTGCGTTTTCAGTGTAAAGAGTGTAAAGTGAATCGGCTCTTCCATATGTCTGGCGCAGGGCATCCATTATCAGGTCGCCGCCGGTGATCACGAAATCCGGATCCAGGTCATTTAGTGTGTCGATAACCTCCAGGAAGCCTTCTATAGCATCGCCCTCGGGCTGGAGGTGGATGTCTGTAATGAATGCAAAGGAGAATTCATCAGGTTTCTCTTTCTTCTTGCATGAAGAAGAAACGATCAGGACGCAGATCAGAAGCGACAGCGTCGACAGGCTAAAGGAATTTCTTTTCATTGGACAGAATTAAAGGGTTCTCCTGTCAAAAATAAGAGAATAAACGACAGGATGAACAGGTTTGGGAGGAATTATCCGGAGTTGCGGGTTGCAGGTTGCGCGGTGCGGGTTAAATTGATTCTTTGAAAAGCTTCCAAACAAGGACCATAGCGATGCACCGGGCAAGTCCGACAAGAATTACTCCGACCATTAACCCAGGATGATTGTGAAGGAAAAGGATGGCCAGCAGAAACATTACAAGAAATATCCACAGTGTCAGATACCTGTCAAAGAAGGATAGTTGTTTTGTTGTACCCATGACTTTCTAATCTGAAAATTCGAAAATTTTCAGAAATTCCATTTTTATCTGGTCCCTTATTCTTCTGTATTCATTAAGCACATAATCTTCAGGGCCGGTCATTGCTGCGGGATCTTCGAAACCGATATGCAGTCTGTGTTTTACCTTCCCCGTAAAAAGCGGGCATGTTTCATTGGCATGGTCACATACCGTAATTACATAATCCCATTCATCTTTCAGGTAAACATCAACATGTGCGGGGGTATGGCGGCTGATATCAATACCCTCTTCCCTCATTACCACTACTGCCCTGGGATTTACCTGGTTTGCAGGTTCCGTACCGGCAGAACAAACAACAAGGTCATTGTTAAAGCTCTGCACGAAGCCCTGTGCCATCTGGCTGCGGCAGCTGTTGCCGGTGCACAGGATGAGGATTTTCATTTTATCTTTTCTGATGTCCATATACTTTGTTTTTAATACTTTATAATTATTTAAATCTTCCGGGCTAAAGCCCTGTCAATTTGATTCTTGATCCACCCCAGGCTAAAGCCTGGGGTTAGTAATCCATGGCTGATTCATCCCTATTTCTTCTCTGCTATAGTCCTATATATCTGATACCTGACTAACCCCAGCCTTAAATCCGGGGTTAGTTTCCAGTGAGTCCCGGGCTAAAGTCCTGTTAGTCTGATACTTGACTAACTCCAGGCTTAAGCCTGGGGTTAGTACTTATGAGTTAAGTAAGGACTTCAGTCCGGAATTCTTTATTCCCTTTTTCTTTGCAAATATAAAAACATTTCGTATCTTTGCGAAATATAGAAATAAAACTTTAATAAGATATGTCAGGCAAGTTAGAATTCACTCATGAAGTAAAAGAGATCGCCAGAATTTCCAAAGCATTAAGCCATCCTGTCAGAGTTTATATTCTTCAAAAGCTCTCCAAGATGGATTCATGCTGTTACAGTGGAGATCTGGTTGAAGAGCTCCCGGTGGGCAGATCTACTCTGTCTCAGCATTTGAAAGAGCTGAAATATGCCGGCCTGATCCAGGGAGAGATCAATCCTCCGTATATTAAATATTGTATAAACAGAAAGAACTGGGAGGAGACAAAACAGCTTTTTACATCATTTCTTAATGAAGGCAATGCCGAAGAGATCCTCTGCGACATTCAGGATACTATAAGGCATAGTTAACATACTTCATTTTCAAATTAATTCAATGGAAATAAAAATTTTAGGCACAGGCTGTCCGAAATGCAAAACCCTCGAAAAAATAACCAGGGATGCAGTTTCAGAACTGGGTGTTACTGCAGAAATCACCAAGGAGGAGGATATTGTCAATATCATGAACTATGGCATAATGCATACTCCCGGGCTTGTAATAAATGGCAAAGTAGTTTTGAGCGGCAGGGTCCCTTCTGTTAATGAAATTAAAGAAATAATCTGCATCTAAAAATAAAATCTCAAATCTTGTATGGAGCTGAAGAAAGAACTAAAAATACTTGCCTGGATCATAGCAGGATTTGCATTTGCCTTCTTTCTTCCAATAGAAAGTGCTCGATTTAATACAGCTATTGCAGCAACACTGGATCTTGTAAAATGGTATGCCCGGGAACACGTTATCCTTTGCCTCTTACCTGCTTTTTTTATCGCTGGCGTAATTTCGGTTTTCGTCAGCCAGGCATCAGTTATTAAATATTTTGGCGCACAGGCAAAGAAATGGGTGGCATATACCGTTGCTGCTGTTTCAGGTACAATACTGGCCGTTTGCTCCTGTACAATTCTTCCGTTGTTTTCAAGTATCCACAAACGCGGAGCAGGGTTAGGTCCGGCAATAGCATTTTTATATTCCGGACCGGCAATCAATATTCTTGCAATTATTCTGACAGCAAGAATTCTCGGATTTGAGATGGGTGTCGCCAGGACAATTGGCGCTGTTTCTTTCAGTGTAATAATTGGTTTGATCATGGCATTTATTTACAGGAAAGAAGAAAAAGTAAAAAAGGAAGAACAGATGAATATTGCTCCCCTTCCTGAAAAACGACCCATGTGGCAGACATCAATGCATTTCTTCACTCTCGTTCTGATCCTCGTTTTTGCCAACTGGGGCAGACCTGCTGAAGGAGATAATTCGAGTACCTGGTATTATATCTGGCACTACAAATGGTGGATTACAGGTTTTTTCAGTCTGGTTCTGGGTTATTCCCTGGTTAAGATCCTTAAAATGAAATGGCAATGGGTGCTGGGTGCAGTATTAGTGACACTCTTATCAGTTTTCCTTTCAAACATGTTGATTGAAAGTGACAAAATCAGGCCTCTTGTTCCAATGCTTGTCGGAATTATTTCACTCAGTGTTATCACAATCCTTGATAAGGTTGATGAAGAAAACAAAGCCTGGACAGTTGCCACATGGGATTTCGCAAAACAGATTCTGCCTTTGCTTGCAATTGGAGTTGTAACTGCCGGTTTTCTGCTCGGTTCAACCCACGATGGAAAAGTAATAGCCGGAGTGATTCCAAACGAATGGATATCTGCACTGGTTGGAGGCAACTCTGTATTTTCCAATTTCTTTGCTTCAATAGTTGGCGCTTTTATGTATTTTGCCACGCTCACCGAGGTTCCTATCCTGCAGGGATTGATTGCGTCCGGAATGGGGAAAGGACCTGCTTTGGCATTACTGCTCGCCGGACCTTCACTTTCATTACCAAATATGCTGGTGATAAGAAAGGTAATCGGCACACAAAAGACAATCGTTTATGTCAGTCTGGTAATTGTAATGGCCACGGTTACCGGAATTATCTACGGCTCACTTATTTAACCAGCAACCAGGAACCAACAACATGGCAGTTGGCAATAAGAAGCTGGTAAAAAATATTACCTGCCAACTCTTTTCAAACCTCAGGGTTTGATTTTTTCAAATAAAGCAATAAGTTTTGAATTGTAGATATCTGATATCTGCGGCTCATGTTCCCCGATTGGTTTTACCGGTATCAGATCAATGACCTCGGAAGCAGATAAACCAGATTTGTACATCAGGTCAAGAGATGCAATTATTGTGTCATTAATTGACTTTTTACTCTCTTCCTCCGTCAGGCCTATCTTAATGCCGATCTCTGAAAGTTCCCTCCACTGGAACCAGAAATAGGTGGGAAGCATTGCCGACAGTATCGCATAGCTCTCCAGCTTCTCTTCTGGTACCTCAAAAGT
>Ga0105099_10000984_pt1 | contig 18501 bp, 21 predicted proteins | sample PPLLak3cmMay2015_2_FD_79138 | JGI IMG/M metagenome (GOLD analysis project Ga0105099, IMG submission 79138) | Freshwater sediment microbial communities from Prairie Pothole Lake near Jamestown, North Dakota, USA - PPLs Lake P8 Core (1) Depth... | ecosystem: Environmental > Aquatic > Freshwater >... | reverse complement strand
TGGCATTAACTGGGTGGACACGGCCGAAGTGTACGGCAATGGCACCTCGGAGCGTCTGCTGGGCAAGTTCCTGCGCCAGTCCCCCGGCCAGGTCATTCTGGCAACCAAGTTCCTGCCCTTCCCCTGGAGGCTGCGCCAGCGGGATTTGCTCAACGCGCTGCACAACAGCCTCGACCGAATCGGCGTGGCGCGGGTGGACCTATACCAGATTCACCAGCCGCTGCCTCCGGTTGCCATCCGCACCTGGATGCAGGCCATGGCCGAAGCCCACAAGCTGGGGCTGGTGCGCGCCGTCGGTGTCTCCAACTACAGCCTGCGGCAGATGCTGGAAGCGGCCGAGGCATTGGAGCGGCAGGGCCTCCCCCTGGCTTCCAACCAGGTGCGCTACAGCCTGCTGGCGCGGCAACCCGAGACCAGCGGCCTGCTGGACGCCTGCCGTCAGCACTCAATCACCTTGATCGCCTACAGCCCCCTGGCCCAGGGCCTGCTGACGGGGAAGTACGCTGAGGGGAAACGTCCTCCAGGCATGCGGCGGTGGACGGCATCACGCCTGCCATCTGACCATCTGGCTCGGCTGGTAGACCTGCTCAGTCAGATTGGGCAGGCACACGGGAGGAAGACGCCGGCGCAGGTCGCGCTGAACTGGGTGATGGCCAAAGGCGCAGTGGCCATCCCCGGCGCCAAGAACGCAGCGCAAGCCACAGAGAACGCCGGCGCCTTGGGGTGGGAATTGAGCGCCCAGGAAGTGGCGGCGCTTGACGAGGCGGCTGGCCCTTAGGCACAGCCGGGCCGCGCGTTCGCCGTCAGGCGACCGCCCAGCCTATCCCAGGGAACCTAGATATAACCTTGACAAAACCGATGCACCCTGATAGCATGGGGGAGGTGCGGCCCGGTGCCGCGCGGACTGGCCGGAGGCCGAGATGGGTGTTCTGGAAGGCAAAGTTGCAGTGGTCACGGGTGGCACACGCGGCCTCGGTCTGGCGATCGCACAAGCCTATCAGGCGGAGGGGGCGGCCGTCGTTATCGGCTCACGTCAGGCTGCCTCCGTCGCAGCCGCTCTGTCGCAGTTGACGCAGGATGGACGGCGAGCGGCGGGCCTAGCGGTGGATGTGGCCGACGGCGATCAGGTTCGCCAGCTAGGCAGGCTGGCCCTCGAGCAGTTCGGCGGCCTCGACATCTGGGTGAATAACGCCGGCCTCTCTGCCCCGTACGGCGCCACGATGCACATTGACCCGGGGGACATCACCGCTGTAGTCCACGCCAACATCCTCGGGACCTACTGGGGGAGCCGCGAAGCCATGCGCTACTTTCTTCCACGCCGCTCCGGCAAGTTGATCAACGTGCTGGGACGCGGCACGGATCGTCCAGTTCCCTATCAAAACGCCTATGCCGCCAGCAAGGCCTGGATGCGCTCGTTCACGCTGTCCCTGGCCAAGGAGTACCGCCAGAGCGGCATTGGCGTGTTCGGCTTTCTGCCCGGGATGGTGCGCACCGACATGCTGATCCATCCCACGGCAGTGGCCGGGTTCGAAGGCCGGCTGCGGGTGATGGAGACCATCGTGCGGATGTGGGCCCAGGATGCCGAGATCCCGGCGAAGCGCGCCGTCTGGCTGGCCAGTTCGGCGACCGACGGGCAGACCGGGCGCATCGTTCGGGCGGCCGGGATGGGATGGATGGTGCGCGGCGCGGCGCGCGAGGGCTGGCAGCGCCTCACCCGCAGACAGCCAGAACATTTCGGGGTGACGGTCGACGTTCGTCCGGCCGCGCTGCCCACGCTGGAGCCATAGCGACATGCCAACCAGACCCAGCGAACTGACAGATGCCTTCAACGGGCACCAGTACCTCAACCTGGAGACCTTCCGCCGATCGGGGATCGGCGTGCGCACGCCGGTCTGGTTTGCCGAAGACCAGGGTCACCTGTTCGTGCGCACGCAGGCGGACAGCGGCAAGGTCAAACGCGTCCGCCATCAGGGGCGCGTGCGCCTGGTCCCAAGCGACGTGCAGGGAAACCCCAAAGGCCAATGGATTGAGGCCCATGCACAGCTGGCGTCCCCCGAGCAGGCCGACCTGGCGCAGCGGCTGTTCCGCAAGAAGTATGGCCTGCAGCTGAGAGGCTTCGAGGCCATGATGAAACTGAGGGGGGGCAGCTGGGCGACCATCCGCATTGATCCGCCCACACAGCGGACCGCAGGAGAAGACGAGAGATGAAACCCACGAATTCGCTGATGCCCTCCCTGTGGTCTGAGGTGAAAGCCGCGCTGCTCGATCTTGCCCGCTCGCTGCGCCCGCCTGCCCCAGCGCAGCCGGTGCCGGTTCCCGTCCGCCCGAGCGGGGCGCGACACATTCCGCGGCGCAGCATGGCACGATTCTAGTTAAGGGAGGTCCAGCAACATGAGACCAAGGATGAGCAAAGGAGCCTGGCTGCTGGTAGCGCTGGCGGCTGTGATCTTGCTAGCCGTTCTCGCCTTCACGCTGTGGGCATCCGACGCTGCGCAGCCGCAAGCGGCGGCGTTGGCCTCCCTGGTCTCCGACGGCCAGGTTGAAGTCACCCAGGATCCCTGGATCACCTTCACCCCGGCCGAGCCCAAGCCGACCGGACTGATCCTGTATCCCGGCGGCCGGGTCGATCCGCGGGCCTACGCAGCCACCGCCCGCGCCTTCGCCGAAGCCGGCTATCTCACGGTGATCGTGCCGATGCCACTCAACCTGGCCGTGTTCGCTCCCGGCCGCGCCCTGGAGGTGATGCAAGCCAACCCGCAAGTCGCGCGCTGGGTCGTCGGCGGCCACTCGCTGGGCGGGGCCATGGCCGCCAACTTCGCCGCACAGCATCCCGATCGGACAGATGGTCTCGTGCTGTGGGCCGCCTATCCTGCCGGCGGCGATGACCTGTCAGACAGCGGATTGCCGGCGGCGTCCATCTCAGGCTCGCTGGATGGATTGGCCGACCCGGCAACCATCCTGGCCTCACGCAGCCTGCTGCCGTCGGATACCGCCTTCGTCGAGATCGCCGGAGGCAACCACGCCCAGTTCGGCGACTATGGGCCACAGGCCGGCGACAATCCAGCGACGATCTCCGCCAACGAACAGTGGGATCATATTGTTGCGGCCACGCTGGCCCTGCTCCAGCGTGTGGATAGAGACCGGCCATGAGCATCCGGCCTCGGCCGCTTGCGCCTGACGGCATGATCGGCTCAGGGCGCACGTCGATCATGCGTTTTGGCCCACCTGCCCCCCCGATGCCCCGCCGGACTGCAGGGACTCACCGGCCCTCCGGCCCATGTCCACTTGACGATGGCCTGAGCGCGCGGTGATGGGCGAATGGGGTTTCTTGCTGATAGGCCTGGGGGGCCTGCTCGGAGCGGCACTCTTAGCGGCTGCGATCTGGGTGGCCACTCCGGCACGACCCGACCCCGCAGCGCTGGAGGCGCTGGTGCCGAACGCCAGGCTGGCGGTGCAGCTCAAGCCCTGGATCGCCTTCCTGCCGGCAGCCGCCCGCCGGACCGCTCTGATTCTTTACCCCGGAGCGCGGGTCGATGCGCGCGTTTACGCCAGGGCAGCGCGTGCGATCGCCGAGAACGACTTCATCACGATGACTATCCCCATGCCATTGAACCTTGCGCTGCTGGCTCCCGGTTTGGCAAAGGCGGCGATGCGGGGCTTTCCTGAGATCGAACGCTGGGTCGTGGCCGGGCACTCCCTGGGAGGCGTTGCGGCCGCTCACTACGTTCGGAAGCACCCGGATCAAGTTGCCGGTTTGGTGCTGTGGGCCGCCATTCCAGCGATAACCGATGACCTCTCCGGCGCAACGTTCCCCGCGACATCGATCTATGCAACGGAAGACCGGCTGGTGCCCCCCGAGGCCATCGTGCGCGCACGTCGACGGCTTCCGCAGCACACCCAATACGTCGAGATTGTCGGAGGGAATCACGCCCAATTCGGCCGCTATCCGCCGCAGCCCGGCTCGCACCCAGCGGCCATTTCACCCGACGAGCAGCAGGATCGGGTCGTGCAAGCAACCCTTGCCCTTCTGGCAGAAGTGGACGGCGCCCGGCCATGAGCACAGCCACCCGGAGGGTTACGATCCTGTTGGGCTTGTTGCTGCTCGCCCTCCTGACACTGCCATGGGTGATCCCGATTCCAGAACTGCGTGACACCGTGCCACCCGCCAGTCTGGCCGATCCCGACAGCCAGTTCACCACGGCCAATGACCTGAGCGTACACTTCAAAGCTGCCGGCGAGGGCGAGCCGGCCATCATCCTGCTGCACGGCTTTGGCGCCAGCCTGTTCAGTTGGCACGAGGTGCTCGAGCCCCTGGCACAGTCCGGCAGCGTGATCGCCTACGACCGTCCGGCATTCGGACTGACCGAACGCCCGCTGCCCGGGACGTGGCAGGCTGAAAGCCCGTACAGCGCCGAGGCGCAGGTCGACCTGCTGCTGGAATTGATGGACTCGCAGTCTATCGAACAGGCCGTGTTGGTGGGGAACTCCGCCGGGGGAGCGATCGCCGTCCAAGCAGCGCTGGAGCATCCGGAACGCGTGCTTGGCCTGGTGTTGATCTCCCCAGCGGTGCTCGATGCTGGGGGGCCACCGGGTCCGGCGTGGCTGTACCGCTTGCCGGGAATCGACCGACTGGGCCCGCTCCTGGCGCGGGCATTCATCGGAAATGGTCAGGCTCTGATCGATCTGGCCTGGCACGATCCAGCCCGGATCACGCCCGAGATCCGCCAAGGATACGATAAGCCACTCCGGGCCGACAATTGGGACGTTGCGCTGTGGGAGCTGACGCGAGCCAGCCAGCCCCTTGGGCTTGAAACCCGCCTGTCGCAGGTCTCTGTCCCCACACTGGTGGTCACCGGGGCCAGCGATCAGATCGTACCGCCCGAGGACAGCCAGCGCGTCGCCGAGCTGATCCCGGGGGCAGGATGGGTCGTGCTGCCCGAGTGCGGCCACCTGCCGCAAGAGGAATGCCCGCAGGCTTTGCTGCCCGTGCTGCGGCAGTTTCTGGATGGCATCTCGAATTCGTTCACCCGTGCTGCAGTCGCATCGAAAGTGGAGGTGTTGCCATGAGCCCCAAGGCCGCCCTGGGTCTGCCCGCGCCGGACTTTGAACTCCAGGACTTCACTGGCAAGCCGTTCCGCCTGTCCGACCTACGAGGGGAGAAGGCGATCGTCCTGGTTTTCAATCGCACCTTCCTCTGACCGTTCTGCCGCCGGCACATGGCGCAGTTGCGCCAAGACTATGATCAGTTCGTCGCGATCGGAGCCGAGATCGTCGTCGTCGGGCCGGACAACGCCGAGGCCTTCCAGGCATACTGGGCTGAGCACGATCTGCCCTTTGTCGGCCTACCCGACCCGGACCACCAGGTGCTGCGCTTGTTCGGCCAACAGGTCAACTTGTTCAAGCTCGGGCGCATGCCAGCCCAGGTCGTCGTCGACCGCCAGGGGGTCGCCCGCTACGCGCACTATGGCCATGCCATGTCGGACATCCCCGAGAATGCCGAGATCCTCCAGATCCTGCGGGACCTGCGTGCGGAAGACTTGCCCCCCACCGGACCCGCTTGAGGCCAGGGCCTCCAAGTTCGCCTCAGGCAGGGCGATTGCGCCCGATTGCGATGGACCCGGTTGGCCCCGGATCCCCGGCGCGCCTTGACGTCGAGGATGGCACCTGCGCTTCATCCGGGGCGCCGGTTCGATCCGGTCCATGCCGAAGGCACGCCGCGCCATCGGTCACCGTCATTCCCCCCAGCCGGGAGGCATCCTGCCCGCAGGCGGGCCACAAGGCCCTGATTCCCCGCAGACGCTTGACGGTCGGCGTGCTGGCCGGTAAAATCGCCCGAGTTACTCGGATTTAGGAGTGGACAGACATGAAGGTTCGTCGTGCAGCCGTCTGGGGGATCTCGCTGGTCGTCGGTCTTGCTGCCAGCGCCGGGGCGATCCTGGCCTTCAACACCACGCTGGACAAGTTCTCGCTGAGCAACGCGCTGCTGATCTGCCTGGCGTTCGCCAGCCTGACCTTCATCTGGCTGGACTACTTTCTTAAGACTCAGTACTTGAGAAGCTAGCCTCAGCCCCGGGGCGGACGCTGGCCGGTCAGCCGACGAGGTCGGCGATGTAGCGGATCAGCTCATCCGAGTCGATTTCTTTGAGCAGGTAGGCAGCGGCCCCCGCACGGCGGGCCGCCTCCTTTTCCCACTCCGTTGGATACGAGGTCAGGACGATCACCTGCGGCGGGTCGGGCAGGTGTGTCAGCTGGCGCAGCAGCTCGACGCCCATGCCGTCGGTGCGCTTGATCTCCAGCAGCACGACATCGGGGTGGTCGTTGGCCGTGTCCTGCACGACCTGGTCGACCGCCCCCGAGTGGCCGAGGATGGTGATCCCCTCCGCGCGCCCGAGCCGCTCGGCCAAGGCACCCCGAACAGGCTCGTGTTCGTCAACAATGTAGACCAAGGCCGGATTCACGCCAGGCTATCCCCCGGCAGCCTTCAGTATAGGAAGCCGGACAGCCGGGCTGAAGTGATACCTGTCCCCTTGTGACAGGCCACCTATCAGAGCGAGGAATCGACCGTGGAGCTTCCTTCTTCGGCCTTCGAGCCCACCGGCAGCGGAATGCCCGCGCTCGTTCCCGGCAGACGAACGGTCAGCGTCGTACCTTCGCCTGGCTCCGAGACCACTTCCAGCGAGCCGTCGATCTGGCGGGCGCGCGAAGCCATGTTCGACATGCCGTGGCCCAGCACACGCGAGGCATGCTCGGCGTCGAACCCGCTTCCATTGTCGATGATCTGCAGGCAGACCTCTCCACCGATCATGCGCAGACTGACCCAGGCCCGCGAGGCGCGGGCGTGCTTGGCGACATTGGCCAACGCTTCCTGAGCGATCAGGAAAAGCGAGGTCGAGACGTCCGGCGTCAGCCTCACCAGTGCCGCCGCCTCCAACTGCAGGTCGGTCTCGGCCAGAGTATTCGCGCGGAACTCGCGCACCAGCCGTCCCAATGCCTTGGCCAGATCACCGGTCGGGATGCGACTGGGCTGCAGGTCGAGGATGTAGTTGCGGATGTCGCGGATGGTAGCGTTGAGGGCGTCGATGGCCTGAGGGATCAGCTCCTTGGCCTTCTCGGCGGAGTCGTCGAACAGCAGGCGGGCGGACTCCAGATTCAGCCCGACGGCGTAGATCGACTGGATGATGCCATCGTGCAAGTCCATGCCAATGCGTTCGCGTTCCTCGAGCACGGCCAGCCGCCGCGCATCGCGGTAGAGGCGGGCATTGTCCACCGCCAGACCTACGCCAGCGCCCACGGCCTCGAGCAGGCCCGCCTCGCGCGGGGTGATCCGCCGCGGCGAGCGGAAGGCCATGTCGAGCACACCCACCACCTGGCCGCGCGCCGTGAGCGGGACACCGACCAGCGCTTCAAACCCTGAACGGGTCATCGCCGGCGAAAGGAAGCGCGGCTCATCCGACAGGTTGTCGGTCCAGGCGGGTTTGCCGGCCAGCGCCACGCCGCCGACGAATCCCTCGCCCAGATGGAAGTGATCCAGTTCCCAGAATGGGCGTGGGCTGTCCCCCTTGAGCAGCGCCAGGCGGTAGGCGCTCGTGCCCTCCTCGCGCAGGAAGGCCTCGCCGGCCTCTGCACCGAACAGCTCCATCACGTGCGGCAGCATCGACTCCAGCAGTTCGTCCAACTCGAATGCCGAGCTCATTGCAGTGGCCAGCGTGTTGAACAGCTCGAGCTCCTCGTTGCGCTGGGACAGTTCCTTCTCGCTCTCCAACACCTGCCGGTAGAGCCGGGCGTTCTCAATCGCCGCCGCGGCATGCGAGGCCAGCATCTCGATCAGCCGCTGGTCCTCCTCCGTGAAGGCTGCCTCGCCCCGCTTCTCGGTGAGGTAGAGCTGCCCGATTGAGCGTCCATAGGCGGAGATCGGCACACCCAGGAAGGAACGCATCGGCGGATGGCCGGGGGGAAAGCCACTCGACTTCGGGTGCTTGGACATGTCGTCGAGGCGAATGCTTTCCCCTCGACGCAGCATTTCGCCGATCAATCCTTCGCCGACCGGGTGATGGTCGATGCGCTGGATCTGCTCCTCGGTCATCCCGACCGGGATGAACTTCTCCAGCCCTCCGCGTCCATCGGGGACACCGAGCGCGGCATACTCCGCCCCCGAGAGCTCACGGGCGGCAGTGGTAATCCGATACAGCACGCCGTCCAGTGAGAGGTCGGAATACAGGCTGAGGGTGGCGCGATGCAAGGACCGCATCGACGCGATTGGATCGGTCGCCGGCTGGGCTGCGTGCGAGGGGTTGTTGCGTGCTGGACGTGGGTCCGGGCTCACCGCTGGTCTCTTCCGCCCGTGGATTCTACCCTATCCCCGCCTGCCGCTGAGGCGGGTGCCAGGCTGATAGCTTTTGCCAGCTTCCGCGCCCTATAAAGCGGGAGATGCCAGCCAGGGAACCGCGCATGCCCACCTCACGCCTGCCCCGCTTCTACGACCTGCCCTTGCAGGCGCGCCTGGCGCAGGCCGCCCAGGCTGCCGGCCTACCAGCCCAAAGCCTGGAGTGCCTGCTGCCTGAGCACGGCCTGACGGCCGGGCAGGCCGACCACATGGTGGAGAACGCCGTGGGCGTCTTCGGCCTGCCGCTCGGCCTGGCCCTGAACTTCCTGGTCAACGGCCGTGAGGTCATTGTCCCCATGGCCATCGAGGAGCCGTCGGTGATTGCCGGCGCCTCGTTCATGGCCAAGCTGGCGCGGGAAAGCGGAGGATTCACGGCGCAGGCCGACCCTCCCGAGATGATCGGGCAGGTGCAGCTGCTGGAGGTCCCTGATATGGAGGCGGCGGTCGAGGCCCTCAGCCGGCGCAAGGCCGAGTTGCTGGCCGAGATCGATCGCGTCGACCCGGTGATCCAGCGACTGGGCGGCGGCGGACGCGATCTGATTGCCCGCCCCCTGGCCGACACCCCGCTCGGCCCGATGCTGATCGTACATCTGGTCATCGACACGCGGGACGCGATGGGGGCAAATGCGGTGAACACAGCCGCCGAGCGCCTCGCCCCGCGACTGGAAGCCATCACTGGCGGCCGCGCCCACCTGCGCATCCTGTCGAACCTGGCGGATCGCCGCCTGGCGCGCGCCCGTTGCCGGATCCCCGCTGCCGCTCTGGCCTTCGCCGAGTACGGCGGCGAGCGGGTCCGCCAGGGCATCCTGGAAGCCTGGGCCTTCGCCGCCGCCGATCCGTACCGAGCGGCGACCCACAACAAAGGCATCATGAACGGCGTTGATGCCGTGTTGATCGCCACCGGCAACGATTGGCGCGCGGTCGAAGCCGGCGCCCATGCGTTTGCCGCCCGTTCGGGCCGCTACACCTCGCTCAGCCGGTGGACCATCGGAGACGACGCCGCACTCGAAGGCGAGCTCGAGTTGCCGCTGGCGGTTGGCACCGTGGGGGGCGCCACCCGCGTCCACCCGGCAGCCAAGGCCTGCCTGGCGCTGATGCAGGTCGAGAGCGCTCAGCAGCTGGCGGAGGTCGTGGTTGCGGTTGGTCTGGCGCAGAACCTGGCGGCGCTGCGGGCGCTGGCGACCGAGGGCATCCAGCGCGGGCACATGGGGCTGCATGCGCGCCAGGTGGCGCTGGCAGCCGGTGCAGTCGGCGAGGCGGTCGACCGCCTGGCCGAGCAGTTGATCGCCGAAGGCGTCATCCGCCTCGACCGCGCTGAGCAGATACTGAGAACCTGGGATGAGGATGTGAATCGGGGCAGTCCGCTTGGCTAGTGCGGCGGCTGCTGGATCGGGAGCTTCCCCCATGACAGAACCTGAACCCGCCCCCTTGTTGCGGCCGGTCCGCCAGGTCGGCATCGCCGGCTATGGCGCCTATATCCCTCGCTACCGACTGCCAGCCCGCGAAGTCGCCCGGGTGTGGCATGGCGGCATGGCCGGGCTGCCGGTCAAGGAGAAGGCGGTCGCCGGGCTCGACGAAGACGTCGTGACGATGTCGATCGAGGCCGCCCGCAACGCGCTGGCCCGGGCGGACATCGATCCTTCCACCATCCGCGCGGTGTGGGTCGGTTCGGAGTCGCACCCGTACGCGGTCAAGCCGACCTCGACCCTGGTGGCCGAAGCGATCGGCGCCACGCCCTACACCCAGGCGGCCGACTGGGAGTTCGCCTGCAAGGCCGGCACAGAGGCCTTCCAGGCGGCGATCGGCTTCGTCGGCTCTGGCATGGCGCCGCACGCTCTGGCGATCGGCATGGACATCGCCCAGGGCCGTCCGGGCGACGCGCTGGAGTACACCGCCGCCTCCGGCGGCGCAGCCTATCTGCTCGGGCCAGCCGAGACCTCGCTCTGCCTGATCGAGGCCTCGCTGTCGTATGCCACCGACACCCCCGACTTCTGGCGTCGGGCGCATGAGAAGTATCCTGAGCACGGGGAGCGCTTCACCGGCGAGCCGGCCTACTTCAAGCACATCACCGAGGCGGCCGAGGGCATGCTGCGCGGGATGGGAACCCGGCCTTCCGACTACGCCTACGTCGTCTTCCACCAGCCGAACACGAAGTTCCCACAGCGCATCGGCAAGACGCTGGGCTTCAAGCCCGAACAGATTGCTCCCGGCCTGCTCGTCCCGCTGATCGGCAACACCTACGCCGGCTCGGCGCTGGTGGGGTTGACGGCGGTGCTCGATGTCGCCCGACCGGGCGACCGGATCCTGCTCGTCTCGTACGGCTCGGGCGCCGGTTCGGACGCCTTCAACCTGGTGGCGACGGAGCGGTTGGTCGAGCAGCGCGGCCGTGCGCCCAGCACCCAGTCCTACATCGACCGCCGCACCGAGATCGACTATGCCACCTATGCCCGCTTCCGCGGCAAGCTGGCCACGACATGACCGCCAACGCACCGTCCGATCCCGATCAGGCGGTGGTCGTCGCCGGCGTGGGCATGACGCCAGTCGGCGAGCACTGGGATGTCTCGCTGCGCCAGCTGGCGTTGCGGGCCATCGAGCGTGCCCAGCAAGATGCCGGGGGGCTGCAACCGCAAGCGCTGTATGTCGGCAACATGTTTGCACCTGCCTTGTCGAGCCAGACGCATCTCGGGGCGCTGATTGCCGACTACATCGGCCAACGCGGGATCGAGGCCGCCAGCTTCGAAGCAGCGGGCGCCTCCGGGGGCGTCGCCTTCCGCCAGGGATACCTGGCCCTGCTCTCCGGCGAGGTCGACTGCGTGCTGGTCGTCGGAGTCGAGAAGGTGACCGACCGGACCGGGCCGCTGGTGGACGCCGCCATCGCCATGAGCGTCGACGCCGATTTCGAGGCCGTCCAGGGCCTGACGCCGGCGGCGCAGGCAGCCCTGTTGATGCGCCGCTATCTGCTCGAATCCGGCGCTCCAGCGGATGCCCTGGCGCCCTTCCCCCTGCAGGCCCATCAGCACGCCGTCACCAATCCTTACGCCATCTACCGCCGGGCGATCTCATGGACCGACTACCGCCAGGCAGCGCCCGTCTCCCCACCCGTGGGACAGCTGGACGCTGCTCCGATGGCCGACGGTGCTGCGGCGCTGGTGCTCACACGCCGCGCCCTGCTGCCGCGGATCGATGCCCGGCCACCGGTCGCCGTCACGGGCTCGGCCGTGGCCACCGCGCCGGTGGCACTGCACGATCAGCCAGACCCGCTGGCGATGCCGGCCGGCTCACTTTCGTTTCAACGCGCCCTCGCCCAAGCCGGCGCCACCCCGGACGATCTGGACCTGTTCGAGCTGCATGACTTGTTCAGCATCCAGGCTGCGCTTTCACTGGAAGCCGCCGGTCTGTCGCCGCGCGGCCAGGCCTGGAAGCTGGCCGGCGAAGGGGTGTTCGGCCGCGAAGGTCGCTTGCCCATTCTGACCTTCGGCGGATCGAAGGCGCGCGGCGATGCCGGCGGGGCGACCGGGGCGTATCAGCTGGTAGAACTGACGCTCCAGCTCCAGGGACGGGCGGGGGAAAACCAGGTCCCCGGCGCCCGGGTTGGAGCTGCCCAGTGCATTGGCGGAGCCGGGGCGACCGTCGCCACCCACGTCCTGAGCCGGATGGAGGCCTGAGGCGCCAGCCTGATAGTTCCTGAGAGAGGCCCAGGCCTACACTCGACCTGTACAACCCGGTAGAGGTGCCGTAATGGAAGTATCCCGTCATTGGCGTCTAAGGCAGCAGCGATATTCCCTGGTGGGCGAGGTGTGTCCGCACTGCCAGGTCAAGATCTTCCCACCGCGTGACGTCTGCCCGGACTGCGGGCAAGAAGCGCGCACGGCCTATGCCTTCAGCGGCCGGGGTGAGGTCTACTCCTTCACCACCGTCTATACGCCTCCCGCCGGCTATGAAGAGACGGCTCCCTACACCGTCGCACTGGTTCGGCTGGCGGAGGGCCCGCTGGTGACCGCTCAGCTCACCGACCTGGGAGACCAGGCGGTGGAAATCGGCATGCCGGTCGAGATGGTCACCCGCCGGCTGCGCTCGGACGGCGAGCGGGGCATGCTGGTGTACGGCTACAAGTTCCGCCCGCTACTGGCGGCCTGAGCCTTCCGGACGACACTCGCCGGACAGCCTGCTGGGTCCCTTTGCCGGCAGGCTGTCCGCTTGTCAGGGTTCGATGCGAAACGTAGGCATTCTCGGATATAGCATGGTGCCGGTCGGCGAGCACTGGGGGCAATCGGCCCTCGACCTCGCCGGCGCGGCCGTGCAGGCTGTCCGCCAGGATGCCGGTATCGACGGCGTCGATCTGCTGGTCGTCGCCAACATGCTGGCAGCCAGCGGCCGCCATGGACAGTTGAACCTGGGCGGCCAGATCGCCGACTGGTCCGGCCTGCGCGGGATCGAGGCCTTCAAGGCCGAGGCCGCCTGCGCCTCGGGGGGTTCGGCCTTCCGCGCCGGATGGTTGGCGGTTGCCTCGGGCCAGGTCGACGTGGCGCTGGTCGTCGGGGTCGAGAAGATGACCGAAACGCTCGGCCCGGAGGTGACGCTTGGGCTGGCCTCGGCGGCGGATGCCGACTTTGAGGTGCCGCACGGGCCAAGCTTCGTGGCGTTGAACGCGCTGATCATGCGGCGCTACATGCACGAGTACGGCTGGAAACGCGAGGACTTCGCCCCGTTCTCGATCGTGGCGCATGACAACGCCTCGCGCAATCCCTACGCCCGGCTGCAAGACCGGATCAGCCTCGAGGCGTATCGCAAGGCGCGCATGATCTGCGATCCGATCAATCTGCTGGATGCCTCTCCGATTGGCGACGGAGCGGCAGCCGTGCTGCTTGCACCGCTGGACCGCTTCTCCCCGAGTTCTGGCCGCGCCCCGCTGCGCGTGGCGGCGTGCACCAGCGCCACCGACAGCCTGGCCATCCATGACCGGCGGGAGCCGCTCCGCCTGCGGGCGGGAGAGGAATCGGCGGCACGCGCCTACGCCCTGGCCGGGGTTGGGCCGAAGGACATCGACTTCTTCGAGCTACACGACGCCTTCTCCATCATGTCGGCGCTTTCCCTCGAGGCGTGCGGCTTCGCCGCGCAAGGTCAGGCGCCTCGCCTGGGCCTGGATGGCGACCTGGCGGCCGATGGCCGACTGCCCATTGCCACCCACGGCGGCCTCAAGGCGCGCGGCCACCCGGTGGGTGCAACCGGCGTGTACCAGATTGTCGAGGTCGTGCGCCAGCTGTGGGGAGAGGCCGGCCGGAACCAGCTGCGCCGGGCGCAGCTCGGCATGGCCCAGAACGTCGGTGGCTCCGGCGCAACCATCGTCACCACCATCCTGCAACGCTCCAACTGAGACGCGCCGGACCCAGCGCTCGAATGGGAGCCACTCCCACGCGATTCCGCTGTCTGCACCCGGCCCTGGCGAGGCTGCTGCGCGGCACGAGTCTTGCACCATGGAGTGCTGGGCCCTCATGGCCGCTTGACGCCCCCCTACGGCTGTGCTAGCATGCCGGCCGTTGGGGCGTCTGGGTCTGCGTCCGATCCCCGGAGGACCCACGGGAGGAACCAATGCTGGTCTCGCGCCGTTTGCCCTGCTTGCTGCTGGCGCTGCTGCTGCTTCTGACCGCCTCCGCCTGTACCCGGAGCGCGTCCACCCCGCCGCCTGCCACGGGAGGCGCCGGCACGCCTGACGGCACCCCCGGGGCCTCCTCCGGCCTGCAGGCCACGATGGAGGCCGTGCGCTACGCGCTGCTGACGCAAACTGCCCAGGCAGCGGGTGGCGGCGCACCGCCCCAGGCGACGCAGGCACCCGGCGGGACTGTCCCGACGGTCGCCCCTCCGACGCCCACGGGGCTTCTGACGACCCCGCTGGTGACCTCGACCCCGGCGCTGGTAGCGACAGCTGTCCCTACCGCCCGGCCGAGCTGCCCGTACAAGTACGTGGTCAAGCCAGGGGATCGGCTGTTCCGCATTTCCATCAACCTGGGCTACGACCCGGACTTCTGGAAGGAGATTGCCGCCGCCAACAGCATCGTCTCCCCCTGGCTGATCTTCCCGGGTCAGGAGCTGACGATCCCCTGTGAGAGTTGAGGCCCTGCTGACAGCGCCAAGCCCGCTGGTCAGCCCTTGCATGCGTGCGTGAACCCTACCGGGGTTCGGACGGTGTCCGAACCCCGGTTGTTCGGTCAGGGGCCATCATCTGCTGCGTCGCCGGTGGCCATCGAGGGAGGTGATAAGGCCGATGTCCTACACGACTCTCGCATCCGAGGAGGGCTTCCACGGCCGGGCGTTCTCGGTCCGGGTCGACACCGTGCGCCGGCCGGATGGCGCGTCCATGCGGGTTGAGGTCGTCGATCATCCGCAAGCCATCACCTTGGTGCCCATCGATCGCGAAGGCAACATCTGGTTCGTGCGCCAGTACCGGCATTCCTGCGGCAAGGTGATGCTCGAGCTCCCGGCCGGCACGCTCGAGCCGGGCGAGACGCCCGAAGCCTGCGCCGTGCGCGAGTGCCGCGAGGAGATCGGCATGGCACCCGGAAGGCTCGATCGGCTCGGGGGGTTCTACCTCGCGCCGGGGTACTCGACCGAGTACCTTCACCTCTACCGGGTCAGCGCACTCACCCCGGCGCCGCTGGATCCTGACGCCGATGAGGACCTGCAGATCGAGAAGGTCCCGTTGACCGACCTGGCACAACTGGTCGAGTCCGGCATGTTGGAGGACGCCAAATCGCTCGCCGGGCTGCTGCTGGCGCGGCGGTTTCTGATCCCAACCTGAGGCCGGCCGGATGGGGGGATCGCGGCGGATTGGCGGGCTGGGGCCTGTCGACGAATCGGCCGTGAGCATGCTACGCTGACGGCACAGTCGCACCGCTCGAACCGGTCACAGCATTGGCCAGACGGACGGCGACAAAGCGATCGGCGCCCGGCGCCGCTGCACGCCGGCTGACGGGCCCGGACTGGGTGCAACCTGTGCCACTCTCGGGCGGTATCCCTTCTCGAATCCGCAGCGTGAGACCAATGCACATGCTCAACCCTAGACAGGTGCGGGCCTGGCCCCTGACCTTCGCCATCCTGCTCTCAGGATGTGCGCCGGCAGACCCCCTGGCGACGGGCACGCCGTCGTCTCGGCTCGCACAGATCCCACAGCAGGCCGTGAAGCAGACACCGGACACTGACCGCTACCCACCGAGACTTCATCACCCTGGCTGGTCCGATCCAGTTCCGTTGCCCGGCGCGATCAACACTGCCGGGGCCGAGGACTCGCCGTTCATTTCGGCGGATGGTCAGACTCTGTTGTTCTGGTTCACGCCCGATCCGGGCATTCCGGCCGAACAGCAGGTCGGCGATGGTGTGACCGGCATCTACCTCTCCCCGGCCGGCGCCGGTGGCTGGGGTATGCCGGTACGCTTGCAGCTCCAGGACCTCGGGGAGCCCGCACTGGACGGGTGCCCGTTCCTGCTCGGTGAGGGGCTGTGGTTCTGCTCTGCCCGGCCGGGAAGCTTCAGGGGTGTTGACCTGTGGACGGCAACGCTGCGCCAGGGTGTGGCTTCTGAGTGGCGCAACGCCGGCGAGCAGCTCAACCGTGACCTGCAGGCTGGGGAAATGCACCTCTCCGCCGATGGCAGTTGGATGGTGTTCCATCGCCAGAGCGAGACGGGAGGTGGTCTTGATTTGTGGACGACGTCCCGGCGGGGGGACACCTGGTCGGTCCCAACCCCACTAACCTCGGTGAACACCCTCGAGGACGAAGGCTGGCCGTACCTCACGTCCGACGGAGCGTACCTTTGGTTCACCCGCACCTATCAGGGTTCTCCCGCCATCTACCGAGCACGCTGGACCGGCGCAGATTGGGCCCCGGCCGAACTCATCGTCTCGAGTTTCGCCGGGGAGCCCACGCTGGACCCCGCCGGGAATCTGGTGTTTGTGCACCACTTTTTCCAGGACGGGAGGCTGATCGAGGCAGACCTGTACATCGCCTACCGGCAAGACCCTTAGCGGCGGTTCCTTCACGGTGCACTGCCTCGCACCACGGACCTTCACCAAACAGATGGACACTGGCTTCGCCGCCGATTCGGTAGCGGATCGAGCCAGAAGCCTTCGTTCGGGCAACATCGCCCCGGGGGTCGCCACCCGGTCGCAGCTGTGCTTCTGTCGCGGGCAGGAGAGGTCGTGGAGGCCGGCGCCTGTCGAGCGCCCCAACCCACCTCTCCCCCATGCAGGGGGCCGGGGCTGGCCGTCGCGGCAGGTATTCTCGCTCATGGACGTAGGTCGGGGCTGGGGTGCGGGTCATGAACCCCCGAGTACGGATCCCGAGCCCCGAATCTCACACCCCTTACGGAGCGGAGCCCCAGTGTGCCGGATCGCTGCCCCTGACGGGCGGCGGCGTCGTTCTGGGGCTGGGCAAGAAGGCAACCTGGGCAGCCCCACGCCTTGGCGGTTCCTCGCCGGCGGGGCACCCCGCCCGCAGGCCATCCCCACCTGCCCGAAGCCCACCTGGCATGGACATGGTTGCCCCGACCATGGTAAAATGCCTGCCTACGCCGCCCGGAAGCGTGGGGCGGCGGTCGTTTGCCCTCAGGCAAGGATGGGTCATCATGCAGGAGACATTGAGAGCCGTGGAAGCTGCGGCCAATCCCAACATCCCCCAGCTCAACCCTGGCGACACGGTTAACGTGCATGTCCGGATCAAGGAAGGCGACCGCGAGCGCATCCAGGAGTTCCGCGGCACGGTGATTCGCCTGCGCAACGGGGGCAACAACGCCAACTTCACCGTGCGCCGCACCGCCTCGCACGGCATCGGCGTCGAGCGAACCTTTCTACTCCGCTCGCCGCGCATCGAGAAGATCGAGGTCCAGCGCCAGGCGCGCGTGCGCCGGGCACAGCTGTACTACCTGCGCGGGCGCACGGGCAAGCGCGCCCGGCTGACCGAGAAGCGCAAGGCCTAGCGCCAGGCGCGGCGGACAGCGTGTCGGAGCCGCACCGCGCAGCAGACCAAGTTCGACATGGCCGGGTTCGGGCAATCTCCGAACCCGCGTGTCGTTCCGGGTGAGAGAGGCGCGATGCCCTGCTCACCCCTGATCGGCCTGACCACAACCCTGCCGACGAGCAAGTCCTCCGGTCCCCTCGCCGACCGCATCCAGGCGTACGTGCGAGCGGTCGAACGCGCCGGCGGCCTGCCCTTGCTTCTGCCCTTCGGCCTCGACCCTGCCACCCTACGCGCCCTGTACCAACGCCTGGATGGACTGCTGTTGACCGGCGGCGGCGATGTTGCGCCGCAGCTCTATAGCCAGACGCCCATCGCTGGCCTGCACAGCCTGGATAGCGCCCGAGACGAGACCGAACTGCAGCTTGCCCGCTGGGCAGCAGACGAGGGGAAGCCGCTGCTGGCGATCTGTCGCGGACTACAGGTGATCAACGTCGCGGCGGGCGGCACGCTGTTTCAGGACTTGCCCAGCCAGCGACCCGGCCCAATCCGGCACGATGCCGATGACCAGCCCTCCGTGCAGCCGGTCCATGCAGTCCGCATCACCGAGGGCAGCGCGCTGGCAGGCTGTGTGGAGGCAACCCTGCTGCAGGTCAACAGCGCCCATCACCAGGCAATCGACCTGCCTGGGGCGGGCCTGCGAATGACCGCATTTGCCCCGGATGGCGTGATCGAAGGCGCGGAGCTGCCCGGCCATGCCTACTACCTGGGAGTACAATGGCACCCTGAGCGGCTGCCGGCAGACGATCGCTCGGCAGCCCTCTTCAGCGGCCTGATCGCCGCAGCCCGAGGCACGCCGGATTAGCCAGCCACAGATCCGGATCCAAGATCGACAGCCATGAGCGACTCTCCCATCGGCGTGTTTGATTCGGGCCTCGGCGGACTCTCGGTGTTGCGTCAGGTCCGCCTGGCCCTGCCGAATGAATCTATCATCTACCTCGCCGATCAGGTGCATGTGCCCTACGGCCCCAGACCGCTTGAGCAGGTCCAGGCCTTCTCTGAGGGCATCACCCGTTTCCTGCTCGACCGCGGCGCCAAGTTGATCATTGTCGCCTGCAACACCGCCTCCGCCGCCGCGTTGCAGCACCTGCGCCGCACTTTCCCCGCCGTGCCC
>Ga0105099_10000982_pt1 | contig 18516 bp, 16 predicted proteins | sample PPLLak3cmMay2015_2_FD_79138 | JGI IMG/M metagenome (GOLD analysis project Ga0105099, IMG submission 79138) | Freshwater sediment microbial communities from Prairie Pothole Lake near Jamestown, North Dakota, USA - PPLs Lake P8 Core (1) Depth... | ecosystem: Environmental > Aquatic > Freshwater >... | reverse complement strand
TAAAAATTGTTAATAACTTTTATCAAAATATTCGATATCCTGTTTTTATCCGGTTTGACACAATGGAACTGATGCTTTAAAACGACGCCATATTTTATTCAGCTGTTCGAATCATCGGTAATAACTTGTCTCTTCGGTAACAGAACATTAATCGGTTTTAAAATATTTAAGCAAATTAATTCTATGGAAGCTATCTGGAATTCGGTCAAGGCGGCTATAAAGGAATCTATTCCAGGGCACTGCTACAGGATGTGGGTTGAACCCCTTAATTACTGCAGAACGGATGACGGTGTCATTGTCCTCTCGGCTCCCAACCAATTTTCACAAAAAAGGGTGCAGGATCATTACGGCTCGCTGATCGCTTCTGAGTTAAAAAAGATTTCAAATGAGGAGAGCACGTATATTATTGAAATTTCCGAAGGGAAAAAATCCTGCGCAACCCCGGTAAACAGATTTCAGCTGGCACTTCCCAACGAAAACATACAGCCCCATTACGGACGGTTTTTAAGAAAAGATTTTACATTTGATCATTTTGTTGTTGGCGGCAACAATGAGTTTGCCTATACAGCTTCACTGTCTCTTGCATCAAAGAAGAATTCACAGCAGAACTGTCTTTTTCTGCTGTCAAAGACCGGGATGGGCAAGAGCCACCTTTCACAGGCTGTAGGTCACCATATTATTTCCCAATGCCCGTCGGACCGGGTATACTATATCACGGCTGAAGATTTCAGCAATGAAATGGTGCAGGCTTATAAAAATGGTTCAATCGATAAATTCAAGGGAAAATACCGAAAAGAATGTGATGTCCTTCTGCTTGAGGATGTTCATAATCTAACCGGAAAAGAGCGAACGCAGATTGAGCTTGCCCTGACCCTTGATACGCTCCTGGATGCCGATAAGAAGATAATTTTTTCAAGCTGCTATCTTCCAGGTGATATCCCAAAGCTGAATGATAAGCTGAAATCGCGTTTTTCCTACGGCATTATTTCAAATATTGAACCGCCCAATTTCAGGACAAGAGTAAGGATACTTCAGAAAAAATTGCTTTTAAACGGATTTATAGTGCCGGAGGATGTTATCAATTACCTTGCAAGCGAGCTGACCGAAGACGTTAGACAGCTTGAAAGCGGACTTATCGGGGTAACTGCAAGATCGTCTCTTATGGGCATTCCCATTGATCTCGGACTTGCTGAAGGTGTTGTAAAAAACATAGTGCAACAGAGAAAAAATATTACGATTGATGTTATAAAAAAACTCGTGTGCAAGCACTTTAATATTTCATTAAGCGATATCATTTCCAGTTCCCGCAAGCAGATATTTTCACGTCCTAGACAAATTGCGATTTACCTGTCCCGCCGTTATACCGACTCGCCGTTACAGACAATAGGAAAATGCTTCAACAGGTATCATGCCACAGCCCTTCACTCCATAGGCATTGTTGAAAGAGGCATGAAAGAAAACGGCTCTTTGAGAAAACAGGTTGAATATTTCTCACAGAAACTGGAATCCGGCAATTTTTGAGATTATTTTTCAGCAAGCTCGCCAGCCGAATTCGCTGTGAGTCGAAAATATGTAAGGTTTCATAAAATCATGAAAAACAAGCAGTATACAGGATGAAAAGATTATTTATTGTTTTCATATCCGGTGCCTTTAATTGCCTTCGTGGCTGAAAACTGACTTTTTACAGGTTAATCAACCTTCACTTTTGTATTATATGACCATTAATGATTCCGTATTTGAAAAAATTATGAACATAACCGGCGCAGAATATTGCAGCAGGGCGAAAGAGGATCTTGCATGTTATGCCTATGATGCCACTGCAAGCCGTTATTTGCCGGATGCGGTCGTCTTCCCGGGAGAAGCCGGCGAAATATCGGAAATTTTGAAGATCGCCAATGAGGAGAATATTTTCATTATACCCCGCGGCTCCGGTTCGGGCATGACCGGAGGATCAGTTCCGGTCATGGGCGGGGTTGTTATTGCCATGACCCGATTCAACCGTATTCTTGAGGTCGATACCGATAACCTTACGGCTTTTGTCGAGCCTGGAGTTATAACAGCGCATTTTCACAGAGAGGTTGAAAAGATAGGGCTTTTTTATCCACCCGATCCATCCAGTTCGGAATTTTCCACACTGGGCGGGAATCTTGCGGAATGTGCCGGAGGGCCAAGGGCAATAAAATATGGCGTAACGCGTGATTATGTTCTTGGGCTTGAAGCGGTTCTTCCAACAGGGGAAATAGTCAAAACTGGTGTAAAAACAGCCAAAGGCGTTGTCGGATATGATTTAACCCGTCTCTTTGTAGGTTCGGAAGGTACGCTTGGAATAATTACACAGATGACTCTGAAGCTTGTACCCCTTCCCGGATCTGTCCGGACAATGACTGCTTCTTTCAATGATCTTGGAAAGGCGGGTGAAGCCGTTTCCGGAATAATAAGACGCGGGATTGTTCCAAGAACTATCGAGTTCATGGATAAAGCATCGATAATTTGTGTTGAAAATTATCTCAAAACAAAAATTTCCTCTGATGCCGGGGCATTGCTCCTGATCGAGGTTGATGGAAGCGCGGATGAAGCTGAATCTGCAATCAGGCGGCTTGAAGAGCTTTGCGTATTCCTTGGGGCAGTCGAGATCCGGATAGCAGGGACAAAAGAGGAATCCGCAATGCTCTGGAAAGCCCGCAAGGCGATTTCTCCCGCTTTATTTATGTACGCTCCGGATAAAATAAACGAAGATATTGTTGTCCCGAGGAGTAATATTCCGGATATGGTAAGAAAGATTGATGAAATGAAAAACAGGACCGGTCTTATCATGGTAAGTTTCGGGCATGCGGGCGACGGAAACATACATTTTAACATCATGCTTGATAAGAAAAACATAGAAGATATGAAGAAGGCCGAAGCCGCAGTTGAAGAACTCTTCGATTATACGATCAAACTGGGAGGCACGATTTCGGGAGAACACGGTATAGGCATTACAAAGGCTGCATATATGACAAAGGAGATAGGTCCGGTTGAAATTGAACTTATGAAGAAGATAAAAAAGCTTTTTGATCCGAAAGGGATATTAAACCCAGGCAAGATCTTTTCTTGAGAAATCGGCCTGCTTTCATCAGCCGTCAACTGTGAATGATATCCGATGCGCGATATTCAAAGTACGATGTACGATATGCGAACCAGGCTATTGAGTTTTTACCTTGTATGATTTGTCTCCCAGTATTATATCTTCAAGAATTTCAATACGGGCACTCTGGTCTCTTTCTATATAACATCTCAAATTGAGAGCGCACAGTTTTTTGCAAATCGGATCGTCAATTGAGAAATTTCCGAAGCATCCTACATGATCGTTTAAAATATCTTTATTTTTCAAGACTTCCTTCATTTTCTATCCTTTAATTTCCAGCAGCTTTATCATTTCCCCGTGTATCATGCTGTTTGTCGCCAGAACCTCTTTTTTATTTACATCAAACGGGTTTCCGGAAAAATCCGTCACCCTGGCGCCGGCTTCTCTTGCAATGATAAACCCTGCAGCCGTGTCCCACGGTTTGAGGTTCTCTTCCCAGAATCCTTCAAAACGTCCTGCTGCTGTGAAACAGAGATCTAAAGCAGCGGACCCAAGCCTTCTTACTCCCTGGGAGGCCTGAAGGCAGTTGAAAAAACGAACCCTGAGATTTCCCATGATATCTTTGAAGTCATAAGGAAATCCGGTTACGAGCAGGCTTTCCGAAAGGTCTGTGGTCGTTGAGACATGTATAGGATGTCCGTTTAACCGTGCTCCTTCGCCTTCGGTTGCGGTAAAAAGCTCTCCTGTCACAGGATTTAATACTATTCCCGCAACTATATTCCCTTGTACGGCAAAGGCTATCGAAACGGCAAACAGGCCGAGATTGTGGGCAAAGTTGGTTGTTCCGTCAAGAGGATCTATAATCCACATGCATTCAGCGCCTTCATTGTCAAGACCGCTTTCCTCCGCCAGGATTCCGTGCGACGGAAAGACCTTCCTGATTGTTTCGATAATCGCTTTTTCGGATCCTGTATCCGATTCCGTAAGAAGGTCTATCGCTCCCTTCTTTTGAATTCCGGATCTTCTGCCGAAATTTTTTTTCAGTATTTCAGCGCCATTATATGCGGCTGCAATACCGATCCTATTTATTAATTTCATGTCCATAAGGGTCTCCCTTTATAGTTGTTTTCCTGCGTATGTCAACCCCTTTCATGATTTTTTATTCCAGGCCTCCAAAAACGGCTGGTTGTTTAATCAGGCGATTTATCATGTTTTAAACCGAGCGCATTTTCCGCAGCTTGCGGCGGGGTCAGCAAGCAAATTAAAAATAGACGCTATTACCTGCGGTCGAAGATTCCCCGTAGCCTGCTGCAGGGAGCTTCAATTTTCGCTGTTTTGTTGCGGCGTCAGGTTTATCGAATTGCATTAAGGGGCGCCAGGGATTTATCTGCCGCACTAAAGAGAGAGGAACTTTATGTTTCAGTGTGTTTTATACAAATGGACTTTATCGAGTGTTCCATTTTCTCTATGAGAGGGGCTATGGTCGATTCGCTGTTTGCCGAGATGGGAATGGAGTCATAGATTCGGCATAATTTTTCCAATGTCTCTTTTTCCACAAGGTCCTGCTTGTTGAAAACACGCAGCAGAGGTATTTTGTTCAAATTGAGATCCGACAGTATTCTTTCAACCGACTCTACCTGATCTTCAAAACGGGGATTGCTGATATCAATGACATGGAGCAGGAGATCCGCATTGTTAAGTTCTTCAAGCGTTGCGCGGAAAGCGACGAGCAGATCCCTCGGGATATTTTTAATGAAACCGACAGTGTCGGTTATTATTACCTCGGTATCTTTAGGGAATTTAAGGCGTCTGCTTGAAGGGTCAAGTGTCGCGAAGAGTTTTTTTTCGGCGAGAACACGGCTTTTTGTGAGTGTGTTTAAAAGAGTCGATTTGCCGGCGTTGGTATATCCTATTATCGATATAACCGGCAGGCTTTTCTTGCTCCGTTTCGCCCTTTGCTGGCGACGGTGCTGAATTACCATTTCAATGGCTTTTTCAAGACGGTTAATACGGTCCCGGACCAGTCTGCGATTTAATTCAAGCTTTGTTTCTCCGGGACCCCTTCCTCCTATGCCGCCTGTTAAACGGGACATGGCAGTATTTTTAGTGACAAGGCGTGGAAGCAGATATTTGAACTGGGCAAGCTCAACCTGGAGTCTTCCTTCTCTGGTCCGGGCTCTCTGTGCGAAAATGTCAAGAATAAGCTGGGTCCTGTCTATAACCTTGATATCTGTTTGATCCGTTATCGACCTTATCTGTGACGGATTGAGCTCCTGGTCAAAAATCATCATTGATGCGCCCTTTTGAAGAGCTGAAAGGGAAAGCTCGCCAAGTTTGCCGTATCCCATCAGAAATCTTGAGTCAGGCCTGCTCCGCAGCTGAATAACAGTTTCAAGCACTTCAATTCCTCCGGATATTGCGAGCTCTATTAGCTCATCCATTGAATCTGCGGCATTATCCTTCGAATCTGTTGAAACGCTTACTAGGATTGCCCGTTCCCCGGCCTCTCCTGTCTTGTAGGCCGGCCTTGCCTGCGCAAGCTCAGCCTCTATCGCCTGAATCTGTTCAATGCATCCTATGTCAAGCTGGTTAGGTTTTAAGGGGGGAAGAATATTATACGGTCTCCCGTCAGGGATTCCCGGGAGAATGTGCCCGATGAAAATTTCATGGGGTTCTCCTTCTTTTGTTATTGTTACGGCAGCCATCATGTCAAGCTTTAACAGTGTGAGGTCTGTGAGATCATCTCTCGAGAGGGGATCGTTTTTCAGGTGAGTATGTATGCATCGTAAACCGTTCAGCCTTCCGGGCGCCGTCCGGTATTCGCTTAAATCGGGTATTACGATACGCCTGTTATCCCCGACAATAACGCAGGTTATCCTTCCCTGGCGGTCTATAAGAAGGCCTGTCTGTCTTCGTATTTCGGCTGATATTATGCAAAGTTCGCGTGTGGATTCAGGGGTGATAAGGTATTCAGGAGGTATGCGCCGGCGGTACAGGTTTTCAAGTCTCCGGATCTGGCCGGCTCTAAGACCTGAAGTGTTTCCGGAGAGTTTTTTCAGTTCGAAACCTCTGCATAACATCTGCTATGGGCCGGGTCGGGGTATGGGCTCATGCGATTTCCAGGGAACTCATCAATCTTGATTCTCTCGTAAAAAGTCGAATTTCAGACGGCAAAGAAAAAAGCTCATTATGCAAGGCGCACGAATCTTGAGGAATGAAGCGTACTTTTTGGTACGCTGCAATGACGAAAGATGAAGTGCAACACGGCAGAATGACTTTTTGCAAAGCCGTCAATTTCCCTTGGACATATATTTGTCTGTTGCCATGTCTTTGAAGAGGGTATAGGCGCTTAAAAAAGTCAAATTAACTCTTCCGGTCGGACCGTTTCGCTGCTTTTCCAGCAGGATTTCGGCAGTGTTCTTTTTCGGATTATCCTCGTTCTTGTTATAAACTTCATCCCTGTAAATAAAAGCCACAACATCGGCATCCTGTTCAAGGGCTCCCGATTCCCTTAAATCATTAAGTTGAGGTCTTTTATCCGATCTGTCTTCAAGTTTTCTGTTGAGCTGGGATAGTGCAATAACAGGGATATCAAGCTCTTTGGCAAGGGCTTTTAAAGCCCTTGATATATCAGCGATCTCAAGATCTCTCCGTTCTGCCGGAAGAGTTCCTTTCATGAGCTGGAGATAGTCGATTATCAGGAGACCAAGACCCTTGTTCATTTTAAGCCTGCGCGCTTTTGCCCTTATTTCCATCACAGAAATTGCAGGAGAGTCGTCGATAAAAATTGGGATTTCAGATAATTTTCCCGCGGCTTCCGTGAGATTCTCCCAGTCCTCCTTGCTTAGAAAACCTCCACGAACCCGTGTCGAGTCCACTTCTGCTTCCGAACAGAGCATTCTCAGGGAGAGCTGCTCTTTGGACATTTCAAGTGAAAAAACGGCAACCGTGGTATTTGTTTTGGTGGCTGCGTTCCTTGCGATGTTCAGGGCAAAAGCGGTCTTGCCCATTCCCGGTCTTGCAGCGATGATGATGAGGTCCGATTTCTGAAACCCTGAAGTTAGCTTGTCAAGATCCGTAAACCCGGTTTCAACTCCCGTAACAAGGGCTCTTTTCCCCTGACGTTCCTCAAGAGCATCTATGTTTGCGTTGATTATGGTCTCAAGCGGATAAAAAGCCTGCCTGATTTTTTTTTCGGATATTTCATAAATGGCGCTTTGTGAGAAATCGAGAATTTCTTCCAGATTGCCGCTGTTTTCAAAGCATTTTCTTACGATATCGTTTGATTTTTCTATAAGCCGTCTTAAACAGGCTTTTTCATAAACGATCTTTGCATAATTAGCAGCGTTTATCGCAAGGGGAATATCAAGAAGCCTCGATAAATATGCAGCTCCTCCTATTTCCTCAATCCGGCCCTGTTTTTTCAGGGCATTAGATAGGGTGACAAGATCAACCGGCTCGTTTTTGTTAAAAAGTTCAAGTACGGCTGTAAAGATTTTCTGGTGGGCCGGTTTGTAGAAGTCACCGGGAGAGAGAATTTCCACAATCTCCAGCAATGCATTATTGTCGATCAGGATGGCGCTGAGCAGCGATTCCTCGGCCTCAATGCTCTGAGGAGGAACTTTTAAAAGTCCGCCAGGCTGGGCGGCGGACTCGTTTTGTTGCCTGGTTCTTGTCATTGGTTTTGCCGTAATCATTACTGACGGTATCGTAAAAAGCGATTTTATGCCGCTTTGCGGCAATTTATATCCGACAAACTCGTTGGTAGTCTGAATATGCTCTCTTAGCCCTGATAAAAGGTACTCTTTTCAGTACCCCCCCTGAGGGGTAGAAAAACTCCGGTCTATTCCGGCACAACTTCAACTTTGATATTCGGCTTGATTCCCTTGTATACGCGGACAGGTACGGTAAATGTTCCAAGCGTTTTTATCGGCTCGGCAAGCAGTATCATGCTTTTTTCCACGGTAAAACCCTGTGCTGCAAGCGAATCAACGATATCACGAACTGTAATTGATCCGTAAAGACGGTCTTCTTCGCTGACTTTTGCAGTCATTTTGCAGACTACTCCTTCAAGTTTCCCGGCTATCTCTTCTGCAAGTCCCTTTTCTTTTGCTATCTGGACTTCGAGCTTGGCCTTTTCGCGTTCCAGCATTTTAAGGTTCTGGGGGGTGTTTAATACGGCCTTTTTCTGGGGTAAAAGATAGTTACGCGCATATCCGTCCGAGACGTTTACGATACTGCCTACAAGTCCCAGAGATTCGATTGTTTCTTTTAATATCAGTCTCATAATTTAACCTCCAAATAGCAGGCTTTTTGCTGTCTTGGAAAAAACAGTGCAAAAAGGCCGGCATGATTTATATAATTTTATCAGGAATTCTCAATTTTTCTTACATTAAGCCAGACGTCGAAAAAACCAAGACCTATTACAAGTAAAAATATTATGTGCTGAAGCGCAATTAGGCTGTATAAAAAAATTTTAAGCGCTTGCGGCAGCTGTTTTTTTTTAAAATAAAAAGATACAATGGCTATGCCCTGAAAGAAATATATAACCATCAGAATAAGTAAAATATTTATCCCTATAACCTTAATGGTTTTGTCAGGGATGAAAAGCATCAGCGATGATGCGATCACAACCCATACAATATGTTCAGGCGCCTTCCACAAATTTAGGGAGCCGAAATCAGGATAAGAAAGATTTTTTTTGACAAGCGCCGGTTTTGAAATCAAAAGGCTTGTCCAGCTCACAAAAAGAGTGGAAGCAATTATTAAAGCCGGAATGATCCTGATAAAAACATACTGAATCTGATCCAGGGAATCTGAAATCATCCGGATGTTTTCTTCCGATACCCCCATGTTTTTATACAGATCCATGGCAAGCTTTAAATTTGCCGCAACATATTCCGAAGCAAGAGAATAAATTCCTGCGCCCTGTATATTGCTGTATAGCATAATGCCCATACCGCTTGTTGCCAGAACGGTGCAGGATGTATAAATAACTGTTTTTTCGACTGAGAGATTGAAATGAAAAAATTCACTCAGCATAAAGCCCAGAAACAAAAGTTCTGCAAAAAAAAACAGGTCAATTGAAACACTGCGTACGGCCAGCATAATAATAAGGATAGTTGCCGCAAAAATTATAATGCCTGATTTTCTACCCAGTTTGGAACGGTAAAATAACAATGGTAAAGGAATAAGGAGCGCTAATAAAAATCCTATAACAGGGATATAAATTGAAGCCAGACATATCAGGCTTGATAAAGCGGTCCCTTTTACAATATCTTCTGTTATTTTCCCTTCAGTGAATGACACTCTCCTGACCTTCCTTATACCCGGTCAAAACTGGATGTTTTTCAAAGGTCTATTTGTATATTGCTAAAAATCCAATGTGCCGACATACGGAAGAAGAGCTATTGTTCTCGCACGTTTTATAGCGTGCGTTAAAACCCTCTGGTGTTTGGCGCATGTGCCTGAAATGCGTCTTGGGATTATCTTCCCTCTTTCAGTTGTAAAGTATCTCAGTGATTTTGAATCCTTATAGTCTATTACAAGGGTCGAATCGGCACAGAAACGGCATACTTTGCGCCTGTGGAACACCCTTTTTTTCTTTTTATCGGTCTCGGTTTGTCCTTTTCCCTGATTATCAAAAACCATATGCTACTCCTTTTCGTTGCTTTCTTTTTCAGTATTGGTTCCTTCCTGCTCGCTCTCTTTTGATGGAACTGCGGATTCTTCCGGTTTACCGGTTTGAGCTGTTGAAGCTGCTTCGGCCGCTGCTTTTGCCATATCTTCCTTTATCTTGTCGAGGTCGGCATTTTTATCAAGCAGGATGGTCATGAATTTAAGAACCCGGTCGTCGATCCGGAAAAAACGCTCCATCTCACTTACAAGCAGACCTGTTCCGCAGTAGTCAAGACGGATGTAATAGCCGCGGGTTTTCTTCATGATTTCATAAGCAAGCTTCTGGTTTCCCCATTCGTCAAGTTTAACAAGAAATCCGTTTTTCTGGGGGATAAGGTCTTTGATTTTTTCCAACAGGGGGATCCTGTTTTCTGCTGAAATATCAGGATCAATGATAACAGTTGACTCGTACCTTCGCATAAAACCTCCTTCTGGATTTAAAGCCCCGGTATATAGCCGGAGCAAGGATAAAATTACATATAATGCAATTGTTAAAAAACTGCTTTCATTATCATTTCAAAAATATAAGTGTCAAGATATTAAAAATATGCTATTACGTCATAAAAAAAATATCGAACAAAGCCGACCGGTTGTAATAAAGATAAAGTTTAGAAATCGGTGGTTTTTATAAGGCTGTCAATCTTGACGGACTTATGCGACAGCAGCGCTAATTTTCGGCTTTTTGCTGTTTCATCAATTATTATATGAACCGCAATGTGAGCATTCCCTGACCGTTTTACGGCGGGTAGCTTCGATTAGCATAATGCAAAGGAGCGCCATGAAGGCAAGCATATTGATATTCAGTCAGACCGGAAACACGCTGAAAGCGGGAAATTCTATAGTAAAGGGACTGGTAAGCGCAGGTTTTGAGGTTGATCAGTTGAGCTTTTTGCGGCGAAGCAGGTGGAAACCCGATAAGGCGGATCTTATTGGAATCGGATCCCCGGTTTTTGAAAATCGTCCGGCAGAGGTTGTAACTGATTATCTGCAAGAAAGCGGGTTCGATTTTGCAGGTAAAAAAGCTTTTGTCTTCATTACATCCGGCGGCTCCCCTGCAAAGTCGCTGTGGCATTTGTCACAGGCTATTGCCCGAACCGGAGCAACTGTCATGGGCGGCATTCAGCTTAGAGGAGCAAGCTCTTTTCCCACGCTTTTCGGACTTTTTCCGGACAGGCCGGATGAAAAGGAGCTTGAATACGCTGAAGATTTTGGTCGCGCTGTTGCGGCTGGCATGACAGCCGGAGAGCAACTTCCGGAATATTACCGCATAGACCCGGACCGGGGAGGAATATTTTACGACAAAGTTGGCCCCTGCCTTAATTATATCAAGAAAAAAACCACTCCACTGCCGGAAAGTGATCATGGAAAATGCGACCTTTGCGGCAACTGTGTTTACGAATGTCCAACGGGCAGCATAACGGTCGAAAACAGCCTCATAAAATTTCACGGCACATGCATTGTCTGTTACCGCTGCTGGAGTATTTGTCCGCGGAATGCAATCTCAATTAAATTTTCCCCCGGTAACGGATTTATTGAAAGGCTTCTCTACGGAGAGAGGATGGAGCGTATTTTCGGTGATATAAAACCGGGTGAATATGTGGGGAAAAACCTGTACAAGGATGTTCTGGCGCGCAGAATCAGGCTGAAGTATGACAGGAAAAATCCGACGTCAGTGTATGAGTACAAATAACTTTGATGGACTCGTAAAAAGTCCATCAACAGGCCGAGGGCGGTCTAGCCCCGGCCTGGGGTGAGGGTGGAACCGCTTGAATTTACTTCAAGCGGCGGGAGAGGGGAAGCCCTTTCCCGCCAAGTAAAAAGTCGTTTTTTGACTTTTTACGAAGGTATCAACTTTGATTGAGTCTTACAGTATAGTTGTATATTGACCTTTCTGTTGATAGTAAGTTAAAAACTGATTTCTGCGTTTATCTGCCTTTCAGGGGGATACTGAAAAGAGAGGCAGGCAATTATTGTATAAACCCGTTCACACCCTCAAGAGTGACCGGGAAAAGTACCGTTTACCTGGGTTAAGCGAGCCTCTTTCGGCTTTTTTCAAAGGAATCAAGGATAAAAACCGAAGGGGAAAAACAACTGCGGCATAAAAGGCCTCATAGAGGGCGGCAAATATAAGAGATGGAATACCTGCTTAAATTCATAGATATTTTTCTCCACCTGGATCAGCACCTTGGTCTTGTCATACAAAGTTACGGGAACTGGACATATCTGATATTGTTTCTAATAATATTCTGCGAGACCGGGCTGGTGGTGACGCCCATACTGCCCGGTGATTCACTCCTGTTTGCAATTGGAACTTTTGCTGCTGCCGGGTATCTGGATATAATAAAGACCCTTGCTTTGCTTTCAGCCGCTGCTGTTATGGGTGACACCGTCAATTACTGGGCGGGAAGTCTTATCGGCTCAAGGGTCTTTCATTACGAGGATTCAAAAATTTTCAGGAAAGAATATCTGGATAAAACCCATCGATTCTACGGAAAATACGGAGGCAAGACGATAATAATAGCCCGGTTTGTGCCGATCGTACGGACTTTCGCGCCTTTCGTGGCAGGCGTCGGCGCCATGACCTATATGAAATTTCTTGCATATAATGTTGCCGGAGGTCTTTTATGGATATTCTCAATAACGCTTGCCGGCTATTATTTCGGCAATATCCCCTTAGTCAAAAATAATTTCACCATAGTGATAATAGCCATTGTTTTTATCTCGATAATGCCGGGTGTAATAGAATACATCCTGAACAGGAGGCAGGCCCGGAACGCCGGAATATGAGATGATGTAATTTTTATAAATTTTGATATTTACATGTGCAGTCCCTTGAACCGAAACAGCGAGCGCCTTCTTCGCTGCTTGCAGCGGGGTTAGCGAGCGAATTAAAAATAGACGCTATTCCCTACGGTCGAAGATTCCACGTAGCTTGCTGCGGGGAGCTTCAATCAGATGTTATGCTCTTAGCTATTGTAATAATGAATCGGAAGAGAAAAGGAGGCAGATATGAGCAAGTATCGTACATTCATTTTCGAAGAGATCGAACCCTGTGTCGGGCTCGTTACACTGAACCGGCAGGACAAGCTGAACGCTATAAATGTTGAGATGCTTGACGATTTCAATCAATTGTTTGCCTCTCTCGCCGGAGATGATGCCATACGGGTTGTTATCATAACAGGGGCAGGCCGTGGTTTCTGCGCCGGGGCTGATCTGAACGATGCTTTGACTCACAAGGATTCGGAAGCTTTGTCTGATCCCGAGAAATATCTGAGATTGGCACAGGAGCGTTACGCCGCCCTTATCCTGGGGCTTCGGCGTATTGCGCAACCTGTAATTGCAGCCGTTAACGGCCCGGCGGCTGGAGGAGGATTTGCATTGGCATTGGCCAGTGATATCAGAATTGCCTCTCCGGAAGCCTACTTTGTTGCCTCTTTTGCCAATATCGGCCTCTCCGGCGGAGAGATGGGGACCTCTTATCTTCTCCCGCGTCTTATCGGACTTGCGAGGGCGGCTGAAATTCTTTACACCGGAAGAAAGGTTAATGCGGAAGAAGCCGAACGGATGGGTCTGGTGAATCAGGTGGTGCCGAGGAATGTACTTCTTGAAACGGCTCTTACCTGCGCCAGGTTTATGACAGCCAAGGGAGTAGGGGCTCTCAAGCTGACAAAGAGAGTTCTGGATCAGAATATTGATGCACCTTCGCTCGAATCTGCGGTCAACCTTGAGAACCGGAACCAGACTATCATGATCTTTTCAGGAGAATTTTTTAAGCTCATCAAACCATTCTTTAAAGGAGGTTTGAGCGGGCCTGATAATGGCGGATCCGGCGGAGAATAAAGGGGGAATGGAAATGATAAGTGTAATTGCGTCTGTTCGGATAAAGCCGGGAAGACTTTCCGATTTTCTCGGTATTTTTAAAGACATGATTCCAAAAGTCAGAAAAGAGACGGGTTGTATAGAATATTTCCCGGCGGTGGATATTGATGCAAAACTGCCGCCCCAGGTTATTGATGAAAATGTTGTCACCATTATTGAGAAGTGGGAGAACCTGAAAGTTCTGCGCGATCACCTTGGGTCTCCTCATATGCTGGCTTACAGAGAAAAGGTGAGGGATATGGTGGAAACAGTATCCCTCAAAGTGCTCCGGGAAGCATAACCCGGGAAAGCACGGTCCGGAATATTCTTCACTCATCTTCCGTATCCGGTTTAATGCTGCCTCAACCGGGCCTGATTCGGGAAAACAGGATTTTATACTATGAAAAACCCCATGATGCAGCAATACAGGAACTTTCTCAAGGACACTATACGAAAACATATCGATTTTTCAAAGACCGATCAGAACAGAGGCATTGCGCCTCCGCCTGTTCAAAAGCCTTTTGATGAGGATGCCGCCATTACAGATCTTCCGGAATCGTGTTCCCTTAAAGGTGTTAAGGAGATCAACCTTTCGGATGCAATTAAAAACCGTAAAAGCCGCAGGGCCTATCTGAAACAACCTGTTTTGCTGGAGGAGCTTTCTTTCCTTCTATGGGCAACCCAGGGCATCCGCCATAAAATTGATTACGGCCATGCATATAGAACAGTTCCGTCTGCAGGCTGCCGTCATGCTCTTGAAACCTATCTCTGTGTCCTTAATGTCGAGAGCCTGGAAAAAGGCATTTATCGCTACCTGCCGCTTGAGCACAGGCTCCTTTTTGAATTTGCGGTGGATCTTCTTGAAGTAAAGATCGTGGAAGCCGTTTATGGTCAGCCGTATCCGGGGAAGGCAGCCGTGACATTCATCTGGACGGCTATACCTTACAGAATGGAGTGGAGATATGATCTTGCGGCGCATAAGGTGATCGCCCTTGATGCCGGTCATGTCTGCCAGAATCTTTATCTGGCCTGTGAGGCTGTAAATGCCGGTACATGCGCTATAGCGGCTTATGATCAGGATGCCATGGACAGGCTGCTTAAGATCGACGGCACAGATGAATTTACCATCTACATGGCTCCTGTGGGAAAAGTAAAAAAACCTGATACATTCGAACAGGTCTAAGTATGTTTACTTATCCCGTTTATCGGGTTTTAAGGTGAGGAAAACTATGAAATTACAGAAAAATCGTCTTATCCTGATTGTCAGCCTGCTTCTGGTTACAGGTTTTTTGATGACCAGCCTGGTAAGCTTTTTCGTCTCAAGGGCTTCATTGCGATCCCAGATAAGTGAAAAAGAACTTCCATTGACAGGAGATAACATATATTCGGAGATACAGCGTGATCTGCTGAGCCCCATTTTTATCTCTTCACTTATGTCGACGGATACCTTCCTTAGAGACTGGGTCATCAGGGGTGAAAAGGATGCATCTAAAATAACACGATATCTTAGTGAAATTAAAAAAAAATATAAAACATACACCAGTTTTTTCGTATCGGAAATAACCGGCAATTATTATTATGCGGATGGCATATTAAAAAAGATAAGCCCTGATGAAGAGCGGGATAAATGGTATTTCCGCGTTCGGGATATGAAACCTGATTATGAGATAAATATCGATCCTGACATGGCCAACAGGGATACCATGACAATCTTCATCAATTATCGTGTATTCGATTATGAAGGAGAATATATCGGCGCAACCGGGGTTGGTCTTGCGGTCGGAGCGGTAAAACGGCTTATTGAAACTTATCAGCAAAAATATAACCGGCGGATATATTTTACCGATAAAGAGGGCAACATCAAGCTTTACGGGTCTGATTTTCCGGTGAACATTAAAAACATAGCCGAGATACCGGGGATGCAGCCGGATGTCATGAAAAAGCTTTCATCTCTGCAGGAGATTTCTTTCAAATATGTTAATGACGGGAAAACGATTCTTCTTCATTCCAGGTATATTCCTGAATTCGGATGGTATCTTTTTGTAGAACAGACAGAGGAAGCGGCCATCAGGCAAATCCTTTACACATTGTTTATCAACCTTTCAGTAAGCGCTGTTATAACTATCATAATTCTTCTTTTTACAAACATGACAATCTCCGCTTACCAGGATAAACTTGAAGGCATGGCCTCTACGGATCCTCTTACCGGAGCATACAACCGGCGTGCTTTTGATATAATACTGAAGCAGACATTGAAAGATGCCATTCGGAATAAAACAGATATATCCCTGATCCTGTTTGACATCGACAAGTTCAAGGAGACCAATGACAGATTCGGGCATAATGCAGGTGATGCAGTTCTCGGAAATATTATCAAAATAACCGGAAGCTGTCTCAGGGCTTCTGACGTAATCTGCCGCTGGGGTGGTGAAGAGTTTTTGATCCTTTTGAAACAATGCAATATTAATGAGGCATTCAACATAGCTGAAAAGATTCGGATGACTGTCGGTAAAACACCGGCTTTTCATGGTGGCAGGGAAATCTATGTCACAATAAGCCTCGGTGTTGTCCAGTCTCAGTACATGGAAAGCGAAGAGAATATATTCAGCAGGGTCGACATGGCTCTTTATGAAGCGAAAAAACAGGGCCGCAACAGATCAATACCGGCTCCTTCCTTCAGGGAATAGTGCGGCAGGCGGCGGAGCCTGAACCGAACAGGCGCCTTTTTGTTTTCATATCTGTTTTGGTTTACAGGGATTGCCGGATCATTTTGAGAGCTTTGAATAATATATAAGGCATAGCAGGGGATATGCGCCGATTTGTTCTGACGGAATTATAGTTTTGCTTTTTTATGACGGCGGCTGATTCGCGTCCATCAGTTTCATACAGCCCCAGAAGATAAATAATCACGAAGCCTTAGATCGTATCCGCCTGTTTGATCCTTTATAGATTATTAGGGGGCGTTGATAGATTTCGGACTAATTATCCGTCAGAACAAAAATCGGCACATACCCCCTGCAGTGCCTTATCAATAGTTATGCAAAGGTCTCATTGTTCCTGCGGATCGCATATTCATCCATAACCGGACGGAACAGAGTTATGACATTTACTATAAGGTCGTGAGATGAGAAACAGTGTTTACTGACCTTTTATTACATCATGTAATACCTTGCTCAGTTTTTGCATATCAAAAGGTTTTGACATCATACCCCTGAATCCATACTCACGGTAATTTGACATAACCGGATCATCGGAGTAACCGCTGAAAACAACGGCCTTTAATTCAGGATCTATCTCCAGCAGTTTCTTTATGGCTTCCTTTCCTCCCATACCGCCCGGGATGGTCAGGTCCAGTATAGCTGTATCGTAGGGCTTCCCGGATTCGCGGGCTTTCCTAAAAAGCAGAATCGCCTCAGCGCCGTCCTTTGCGAATTCTGCCTGATATCCCAGCAGCTCCAGCATCTGCCCGATCATTTCCTTTAATAAGGTATCATCATCCATTACAAGAATTTTCCCTGTTCCTTTTAACGGATCAGCAGATTCCTCTTTTTCCGGAATTTCTTTGCCGGAAGCCGGCAGATAGATATGAAACGTAGCCCCGGCGCCAGGTTCCGAGTCAACGGAAATATGACCGTCATGTTTTTTTATTATGGAATAGGCCGTGGCCAGTCCAAGGCCGCTTCCTTCCGTTTTAGTTGTAAAATAAGGATCAAAGATCTTCGAAAGGTTTTTTCCGGCTATTCCGGCTCCTTGGTCCTTTATCGATATGCGGATGTATCTTCCCGGATCGACCGGTATATCATTTATCTTTTCCGGCATCAGATTCTCCGCCGTAATCAGGATAATTCCTCCTTCAGGCATTGACTGGTCTGCATTGATTAAAATATTGCTGAAGACCTGGCTTAACTGACCAGCGTCGGCATCAACCGGCCAGAGATCTTCCGCTACCAAAAATTCACATCTTGACTTTGAATTCCTCAGGATAAAAAGGGAGGATTCCTTGATGAGCTTTTGAATTGAAACGGTTTCCTTTACCGGTTTGCCGCCTTTGGCAAAGGTAAGCAGCTGACCGGTCAGTCTCCTGGCTCTCATCGAGGCCGTTTCCGCTGCATTCAACAGCTCTAATACCTTATGTTCAGATTTAACCCGCATCCTGGCGATAGAAATATTTCCTATGATCGAGGTCAGAAGATTGTTGAAATCATGGGCTATGCCTCCTGCCAGGATCCCGACCGATTCAAGTTTGTCGATCTTTAAAAGTTCCTCTTCCAGCCTTCTGCGATCTGTGATGTCATGAATAATTGAGTGAAGGATGTCTTTCCCTTTTGCTTCAATTTTGCTGCTGAACACTTCCACATCGCGGATTGATCCATCCGACCTCCTGTGGCGGAATTCAAAATGTATACGTTCGTGGACTCTGGCCTTTTCCATCTCCTTAATTATTTCTTCGGGTGAAAGGGTGTTGATGTCCTGAATTCTCATTTGCCTGAGCTGCTCCCGTGTCCAACCATAGAATTTTGATGCCGCTGCATTGGCGTCAACTATGCTGCCGTTGGAGGGATCTATGATCAGTTGGACCGCTGCGTGGTGTTCGAACAGATTTTTAAAAAGCGACTCGCTTTCCAGTAACGCTTTTTCAGCCTTTTTCCGCTCGGTGATGTCTTCGAATGTCGTATAAACCTCGTGAGGCGCGGCCGCGCCGGGCCGGAAGAGAGGCGTGGCATTGATGTTGATCCATGTGTAATCGTTTTTTTCAGGGTGAAAAACACCCATAACGGTGTTCTTTACCGGCTGCCCGCTTGACAGGGCAACCATTGCAGGGTGTGTTTCGCCCGGGAAAGGCGACCCGTCTTCATGGATCGATTTCCACCCCGGATCCAGAGAGGTTATGCCCCGCATCTGATCAATGGAGAGGC
>Ga0105099_10000981_pt1 | contig 18535 bp, 12 predicted proteins | sample PPLLak3cmMay2015_2_FD_79138 | JGI IMG/M metagenome (GOLD analysis project Ga0105099, IMG submission 79138) | Freshwater sediment microbial communities from Prairie Pothole Lake near Jamestown, North Dakota, USA - PPLs Lake P8 Core (1) Depth... | ecosystem: Environmental > Aquatic > Freshwater >... | reverse complement strand
TTACGAAGCCCGGAAATTCGGCATCCATTCCGCCATGCCCATTTTTCAAGCCAAACAGAGATGTCCTCGGGGTATTTTTTTGCCGGTGCGGATGAGTCTCTACCAGTCCGTATCCGATCGGATCATGACCATCCTTAAGGATTTTTCGCCGATCTTGGAGCCTGTTTCCATTGATGAAGCCTATCTGGATCTTAGCGGCCTTGAAAAATTAATGGGATCGCCTCCAGAAGTAGCCCATAAGATCAAATCCCGGATCAAACAAGAAGCAGGATTGACCTGTTCCATCGGCATTGCGCCCAATAAATTTTTGGCAAAAATCGCTTCCGAATTGCGCAAACCGGATGGTTTGACCATTCTGACCGCCGAAGAGATTCCGGCATTCATCCAAACATTATCGATTAAAAAAGTTCCCGGCGTGGGCCCCAAGACCCTGGAAACGCTTGAGAAACTCGGCATTCGTTGCCTGGGAGATGTTTCACGGGTTTCTTTATTGCGCTTGGAAAAACATTTAGGTAAATTCAGCCGGCGCTTGCGGGAACTTGCCCAAGGGATCGACGACTCCAAAGTTATTCCATACAGCGCTCCTAAATCGATCAGCACGGAAGAGACCTTGATAAAAGACTCTGCCGACAAGGAGTTATTGAAAATCCAGCTTCTGGCCCAGTCCGAAACGGTTGCGAAACGGTTGCGTCAAAACAAATTTAAAGGCAAGACCATTGTTCTTAAATTAAAGCAAAGCGATTTTAAACTCTTGACCCGCAGTGTCACGCTGGAACAGGCCACGGATTCGGCTCAAATCATTTTTAAACAAGGGCTGCAAATGCTCGAAAAGTCCATTCGGCAAGGTCCATTCCGGCTGATCGGGATAGGGCTGGCCAACCTGTATCCGGTCGACCTGGTCCCGCAACAAATCGAATTATTTGCGGATCCAAAATCTCCGGAAAAGACCTGGGATCCGGTCGAAAAAGCCATGGATCTGATTCAAGATCGATTCGGCGGAGAGGCCATCAGCCGAGGTTGTTTCATTAAAAAAAAGGCCCGTTCATCATTGGATTGAATGAACGGGCCTTTTGAACTGAGGGTTAAAACCAAGTTACCTAAGGGGGTTACGTTGATAATGAACCTTCCGACGAACATATATTAAATTTTGGTTTCCCAAGATGCCGTTGATATCCTCGAAGCCCATCTATGTTTTTCAATTCCAGAGATGCTCGAAGAAAGATGCACGAACATTCGAGAAACCTATTAAACCACACCGCTAACTTCCCGTTCTAATGTATAACCCTTGGAGGCCCATCGCCGTCACACGGTTTTAATTCTTAGTGTTGAAGTTGGGCGTGGATTTAATGTCCGTTCAAAGAACTTGGTGATGCTTACATGTCTTATATCGGCATTGGACAAAAAAACTTTAAATCTTTTCTATAATATAGGTCGGAATTTTTTTTTGTAAAGCGGTTGGTTAACTATTTGAATTTACGGTTATATGAGGATAAGCGTCGGTTTCAGGCTAAAAATATCGTAATAATCCAGGTTGTCGTGCTGACGGTTGGTTGTTTGACACGTTTCTACCTGTCAGAAATCATATCACAGTACGGGATCTCTAACAATACATTTTTTAAGAAGTTTACTGTTCAGATTTGATCGATTTTTAAGGGTCTTGCAGCCGATAAACTGAATTTTTAGAGATCCCAGTTGAAAAAAATCATTCGGGATTAACGCCCAATTTTTGCAGCTCTTCTTTGACCTTTTGAATATTACCGTTCAGTTTGCCGATTAATTTCGATTGGGGGAATTTTTCAATCAATACTTTTAATTTCCGATAAGAAGCCAGAAGGTATTCTTTTTTCTTCGCGGCATCTCCGGTTTTGACGGCGGCCGAGAAAAGAGTAGCCGCTTTATTGCGTTCATCGTTAATCAGATTTTGAATCGCCGATTCTCTTAGTTCCTTTACTTCCGGTGAAACGTTCGGATCGTTCAATAAACCCGACAAGAGATCAATGGCTTCGGTATTCTTTTGCTCTTTAATCAATTTGCGGGCTGCGGCGAGTGTTTCGTTGTTCTGGGCGGTTTTGACGTTCTCTTCCTGTTGGTATTTTTCTTCGGCAATGGTCACGCTTTTTAAGGCTTGCTCGATGGTTTCGGTTTCAGCGCCTTGGGATTGACGCCATTGATTCGTTAAAAGGAGCTTGGCCTTGCCATATTGATTGTTTTTGACCAGTTCTTCGATTTGTCTCAATAAACGGGTCAGGGGAGTGTCTTTGGCGGCCGGATCCACCAGAGGGGGCGCGCTATTTTCGGTTTTGACGATTTTCGCCGGTGATTCGCCGGTCATGAGTTGTTTGGCCCTTTTTACCAGGGATTGTTTTTGATCCATCTCATCGAGTGTTTTCTCATAGATCTGTTGCGCCGTTTCTTTATTGCCTTGGGCCAGTTGCCACTCCAAGGTTTTCACGCGTAAATTCAATAAATCCGGTTTGCTCTCCAGTTCCCGGGTTATTTTTTGGCCGATCTTGGTTGCTTCTTTGAGCATACCTTTTTCCGCCAGGGAAATCGCGAAGGTGAGCCCGATATCCGGCGTCAAGGCGTCCGATCCGAAGGTCGCTTCCAAATCCAGGCATTGGTTGATGACCCCGGCATGGTCCCCGGCCAGATAACTCTCCTGAATTTTTTTCTTTTTCAGAATCAGGACGGAGAGGGCTTCCAGGTAATATTTTTCATCGGGTTGTTTTCTTTGAAAATAGCGGTCTTCCAGTTGGGAGAGATGATTGAACAGCATAACGATCATTTGCCGCGTGACGTCAATTTTGTTTGCGGAGTCTTTGTTCAGAATTTTCATGGTTTTGTAGGTGTTTTGCAGATTGAGGGCAATGGTGCGCTCATCTTCATTCAATTTGCTGTTCTCCAGAATCCGACCCAAATTTTCGATTTTCTTATCCAGCACATCGGCAGGCAAGAGAGGCGCCGCTGGAGTAGGAGCGGGCGCCATGGGTGTTTCCGATTTTGGAGGCGTCGATGGAGTGGCGCAACCGGCTAGAAAAATCGCCAAACATAAGACGATGAATCGGATCCGACTAATTTTCATTTTTTACTCCTTCAAAAGGCTCGAAAGATCGTTTTTTGACGATCTGATCGTTGTTTGCTTCCACATCCGAAAATACCTGACGAATGAAGGCGGTTGTTCCCGATGCTTCCGGCGGAACCGGCAACCCCGTGATGTTCGAAACCGGAATGGTCTGCAATCCCTGCTTTTTCCATAAGGCGAATAAATCGGGCCCGAAGGCCAGATCGGCCGCTTGCAGCGGCTGCTTGTAATTGGTGTAATTCAAAATGGCATTGACCGTATCGATCCAAAGGGGTAGGGCGCCGGCAGCGCCGTAAATCTCCATATGTTCCGATTGCATGGGCCGGTTGTCGTCATAACCGACATAACTCGCGATCACATAGCCGTCTTTGAGGTTGAAAGACTCTTCCTCATCCCTGATTCCGGGTATAAAACCGACAAAACTGGAGTTGACGGATTTGTTCGCGGTTCCGGTCTTGCCGAAAAGGGGTAGGCCGAAATCGAATTTCATGTCTTCGATATTCATGGAAATTTTGATGTCCTCCTGCGCGGCCTGACCGGTGCCGGCTTCCATCACCATGCGCAGGATTTCGGCAATCAGCAGAGTCATTTTCTCGGACAACACTTTTTGGGGTTGCGGTTTATACTCCCAAAGCAAGGAACCCTCCCGGTCCGTGATCCGGGTGATCACCGGCACCATGGCGACATTGGGAATCTTTTCCATGGGAAAAACAGCGCCGGTCATCATGGTTTGGTAGGCCAAAGCCGCTTCGGTGATGCTGATGGCATTGGCGCCTAAAGGGAAGGAAAGCACGGGATCCAACTTGGAAGAAATCCCGATGTTTTGCGCAAACCGGGTGACATAGAGCAGATGGGTCAAGACCCGGAAATCTTTCACTTGGTACAATATTTCCGGTTCATAACGTTTAAAGGGCTGTAATTTTTTATGGGTTTCTTTCATGCCCTCTTGAACCAGATCAATGACTTCAGAGGGCAAAATTCCGTTGATCAGGGCCTTGGGCAGTTCTTCTTCATTTACCAGACACCATTCGGCGGTTAGGGGCTGAAACCGTTTGGGATCCAGCGGATCCCGTGAAACGATAAAAACCAGTTTGCTTGCGCCCGATTCGGTTTGGGTCAGATAAAAGGAATGGATTTCTTTGGAAATAGAATCGAGTAATTCAGGGTTTTGCGATGCACGGTATTGGTCCATCGCTTCTTTAAGCGCGGCGGATCTTTTCTTCATTTCCAAATTGAGGGCCAGGAGATCCTTGAAACTCAATTGAGGCGCCGTGAAACGGTGGGCCTCTTTATTTTCCTGAATCGTTGGATTAAAAGAATAGTAAAGATGGCGCAGGGTCAAGGTGTAATCTTCATAACCGTTGAAGATCAGGTCGGTTTCGATTTCTTTTTTGGTCTCATCGAAAACCGCTTCGGTCACGGCGGCGTCATCCACCACAATGCCGTGCTTGTCGCGAATCCGCTCGACATATTTCAAATAGGATTCATCTTTTATCTGACTGAGACCCACCCGATCCGCCATTTCCGCGAATTCGTTTTTATTCAGATGATCGCTTAAATGATAAAGCAGCCAAACCGAGGCGATGTTTTCCGATTTCGCGCCGGCCCAAATCATGGAAACGGTTTCTGTTTTGGGTTCATGGGCCGGATTAGGCACATAATGAGATTTCTCAAATGGAAAAACGCTTTTTTTGTTGATCAAAGGATCAAGAGTATTCCATTTCAATTGCAACGCCGCCGCATAAACAATCGGTTTAAAAATGGAGCCTAGCTGACGTTTGGCATCCACGGCCCGGTTGAAAAACCGATCGAAAAAACCGCCGATCATGGCTTTGATCATTCCGTTTTGCAGGACCACAATGCCGCCGTTCAGTTCCGGGGTTTTGGAAAGGGTTAAAGTAATCGCCCCCGGATCGGTTTTTTGTTCCTGAGGCTGGATCAAAACCATATCGCCGATTTGAAAATTTTTCAGAAAATCGGGTATATGCTTTTTATCCAGGCCGGCCCAGTTGCCGAGTTTGGATTTCAGCCAGGCTTCCGCCATTGGCTGCAATCCTTCATAAGGAATCGTTCCCCAGCCGTTGTCCCAGGTCACTTGCAGGGAGGGATTCCGGATTTCGGCGTTTATTTGCGTGATTTTAGCGATAAGGGGAAAATCGGCTTCCGCATTTGCCAGTAGGTTTTCATGGATATCCGTGTACGCAACTTGCAGGGCCTCGCGTTTGTAACCGGATAATTTGGTATCGATCAAAGGCAGGCGGGTCCGTAAACTTTTCAGGGCGCCTTCCTGAATCTGTTTGTTGACGGAAGTATATATTTTGATCCCGGAAGTGGCGATGTTGTTGATCCCTTGTTCCTGCAGGATGGTTTTGAAATAATCCGACTCCAATTGCTCCCGGATATAATCAAGCATCACGTTCAACCCGAAAGTGACTTTCCCTTCCTGAAAAGGGACTTCTTTTTCTTTGGCAGCGGCATATTGTTCCGCGTTGATATAGTTTTGCCGCAACATATTGAGCAGAACATAGTCTTTGCGCAGTTTGGCCAGTTTTCCGGCTTCTTTTTTTTCTTCCGCGGTTTTTTTGATGAAAGGGTTGTATTTGTACGGACCTTTAACCGAACCGGCGATAAAGGCCGCTTCAACCAGATCCAGTTTTTCGGCGTCTTTATTGAAAAAATATTGGGAAGCGACTTGGAGGCCGCTGCCGAAACCGGTTACAAAAAACTGGTTGGTGTACATTTCCAGAATTTCTTGTTTGGAATAATTTTTTTCGAGCAGAAGAGCCTGCACCAACTCTTTCATTTTCGCCCGATAGGATCTTTTTTCCCGTTTGAATATATTTTTTGCGGTTTGCTGGGTCAAAGTGCTGCCGCCCTGAGCGACCCTGCCGCTGCGCACATTCGCCAGCAGGGCCCGAAAAAACGATTTAAAACTGAACCCATGATGATGAAAAAAATCTTTATCTTCAGCCGCTACCAGGGCTTGGATGAAATAAGGCGGAATATTTTCATATTTGATGTATTTACGATGGGTCTTTTCAAAAAACACACCGGCAATCGATTGCTGATCATCGTAATAAACCGGGCTTTCCGAAAAAATAACGCTGTCAATGGCTCCGCGTTCGATGTGGCCCATGGTCTCTTGATAGACCTTTAGATAATACAAACCGAAGATACCGGCGACGATGATAAGAAAAACAATCAATGCGCCCCCGACGATCAAAAATCGTTTTAAGATTTTTTTAATCGGCCAAACGGAAAACAGCCGCTTCATTTTACTCAAATCCACCCGATTCTCCTTGAACAATTAGCAGGATTGAATTTCAATTTGAAAATAAAAACCTAAAATAGGAGTAAGTTTCCATAATTGCAAGTGTTTTTCAAATTGCCTGTTTTTTTTAATATAATCCATTAATGATATGCTTTGACAGACCAAAAAAATTCCATTACATTTTACCGGCTTTGCAATCTGTTGCTTCACCAAGGAAAATGGGTTTTAAATACGCCTATCTTTACAAAACGTTTTTAGGATCAAGCTCCTTTCTTTAAGACAATTGGTTTTTAGATTGGTTCCCTGAATAAGAGCCCGGGATATTCAATGCGATCGGCAACAGCCATCTTTCAATTTATCATATTTTTATCAATATTTTTAATAAGTTACGCGACACTTCATTTCTATTTTTACGTCAAATGTGTCAAAACCTTGCGTTTTTTTGAGATCCATCGCCTAGGGTTCATCATTGTTCTCGCCTTTCTATTATTTTCGCCTGTTTTCTTAAATATCATTCACAATTACCGAACCGGTTTTTGGGGGTATTCTTTTTCTTATTTTGGCTATCTTTGGATGGCCTTTGTCTTTCTTTTTTTCTCAATCCACATCAGTATTGATTTTTTAACCCGTTTGGTCGCGTTCCTGAACACGCGAATCCCTCTGTCGATTTCTTCAATAAGCTGGTTTGCCGGACGCCAACCCGTTTTTTTTTCATCCCTATTTTTGGTTTTGACCATTCTGGTTTATGGCCATTTTGAGGTCCGAAACATCCGGATTGAAAGAATAAGTCTGGTCACGGTTCTTATGCCGCCGGAGTTGGATAAATTCAGGATCGTTCAGATCTCCGATCTGCACTTCAGCATCATTAACAAAAAGGAATTAGCTGAAAAAATCGCCCGGCAAATAAATCAACTGGAACCCGACTTGGTGGTCTGCACTGGTGATATAATCGATAGAGGTCTGCAGGATGAAGCAGCCGTGATCGCCCGCCTGAATACCATTAAAGCCCCTTACGGTAAATATGCCGTTACCGGCAATCATGAATTCTATACCGGCATTGCAAAAGCAACCGCTTTCATAACCCAAGCCGGTTTTAAAATGATCCGGAATCAGGCCTATCCCATTGCCGATTGGATCCATTTGGCCGGCGTCGATGATCCGGCCGGCCGGAATTTCCAATCGGCTTCAAATCCGCAAGAAGCTGAAATTTTGAAAAATATTCCGTCCGGAAAAATGATCATCCTCTTGAAACATCAGCCCATGGTGAATGCGGGCAGCCGCGACCTGTTTTTCCTCCAGCTTTCCGGACATATTCATAAAGGCCAAATTTTTCCTTTCAGTCTGATAACGGCTCTGCTATATCGTTACCACAGCGGGTATTTTGAATTATCTTCAAAAACCTATCTTTATGTCAGCAGAGGCACCGGCTCTTGGGGACGGCCGATTCGTTTTCTGTCCCCTCCGGAAATAACGGTTATTGACATCATAAACAAACAACCGTGATCCAGTCCGGTTTAAAATCGGAATGCCGCCTATGGGTTTTTTTTTAAGAAAAAGATCGGGACAAACCGCCCAACGGGCATCGGCAAGATTCCGGATTCCTTTTTGCGTTTTCGGCATTTTGGTTTTCGGTGCGCTCATTCTGCGGGCGGAAAACCTTAATCCGCCCGAAGCCGGCGAGAATTTCGAAATCAGGTATCTGAAAGCCGGCGATCGTGAAAAAATAAATATCCTGGAAAAATTAGCCGCTTACTGGATGGTTCCAGCGCCGCGCAAAAGCATCGAATATCTCAAAGAAGCCTTGCCGCTGTCCCGCCAATTGAACGATAAAGAAGTTGAAGCAAACCTGCTGTATCGTATCGGAGATTTGTATGACGGCCTGCGCAACGACTCGCAAGCCTTGGAATATTATCAGCAGGCTTTAAAAACATTTTCCTTGATGCATGGCGAAAATAAAAAACAAGAAAAGAAGTCGAAAACGTTCAATTTTATTATTGTCGGGGTTTTCTTTTTGGCTTTGGCGGCCCTCCTTTTCAGATATTATTATCAACATCGCGTTTTTAAAAATGAATTAAAAAGAAGTGCGGAAAGGCAGAAAAACCTTGAATTCGAGTCTCAGCTGAAAACCTTTCAGTCCAAGGTCAATCCGCATTTTTTGTACAATGCCCTTGATTCGCTCGGCGGTTTATCCGCCGATAAAAACGGCTCGGCTTTGCGCGATGTGATTACGCGATTGGCCGATTTGTACCGCGGCGTTTTTGCGGCCACGGAAATTCAAACCCACCCGCTTGCCGATGAGTTGGCGATGATCCGGGATTATCTGGAAATTGAAAAGATGATTTTGTATAACCGCTTGGACTACCATATTCAGGTATCTGAAAAACTTCTGGATTTTAAAATCATGCCGTTGTTGATTTTGCCGTTGATTGAAAATGCCGTGATTCACGGCATCAAAAAGAAAAGGGAAGGCGGTTGTATCCGGATCGATATTGCCCAAGAGGACCATTCCATCAACATTCGGATAATGGATAACGGCCTCGGTTTTAATCCGGCCGATATTCGGAGCGGATTCGGGTTGTACAGCGTTCAGGAAAGGCTCAAACTTTTTTATGAACGTAAAGCCCGTTTCTGCATCGATTCTTCACGAGGCAGCGGAACGACGATCCGCCTGGAGGTGCCCGATGCTTGAACGCCCAAAAGCGAAATGGAAAACCGTCATTGTTGAAGACAACCTGGCTTCGTTTCATGCGCTCAAGGAGATGCTTGCCGATTTTCCGGATTTGGAATTTCGGGGTGCGGCTCATGACGGCAAGGAAGCGGTTCGATTCATTCAAACCGAAAAACCGGATCTCCTTTTTTTGGATATTGAATTACCGGAATTGAACGGGTTTGAGGTCCTGAAATCCATTCAACATCCGCCGCTGGTTATTTTTGTTTCGGCTTACGGTCATTATGCTTTAAAAGCTTTTGAAGCAAACGGGATCGATTATATTCTGAAACCGGTCACAAAAGAGCGTTTGGAAGCGGCGATTGCAAAAGCCACGAGCCGCACGCCCTATGCCGAGCAAGCATTGGAGAAATTGATCCGGGATATTCTTCAGGAACAGAGAAAACACGACCCGCAGCGCTTTGCGGTAAAGGAACGGGAGCAAATTCTGATCATACCCCAGGAAGAAGTCTGTTTTTTTAAAGCGGAAGATAAATATGTCTTTCTGCATACCCATGATAAACAGTACTTTTACAATGCCACCCTCAAGGATTTGGAAGCGACCCTGGACCCGGCGGATTTTATTCGAATCAACAAGAGTTATATCGTGGCCCTTAATAAAATAGAAAAAATCAAAAAAACCCTGGATCAGGGCCATAAAATCATCGTAAACGATCTTCAAAAAACATCCGTCAAGGTCAGTAAAAATTACATGGATCAATTAAAAAAACAACTCAACCTGCGATAATCGTTGCGCTATCCCTCTCACGGATTTTTTAATCAAAAATTTTCCTCCTGATATTAGACGGTTTACTCCCGGATTCTTTTGCTTGATCGGCTTTTCGAGCTATCTGGTCTGAATCCTATTGGAAAGCTCTATTGTCCCCAGGATAATACTCCGCATAGGTTTATACATTTTTAGCGACAAAGGCCGTTCGATCATTTTATTAATCATTCATTATGGTTAAGGAGGGTGTATGAAAAAGATTCTTTTGGTTATGCTGGTGTTATTTTTATCCGTTTTTTCATTTTCAGCCGTCATGGCCGCTCAAAAGGGCGAATTCAGGATCGGCAACGGCGCCGAACCTGAATCAATCGACCCCAGCCTTCAACAGGGTGTTTTGGAGCATCGCATCCATATTGCGCTTTTTGAAAATCTGACAACCGTTGATCCCAAAGATGCGTCACCGCAACCGGCGCTTGCAAAAAGCTGGGACATCAGCAAAGACGGCAAAACCTATACCTTCCACCTCAGAAAAACCACCTGGAGTGACGGCGTGCCGATTACCGCCCAGACCGTCGTGAAATCCTGGTTAAGAACCCTGGATCCCAAAACAGCCGCTCCCTATGCCTGGTTCCCGGCCATGTTCATTGCCGGCGCCGAAGCATTTAATGCCGGCAAAAATACCGATCCGAATTCCGTGAAAATCAAAGCTATTGACGATTTAACCCTCCAGATGGAAATGGTCGGGCCGTTGCCTTATGTCTTGGGTGCGCTGGAACACCCGGCCTTTTCATTGATACCCATGCACGCGGTTGAGAAGTACGGCAAGGATTGGACCCTGCCCGGTAATATGGTCAGCAATGGGCCCTTTATGCTGGAATCATGGAGACCCCAGGATAAATTGACCCTTGTGCCGAACCCGAAATATTGGGACAAAGACAAGGTTAAATTAGCCAGAATCATTTATTATCCGATCGATGACAACAACACGGCCCACAAGATGTTCCTGAACAACGAGTTGGATTGGACCGATATTATTCCCAGGGACCAGATCGAAGCGGCTCTTGAGAGGGATGATTCTTATAATTCACCCTATCTGGGCACTTACTATTATGTGTTTCAGAATGAAAAGAAACCGTTTAACGATCCCAGAGTCCGCAAGGCGCTTACCATGGCCGTCAATCGCAAGGATTTGACCAAAAAAGTCACCAAAGCGGGTGAAATTCCGACCTATGTGATTGTCCCGCCCATGGCCGGATACAAGAATATTTTGGGCAACAAAGAAGATCTCGAACGCGCCAAAAAGTTGTTGGCTGAAGCCGGGTTTCCGGGCGGCAAAGGTTTTCCCAAATTTGAAATAATCTACAACACCAGCGAATCTCATAAAAAAATAGGCGAATATATCCAACAACAATGGAAAGAAAATCTGGGCATCGAATGCACTCTGGCCAATCAGGAATGGAAAACCTATTTGTCTAATTTGAACGCGGGTAATTTTGAAGTAATCCGCAGAGGCTGGATCGGCGATTATCAGGATCCCAATACGTTCCTGGACCAGTTCATCACCGGCGGCGGGATGAACGGCGGAAAATACAGCAATCCGGAATACGATAAACTGATTAAACAGGCCGCCTCCGGCATGGATAAAAACGGAAAATTATTGAAGCCGGCCGACCGCATGGCCCTTCTGGCCAAAGCCGAAGATATCTTTATCACTCAAGACCAGGGTATTATGCCGATTTACCATTACACCAACCTAGGTATGATCAACAAGAAAGTGGTCGGCTGGTACACCAATATCGTTAATTTACATCCGCTCAAGGAAGTTTACATCAAGTAGACTGAAGCCATATCCGCGGCACAAAAAGAGAGCCGGTCATATCTTTGACCGGCTCTTTCTTTAGACGTTTGCTTGGTGCATAAATGGCGCCATAGTTGAAATCGTTCTTTGATTAAAAGCTTGAATGGTTGTTGTTTCTTTAAAAGATATATGCCATCTTTACGAGAATAGCTGTTCAAGCTTTTCCTGAAAAAATGATTCACGCAGAAGGTCGCGCTACCCAGCGTTTAACCAGTTTGGATTTCTCATTGGCTTTAGCCAGGATCTCCTCCTCATTCAACGTCAATAATCTTCGGTTTTCCATGACCAAAACGCCATTAATGACCGTATGCGTCACGTCACTACCGCGAGCAGCGTAGACCAAATGGGAATAGGGGCTGTAAAGAGGGGTCAAATGCGGTTGCCGGGTATGGACCAGAATCAGGTCGGCTTTTTTTCCTTTTTCAATGGAGCCCGTGATGGAACCAAGGCCTAGAGCTTTTGCGCCTTCAGCGGTCGCCATTCTTAAAACCGTCAATGCATCCATAACCGTCGGGTCCAGGGAATGAACTTTATGCAGTTTGGCGGTCATATCCATTTCAGAGAAGAGATCGAGATTATTATTGGAAGCACAACCGTCCGTGCCCAAGCCGACGGTTATGTTGCATTGCAACATCTTCATTATGGGTGCGACGCCGGCAGCCAGTTTCATATTGCTTTCGGGATTATGAATGACTTTGACTTTGTTGTTTGCCAGGGATTCGATCTCGGCTTCGTTTACATGCACGCAGTGATCGGCAATGAGATGATGTTTCAGGAGACCTAAGGACTCGAGATGTGCGACCGGTCTTTTACCATAGCGCTGCAGGGTCTGTTCGATCTCGTTTAGCGTCTCGGATAGGTGAATAACCAAAGGAGTCTGATATTTCAAAGCCATTTCATTGGCTTTTTGCAGCAGGGCAGGACTGCAGGTATAAGGCGCATGCGGCTCTACGGCGATTGTAATCAGGGGATCCTGACGCCATTTCAGAATAAGATCTTCCGTGTACTTAAAGCCGTTTTCAATGCTGCCGTAATTGGGCGAATTAAAATCGTATAAAACTTCTCCGATCAAGGCCCGCATTCCCGACTTCTTGGCTGCTTTAGCGACTTCATCCGCAAATAAATACATATCGCAGAAACAAGTCGTTCCGGACCGGATCATTTCCGCACAAGCCAGCAGAGCGCCCGCGGAAACAAAATCGGCGTCCATATGGCTTTCAACCGGAAAAATGTAGTTTTGCAGCCATTCCATCAAAGGCAGATCATCCGCCAACCCGCGAAAGAGAGTCATGGGTGCGTGGGTGTGGCCGTTTATAAGACCGGGCAATAAAATAGTGTCGGCAACATCCAGGGTTTGATCGGCTTGAAAAGGCTCTTTGGGCAGATCCGTTCCAACCTCCGTAATCAAATCGTTCTTAATACCCACAAAACCTTTTTCAATAAGCTTGTTTTCCGAGTCCATGGTCAGAATCATTACATTCTTGATCAAAAGATTAAAATGTTTCATATTCGCGTCCCCTTTTGACTTTAAAATAACATCTACTTGTTTGATGTAATCTATCTGCCATAAGCACTTCAGCTCTCAGGCACATGGTCTATGATAAGTTTTCGCTTTTTCTGTTTCCTTTATTTTGAAACCTGAACATATTTACCATAAATCATGTTCCAATGTCATTATTATATGGCATTGAAATTGCAAATAGTTATTATCGAAATTAAGCATTTTCATGACTTACCTTCTTTAAAATGAAAGCATTGTTTTAATATTATTAAGTAATATATTAAAATAAAACATCATTTTTAAAATAATCCATACTTGATTTTCACTAAGGCTAAAAGTTACGATCAATGTCTTTTTGAGATGAAAGCCGTTTTTCCGATTAAGTTTCCTTGACAAGCGGTCGAACATAACTATATAAACGATACTTTTTAGATTCCGGGAGGTTGAGTGTGGTTTTTTTACCACCCTTTAAAGATTATCTTTATATGCTAATGCGCCGCATTGTGCTGATTTTATTTATTCCTATCTTTATCAGCCTGCTATTGCCCATCATTAGTCGTTATCAAAATGATTCCGAATTCTCCTCAGGGTCAAATCGCTTACCGATTATTAAGAATATCGCCAGTCAAAATCAAAAATTTGCCATTCCCAAGCCTAAAAAAACACAAGGACTTTATCATCCTATTATTCTGGCAGCATCCGATAAACACCAGGTCGATGCTGCTCTAATTAAAGCTATTATTATGGCGGAATCGAACTTTAATCCTTTTGCCATTTCTAAAAAAGGGGCCACGGGCTTGATGCAACTTATGCCGGAGACCGCGGGTGATCTTGGGGTTGAAGACTTGTTTGATCCGACCCATAACATTAATGGCGGGGTCAAGTATCTTAAAATACTGCTCAATCAATTTAATGGAGATATGCAACTCGCCGTTGCCGCATATAATGCCGGCCGTAAAACGGTCCTGAATTATGGCGGTATCCCGCCTTTTAAAGCCACGCAATCCTATGTGAACAAAGTTTATGAGTATTATCAGTATTATAAAGGGGAAAATAAAGAGAATAAAATTCTATGAAAATGTTTTATTGACCCTGAAATCAATAACAAATTGTCGATGTTTCTGAGTCAAGAGCCTAACCCACCTAATCAAGCCAAACCTAAATGCAAATTAGCATTAAACAACCCTCCGGATTTGGTCGCTTATTCAAAATTTGGCCTTGTAATATTTTAACACATTGATATTATATCGAATTTAAAACCTCTGAAAGGTAAACCACGGTTTACGATGAAAATGGATCTCCACATTCACTCAAATTATTCCGATGGATTAATGAGTCTTGCGGAAATATTTCAAAAAGCCCATCAAAGAAAACTTCAATTTTTATCCATAACCGACCATGATTCTTTGGATGCTCAGGAGGAAGCGAAAAACCTGGCTGAAAAGTACAATATCGCCTATATCTCCGGAATTGAATTAAACGTCACCTTTTCAGATCCGGCCTACCAAGACGGTAAAGCGGTTTCACTGGATTTTCTTGGATATCAATATGATATTCATTTTCAACCCTTGAGACAGAAACTAATTGCTTTGCGGGCTTTCCGCGAAAAAAGAGCTGAAAAAATCCTTGAGAATATCAATCAGGAGCTGTCCAAAGAGAACCGGAAATTGCTCACCACCGGAGATCTCGAAAACATTCAAAAAACAGTTGATGGCGCTTTTGGTCGTCCTCATATCGCCAATTACCTGGTTGAAATAGGATTGGTGACCAACCGACAAGATGCCTTTAATAAATATCTGATCAAGTGCAATGTTCCAAAGATGCCGCTTTCTTTGCGCGAAGCATCGGAATTGATCAGGGGCGCGGGCGGAAAATTGGTTTTTGCCCATCCCAATAATCCCCGCGGAACTTCCCTGGCGGTTTTAACGACCCTATTGCCTGAGCAGCAAAAAATCATCCGGGAGTCCATGCTGCCCTATATTGACGGCATCGAATGCTGGCATTCGGGTCATGACAAGGCCAGTACCGATTCCTATCGGGCTTTTGCCAAACAGACGGGACTGATCGTCACCGGAGGTTCCGATTGTCATCAACAACCCCTGATTCTGGGATCTCTGGATATTCCCGCTTTTGTTGCCGAACAGTTCGGCCTTGGAAGCCGTTAATCTCTTAAAAAAAGGAGCCTCCGCCTTGTCTACCCTGTTGCAAGATCTGATGAATCCCGAAGCATTACCCGATGAAACCAAAGAAGTCAAATGGGTTCAAACGCATATTTCATCCGTGCTGATCACGGATCATTACGCCTATAAAATGAAAAAGGAAGTCAATTTCGGTTTTCTCGATTTTTCAACCCTGGAAAAAAGACACTATTATTGCCGGCGGGAAATCGAATTGAATCAAAGGCTGTCGCAAAATATTTATCTGGATGTACTCCCGGTTTACTATGACGGTCAAGGCCATACTTTAGGCAAGGGCCGGGGACGAATTGTGGAATATGCGGTGCGCATGCGCAGAATCCCGGATGAAATTCTGATGCGGAATGTTTTTCAAAGGGGACAATTGCAATCCGCCCATCTGAAGGATCTTGCCGGACTTCTAAGCCGCTTTCATGCCACGGCCGAACATTCCGCGGAGATCGCAAGCTACGGCGACAGCCGGGCATTCAAAATCAATACCGATGAAAATTTCGCGCAAACCAAAAACTATATTGCCCGAACAATCGATCCGGTCGATTACACGCTCATCCAACAGTGGACCGACCGCTTTTATCGTGAACATCAAAACCTTTTTAATGAACGCAAAGACCGAGGCAAGATCAGAGATTGCCACGGCGATTTGCATATGGCTCACATTTGCTTGATCGATCCGATTGTCATCATCGATTGCATTGAATTCAACGAACGCTTTCGTTATTCCGACACCCTTGCGGATATTGCTTTCTTGCTCATGGATCTCGATTTTCACGGCGGCCGGGCTTTTTCCGACGAACTCTGGGGTTATTACGCTCAAGCAGCCGGAGAAAAAGGCCGGGAAACTTTGTTGAAGTTTTATAAAGTATACCGGGCTTATGTGCGCGGCAAAGTGATCGGTTTTCAGCTCGATGATCCCCATATTGCGGAAGAAGAAAAGAAGCAGGCCTTAAAAGCCGCGCAACAGTACTTTAAACTGTGTGCCGCTTATATCAATGAACCTTGATGTACTTTGATGGCTTTATTATAACGGATTCGTTGTCTTTTGATAAGAGCGGGGCCATTGATACGCCCATGCTTATAAAAATAATCGTTATCTTGGAGGAGATAAATGCGAGTGCCTTTTTTGGAATTTATGCAAAAGGAGTTGGGCCCTGATCCGGTTCTGATTGCCTGCGGACTACCCGCCTCCTATAAAACCGAGACCACCGAAGTCATCGCCAAATTAAAAGGATATCCCATGGTGCGGACCGACCTGGTCCGTTTGGAGGTCCTGAAAGGCGAAGATATCTTCGACGAAAAAGTGGCGTCGGATATGGATAAACGCAAACAAGTCTACGACGAAATGTTTCGTATGGCTCATGCGCTTTCTAAAAAAGGCCAGGGCGTCATTCTGGATGCGACCTTTATCCGCCAATCTTTGCGGCTGCGAGCTGCCGCCGTGGCGGCCGAATTCAACCGGCCGTTTGTGATTCAAGAGACCCGATGTCCCCGGGAAGTATCCCTGCGCCGGATCTCCGGAAGAACAAAAGAAAACTATGAATCCAATGCTCTGACCGAACAGGCTTATCTGAACAACAAAGAGAAATTCGAGCCCGTGGACTTGGATGGTTTGAAAGAACAATATCCGAATCTGAGCGTCATGTATCTTTTGGTGGATACGACCTCCGACCTGGAAAAAGAATGGCGGGTCATCGATAAAAAGATCCGTTGAACGAGTGATTCATGCCGCATTCATTAAAACAAAGCATTCAGGTCGCCCGCAAGGAAATTCCCGCCGATCTGGTCCTGAAACGGGCTTGGGTCGTCAATCTGTATTCCGGGTCGATCCGTAAAAACGATATCGCGATTTGCGGAGAGCGGATCGCCGCGGTGGGTCCCGGATATCACGGCCGGATGGAAATAGATCTCGACGGCCGCTGGATTGTGCCGGGATTGATCGATGCGCATATTCATATTGAAAGCAGTATGTTGACCCCTTATAATCTGGCTAAAGCACTGCTTCCGCACGGAACCACGACGATTATCGCCGATCCGCATGAAATCGCCAATGTCATGGGAACTGCCGGAATCGATTTTATGCTGCAAAACAGTCAAAACATCCCCTTTGATATTTTTTTCACGGCGCCTTCCTGCGTTCCGGCCACCCATTTGGAAACCTCCGGCGCCCGCTTGACCGCGCGGGACTTGGCCGGTTTAAAAAATGAACCGAGAATACTCGGCTTGGCCGAGATGATGAATTACCCCGGAGTGCTCTCGGCCGATGAAGAAATTTTGAATAAAATCGACCTTTTTAAAGATCGGATGCTGGACGGGCATGCGCCTTTGCTGAGCGGTTCGGATTTGCAGGCTTATACGTCCGTCGGAATCCGTTCCGATCATGAAACCCAAAACAGGTTGGAAGGTCTTGAAAAACTGGAAAGCGGCATGCGGATCATGATCCGGGAAGGGACCGGCGCCAAAAACTTGAAAGCCCTTTTGCCTTTGATCAAACCGGAGACCGCCCGCCGTTTCTGCCTGGTAGTGGATGATCTGCACCCCACCACGTTACAAAACCTGGGGCATCTGGATCATTTGATCCGGGAAGCAATCAACCTAGGGTTAAACCCGGTGTTGGCTTTGCAGCTCGCCTCTTTGAATCCGGCCGAATATTTCGGCTTAAAAGACCGGGGCGCCATCGCTCCCGGTCTGCGGGCCGATTTGGTCGTTTTGAGCAATCTGGAACAATTCCGGGTCGAACAAGTCATTAAAAACGGGAAAGTCGTCATGGCGCAGGGGGCCTTGACAGACTTCCCTGCCGAACAATCCTGTCCGTTGAATGGGACGACTTTTCATATGACGGCATTGCAGCCCGCTGATTTTGTCATCCGCGCGCAGAACCGGGTTGCCCGAATCATCGAATTGATTCCCGATCAGATCGCGACCAAACAGATCCGGCAAAAAGTCAAAAACCGGGAGGGTCTGGTAGTCGCGGATACGGACAACGATATTTTGAAATTGGCCGTAGTGGAAAGGCATCGCGCCACCGGAAACATTGGGCTGGGCCTGGTCAAAGGGTTCGGCCTTAAAAAAGGGGCCATTGCTTCTTCGATTGCCCATGATTCCCACAATATCATTGGAGTCGGCGTTGAGGATCAAGATCTTTTTCTTGCCGTTGAAACGATCCGGAAAATGGGCGGAGGCTTGGCTGTCACCGCTCA